>Ga0116141_10001338_pt1 | contig 20983 bp, 23 predicted proteins | sample AD_UKC097_MetaG_FD_89744 | JGI IMG/M metagenome (GOLD analysis project Ga0116141, IMG submission 89744) | Active sludge microbial communities of municipal wastewater-treating anaerobic digesters from USA - AD_UKC097_MetaG | ecosystem: Engineered > Bioreactor > Anaerobic > Digestate | place: USA...
AGTCAGGAGCCGCCGACGCCGGTGTGTCTGCACTGCCTGCGGCCCGTCGATCCACTTTCGCACTTCTGCCCGCATTGCGGCGAGGCGACGGGACGGTTTACGACCTACCTGCCCTTCGAGAGTATTCCCTGGCAGACTCGGATCTGGGGCCGGACGTGGCGACAGCTCTGGTCTCGCAACGTGTCCTTCCCCGGCCGCCTGCTGCGGCTGTTCATGATCGTCTGGGCCGCGCCCGCGCTGCTGATCGGGCTGCTCTTTCGCCGTCGGCGGAACGCCAAGCTGCGCGATCCTGACAGAGAGACACAGGCGCGGACATGACCCGGACCCGTAAGAGACTGCTGCCGGCGGGCATGGCAATCGCGGCGGTCGCTGCACTACTGGTCTGGGTCGTGTTCATGAGGCCGACTGCAAGAGCGAATCGCGTGCTCCACGACGCGGGGCTCGGTCGTCTGCCGAAATCCGCCTCGGCGCTGCACGTCAAGCGTCGGGGCTTCGTGTTCGGCACCGCGAGCAGATACGTGCGTTTCCAGACGACAGCCCAGGACGCCGCACAGTTCCTCGAACAGAGCCAAATCGACCCTGCGAATGAACCCGTGCCGATGCGAACGCTGCACTATGGGCCCAAGAGTCCCATCTGGATGCACTGGGGCACATCGGTCAACGGACGCATGTATCACATCGGCGAAGACAACGCCAGCGTCTGGCTGGCCATTGATGAGGACTCCAATACGATCTACGTGAGCCTGCACGAGTCCCGACCGGCTTGGTTTCGCCGACTCGTGGCCCGATGGTGACCGGTGTCTTCCCGAGCCTGGCTGCGAGACGACATGCCGAGGTTTACGCTTGCGTGGTGGCGGTTTCGTGCGATGATGGTGGCTGCCGGTCGGATGTGAGCGGCGGGGTGTACGCGCAGGTTGCGTTCGGTGACGGGTTTGGTTCGGAAGGGAATGCGATGAGCAACGTTGGGGATGAGTTTCAACGGCAAACGAAGTATCGGCCCGATGCGATGAGTGGCGAAGGGTTGCAGTGGAAGCTGCGGCCCGAGCCGTACAAGACCTATCCGGACCGGGCCAAGGTCGTGTTGCCGACATTCGATCCGAGCCGGCCGATGACGCTGGATGAGGCGCTGCGCGAGCGAAAGAGCATCCGAGACTACCGGCCGACGCCCCTGTCGCTCGGACAATTGAGCTACCTGCTCTGGGCCACGACGGGGGTTCAACGGGCCGAGCAGGGGCTCGAATTCCGGACTGCGCCCTCGGCCGGAGCCTTGTTCCCGATCGAGACGTATGTCGTCGCCAATGAAGTCCGTGACCTCGAGCCCGGGGTGTATCACTATGGCATCCGCAACCACGAACTGGAGCAGATCAAGGCAGGCGACGCCCGCCAACAGATCGCAGCGGCGGCTCTCGGCCAGGCGATGTGTGCCACGGCGTCGGCGGTTTTCATTTGGACGGCCGTTGTCGCTCGCTCCAAGTGGAAGTACGGCGAGCGGGCCTATCGCTATATCTACCTGGACGCCGGCCATATCGCCCAGAATCTCGCGCTGGCGGCGGTGAGCTTGAAGTTAGGCACGTGTCAGATCGGGGCCTTGTTCGATGACGAAGTGAACAGACTGATCGAGGTGGACGGTGCCGGGGAGAGCGTGGTCTACATGTCGGTCGTCGGCATCCCGGCTTGACGGACGTGGGCAGCCCGTGGGTCTCGGCGTGACTCTATGGACGGCATCCTCCCATTATTGATCTTGCTGGCGGTGGCGGCGATTCTCAGCGGGCCCGTCGCTCTGATCGTGGCGGTAGTCGCCCTCCGAAGGATCGAGCAGATGCGCCGTGAGCTGGGCGATGGGAGGGCGCCTCGGTCGATGCAGAGTATCGACTCTTTCCCCAAGCCGGTCGTCCATGCGCCCGTCCCGGAGAAAACACCTTCCGAGCCAAGCGGCGAGAGGATTCACGGTCCGCAGTCTGCCGGGGGGGATTCCACGGAGGGCCGTTCCTGTGTCGTGCCCGAGGCCGCCGTCCGGCAGGCCGCGACTCTCGAACAGCGGATCGGGACGCGGTGGGTGCTCGTCGCGGGCGTCATCACTGTGGTTTTCGCGGTCGGATTCTTCCTCAAGTACGCGTACGAGAGTCAATGGATCGGGCCGTTGGGCAGAGTGGCGATCGCCGGGTTCGCCGGGTTGCTCGCGCTGGCGGTTGGCGAAATCACCCGCCGGCGCGGGTACGATTTCGTCGCCAAGGGTGTGACGGCACTGGGTTTTGCGATTCTCTACGCGACCGTGTTCGCCGCCCATCGCTGGTACGGGCTCATCGGGTCGGTCCCCGCGTACGCCCTGGCCATCGGCGTGACGGTGGCCGCCATGGCCTATGCGGTCGTTCTGGATGAGGTGACGGCCGCCCTGCTGTCGCTTGCGGGCGGATACCTGACGCCTATCGTGCTGTCCACAGGCGAGAACCTGCCCAACCTGGTGTTCGGGTACGTTTTGATCCTGAGTGCCGGCGCGATGCTCTGTGCCTATCGTCGCCAGTGGAGCGGCGTGAACATCCTGGCGTTCATCGGCACATACCTGCTCTATACGGCGTGGTTCGAGAAGTTCTTCCGCCCCCTGATGGATCTCCGCTGGCCGCCGCCGCAACTGGCCGTTGCGTTGTCCTGGCTGGCTGTGTTCTTCCTGGTGTTTCTCATCCTGCCCGTATTACATACGCTGCTTCGGCGAGTGCGGTCGCGGGTGCAGGACACGCTGCTGCTGGTGGCCAACGCCGCCGTCGTGTTCTACTATCTCTGGACGATGCTGACGGAGGGGCGCCAGGACGGGCTCGCCCTGTGCAGTCTGGCGATGGGCGCGGCGCATCTTGGCCTGATGTCGCTGGTATGCGTGCGGTGTCGGGCCGATGGCGATCTGTGCAACGCCCTGCTGATTGCGGGCCTGGCGTGTATTTCGCTGGCGGTGCCGCTCCATTTCGAGAAACACGCGATCGCGGTCGTGTGGGCGGCGGAGGCGGTGGCGCTGGCTGCGGTGGGACTGCGTTACCGCAACACGCTTGTACAGGCTGCCGCCGGCGCGGTGTTGGCCCTGGCGATTGGCAGGCTCGCAGTGGGCTTGCCCCTGCACGCCGGACCGTTCCGGCCAGTGTGGAATCCGGCCTTTGGTTCCTGGTGTTTCCTGGCGGCCGCCGTGGTTGCCTGTCACCTCTTGTATCGATTCGACAAGCGTCTCGATCCCGGCGTGCGACTGGTAGTCGCCGAAGTCGGCTACGCGGCGGGACTGTTGCTGTTGATGACGGCTATCACCCTCGAGTTGTGGTCTCACGAGCATGTGAACCACCCCCTCGGCGCAGACGCGTTCTTCCTCCGACAGATGCCGTTGGCTATTGCGATGTCTCTGCTTCTGCTCTCGGCCAGGCCGATCTGCCCACTGGGGAAGCTCTGTCAGATCATGGCGGCCGTGATGGCCATGATCGGCTCCGTGTTCCTCGTGGTTGTCTACAAGGACTTTCGGCAGGACTACTGGGCAGATGTCTTTGTGAACGGCGACTTCGGCAGAGCCCTGGTCTTGGTCGCGGCGGTGTTTGCGGCGGCAGGACTGCTGTGGCGCGCGGAGCGCGAGTGCAAGGAGGTTTCCGGGCTGCCCACGGTTGTCGCCCTGGCCGGCATCCTGGTCTTGTGGATCGTGATGACCGAGGAGATCTGGTTCCACTACGCGTCCCGGAATGCGACCGGTCAACGGCAGTTCCTGGCCCAGATGTGTATCTCCTTGCTCTGGGCGGCGTATGCCTCCGCGCTCATGGTCGTCGGTTTCTGGAGGAGGATCCGGCCGCTGCGCTATATCGCGCTGGGTATCTTCCTGCTGCTGCTGGCGAAGATCTTCCTCGTGGATACCCGCACGGTCGAGACCGCGTATCGCATTGCGGGCTTCCTGGTGACCGGCCTGGCGCTGGTCGCCGTCTCGTACCTGTACCAATACGTCCGCAAGAAGGGTTTCTTCGAGGCGATGTAATGACATGCGCAATCTGGACGGACTCTTCGAGGCGCTGAAACAATCCGGGTTCCGCAGCCGATTCCGACTCGGCGGCCGAGAAGCGGTCTACCTCCGGCAGAAAGGGATGGACACCATCCTGGCGCACGCGAAGGAGTTCGTCGAGCAGCGGCTGGCCCCTGCGGAGCCGGCCAACGACGGCAAGCAGACGCCCATGAGGAATCACCCGGTCTTCGTCGCCCAGCACGCGACCGCGACCTGTTGTCGCGGATGTCTCGAGAAATGGCATGGGATTCCTAAAGGTCGCGCGTTATCTGACCGAGAGATTCAGTACGTGGTGGCCGTCATCGGGCGGTGGCTCAGCGGGCAACAGCCCGAATGAACGCCACCGGGTGGCCGTCGCGGCTGCGTCCGGAAAAAACCGTTGTCGGCACGGAGCCCCGACACTATATTGACAGCCGGTGATGGATCATCGATCGTCACAGATCAATGCCAAGAGGATAGGAAATGACGGAACGGAAGCCGAAGATTGTTGTCATCGGCGGCACGTACATCGATCTGGCGGTGAGATGCTGTCATGTCCCTTCGCCGGGCCAGGCCATCAGCGGTTCGGCGCTTTCCTGCACCGTAGCCGGCCCCGGCCCGATTCAGGCGGTCCAGGCCGCCCTGTGTCGTTGCGAGGTGTCGCTCATCAGCAAGGTCGGCGGCGATGCCTTCGCCCAGATGGCCCTCAAGAGCCTCGCGGAGTACAAGGTTGATACCGAGTACGTGTTCTTCGCCGAGGCGAAGAATACGGGAGTCATCGTCACGCTGGTCAACAGCGAGGGCGAGAACGCGGTCTGCCACTACACCGGCGCCAACAGCGCCTTGCAGCCGGCGGATATCCAGTTGGCCGAGGACCGCATCGCGGAGGCGGATATCTGCTTGATCCACGGCTGTCTGCCTCAGGAGGCGATTGCGGCGGCCGTGCATTGCGCGAGCCTCCACAGAACGCGGGTGATCCTCAACCCGGCCCGGCCGATCGAGCAGACGGACCAGCACGGTGTCGACCTGCCTTCGGAGTACTTCGCGGCGGATGTCCTGGTGGCCAACCTGGAGAAGGCCGCCGAGATCACGGACCAGTTGGGTGCGGACGTGCGCATGGCGAAGTTGATCGGCTCCGATCTGGTGGCCCGCGGGGCGCACTGCGCGGTGATTACGATGGGCCGGCGGGGTTGCCTGGTCGTGGACCGCAGCGGCGCCGATCACGTGCCGGCCTTCGAGGTAGACTGGGTGGACCGCACCGGCAGCGGCGACGCCTTCGCCGGTGCGTTGGCGGCCTACTGTGCAGTCAAGCACGACCTTCGCGAGGCCGTGAAATTCGCCGCGGCCGCCGGGGCGTTGGTCTGCACCAAATTCGGGGCCATTGAGGCCCTCCCCTCCAAAGCCGAGATTATCCAGCTACTCCAGGACGAAGACATCGACCTGCTCCATCACAGCGAATAACGATCCTCCACGCACCGTTTCTCGACCCCGTAGCATCGTGTAGACTCTCCTTCATGCGTCACCTTCTCCGCCCGCAATTCGCCTCGCCCACTCCCTGTCCAGACTCCCTACTAATGCAGTGGGAATAGCAAAATTCGTGCAACATCTCAAAACGTAAAACGCCCTCGACCCACAATTTTTTTTATTCTTTATCCACACCGAACTTACCGCGAATTTCATCGTGTGCAAAACACGTAATTTTCGACAAATTCGTGCAACATCGGGCAAGGGTAGAGGGACGCGTCAATGCGAGCGACCCGGAAATGAAGCGAAAACGACGACGAGAAGTAACAGTCGGAAAGGGCAACGGGACATGGGATTCGAGCTGGAGAATTTCGACAGGCAGACCGGAGATCCCCAACGCGGCACAGCCCGCTTGGGAACCCTCGATGCGAGCTTCCTCGACTGGCTGGTGGACGTGCACTCGGCGACCCTCCGGGGGCACTTCTCGCGACTCTGGGACTACTACGCCAATCCGATGGTCGAGATTTGCGGAGGCACGGCGGCCGATCGCAAGGTCAATGAGTCCGGTCGCTGCTATGTTCAGGCCCAGGAGTACGGCCTGCCCACACGAATCACCGGCCTGACCCATTCGCCGCAGGCCGGCACGTTCGGCACGCAGGCCGTCCGCGATATCCAGCGGAAAGAAGTCGTCATTGAGAATGATATCGCCTGGCGGGTGAATGCCGCCGCGGATTTCCTTTTCGGCAAGTCCATCAGTCTGATCTCCAGGGCCCCCGATGACCGCAAGCGCAAAGACATTGAGGTGATTCTAAAGGCGCTGTTCGCGGCCAACGGCGGCTCTGGTTTCTTCCAGGATATGGCGGTGCTCGGAAGCGTCTACGGGTTCGTCGATTGCCTCATCCGAGCGCCTCAGGCGCCGCACCTGGCGCCGGGGCACGCCGGGCCTCGGACCTCTCGCGCCGAGGCTTCCTCTTCCATCAGGGCACCTCTTCCTTCCGCCGATTCCTTCGCCTCCGTGCTGCAATGGGCACAGGGCATCGATCTGGAACTGATCGAGGCGCCGAGAGCGCTGCCAGTCCTGGATGAAGACGACTACCGTGTGATCCGGTTCTACGTGCAGCACTTCCACCAGAGGAAAAACACGATCAGCAGCCGGGGCTCGCTGCTCTCGCGAATTCTCGGAGCGGTCGGCCAGCGAAGCGACACGCGGCAGGTGGTCGCCGTGACGGAGATCACTTCGCCCGAATACTGGCAGCGCTACGAGGACAAGGAACTCGTTGCCGAAGGGCCGATGCCCTGGGGGGTCCTGCCGGTCGTGCACATCCAGAACGTCGCGCAGCCCTACTACTACGAGGGCGTCAGCGACGTCGAGCCGCTGATCCCGTTGCAGGACGAGTTGAACACCCGGCTCAGCGACCGGGCCAGCCGCATCACCTTCCAATCGTTCAAGATGTATCTGGGCAAGGGGATCGAAGGCTTTGAGGGCAAGCCCGTGGCGCCGGGCCGGATGTGGTGCACGGACAATCCGGATGCCTCCATCGAAGAATTTGGGGGAGATGCGGCGGCGCCGAGCGAGCACCTGCATATCGCGGAAATTCGCGAGGCGATGGACAAGGCCAGCGGTGTGACGCCCGTCGTAGCGGGCATTCTCCAGGACCGGCTCGGCAATCTGACGAGCGCGGTGGCCCTGCGATTGACCTTCATGGGCATGCTCAGCCGCAACGAGCGAAAGCGCCACACCTATGGCGAGGGACTCCGCAAGATCTGCCGCATGGTGCTGAGCATGCTCGACACGGCGGGCCTGTACGCCACGAGCGAGGCCGAGCGGGACGTCGAAGTCGTCTTTCCCAATCCGCTGCCCGAGAACACGACGGAAAAACTCCAGGAAGCACAGATCAAACGCGATCTGGGTGTCCCTGCCGAGCTGGTGCTCAGGGAACTGGTACGAGACGATCAAACGCGATTGAATCAATGACAACGTCAATGACAGGAGAAGACATGAGTGCCGATGACGTGCACAACGAAGACAACAACGCGGAGCCTCTGGCCGAGCAGTTGGCGCGAGCGAATGCGAGAATCGCGCAGATGTCGGAGGAGTTGAGCGGTCTTCAGATTGAGCAGAGATTGACGCACAAGCTCGCGGCGGCCGGCGCGATCGATCTGGAGGCGGCCGTCCTCGTCGCCCGGTCGCGGATCGACGGGGCGAACGAGGCAGATGTTGACCGTTGCGTGGCGCAACTGCGGAAGGAGAAAGGCTTTCTGTTCGCAGGATCGAGCCCGGTTGCATCGCCCCGCAGAACGGCGGTTGTCAAGGATCGCGCAACGCACAACCAGACGGCGCTCGAGCAAGCCGCCAAGCGGGCCGCGAAGACGGGCAGCCGCACCGATCTGCTGCGCTACCTGAGCCTGCGACGAAACGTAATGTGATTGCGGCCGTCCTGCATCGCAATCTCAACAAGCAACCCCTTGATTCAGTAAGGAGAAGCAAGCAATGGCATTCACCGGAAAAGCGACGTACTCGGCGGGAACAGCACTGCCCGAACTGGCCGAAGATGTGGCGGATGTGGTCGCCATCATCTCGCCACAGGAGACACCTCTGCTCGATGCATTGGGCGACCCGCTACGTGAGGCAACCAGTGTCCGGCACGAGTGGCTGGAGGATGAGCTGCTGCCGAACAAAGACGCGATCAATGACGCCACCTGGACGGACCCGGCCGCCGACACGACGTTCGAAGTGGACAACGGAAGTCGGTTCCGGGCCGGCGATCAGATCCAGGTGGAGGGGAGCGAAGAGCTCATGTTCGTCACGGCGGTGTCCGGCGACACGCTCACCGTCATTCGCGGTTACTCCGGCACGACCCCGGAAAACCTCGCCGACGATGCGATCCTCAACATCCTCGGCAACGCGGCGCTCGAGGGCGCCGACAAGCCGAACGCCCGCTTCACGAACCGCGTCCGCTGCGGCAACTACACGCAGATCTTCACGGCCACGGTCGAGGTCAGCGGCAGCGACATGGCCGCCAGCCAGCTCGGTCTCGCCGACGAGATGGACTATCAGAAGCAGGAGCGGCTGCGCGAGCTCGTCCGCGATCTGGAAGGCACCGTCCTCAACGGCGGCCAGCCCGTCGCCGACCCGGAGGGAAGCGGCACCGTTCGTCGGACCATGAAGGGAATCGTTCAGCACCTGACCACGAATGTCTTCCACACGGGCGACAGCGGCTTCCCCTCGGGCCCCGACCTCGATGAGGCGAAGGTCAACTATGTCCTGCGGAAGATCTGGGAGAACAGCAGCGGCAACGTGGACCTGATCGTCGTGGGCGGATTCCAGAAGCGGAAGATCAACGGCTTCTGTTCCGACAGCCGCAGCTACGGGGCGAACGACACGAAGTTCACGGACATGGTCGGTCTCTATGAGAGCGACTTCGGCATCTGCCGCGTCGTGACGACTCGCTGGGTGCCGCAGGATGCGGTCCTGTTCCTCGATTCGTCGCGGATCAGCGTGCTGCCGCTGGCGGGCCGCAGCTTCCACTTCAAGCCGCTGGCCAGCTCCGGCGACTATGAGTGCGGCGAACTGATCGGCGAGTACACGCTGGAACTGAAGAACGAGGCGGCCCACGGGCTGATTCGCGACCTGACGACGAGCTGAGGATGATGATACGCCGCCGCAGGGTGGGCCCCGTGCCACCGGTTCGGTCCCCACGAGAGAAAGGACGGTGTGCGTGGCACATCCTGCGACGGCAGATGAGGGCAAACACGATGGCCAGGTTTTCGAACGATGTGGATGTTCTGAGGTACGAGCCCGTACTGTTCGGCGAGTTGCATCTGCCCTGGCAGGTGCAGGCGAGTGGAACAGACGCTGTGTTGAGCGGCACTACCTTGACCGCCTCAGGGGCCGACTTTCCCGCTGCAGGCGTCGAGGCCGGCGGGGTTGTGTACCTGCGATCCGCCGACGGAGCACTCGACGGGGCCTATGAGATTGTGTCGGTCGACTCGGCCACGCAACTGACGGTCTCCGTGCTCCGAGCGGATGCTGCCGATCCTGCGATTGCCCCGCCGGCGGGAGGCGAGGTCTCATACCGGATCAGCACGCTGGCTCCGCAGGCGGTCGAAGCGGCGTTTCGGTTGACCGAACACTTCGGCATCCGGCCTGGGAATCCCACGAGTGAGATTGCCGTCGAGGACATCGTGGATACGGAAGGCCTGCGCAGGACTTCCGTCCTCGCCGTGGTCTCGCAGGTCTACGCCATGTGGGGTCTCCGAACGGAGGGCGAATGCCTCATGCAGAAAAGCCGGCTCTATCAGGGACTCTTCGAGAAGGCCAGGCAACGGTGTCATCTGAGCGTGGATTTGGGTGCCGACGGTGTGGCGGATGTCAGCCGTGTGGGAGGCATCGTCCGGCTCATTCGGGACTGAGCCGGCGAAGTCTTCACAAAACACCGCGCAGGAAAGGATCGACGATGAGTGTGACACTCGACGGACAAGCGATCTTCGACGAACAGGGGCTGGCGATCTGCGTCGGCAGCCCGAGCCGGGCCTCGGTGGAGCGGGCCGTCGCCGGGCTGGACGGCGTGTTGAGCATCGACCTGGGTGCCCGATCGCGACAGATCCGTCAGACGGGGACGCTTCACGCGCCGAGCCGGGTGGCGATGCGCGCTCGTATCCAGGCTGTCGCGGGGTTCCTCGATGGCCGCACGCACACGCTCGCGACCGCCGATGGGCAGGTATTCAGCGATCTTCGCATGGACAGCTTCAAGAAGGTCGCCGAATACCCCGGCGGGCCGGGCGTCGTCACCGATTACGAAATTGTGTACACGCAGTTGGGAGGTTGAGGCGATGTCGGTCTATCGCGAGGGTATCGAGAACGTCCGCGTGTTCACGCTGCCGGATGGCATTGCGGCCGACGGCAGTCACGCCGGCATCTCTGGTGCGGCGCTGGTCACGTGGCGTTCCGCCCATGCCCAGAAGCTCCACCAAGTGTACCTGAACGGGCGCTTTGCTGGGGCGACTATCGACGCCCCGCAGCGGCAACTCGTTGTGCAGCCACCGACATCGTTCGAATCGGCCGTTCGAGTCGCGGTCGTGGCGGTCGAGCCGCAAGATGCTCACGTCGATCATGCTGATGAGCTGGACCCGCCGGCCGGCGGACGTGTCCGACTCAGCCTGTTGAGGAGCCAGACCCTCCCTATCGGGGCGAGAGCCCATGTGTACTTCGACAAAGGCGATGGTGAGATTGACTATGACCAGCCGCTCAACCCATCGCCCATCGCAATTTGGCCTTGCCCACAGGACAAAGCAGGCTTGGGCATGGCCGAGTTCGGGACAGGCGATTTCGGTTACGATTCGGCGGCCTCCGTCGGCTTCGGCAGAGGCAGTTTCGGAAACGGGCAATTCGGCCTGGACGCCGACACGGTCGAATGGATCAGTCCGGTGTTGCCATTGGGCAGCTACCGGTTTGGAGTGAAGATTCTGGATACAAGCGGCAACGAAAGCGCCGCGAGCGAGACCGCCCCGATCGCGATTGTGCCGCCGGCGAAACCCGCCGCCGCATTGAACGTCACGGCGTTCAATTCACAGACGAACCAACTCACACTCACGGTCTCTGACCAGTAATGAGGAAACAGATCATGGCTGAGGTATACCCTTCGGACAACGAATTGCTGAACCTTCAGTCGGACGGCGAGACGGGCGTTGAGTACATCCCGACCGGCACCGCGCCGTACTACCTGCACTTCCGCAAATTGCTGTATCGCCTTCTGCTGAGTACGCGTCGGGCAAACGACCTGCGAGTCCACGACGAAGGCGGACTCGATATCGGTGTACATGCAGGCAAGTTCTGGCTGAACACGGAACTGATCGAGTACGCCGGCTCGGCCGGTAACACACTCGCCGACGATAAGGCCGCCATCTACGTCTACCTCGACGCCGCCGGGGATCTCGTCACCGATGAGTACACCGGCTTCCCGAGCATGACGACCGCGCCTCACGTTCGGCTGGCCGTCGTATGCACCTCCGGGGGCGATATCGTCTCGATCACAGACTGTCGTGCGGGACATAACGTCGCCGTCCCGCACGCGGCCGGGGGTATCCGGAGACCCATCGAGGCGCACACGGCCGACGATGCCCTCGTCGCATCCGAATCGGGCAGTGTGCACACGAACCTCGGCGCAACCGGGGTGGTGACACTCACGCTCCCGGCGGCCGTCGCGGGTACGGAGTTCACCTTTGCTGTTCAGGAAACCCAGGAGCTGCGCATCGCGCCGGGCACGGCCGCCATCCGGGCCGGGTGCGGTCAGACGACCGGCAAATACAAATCGGCGTCTGGTCTCGGCGCCGGCATCACGCTCGTGGCCGATGCCAACGGAGACTGGGCCGTGACGGCCGAGGCCGGAACGTGGGCTGAGGAGTCGTGAGACACATAGCAGTAGGGAAAGGCACAGAGCAATGGCACATGAGATTCAGGCCGACTATGCTTCGGGCAGTGTGTTGTACGCGATCGTTCGCACCGCGGCCGGACAGGTTTGGCATCCTGCGGGTCAGGCGTTCGAGGACTGGGGGACCGGCGGTCACACCGTTGATGACTACGACGTTGTCCTGATGGACAAGGGCGGCAATCGGCACGTCGGAAACTTCGATGTGGATATCCCGGCGGGGTGCTATTGCATCCAGGTGTTCAGACAGGTGGGGGCGAGCCCGGCCGACGGCGACGCCCTCCTCTCCGGTCGGGAGATTCGTTGGACAGGGGTCGGTGAGGTGACATCCGCCAAACTCCTGGCCAACAAGGCCATCCAGAACACGATCACGAAGGCAATCGATTACTACGACGACGACGGTGTAACCGTCCTTCTGACCCACGACATCCACGACGAGGCGACGACGAGCACGCGGACGCCGGAATGGCCTTCGCAGGCCTGACAATCACGGGAGTATAGACGATGGGTAGCTTTTCGAATTACTGGGAGAATGAAATTCTGGATCACCTCTTCGGCAAGAGCACTTACTCGCCGCCGACCATCTACGTGGCCCTCTCCGCCGCCGACCCGGGGGAGAGTGGTTCGGGACTCAGTGAACCCACCGGCAACGGATACGCTCGCGCTCAGACTTCGGCGAGCGACTGGAATACCGCAGACGGCGGTCTGCTCGACAACGCCGGTGCGATCGAGTTCAACGCCGCGACGGGCGACTGGGGAACGATGACGCACTTCGCGCTGTTCGATGCCGAGACGGCCGGCAATATGCTTGCCTACGGCGCGCTGAGCCAGGCGAAGACCGTCAACAGCGGAGACACGGTCGAATTCGCAGCAGGTGATCTGGACGTCGCTCTGGATTGATAAGGGACGATTGATTATCGATGATTGAAGCAGGAACATCCGATCGCCTCCTCCAATCATCCATTATCCATCAACGACAATCCATCTTCAAAGGGGAGACCGATCATGGCTGATATCAAGGCCAAGTATGGCAGTAGCGACCAAAGCATCACGATCACGATCAACGGCCTGGCAAACGACGCGAAGCGCGAATCCACGGCCGTCGACAATTCGACGAACTGTTGCCTTGACGCACTGGTCCAGGTGAAGATCGCCACCAACTCGTCGGCCGATTCGACCGGCGACAAGTCCGTCTATGTCTACGCATACGGGACGGCTGACGATGGGACCAGTTGTTCGGGGAATGCCTCGGGCAGTGATGCGGCATTCGGCACGGACCCGCAGCAAGTCAACAACTGTCGACTCATCGGCGTCGTGTATGCACCGACTCAGGATCATGTCTACGAATCGGATCTGATGAGTGTCGCCTCCGCCTTCGGTGGGTTCCTGCCCCAGCGCTGGGGCATTATCGTTCACAACAAGACCGGACAGACGCTCAAGGCCGGCGACTGCTCGGCGATCTACCAGGGTCTGTACGCGCAAGCGAGTTAACCCATGTTGACCAAGATGCAATCAAGGATTGAGCCGCCGGTCTGCGCCTCGGTCAATCCGGCTCATCCGTTGGCACGCGGCCTCGTCGGCTGTTGGCTCCTCAACGAGGGCGCGGGCGGGACCGCGCATGATGTGAGCGGGCATCACCGCGACGGTGTCTTCTCCGGTGACCCTATGTGGTCCGAGGGGTCCTTTGGCCGGGCCGTCCAGCTTGACGGAGTGGACGACTGGATCACAATGGGCGATTGTCTTGATCTGGGAACGGATGACATCACGGTGCTCGCCCTCGTCAACTATAGCGCCGCCAACCAGCCGGATGTGTGGGCCAGCAGTCACCACGGCGCCATCGTCGGCAAGGGATACCTCAGCGGAGGGAAAGGATACGGATTGCTGGTGGACCCCACCAACAGAATCGGCTGGCAGGTTCGTAATCTGTCGTCTTTCTTTGGCATTGGATCGAACACTGCACTGAACGACGGCTCGTGGCATCTGGCAGTCGGAGTCTGTGATCGTGACGATTCAGCCGGCGTGAGGCTCTACATCGACGGTGTCCAGCAGAGCGTCACGGCCGACGCAACGGCCTTCGATGGAATCGATCTCAATGGATCGTCGGCCTTTGCGATCGGATCTCGCCAGGATGAAGCCGGAGGATGGTACTGGGATTTCCTGGGCAGTGTCGCCATGGTCTGCGTATGGAAACGCGTCCTGAGCGAAGCGGAGATTCGTAAGCTGTACCAGAATCCATTTGCGATGTTTGCCCCTCGGCGTTGCAGTGCCGTCTTCTCAGCCTCTGCGGGCGGCGTCGTTCAGTGCACAGGTTCCATCACTGCGATTTCCTCCGCCTCGGCTACGATGCGAATCGCCAGGACTGTCACCGGGACGACTGCCGGCGTTGCCTCCGTCGCGGGGAACCTGAGCCAGGCAGGCATCACACGATTGTCCGGGACAGTGAATGGCCGCTCAGTTCTACTCGCAGTCCTCAAGGTGACCGGCCCGGAGGTGCCCTCCAGTCCCGTACCACAGGGCCAGATGACTTGGCGAAGCGAGGCTCTACTGAATGGGGCGACCCGCACGGCGTTTATGCTCGGAACCTCGCTCACGCAGGGCTGGTTCTGGGTCCGCCGGCCGGGATGCACGGCCGTCTACCGCGGTCCCAGCCTCACACAGGTGGATCTCAGCAGGATCCTGTACGTGGCCGAGCCCGATGCCCGGGAGATCACGTTACCCGCGTACCTATCCCATCCGCCCGGATCCGCTCACTGCTATCTTGTCCGGCGGTTCAATGGTTGCGGAGGCCAGGAGAAAACCATTGCTGCTGCCGCCATGCTCCGTGTCGCGCCGGACGGGCAAAGGGCCCCGAGCCGACCGAACGCCGTACACGGCCTCTGGAGCAGGCACACGGATGCGGCGGGTGTGCGGCTGGTCTGGTTCTACTGTCCCCTGGATCAGGAAGTGGCGGCGGGACAATTCAACCTATATGGGAGCGACGCAACCGGAGAGCTCGATTTCGAGAATCCGATAGCTGTAGTCCGTTACGATGGACGGAGGTTCTACGGTTGGGATGGCTCTACCCTCGCGAACGGTGAGAATCGCTTCCTCGTTCGGGCCGTCAGCACAAGCGGCACTGAGGGTACACCATCGACATCCGTGCTTCGGCACGTCGCAACTGCGCCCCCCGCGCCGCCGGTGATTCTCGCGGCCACGTCTTTTTGAGGAAACCGGAGTATAGCCGATGAGCAACACGACGGAGTTGTTTCAACCCGAATACACGCGTATGGCTGTGCCCGCCGGGACCGTGATGGTCCACCTCGACGGCAACTTGTGCAGAGATCTGGAACCGGTCGAGATCGTGCGCGCGGGCTATCCGGAGTTTGGCTGGGCCAGGCTGGCTCACGGTTCGCTGTGCAGCAATACGCCGGGTGTGCAGGATGCACAGAGTGCGACGCTGCCCGAGACCATCGAGAGCCGGCTCGCCATGGGCCGTGAGATCAGCCTGCACCAATTCTACAATCGCCAACCGCCCGACGCTGTCGTGGCCCGTCTGCCGCTGTTTGTCGGGCAAATCGAGAGTATTGAAACCACGATCCGCTCCGGAGAGCAGCGAACGGAAATCCTCGTGCGGGACTACAGTGCCGGTCTGCAAAGACATACGGCCTATGGACAGCGCATCCTTTGCCACGACGGCTCGACGATTCTGCTGCCCGGCCTGGAGACCGTCTTCAATCCGCTCGGGCAGGCAAATGCCACGGCCCAACCTGCGTGGGTCAACGGCCGTGCCCGCACGGTCTTCTCGGCAAATGCCACTGGCGCAAAAACGTGGACCTGCGCAGATGCGATCTGCTATCTATTGAGTGAGTATATCCCGGCCGGCGTACTGTACTGGCCCGACATTGAACAACTGCTCGCCTTGACGGAATCCCGCCCCCTGCGGGATCTGGACGTGACCGGCCTGAGTCTGCTGGAGGCCCTGCATCGATGTTCCGATGCGGGAGGTGTCCGGTTCCAGTTCGCACCCCGCTTGGCCGAGGTCGAACCAACGCAGGCGATTGTCTTCCATCGCGACGGGCGAGGACGCCAGGTCGAGTTGAGTTGCCAGTCGGCGGGCGAGTCCTTGGCCCCCTCGCGCACGAGCATCGGCGCGATGCGCAGCGAGCGGGCCTTCTATCCTGTCACCCATCGGTACGTCGGCCAGGGCGATTTCAAGGTCTACGAGGCGACGTTCGAGCTGGTGAAGGCCTGGGACCCGGCGCTGGAGAGCATCAGCTATCGCGTTTTCAGCCCCTCCACGAATCCGGAGTTCTACAAGGTCAAGGATGTCTATCGCAAGTGGTGTCTGAACGAGGCGGGTGACTACACCGGCGCGCCGTACAACCGGGGTGAGCCGTACGATTTCTCCAGTCTCTTCGAGCATGGGGACTATGCCCCTCGTCGCCGCCGATTCTGGCCGGCCCTGAGCACGAATGCCCAGGGCACTTCGCTGGGCTACTTCCTCCAGGTCTCCTATGACGGCGGCTTGAACTGGTGGGTCTATCCACACGCCTTCAACAACCTCCTGGACGAATGCGGCATCTGGCTGAGCAGCGATCAGCTCGATATCGACACGTGGGTCGCCTCGCTCAAGAAGGTGTTGCGGGTGCGGATCACCGCGTCCGTGATCAGCGATGACCGACTGAGCTGCATTGTTGCCGACGGGCCGGTGGGCTCGACCGTCCCCGTCGTGGATCACGTACTCACGCTGCCGCGGCAGTTCGCATACCGGAAGGTCTCGACCCGGAGCCTCTTCGCCCCGTCGGCCGCAAGCGGCCTGGGTGCCCCGGACGAGGCGGATGATTCCGCCGCACTCCACCAGTTCGTTCGTCAACATGCGGCGGCAGCACCCGCGGTTATCGAGACGGTCGATGTGCAGACACCTACGCTCAGGTTGCACCTCTACCCGGGAGACACGGTGACATCGAGCCCGGAGAGCCGCGATCTCCTGGCCTGCCGGCGCGACAATCGCAGCCTGGTCCGGATCCAGCGGGTCTGCATGGACTTCCGAAATCAGTGCACAAATCTCCGCCTTGTGCGGCAGCGCATGTATGAAGGGTAAGAGGCTCTATGGACAATCGATATGTTACAGACCAGCAGCAGGTTCTGGCCGACATCGCGCGCGGCGGACCGCAGAATCGCCAGGAAGCTTCCACGGTCATTTCGCCGGGCGGCGGCGCCCAGACCTGGGCGGTCAAGGTCAAGAGCCATGTGGAGCGCAATGTGTACATGGTGTGCGCGGTGACCATAGGCGAGTCCGGGCTGCTCCCTATCGAATTCGGCGAGCACATGGAGGCCACGAACCTGGCCGAATCCTTCTTGCACGAGGGGACGCTTGCCGTCGGCACACACGCAATCCTGCACCGGCTCGGCGAGACGAACGTCTTCTACGCCGTGCCGTGACGGTATGGTGACCTCGTGACACACAAGTCGTCTGTTTCGGAGGATATCTCATGACTCGAGAGAACACGGCTCACTGGCGCCTCGACCGCCGAGTCAATCTGTCGGTCCTGCTACAACTGATGGTCCTTGCCTCGCTCATCCTCGGAAGCTGGGTGAATCTCCAAAGACAGCTCGATCTGCTCCAGCACGACGTTGCAGCACTGTTACAGAGCCAGAAGGAATTCCAACAAAGGCTCGAAACGCTCTCGGAACGAAGCCTGTCCTGCGAGTATCGCCTGCGGGCCGTTGAGACGCAGCGTGCCGATGCCGGGCCGATGGGTCCGTAGGGTGTGCCGTGTATATGCCCTTCGTTGGAGAGTGTCACCACACAAGGCAGTTGCATCGGCCAGGAGTGCAGCAGTGATTCAACTCATTCCATACATCTTGCGTCTCGCGGCAAAGGCCGATGGAGATGTGCTGTCGGAAGCTCCGGATTCCATCGATCATGAATCGGTAGAACTCGATGCGACGGCGGCAAGGGTATCGCAGCTTGCCGTCGGAGGCCCTGTCGACGAGGCCTGCCTCGCGAAGTCTGCCGGCGCGACTGCCGTATGCCTGCCTTGCCAGGGACAGATGGCCCGGTATCAGTCGGAGCATGCCGAGAGTCACATTCTCCGGTTCAAGCACGGTGACCGCTTTATGGAGCAGGTCCATGTAGTCTGCTTGCCACCGGTCGTGGAAGATGCCGGGGTCGATGCGCAATCTGACGCGATACCCGTGCTGTCGGCACCGTCTGGCGGCCTGGATGCGTTCATCGAGGCTTGCTGTCCCGATCTCGTAGGTCTTGATCATCTGCTGTGTGTTGAGACTCCAGGAAACGACAACCTGCGGATTCGGTTTGCACCGCAAGAGGCCGTCGATGTTCGCGCTCTTGGTCAACAGCATCAAGTAGGCATTGGGCAGACGGGCGAAGAAGGGAACAAGCTGCTCCGTCAACAAAGCGACGTGGTCCAGGGCGAGACTGTCGAGCATCTCTCCCATATTGAAGGCGACAGGGTCGGAAGTGTCGAGCGTGGCCTCTCGTATCTCCTTGAGCATTCTGCCGTGGTTGATGTTGATCTTGAGGAAGGGCAGGTAGTCGCGATAGACGTATGCGAGATAGCAGTAGGTACAGAAGTACGGACAGCCATTCGAGATCGGGACGAGCTTCAGATAGGGCGCACACCGGACGCTGTCGCCGAGTCCGCCGTCGAAGCGCCGCAAGAACGAAGAGGTCTCGCCGATCATCAGGACTCTCTTGCCCGCCACGATGGGATGCCCTCGGCCATACTCCGACAGTCCGACGAATCGTTGCCGATCCACGATTTGCACCTGAGCTTCGGGAAACATCCCGATGATTCGCTCCGCCTCGGGGTCTCTTTGCACTTTCCGCCACAGGAGAATCGTGCGCGGTGCGAACGCTCTGGCCGTATCCATCGGGATCTCCGTCCTGGGGTTACTCAGCGTGAACCATTCTACCCACAAACTGCGCAGAAACACATCAGAATCCAGGAGACACCCATGCACAGAACCATTTCGCGAAAGATGAATACCCCGAATGCAACCACCGCCGGTCTCATGCTCATGGCGGCGATGTCCCTCATGATTGCCGGCTGCAACAGCCTGCGCTTCGCGCCGAACGAACAGCAGAAGCAGAACGCTTGGCTCCACAATCGCACTGCGGCGGTGGCGGCCGAGACCGCGAGGAGCGAGCAGGCCTCGGCCGAGCTTCAGGCCCTGACCCAGCTCTCGGAGTTGCAGAGCCGGTCGTTCACGGCCTACTGCGGCCTGCCCAGAGAGTATCCAGAGGCCGAGACCGCCGAGCAGATCCTGGCCGAATCGAGCTGGCAGACGGCCAACGCCGCTTTGGCCCAATCTGCCGAGCGGCCCGACCCCTGGGAAGTGGCCGATTCCGCGCTGAATATCGGCATCGGCATCGCGGCCCTGTTCGGCGGCGTCCTCGGCACGCGGGCCGTGAGGTTCCTCCAGACCGCCCGCACACAGACGACAGCCCTCAAGGAGATCATCCAGGGCAACGAGCTGTTCAAACAACAGAACGCCGATCACGTCTCTGCTTTCAAGGCCGCTCAGCAGAGTCAATCCGCCGAGACGCGCCTACTCGTCACGGCGATGAAGGGATGACCATGTACCGTGGATTCATCAAGCTCAATCGGGGCCCCGAGACGCTGGAATTGCTCAACGACCCGAACGCCTTCATCCTGCTGACGGTGATCGCCCTGCGGGCCCGCCGGACCGACGAGTTCAACATTCACAACCTCAGGTCCGGCGAGGCCCTCATCGGCGACTATGCCAAGTACGGCCTGACTCGCCGGCAGTACCGTACGGCGATGAAACGCCTCGGCCAATGGGGCCTCGCAGCGTTCAAGCCGACCACCCATGGCACGGTTGCAGCACTCTCCGACACAAGAGTTTATGATATCAACGAGAGGGCAGGCGACCAGGAAACGGCCGACAGGAGACCAACGAGAGGCCAACGCGCGACCACTAACAAGAATGAGAAGAATGAAAAGAACGAGAAGAAGTATTCTCCCCACTCGGACGAGTGGAAGCTCTCTGAATTGTTGGTGGATGCGATCCTGGAGAGGAAACCGGATTTCCGCAGGCCGGATGTTCAGCGATGGGCCGGCGAGATCGACCGCATGATCCGCCTGGATAGTCGCACACCCGAACGGATCGAGGCCGTGATCCGCTGGTGCGTGCGGGACCCGTTCTGGTCCAACAACATTCTGAGCACGGCCAAACTCCGTAAGCACTTCGACCGCCTGGAGCTGGAGATGGACCGGCATGCGGCGGCGGCTCCGAGCGAGAGCACTCGCGAGATGGTCGAGCGAATGGAGCGGGAGGGCACACTGTGACTCGCCTCGAACAGACGCAGTTCATCGACAACGAACTCAAGGGCCTTTGGCCGGGCTGGAAACCCACGGAGGCCGAGGTCCGGATCTGGCTCGCGGACCTGGCGGCTTTCGACTGCGCCGTCGCCCGCACGGCGGCCCAGGCGTGCTTCCGAGAGCAGGCGGCCAACTACCAGCGTCCCGTCCTCCGCAAGTTCCTCGACAAGGCGCGGTCCCTGTCGCAGCGGGTCCACGGCGGTGCTCGGTCCGAGTCGCAGGATCCCGAGACGACCGTGTTCATCGAGTGCTGGCAACCGCCGGCGGCCAAGCCGCACCTGGCCGGCGTCCGCAAACCGGTCTACGTCCGACCCGCATCGCGTCAGTCCGATTCCGACTACGTCCTGGCCTGTGCCGAGTACATGCGAACCCAGTTCGAACGCCTCTACGGCGGCCGCTGGATCACCCTCCGCACCGGCAACTCGATGGCTGGAATTACTCGATATTCAACGCCCGGAGATGAAACTTGTGCAGGACCCTTGTCGTAGATATGATTCGAGGAGATTGGGCGATGTGTATTGCTGTTGTTCAGGATGGATCGAACCGAGTGGGCCCCGATGTATCGGCTGAGACCGCGGGCCGACGTGGGAGTGGGAGTATGACCTTCAGCTATGAGCGCGAAATGCTGGAACCCGCTGTCCGCTGGCTCCGCAGTCAGGGACTGCTGGTCAAGAAGGAATTCCCCACCCCCTGGGGGATATGCGATCTGGTCGGTTGTTCTCTGAACAAGAACAAGGTCAAGAAGAGGC
>Ga0116141_10001339_pt1 | contig 20977 bp, 17 predicted proteins | sample AD_UKC097_MetaG_FD_89744 | JGI IMG/M metagenome (GOLD analysis project Ga0116141, IMG submission 89744) | Active sludge microbial communities of municipal wastewater-treating anaerobic digesters from USA - AD_UKC097_MetaG | ecosystem: Engineered > Bioreactor > Anaerobic > Digestate | place: USA...
AGGCGGTGATGAGCCAGGTCCAGCAGAAGATCGGCATCTTGAGCAGATCCATGCCCGGCGCGCGCATGTTGAGCACGGTGGCGATGATGTTGATCGCACCCATGATCGAGCTGATGCCCATCATGTGGATGGCGAAGATGGCGAAGGCCACGTTGCTGCCGCCCTGCAGCGACAGCGGCGGATACATCGTCCAGCCGCCCGCGGGCCCGCCGCCCGGCAGGAACAGGGTGAGCAGCAGCACCGAGAAGGCGAAGGGCAGGATCCAGAACGACCAGTTGTTCATGCGCGGCAGCGCCATGTCGGGCGCGCCGATCTGCAGCGGGATCATCCAGTTGGCCAGGCCCACGAAGGCCGGCATCACCGCACCGAAGATCATCACCAGCGCGTGCATCGCGGTCATCTGGTTGAAGAACAGCGGATCGACGAACTGCAGGCCGGGCGTCGCCAGCTCGGCGCGGATCACGACGGAGAACGCGGCCCCGACGATCGCCATGACGAAGCTGAAGAGCAGGTACAGGGTTCCGATGTCCTTGTGGTTGGTGGACATGAACCAGCGGCGGAAGAACGTCGGGTGGTGGTCGTGGTCGTCGTGCGCCTCGTGGTGCGCCTCGTGGCCGACATCGATATCGCTGCGGACGGTTGCCATGATCTAGTCTCTCGGAATGCGTGCGGCGGGCAATCAGCCCTGGGTGGGAACGACGGGCTCGGACGTTTCCGTCTGCGCGGTGCGCTCGGCCTGCTGTCCGTAGGTCGATCCCGGCTGGGCGCTGAGCCAACCCTCGAATTCGGCGCGCGGCACCGCGCGCACCACGATCGGCATGAAGCCTTGATCCTTGCCGCACAGTTCGGCGCACTGGCCGCGGTAGGTACCCGGCTCGTCGATGCGGGTCCACTGTTCGCTGACCATGCCGGGGATGGCGTCCTGCTTCCAGCCGAACGCCGGCACCCACCAGGAGTGGATCACGTCGTCTGCGGTGAGCACGAAGCGGATCTTGGTATCGGTCGGCAACACCAGCGGCTTGTCGACGTTGAGCAGGTAGCTCTTGAACTCGCCGTCGGTGACCTGGGCGGGATCGACGCCCGAACCCAGCCGGCGCGCGGCATTGCTGGCCGCATCCAGGCGGCTGGCGAAGCTGACGCCGGTTTGCTCGCCGCGATAGTTGAGGATCTCGTACTTCCACATCCACTGGTAGCCGGTGACCTTGACCGTCATCTCCGACTCGCTGGCGTCGTACATCTTGTACAGCGTCTTGGTGGACGGCCAGCAGATCAGGACCAGGATCACGACCGGAATGACGGTCCAGATGAGCTCGGCCTTGGCGTTGTGGCTGAACGTGGCCGGCACCGCGCCCTTGGACTTGCGGAACGCGAACATGGCATAGCCCATCGCGCCGAAGACCAGCAGACCGATGATGGTGCAGATCCACAGGATCAGGTTGTGTAGCCAGTAGACCTCGCGCGAGACCTCGGTCACGCCCGGACCCATGTTCAGCTGCCAGGGCTGGGGATCGGCGCCCAGCGCCACGCCTGCCGCGAGAACCGCCGCCAACCCGAAACCGATGCGTAGCATGCGCGCCGCCTTGCTCATTGTCTTACCTCGGGGACGAGCCCCTGCCTGAAACCCGATGCGTCCACGCTGCATGCCTGCAACGTCTCCCTTGTGCGATGGGCGTTGCGCCCGGCGGCCGGACCGATGCCGGTCCTGAACCCCGAAGAAACGCCGCGAATTGTCCGATCATAGCGACGCGGCGCGAGCAGGAGCAACACGAAGGCTTCGCGACCGGAGAAAAACCGTGTGGGAAAGGGATCGGACTGCGCCGATCCCGGGGCGTGCGCGCCGCTCCTGCGGCGGTGCGCGCGCCGGATTGCCCGATGCCGCAGCCCGCGTCGGGCTGCGGCATCACCCGGCTCAGCGCTTGGCGGCGGCCTGGGTGTAGAGCGACTCGGCGCGCGTCTTGAGGCGCGCGATGTCGGCCTCATCGGTCTGGCCGGAGCCCTTTTCGTTGAGCACCAGATCGCCGGCCTCGTTCCAGCCGATCAGGGTCTTGACCTGCTGCTGGACGCGCTCGACCACCCAGGGCTTGCCACCCTTGTAGGCATAGCGGAACTGCGCCGATCCGGCATCGCCGTAATCGACCTGCTCACGCGCCATGCGGATCTGGCCGCTGTCTTCGACGAAAGCGTCCCAGCCGACCGCGATGTCGTCTTCCAGACGCTCGCCCTGGATGCGGCGCAGTGCGCCGATGTTGGCTTCGAGCTTCTCGAACTCGCTCTTTGCCAGATCCGCAGGCGGCACGTCGGCAGCAGGCTGGCCGCCGCGCACCAGTGACAGGGCGAGATCGCCCTTGGGCGCGCCCTGCGTCAGCACCGGGACCGGCTGCGGGGTGCCATAGAGCACCAGGGTCTCGGCCTGCAGCATCACCTGGAGACCATAGTGGTGCGAGGCATCGATCTTTGCCGGGTCATAGCCGAGCGCCACCTTCAGCGGCAGCGCGGCCGCCGCGGGCTGGGTCGATTCGGCCACCACGACCGGGAGATTGGCGGCATCGGTGACATCCACCAGCTTCATGACCAGCGAAAGGCCGGGCGGCAGCGTTTCCAGCTGGTCGATGCTTACCTTGACCGTGACCGCAGGGCCACTGACCACCGGCGCACTGTTCGCGACAGGCGCCTGAGCGGCGGCCGTCCCGGCGGGGGCGGTGGACTGGCCGCCGCAGGCGGCAAGCGCCAGAGCTGCGGCAACGGACAGCGGGAGAGCAATGAACTTCATGGAAGGACTCGCAAATGGAAAAGGAATGGGGGCACAGGTGGCCGGCAGAGCGATGCGCACGGCCGCTGCGGGCTGCCCGTCTCGGACGTGGCTGCGCCATGTCCGGGCCTCTGGCGGCAGGAAGCCCCGCCGGACGCGCGCAACCGACGCACGTGCCGGTCGGTTAGCTTAGAGCAAAACCTCGGGAAAGGTCATTCAGGCCCGCCACGTGCGCACCTGCCGAAGGTCACGGTCGGAGAAGAAATCATGAGTCCTGCGCCAGCAGACGCACGCGTGCGAAGGCGCGTTTGCCGATCTGGAGCACGCCTTCGAATCCCGGCGCAAACGTCCGCGCCGCATCTTCGAACACCTCGCCATCGACCCGCACCGCGCGTTCGCGCAGCTTGCGCATGGCCTCTGAATTGCTTGGTGCCAGCCCCGCCAGCACCAGCAGCGGCGCGATCCGCAGGCCATCGGGCGGTACCGCATGCTGGTGCAGCGGAAGGGCGGACACGTCGCCCTCGCCGCGCACCGCGGCGTTCCAGCCGGCCACGGCCTGTTCGGCTTGCGCGGCGCCGTGGAAGCGCGCCGCCAGCTCGCGCGCCAGGCGCAGCTTCAGGTCGCGCGGGTTGAGCCGGCCAGCCTCGATGTCGGCGCGCAGGCGCTGGGCTTCGGCGATGGAGATCTCGAAGCTCAGAAGATCGATCCAGCGCCACATCAGCTCGTCGCCGATCTTCATGGCCTTGGTGACCATGTCGATGGCCGGCTCGGCGATGCCGATGTAGTTGCCCAGCGATTTGGACATCTTGTTGACGCCGTCGAGCCCTTCCAACAGCGGCATCGTCAGCACGATCTGCGGCGGCTGGCCGTGGTGCTCCTGCAGGCCGCGGCCCATCAGCAGGTTGAACTTCTGGTCGGTGCCGCCCAGCTCCACGTCGCACTGGAGCGCCACCGAGTCGTAGCCCTGCACCAGCGGGTAGAGGAATTCGTGGATTGCGATGGACTGCTGCGCCGCGTAGCGCTTGGCGAAATCGTCGCGCTCCAGCATCCGCGCCACGGTGTGCTGGCCGGCCAGGCGGATCATGTCGGCCGCGCCCATCCTGCCGAACCACTCGGAGTTGAAGCGCACTTCGGTGCGCGCCTCGTCGAGCACCTTGAACACCTGGTCCGAATAGGTTTTGGCGTTGGCCAGCACGTCCTCGCGGGTCAGCGGCTTGCGGGTGACGTTCTTGCCGCTGGGATCGCCGATCATCCCGGTGAAGTCGCCGATCAGGAAGATGACCTGGTGCCCCAGATCCTGGAACTGGCGCATCTTGTTGAGCAGCACGGTGTGGCCCAGATGCAGGTCGGGCGCGGTCGGGTCGAAGCCGGCCTTGATCCGCAACGGGCGGCCGGCGCGCAGCCGCGCCTCCAGCTCCTCGCGCTTGAGTATCTCGTCGGCACCGCGGCCGATCGTGTCCAGGGTGTCCTGCAGTTCCGTCACTGGGGTGTGCCTCGCAATCTGGTCCGGATCCGGGCAAAACCGGCATCGGTCGCCCAATGCGCCAGCTTAGAGGATCGCAGGTCAGCGCGGCGCGGCGCGGCGGACAGGACTCGCAAAAGCGGCCGGTCGATGTTAACGCCTCGTTAAACCTGTTTACGAAAAAAGCCTGCGCGAACAAGGGTTTGACGAACACTCTTCCCGCTGGTTATCGTCTGACCCGATTTCAACGCGCCGCGCGACCGCGCCGGAGACCCAAGCATGCAGGAAAACGAGGAATCGCAGCAGCGCGGGGAAAGCGCGCCAGCCAGCGCAACCCACGCCCCGGGTCAGCGCCCGCGGCACGAACGCTGGCTGCTCGCCAGCGCGGTCGCGGCCACCGTTTCGTTCATTGCCGCCATTGGTCCCGGCTTCGCCATGGCCACCGGCGACGATCACTCCATCCAACGCTGGGTGCAGCCGCTGCCGCTGCCCGAGCCCGACGCGGAAATCGCGGCCAGCGCAAGTGAAGAGGCCGGCGCGATCGCGGCGGAAATCCCTGCCGCCGTGGAATGGCGCACGGTGGAAATCAAGCCCGGCCAGACCATGGGCGCGGTGTTCGCCTCGCTTTCCCTGCCCGGCGCCACCCTGCACCGCCTGCTGGAGCGCCCCGGCCTGCGCGAGCCGCTGACGCGGGTGCGCGCCGGCGCGCGTTTCGACTTCCGGATCGATTCCGCCGGCGAGCTGGCCGGACTGCGCTTCGAGCGCGACGAAACCAGCATCGCCACGGTCCTGATCGAAGGCGACACGATCCGCGAGGAAATCACCCAGCGCGACATCCAGCACCGGGTCAATCTGGCTCACGGCACGATCGAGGGATCGCTGGTCGGTGCCGCCGGCAAGGTCGGCATCGGCTACGGCACGGTGCTGGAGATGGCCAAGGTGTTCGGCTACGACATCGATTTCAGCCAGGACCTGCGCGTGGGTGACACCTTCAGCGTGGTCTACGAAGAGATCTACCGCGACGGCGAGCGCCTGCGCAGCGGCGACATCCTCGCCGCCAGCTTCATGAACCAGGGCAAGCCCTACCACGCCTTCCGCTACACCTTCGCCGATGGTCGCACCGAATACTTCGACCTCGAAGGCCGGCCGATGAAGAAGAGCTTCCTGCGCATCCCGGTCGAGTTCACCCGCATCAGCTCGCTGTTCACCACCGCGCGCCGGCATCCGGTACTGGGCACGATGCGCGCCCACAAGGGCGTGGACTACGCCGCGCGCACCGGCACGCCGATCATGGCCGCCGGCGAAGGCCGCATCAGCTTTGCCGGCTGGCAGAACGGCTATGGCCGCACGGTGATCGTCGATCACGGCCGCGGCTACACCACGCTCTACGGCCACATGTCGCGTCTGGGCGGCTACGCCAAGGGCGCACGGGTGCGCCAGGGCGACACCATCGGCTACGTCGGTGCCAGCGGACTGGCCACCGGTCCGCACCTGCATTACGAATTCCGCATCAACGGCGCACACCGCGATCCGCTCAAGGTCACCCTGCCCAAGCCCGAGCCGCTGCCGCGTTCGGAGCTGGCGCGATTCCAGGCCCAAACCGCCCCGCTGCTTGCCAAACTCGAGCTGCTCGAGGGCAAACAGCGCTATGCCGCCAACTGACCCGGCGCAAGGCCGGCTCTACCTTGGCCTGATGTCGGGCACCAGCGTCGACGGCATCGACGCGGCGCTGGTGCGTTTCGAGGATGCGGCATCGCCCGCTCTCCTCGCGGCGCGCACCTTCACCTGGGACGCCGGCATCCGCGAGGAAATCCTCGCGCTCTCGCAAGCGGCAATCGCGGTCGACCCCGACCGACTGGCGCGACTGGATCATCGCGTCGGCGCCGCATTCGCGCAGGCGGCCAAGCGGCTGTTGCACGAAGCCGGCGTCCGCGCCGAACGCGTCCGCGCCATCGGCTCGCACGGCCAGACCCTGCGCCACAGCCCGCGGGGCGAGGCGCCATTCACCTGGCAGATCGGCGATCCCCATCTCGTCGCCGAACGCACCGGCATCACCACGGTGGCCGACTTCCGGCGCCGCGACGTGGCCGCCGGCGGCCAGGGCGCGCCGCTCATGCCGGCCTTCCACCGCGCCCTGTTCGCCGCACCGGGCGAAGACCGCGCGGTGCTGAATCTGGGCGGGATCGCCAACCTCACCCTGCTGCCAGGCAGCGGTGAGGTGTCGGGTTTCGACACCGGCCCGGCCAACGGCCTGATGGATGCCTGGATGCAGGAGCAGTGCGGCCAGCCGTTCGACGCAGGAGGTCGCTTCGCCGCCGCAGGACGCAGCGACGCGGCGCTGCTTGCCGAGCTCCTCGCCGAACCCTGGTTCGCCCTGCCCGCGCCCAAGAGCACCGGGCGCGACCAGTTCCACCTGGCGTGGCTGCGCGAACGCCTCGGCGCGCGCGCGCTCCGCGCCGAGGACGTGCAGGCCACCCTGCTGGAACTGACCGCGCGCAGCATCGGCACGGCCCTGCTCGCCGCGCAGCCGGGCACGCGGCGCGTCCTGGCCTGCGGAGGCGGGGTGCACAACGAGGCGCTGATGCGGCGCCTGGCGGCGCTTCTGCCCGGCATCGAGGTGACCAGCACGGCCGCGCTGGGCGTGGACCCGGATTTCATCGAAGCGGCCGGATTCGCGTGGCTGGCGCGCCAGACCCTGGCCGGACTGCCCGGCAACCTGCCCTGCGTCACCGGGGCGCGTGGCGCGCGCGTGCTGGGCGCGATCCACCCGGCCTGAGGTTCGCAGGTCGGGGCTACGCCCCCGACGGGACGATCGAGCGCGGCAGAAGCTCAGTAGGGCGTGTCGTCGGGCAGCTGCTGCATCGCCCGCATGGCATCGGCCAGCGCGCGCGATTCATCGTCTTCCAGGGTGCCGGCCAGCCGCGCGATGTCGCCGGGCACGGGCACTTCCGGCTGTTCCATCCCCAGCGCCTCCTTGATCAGGCGCAGGATCACGTCGTTGATCGGCCAGCCGCGCTCGCGCGCGATGCGCTTGATGCGATCGGCGACCTGCGGTTCGATGTCACGGACGAGAAAGTCGGGCATGGGTGATCGATAGTGCGGCGAAAATCACGACGCGACCCCCTGTTGCACACTGCGCGCGGCGCTGCCGGGAACATAGCACGACCGCGCGCGGCTGCGCAGTCGCCCGTAGCAAAGGTTTGCCGTTTGTCGGATCAAGGTTCCGTGGCCAACTCCGCCATTCGCGGCCGCAGCCACAGCAGCAGCAGCAGGGCCGGAACCGCCAGCGCCGCGCTGAGCACGAAATACCCCGCATAGCCTGCGCCCAGCTCCACGATCCGCCCGGAAAAGAACCCGAGCACCTTGCCCGGCAGCATGATGAGCGAAGAAAACAGCGCGTACTGGGTGGCGGTGTAGCGCGTGTTCACCAGCGACGAAAGATAGGCCACCGCCACCGTGCCGAGGAACCCCTGCGCCAGGTTCTCGCCGGAGATCACCAGGGTCAGGCGCAAGAGGTCGCCGCCGGCGCCGATCAGCAGGAGGTAGAGCAGGTTGCTTCCCGCCCCCAGCGCGATCGCGGCGAACAGCGGCCAGAGCACGCCCCATCGCGCCACCGCGAGGCCGCCGAGGAAGGCCCCGGCAATGCCGATCCAGATGCCGTAGACCTTGGTCACCGCGGCGATCTCGGTCTTGCTGAAGCCCTGGTCGAGGTAGAACGGCCCGATGATTCCGCCGACGAGCGCCTGGTCGGAAACTTTCAATCCGAGGATGAATGCCAGCACCACCAGCGCGACCCTTCCGCCAAAGCGGCGGAAGAAATCCGCGAACGGCTCCACCACGCCCTCGCGCATCGCCGCCGCCCAGTTCTTCGCGCGTGGCCGCTGCACCTGCGGTTCGAGCGCCAGCAGGCAGGCCGCCATCGGCACCAGCATCAGCAGGGCCATGGCGCGATACACCATCGGCCAGACCACATGATCGGCCAGCACCAGCGCCAGCGCGCCGCTGGCAATCAGGGCGATGCGGTAGCCCAGGGAATAGGTCGCCACCAGCGCACCCTGCGCCTCGACCGGCGCGATCTCGACGCGGTAGGCATCCACGGCGATGTCCAGCGTCGCTCCGAAGAAGGCCACCGCCATGGTCAGGCCGACGAACAGGGGAAGCTGCTGCGGAGTGACCTGCGCCATGGCCAGCAGGCCGACGGAAACCGCGCCCATCGCCAGCAGCAGCCAGCCGCGCCGCTGTCCGAAGCGGCCGAGCATCGGCAGCCGCCAGCGATCGACCAGCGGCGCCCACAGGAACTTGAACGAATACGCCATGCCGGCGCTGGCGATCATGGTGATCTCGCGCAGCTCGATGCCGCCCTCGCGCAGCCAGTAGGCCAGCGTTCCGGCCACCAGCAGGAACGGCAGCCCCGAGGCGAATCCGAAGAAGAACATCGTCCATGCCGAGGGGGTCGCAAACGCGGCCAGCGCCTTGTCCCAGCTCGATCCGCCCGCTGCCGCGCGGCTCATGCGCCGTAGTCCACGAGGAAGGGGGCGTGATCGGAAAAGCGCGGCTCGCGCCAGACCTCGCAGCCGCGCAGCCGCGCGCGCAGCCCGGGCGTGGCGAGCTGGTAGTCGATCCGCCAGCCCACGTTGTTGGCGCGCGCACCGCCGCGGTTGGACCACCAGGTGTATTCCTCCCGCGCGTCTGGCCTCAGCGCGCGGAAGGCGTCGATCCATCCCGATTCCGCCTGCGGCGACCCGTCGCCGCAGGCATCGGCGATCAGTCCGTTCATCCACGCGCGCTCCTCGGGCAGGCAGCCGGAGTTCTTCTGGTTGGAACGCCAGTTGCGGATGTCGGCCTCGGCCCGAACGATGTTCCAGTCCCCGCACAGCACATAGTCGCGCCCGCTCGCCAGCCACTGGTCGAGTATCGGCCGCAGCCAGGCCATCACCTCGAACTTGAATTTCTGGCGCTCCTCACCCGAGGAACCCGACGGAATGTAGAACGACACCACGCTCAGATTGCCGAAGCGCGCCTCGAGATAGCGCCCCTCCTCGTCGAACGGCGCCCACCCCAGCGCGGTGCGCACCTCGTCCGGCTCGCGCCGGCTGAAGATCGCCACGCCGCTGTAGCCCTTCCTCGTGGTCGCGTCGCGGAACACCGTGCGATAGCCCGCCGGGCGAAACGCCGCGTCGTCGAGCTGGTGCTCCTGCGCCTTGGTTTCCTGCAGGCACAGCACGTCGACATCGCGCTCGGAAAACCAGGAAAAAAACCCCTTGCTTGCCGCCGAACGGATGCCGTTGGCGTTGAAGGTCATCACTCGCACCGCACCGTCCTCCTCGCCCTCAGCGGGCAGGCGCGATGATAGCCGCAGCGCCATGCGGCCCTGCGCAGCCGTCACCGCGATTCGCCCCCCGCAGCCTCAGTACGGAACCGCATGGTGCGGTGCGACACGCAATTTCACATTCCAGGTGCTACTGTGCGCCGCGCGCGAGCCGGGGGAGGGTTCGCGCCCTGCAACCATCCTATGGGGAAAACCTATGATGATCCGTACTCGCTTGTTCGCAAGCCTGCTGCTTGCGCTTGGCTGCTCGCCGCTGGCCCTGGCATCGGGAGATGCCGCCGGTCCTTCCGCATCGCCTGACACCGAGGAAGCCGCGCTCACGGCGCGCCTTGCAGCCGAAGAGGTGCAGCTGCGCGCCATCCGCGCCGAACTGCCCGCGCTCTTCACCGAAGCCTACGCGCGCTATCCGCAGATTCCCGCAGGCACGCTCGAAGCCATCGCCTACGCGCAGAGCCGCTGGATGCCGCTGGCCGCCCAGACCGGCAAGGACAAGCACCACCACATGCCCTCGGCCCACGGCGTGATGGGCCTGTACGGCGGTGAAGGATTCACCCACCAGCTCAAGCAGGCCGAAGCGCTGATCGGCGTGCCCGCGGCCACCATCGCCAGCAGCAGCCGCTGGAACATCCTTGCCGCCGCCGCGCTGCTGGCGCGCGAAATCGATGCCGACGGCCTTTCGAAGTCCGGCGCCGCGCCGACGCCGGAAGCCATCGCCCCCGCGCTGGCCCGCTACATCGGATTGACTCCGATGAAGGACCGGAAGAGCGCGGTGGACGACTACGCGCGCCAGAGTTTCGCCTTCGACGTGCTGCTGGCCTTGGATCGCGGCGTGAACGACCGCGGCATCGTCGTTCCCGAGCGCGCCATCGCATGGGAGCAAGCCTTCCCGATGGAAGCGCTGGTGAAACTGCGCGCGCCCTTCGTGCGTCTGGATGTCACCGGCGACACCGTCGAAGCCGGCGGCTACGCCATCGATCCGATCAGCGAAACCCTGGTCCATGCCGACGGTTCCGCGCAGGCCAAAAGCACGGACTACGGCCCGGCGATCTGGAACCCCGCCTATTCGGGCAACTACACCGCTTCGCGCTCGCAGGCCATCAGCGCGGTGACGATCCACACCACCCAGGGCAGCTACGCCGGCTCGATTTCCTGGTTCAAGAACTCCTCGGCCAACGTCAGCGCCCACTACGTCATCCGCAGCTCCGACGGCCAGGTGACCCAGATGGTGCGCGATGCCCACACCGCCTGGCACGTCGGCAGCCAGAACGGCTACACCTTGGGCATCGAGCACGAGGGCTACGTCAGCAACAGCTCGTGGTACACCACGGCCATGTACAACGCCTCGGCCGCCCTGGTCCGCCACATGTGCGCCAAGTACAGCGCGATCAGCTGCGCCAGCGCCTACAAAGGCCCCGCCAGCAGCGGCATCAACGTGCTGGCGACCTCGGTCAAGGTGAAGGGCCACCAGCACTACGCCGGACAGAGCCACACCGATCCGGGCATCTACTGGAACTGGGCCAGCTACTACACCCGCATCAACCCGGCGCCGGCGCCCACCACCCGGGTGCTGGACAGCTTCGAATCCAGCGTCGGCCACTTCACCAATACGCCGGCCTATTCCGGCAGCACGACGGGCATCTCGACCGCATCGACCGCCGAACGCGATTGCAGCATGAGGAAGAACGGCAGCTGCTCGCTCCAGGTCAAGCTGGTGGACAACGCCTCCAGCTCCGCCAGCTGGGCGGTGCGCCTGCTGTCCGGCGGCGGCTCGCCTTCCGCCAACACCTCGCTCAGCCGCAGCAACGGCAAGGTCGGCTTCTGGGTGTATTCGGGCGGAACCGGCCTGTCGGCGGCGCTGGGCGTGGATGACAGCGACGGCACCGAACGCTCCATCGCGCGCGCCATTCCCGCCAACACCTGGACCTATCTGGAGTGGAACCTCACCGACGCCAACCAGTGGGACGCCTGGGTCGGCGGCAACGGCGCCATCACCGCCGGCACCGTCACGCTCGATGCGATCTGGCTGTATCGCGCCCAGACCGCCTACAACGTCTTCGTCTATCTCGACGACGTGCAGATCAAGAACTGAATTGCCGCGCAGCATCCCGAGGCCGCACCGCACGTCGGCGCGGCCTTTTTCATGCGCACGGATTGCATTGCGTGCGGATATCTGCGCGTCCGGAACAATTCCGCGCATCAGGGAGCAGTCCGGGCGCGCCGGTGGAGGAAATCCTCGTCGGCGCGCCCGGGGCGGCGGATTCAGCCTTCCGCCGCCTCGCCTTCTTCCGCCAGCGCGACTTCCGCGTCGCGCACGAGGTAGCGGTTGGTCTGGGCCACGTCTTCGGCGCTGATCACGCCGGCGGCCTGCTTGAGGCGCAGGGCGTTCACGAGGAAATTGTGGCGGGCGCTGGAGTAGTCGCTCTGGGCCTGGAACAGCACCTGCTGGGACAGCAGCACATCGACGATGGTGCGGGTGCCGACTTCGAAGCCGGCTTCGGTGGCCTCCAGCGCGCTGCGCGCCGAAACCAGCGCCTGCTTGCGCGCTTCGACCTCGCTGATGCCCGCGTCCAGCGCACGATAGGCGTTGCGCGTCTGGCGCAGGATGGCGCGCTGGTTCTGGTCGTACTGCAGGGCGCGCTGGTCGCGCGCGTTGATGGCGAGCCGGACCTGCGACTGGGTGGCGAAGCCGGAGAAGATCGGCACCACGAGGTTGAGTCCCACGCGCCAGTCATCGCCCTGGTTGTTGCTCGGGATGACGCCGGCTTCGCCGGCCGATTCACCCCAGCCGAAGCTGCGGCCGCGGCTGGCGGAGGCGGAAAGGTACGGCAGATGGCCGGCGCGCGCGGTGGCCACGTCCATCTCGTCGGCCTGCGCCGACAGCGCCTGGGCGCGCAGGGTCGGGTTCTGCTCCATGGCCAGTTCGACCCAGGCGTCGATGCCTTCGGGCGTGGGGCGGGACGGGGTGAAGCCGTCGTCGAGGCCGCGCAGGCCTTCCAGCGGCTGTCCGGTGATCTGTGCGAGCGCCTCGCGCGCATCCTCCAGCGCGACTTCGGCACCGATCGCCCCGGCGCGTGCGCCGTCGTAGCGGGCGCGCGCTTCGTGCACGTCGGTGATGGCGGTCAGACCGACCTCGAAGCGCTGTTCGGCCTGGTCGAGCTGGCGCTTGACGGCGCGCTCGTTGGCGCGCGCGAACACCAGCGCGTCGATGGAGGTGAGCGTGTTGAAGTAGGCCTCGGCCACGCGCACGATCAGGTTGTCGTTTTCGGCGTCGTACTGGGCCTCGCCCACTTCGTTGCGCTTCTTGGCCGCGCGCAGCTGGGTGTAGTTGGCGTGGTTGTAGATCGACTGGTTGAGCTGCAGGCCGAAGTTGCGGCCCGCCGAATGCGAGCTGGTGCTGGTGGTGGAGACGATGGGCGGATCGACCGAAAGCACGCGCTCGCCGGAGCTGTCCGAGCCGCTGCGAGAGTAGCCGGCAGAACCGGAAAGGGTAGGCAGCAGGCTGGCGCGGCTCTGGGTGACGCGCAGCTGGCCGGCTTCGCGCGTGGTGTCGGCGATGGCCAGCTGCGGATCGCTGCCGCGCGCCAGCGTGTAGGCCTGCATCAGATCCGTGGCTCCGGCCGTGCCGGTGGCCGTCAACGCCAGCGCGGCAACAAGCAGGGTGGTTTTGGGCAGCGACATGCGAATAGCTCCTGAAGAATCGATTGCGCTCAAAGCGCGAAGCGCGGCGCGGGTTGGGCGCCGACCAGATAGGGCAGCTCGGTTTCGAACAGGCCTTCTTCGGCAACCTGGCCCTGCGCATTGCTGCGGTAGAGCATGGCCTGCTGCGCCGGCGCCTGACCCTGCACCACGAACAGCCGGCCGCCGGGCTTGAGCCAGGAGAGGAAAACCTGCGGCAACGCCGCCACCGCGCCGCCCACCGCCACGGCATCGAAGCGGCGGCCGGGGCTGTAGCTCAGCGCATCGGCCTGTTCAACGCGGATGTTGGTCAAACCCGTCGCGCCAAAGCGCGCGCGGGCGCGCTCGACGAAGTCGGCGTGGCGGTCGATGCTGACCACGTCGCGTGCCAGCGTGGCGAGGCAAGCGGTGAGGTAGCCCGAGCCGGTGCCCACTTCCAGCACCTCGTCTTCGGGCGCCAACTCCAGCGCCTGCAGCAGACGGCCTTCGATCACGGGCTTGAGCATCGATTCGCCATGCTCCAGCGGCAGCGCCAGATCGGCGAAGGCCATGCGACGGTAGCGCGTCGGGACGAAGTCCTCGCGGAGGATCGCGCCCATGGCATCGAGCACGCGCGGATCGAGCACGTCCCAGGGGCGAACCTGATGGTTCACCATGAGTTCGCGGGCGTGGTTGAAATCGAGGGACATGGCGGGCCTTGCTGAAGAATGGGGCGGACCGGCGATTTTACCAGCCTAACGCGGGCCAACGTCGGGGCGCAGTGCCGGAAGTCAAGGGTCGTTGGGGCAGGCGTCAGGCCGCGGCGGCGCGGCGTGTACACTGCGCCGATTCCCTTTTCCAGCCACTGCCATGCCTACCTCTCCTCTCGCCGCCCTCCTGGGCGCGGCCCTGATGGCCGCAGGCTCCGCTTCGACCGCCGAGACCGGCCGGCTCGCTCCGGAAGCCCGCGCGGCCTTCCTCGCCGAAGTGCAGACCCGCCACGCGATTGCGCCCGATGAAGCGGCGGTGCTGCTGGATCAGGCGCGCTATCAGCAGAGCATCATCGACGCCATCACGCGCCCGGCCGAAGCCAAGCCGTGGAAGGACTACCGCCCGATCTTCCTGACCGCCGACCGCATCGCCAAGGGACGGGCCTTTCTCGCAAGGCACCGCGATGCGCTGCGCGCGGTCGAGGAAAACACCGGCGTGGCCGCGCCGATCCTCGTGGCGATCCTGGGCGTGGAAACCGGCTACGGCGCCAACACCGGGCGCTACCGGGTGCTCGATGCGCTCTACACGCTGGGCTTCTTCTATCCCAAGCGCGCCGAATTCTTCCGCGGCGAGCTGATGCAGGCCTTCGCGCTGGCCCGGGAGGAAAAGCTCGATCTGGGCGCGATCACCGGCAGCTACGCCGGCGCCATGGGCTGGGGCCAGTTCATCCCGTCGAGCTATCGCGCCTATGCGGTCGACGGCGACGGCGACGGCATCCGCGACCTGTGGAATTCGCTGCCCGACGTGCTGGCTTCGGTGGCCAACTACTTCGCCGTGCACAAGTGGCAGGCGGGCGAGCCGGTCGCGGTGCGTGCGGTGCGCGCGAGCGACGCGCAGGAGTTCGTGCCCGATTCGCTGGAAGCCGAATACTCGCTGCCCGAACTGGCCGCACGCGGCTACCGCCCGGCCGAGGCCATCGGCCACGCGGCACCGGCCACGCTGCTGAAGCTGGAGGGCGCGCAGGGGCCGGAATACTGGATCACGTTCAACAACTTCTACGTGATCTCGCGCTACAACCGCTCGCCGCTGTATTCCATGGCCGTGTTCCAGCTCGCCCAGGCCATCGCCGAAACCGACAGCCCCACGCTTTCGCCGTGAGATTCCTGCTGGTGGCGTGGCTCGCCCTCGCGCTGGCCGCCTGCGGCGGCAAGCCGGTGCGCCCGACCGACCCGTCATCTGCGCAGGGCGCAAGCCGAACCCACGGCGGACGCCCGCCCCCGGTCACGCGCGCGCGTCCGGACAAGCCCGGCGAATACACGTCCGGCGGCCTCTATCGTCCGGGCGAAGCCGACGGCGGCCCGGCGATCCCGCCCGACATCAGCCACCTGATCGAACCGGTGCCCACCGGCGAACCACCTGCGCGCTACGGCAACCGTTCGCCCTACGCCGTGCTGGGCAAGGAATACCACGTCCTGCCCAGCGCCGAAGGCTACGTCGCGCGCGGCATCGCCTCCTGGTACGGAAACAAGTTCCACGGCCGCGCCACGTCGAGTCTGGAACCCTACGACATGTACCAGTTCACCGCCGCCCACAAGAGCCTTCCCCTGCCCAGCCACGTGCGCGTGACCAATCTGGAGAACGGCCGCAGCGTGGTGGTGCGGGTGAACGACCGCGGGCCTTTCCACGAGGGCCGCCTCATCGACCTGTCCTACGCCGCGGCGGTGAAACTGGGCGTGCACGTCCACGGCACCGCGCCGGTGGAAATCCGCGCGCTGCAGCCCGGCGTGACGCCGCCGCCTCCACCGCCGGCAATGCCGCCGGAAGACGCCTGGGCGGCCGCGCGCGCGGGCATCGTGCCGATCCGGCGCGGCCCGACCGTCAACGTCAGCGCTTCGGCCGCCGCCGTACCGCCCGCGCCGGCAGGGGATTCCGGACACTTCTGGCTGCAGGTCGCAAGCTTCGGCGATGCCGCCAACGCGCGGCGTCTGGTCGAACGACTGCGCGAGGCCGATGTGGCCCCGGTGACGCTGCAGCCGGCCCAGGTCGCCGGCCGCACCGTCTACCGGGTGCGGGTCGGACCGCTGCCCTCGCGCCAGCGCAGCCTCGCGGTTTCCGACGCCCTGCACGCGATGGGCCTGGGCGTGCCCACCCTCATCAGTCAATGACGCGACAGGATGGGACCGCGATAATACCCGCTTCCGCCCGCGCGCACGGCGCGCGCCCGATGACCCGCATGGACCGCATCACGACATGAAAGTCACCTCCCTTCTCGCCGGCGCCCTGTTCGCCGCCAGCTTCGCCACGCTTGCGCAGCAGCCGCCGCAACCGGTCGCCGAACTTCCGCGTCCCGACGCCCCGCCGTTCATCACGCCCGCCGCGCCCTCGGTGAACGGCACCGCCTGGATCCTCGTGGACGATGCCACCGGCCAGGTGCTGGCCGGCAGCAACGAGGAGACGCGGGTGGAGCCGGCCAGCATCACCAAGGTGATGACCTCCTACGTGGTTTCGGCCGAGCTGGAAGCGGGCAAGATCTCGCTGGAGGATGAAGTCCCTATCAGCGAGAACGCCTGGCGCGGCGGCGGCGGCGGCACCGACGGCTCCACCAGCTTCCTGCCGGTGAACAGCAAGGTGAAGCTCGGCGACCTCCTGCACGGCATGATCATCCAGTCCGGCAACGACGCCTCGATCGCGCTGGCCGAATACGTCGCCGGCAGCGAGCCAGCCTTCGCCGAGCTGATGAACGCCTACGCCAGAAAGCTCGGTCTCAACGACACCCACTTCGTCAATTCGCACGGCCTGTCCGCGCCCGACCACTACACCACCGCGCACGACATCGCGCGGCTGTCGCAGGCGCTGATCCATGATTTCCCGCGCGAATACGCGGTGTATTCGCAGAAGGAGTTCACCTTCAACGGCATCCGCCAGCACAACCGCAACTCGCTGCTGTGGAAGGACCCGGCCATCGACGGCATCAAGACCGGCCACCACTCCGCCGCAGGCTACTGCCTGGCCGCTTCGGCCAAGCGCGGCGACCAGCGACTGATCAGCGTGATCATGGGCTCCACCAGCGAGAAGCAGCGCGCCGAGGACAGCTATGCCCTGCTCAACTGGGGCTTCCGCTTCTTCGAGACCCACCGCATCTACGACGCGGGGCAGGCAGTGACCGAGCCGAAGTTGTGGAAGGGCGAAACCGCGACGCTGCCGCTCGGCCTGGCCCAGTCGCTGCTGCTCACCGTGCCGCGCGGGCGATACGAACAGGTGAAGGCGGAAATGGACCTGCCGCGCGAGCTCGTGGCCCCGTTCGCCAAGGATCAGCCCGTGGGCACCCTGCGGCTGTCGCTCGACGGCAAGGTGCTGGCCGAGCGCCCGCTGGTGGCGCTGGCCGATGCGCCCGAAGCCGGATTCTTCAAGCGCATCAGCGACGGCTTCTGGCTGTGGTGGGAGTCGGAATGATGCAGACCGCGCGCCTGGTGCTGGCCAGCCACAACGCCGGCAAGCTCGCCGAGCTGCGCGCGCTGCTGGCGCCGGCCGGCATCGAGGTGCTGGCGCAGTCGCAGTTCGGCATCGGCGAGATCGAGGAAACCGGCGCCACCTTCGTGGAAAACGCGCTGCTCAAGGCGCGTCACGCCAGCCGCATTTCCGCGCTGCCCGCGCTGGCCGACGATTCGGGTCTGTGCGTGGACGCGCTCGGCGGCGCGCCGGGGCTGCACTCGGCGCGCTATGCCGGCGCCGATGGCGACGCCCGCGCCAATTTCCTCAAGCTGCTCGACGCGCTGGCCGCGGTGCCCGACGCGCACCGCGGCGCGCACTTCCACTGCACCCTGGCGCTCTTGCGCCATCCGGAGGATCCCGCACCGCTGCTCTGCGAGGGCCGCTGGCGCGGCCGCATCCTGCACGAGCCGCAGGGCGAGGGCGGCTTCGGCTACGACCCGGTATTCCTCGACGAAACCCTCGGCCAGAGCGCCGCCGAACTCGGCCGCGAGGAAAAGTCCGCCGTCAGCCACCGCGGACAGGCGCTGCGCCAGCTGCTGGCGGCGCTGGCGCACCAGCCGCTCTAGACTTTCCCATCCCCACTCTGCGGACCGCCCGTGACCACCACGCTGCACACTTCCGAACTGCCCGGCCTCGAATTCCTGCACCGCGGCAAGGTCCGCGACGTGTACGCGCTAGACGACCACCGCCTGCTGATGGTTGCCACCGACCGCCTCTCGGCCTTCGACGTGGTGCTGCCCGATCCCATTCCCGGCAAGGGCGAAGTGTTGACCCGGCTGTCGAACTTCTGGTTCGCAAGGACCGCGCACCTGATGCCCAACCATCTGCTCGACACCGCGGTCGAAAGCGCGCTGCCGCAGGGCGTGGACGCGACGCTCTACCGCCACCGCAGCGTGGTCGCGCGCCGGCTGCGGCCGCTGCCGATCGAGGCGGTGGTGCGCGGCTACCTGATCGGTTCGGGATGGAAGGACTACTGCGCCAGCGGCGCGGTCTGCGGCATTGCGCTGCCGACCGGCCTGCGCCAGGCCGAGCGCCTTCCCGAGCCGATCTTCACGCCCGCCTCGAAGGCGGCCGTGGGCGACCACGACGAGAACATTTCCTTCGACCGCGTGGTCGAGCTCATCGGCGGCGATCTCGCCGAGCGGGTGCGCGAGGCGACGCTTTCGATCTACCGCTTCGCCTCCGACTTCGCCGCGCAGCGCGGCCTCCTCATCGCCGACACCAAGCTCGAGTTCGGCCTGGACGAGGACGGCACGCTGCGGGTGATGGACGAGATGCTCACGCCCGATTCCTCGCGCTTCTGGCCGGCCGACGAATATCGCGTGGGCACCAGCCCGCCCAGCTACGACAAGCAGTTCGTGCGCGACTGGCTGGAAACCCTGGACTGGAACAAGACCGCACCCGGCCCGCGCCTGCCCGAGGCGGTGATTGCCGGCACCCAGGCCCGCTACGCCGAAGCGCTGCGGCGGCTGACGGCATAGCCCTGCGACTCCCTCTCCCCCGTCGGCGTCCCTCATCACGTCATCCCGGAATCGCGCAGCGATATCCGGGATCCATCTTGATCTTGCTGTAAAACAGGCTTCAACCCGGCAGAAGCAAAAGCACTCGCACCTGCGGCGCTCGCCCCCTCACCCTGACCCTCTCCCCCGCCAGCGGGGGAGAGGGGAACAATCGAACACCCCATGCCCCGCACCCACCTTCTGCTCGTACTCACCATCTGCCTGGTCTGGGCAATCAACTTCCTGACCTCGGCCACGGCGCTGCGCGAAATTCCGCCGCTGCTGTTCTCGGCGCTGCGCCTGCTGCCGCTGATGGTGCTGCTGCTGCCGTGGATGTCGCGCCCGCCGCAGGGCCGCTGGCTGGCGCTGGTGACGGTGGCGCTGTGCAACGGCGCGCTGCACTTCGGCCTCAACTTCTGGGCCCTGCGCGAGGCGGGCAACCTCTCCTCGCCGGCCATCGTGCTGCAAAGCTACATCCCGATGTCGGTGGTGCTGGCGGTGGCATTCCTCGGCGAGAAGATCGGCTGGCGCACCTGGGCCGGCATCGCGGTGAGCTTCGGTGGCGTGCTGGTGCTGGGCTTTGATCCGATCGTGCTCAAGGCACCGTTCGCGCTGTTCCTGATGCTGGCCTCGGCGCTGTCGCTTGCGGTCGGCACCGTGGTCATGCGACGGCTCACCGGGATGAATCCCATCGGCGTGCAGGGCTGGACCGCGCTGATCGCGGTCGGTCCGCTGCTGCTCTGGAGCCTTGCGGTCGAACAGGGGCAATGGGAAGCCATCCGCGGCGCCTCGGCGCTGGCCTGGTTCGGCGTGGCCTGGGCCACGATCGCGGCCTCGCTGCTGGGCCACAGCCTGTTCTACTGGCTGGTGCAGCGCCATCCGGTGTCCACCCTCATGCCCTATCTGCTGGTTTCCCCGGTCATCGCGGTGGCGCTGGGCATTGCCTTCTGGGGCGATCGCCCCGGGCCGCGCCTGTATCTGGGCGCGGCGATGGTGCTGGGCGGCGTGCTGTTCATCTCGCTGCGCGCCCGGGTGCGCGCGCGCAAGCTGCCCGAACCCACCGACATCTGACACCCGGAAAAGAGCCGCGCCCGGGAACAGGCCGGGCGCGGGGTGCACGATGCACCGAGAGAGAAAGCGATTACCAGCAGGCCGGGCGCGCGCTTTCCATGCCGTCGGAGAACAGGCAGACGTGGTCCTCGGTGGCCCCCTTGAGGGCGGTCACCGTGGGGTCGAAGTCGGTGCCGTTCCATTTCCGGGTGCCGATCAGCGCCAATCGGTCGCCGAAGGCTCCCGACGCGACCATGTCGAACGGCCGCGACCACCAGGTAGTGGTGTCCGGGTCGGAGGCGGAATAGTCGACCTTCAGCTGCGTGTACAGGCGGTTGCCGTCCTGGCCGAACTGCTGCACCAGGGTATGGACGTGCCGGTCGGGCTCCCCGAACAGAGGGAGGCCGTTCTGCTGGAAGCGCTGCGCCACCGCCAGGTCTCGATTGGAGCGCTCGACGATCGCTACCGGGATCGCGGCGGGCATGTAGACGGGGATCGTCAACAATGACCGCGGCGGATCCACCAGACAGGCCCGCGTCTGGTAATTGGCATTGCCGGCGCAGAAGCTCGTGTCCCAGGTTCCGTCGTTGCCGAGCCGCCCCATGATCATGGGCTTGGCATCGGCGCTGTCGGTTGCCGACCAGCCCGCATAGACGAGCTTGCCGCCGTAGCCGGAGCCGTTGCGCAGCACCGCCAGCGCCGTCACGGCGTCGGCCTTGCTTCCGGTGTTGTCGCTCTCGTAATAGACATCCCGCCAGTCCCAGCCGCTGATCGTGGCACCCGTGGTCGGGTTCAGGCCGAGGATGAAGCCGTCGCTGTCGGGATTTGCGCGCATCACCTCGCCACCGACGTACAGCCGCTGTCCGCCCGTCGCGCTCGCGGGCGTCAGCGCCATGGCGTTGATGGCCGCCGTCACGCCCGTGGCTGCGGCCCACGACGGCAGTCCGATCACGTGGCCGTTGGTACCGAACGTGGTCACCGGCGTTCCGCCCGATGACCCGGTTGCGCCGGCGGGCTGCATCAGGGTGACC
>Ga0116141_10001343_pt1 | contig 20940 bp, 20 predicted proteins | sample AD_UKC097_MetaG_FD_89744 | JGI IMG/M metagenome (GOLD analysis project Ga0116141, IMG submission 89744) | Active sludge microbial communities of municipal wastewater-treating anaerobic digesters from USA - AD_UKC097_MetaG | ecosystem: Engineered > Bioreactor > Anaerobic > Digestate | place: USA...
CGTGTCCAGAGTGGAAAAAGTTCTCCTGGATGCCGCTAACGACAATTTGCTGACGATTCAGGATGGGCGGATTTTTGTGGCGGACATTCACCGAATTATGCACGCAGCCGAACTGGTGAAATCCCTGATCAATCGGTGAAGCCGGAGCAGGGGTGATGGCGGCCGGAGTATTGCGGCATTCACGAAATCTGTTCACGAAAATGTTGTCACTGAAAATGTTTGACAAATCCGATTCCGGATTATAGCATTCCATCGTTTTGATGATGAACATAGCGCATGAAGCGCTTTTTTTCTTTGGGTGAAGAAACGAGGGAGGAATCTTGAAAGATCGGTACAAAAAAATGCCAAAAAAGAAAGCGTTGGAAATTATTTCAAATTTCTCCAATTCCGGCGTTCTGGTCGTCGGGGATGTGATGGTTGATCATTTCATCTGGGGAAAAGTATCGCGCATTTCACCCGAGGCGCCGGTGCCGGTGGTCGATGTCCAGAAAGATTCTGTGATGCTGGGTGGCTGCGCCAATGTTCTCAACACGATCTATGCCATGGGAGGCCGGGTTTTTATGGCTGGTGTGATCGGAGCGGATGATGTGGGTAGAGGGTTGATCCGGCAGCTTCAGGAGCGAAAAATTGATACGGCCGGCATTATGATTGAGAAGACACGGCCGACAACGCTCAAAACACGGATTGTCGCACACGGACAACAGGTGGTAAGGTTCGATCTGGAAAGCAGAAAGCCGATACCGGCGAAAAGCATGGCAGGGATTCTTTCCTATGTGAAGTCCTTGAAAGATACCATTGGCGCAATTGTGATTTCCGACTACCATAAAGGTGTGATTTCCCGCGAATTGATTGAGGAAATTAAAAGTGTGACCCGGAATTCAAAAATTTATCTTTGTGTGGACCCCAAACAGAGTGATTTTTCTGTATACTCAGGCGTTTACGTCATAACGCCCAATCATCTCGAAGCGCAGCGGGCCGCAGGGATAGAGATGCAAAGTATCGATGATCTGTTGAAAATAGGTGAAACGCTGTTGAAGAAATATGATTTCCAGTCGCTCCTGGTGACGCGCGGTGAAGAGGGGATGAGTCTTTTCGAAAGGGGACGCAAAGTTCTTCATTCGCATTTTCCGGCGCAGGCCAAGGAAGTTTACGATGTGACAGGCGCCGGCGATACCGCCATCGGCGTGCTGGCGCTGGCCCTGGCCGCACAGGGCAATTTGAGGGATGCGACATCTCTGGCCAATTCTGCGGCAGGCATCGTGGTGGGTAAAGTGGGTACTTCGACGGTTTCGCGGGAAGAATTGATTGGCGTATTATGAGTAGGCCTGCGCCGGCTTTGCCGGTTAAACTGTTTTTCAGTGTCTTCGCTGCTGCGGATTCTTTGCTCAATGATACGATCAGAAGGCTTTCCGCTTTATATGGCGCACCGGATTTCCTCAGCCCGCAACTGTCTTTTGATTATACGGATTATTATTATCCGGAAATGGGAGAGAAACTTTTGCGGCGTTTTTTCTCGATGGAAAAGCTGATTCGCCCGGAAGAATTGCCGGATATCAAGCTGGTGACGAATGATTTGGAAAAAGAATGGTCTTTGAATGACCGGCGGCGGGTGAATATTGATCCTGGTTATCTGTCACTTGCACACCTGATTCTTGCCACGGGCAAAGGCTATACGCACAGGCCCTATTTGCGCGACGGTATTTACGCGGATTTAACTTTGATGTATCAGGGGAAAAAATTCTGTTCCCTGCCCTGGACATATCCGGATTATGCGGACGAAAAACAACTGGACATGCTGTGTACAATTCGCGCTCGTTATCTTTTGCAATTAAAAATGATGCGGACGGGAATTATTTAGGGATAGAAAACAAAATCGTTTGTCAGGAAGGTAGGTTATGATCAAAAGTATGACCGGATACGGCCGGGTGGAGGCGTTATGTGAAGGCCGGAACATCATCGTGGAAGCCAAATCTGTCAATCATCGCTTTTTGGAAATCTTTCTCCGGCTGCCTGCGGTTCTTTATCCGATGGAAATGGAATATAAAAAGAAAATTGGAGAAAGATTTCAGCGCGGACGCATCGAGATTTCTGTTCGTATCGAAGGAGAGGGGACTGAGGTTTCCCGGGTGCATCTGAATATGGAGATTGCGCGTGGTTACTATGATGTTTTAACGAGAATGGCGCAGGAATTTAATATTTCCGAACCTGTCCGTCTGAAAACCCTTGCCGGATTTCGGGACATTTTCTCACCTCCTGCAGAAACACAGTTGAAGCCTGATTTTCTCGAAGCGGTGGAAAAAGCACTTCAGGAAGCTCTGGTGATGCTGGTGAATATGAGACAGGATGAGGGGATTGCCCTTTTTTCGGATATGCAAATGAGGCTTCAGACCATCCAAAATATGATGGACGTCATACGCTTGCGAGCTCCGCAGGTTGTGGCGGAATATCAAAAACGCCTGGCGGACAGAATTAAAGAGCTGACGGCGGGATTCGAGCCTGATCCCGCCCGTCTGGCCCAGGAAGTGGCGATTATGGCAGATCGTTGCGATATTACAGAAGAAATTGTACGTATGCATAGCCATATTGCTCAGTTTGAGGCCTTGTTGCAAAGTGACGAAGCCGAAGGCAGGAAAATTGATTTTCTGTTGCAGGAAATGAATCGGGAAATCAACACGATTGGCTCCAAGGGCAATGATGCGGAAATTGCCCGCCAGGTGATTGAAACGAAAAGCGAATTGGGCAGGCTCCGAGAACAGGCACAAAATATTGAGTGAAATCAAAATAATGGAAAAAGGTTTGGTTCTCGTGATTTCTGCGCCTTCGGGTGCGGGGAAAAGCAGTATTTGCAGGCGGTTCCTTGACGCCTGTCCGTTAGTGAATTTTTCTGTTTCCTTTACGTCAAGAGCGCCGCGTCCTGGTGAGGTGGACGGGAAAGACTACTTTTTTATATCCAGAGAAGATTTTCAGGATCGGATCGCAAAGGATGAATTTGCTGAATGGGTAGAGAATTATGGAAACTATTACGGAACGACGTTCAAAGCGATCCAGGATCCGTTAAGCGCAGGAAAAGATCTGTTGCTCGATGTCGAACCGCGCGGGGCAAGAGAAATCAAGAAAAAATTCGCGGATGGTGTTTTTGTTTTTGTTTTACCACCGTCGATGGAAGCGCTGTTGCATCGCCTTCAAAAACGAGGTCATGAGAGTCCGGAAGTAATCATGAAACGCTTTGCGCAGGCGGAAAAAGAGTTGAAAGAAGCCCAATGGTATGATTACGCCGTTTTTAACGAAGTGCTGGAAACAGCTGTTGAGCAGGTTCTTGCAATTTACAAGGCAGAAAAATGCCGAACAAATCGCTTACAAGGTTCAATGAATATTCTCTTTCAGGATATATTAAGACAGAAAGGTTGAGGAGGTTGCAGATTTATGGCGAGAATTACAGTAGAAGATTCTCTGGTGATTGCAAAAACGAGGTTTGGCTTAGTTTCGCTGGCGTCCACGCGGGCGAGGCAGCTTTTAAAGGGCGCCAAGCCCATGGTGGAAAGCAAAAATCGGGAAATTGTCGTTGCGCTCCGGGAAATTGCCGGCGGAAAAGTGGTTTACGCTCATCCGGAGTATTTGAAGGGCGCGGAAGAAGATTTTAAACCCATTCCGGACAGCACGGAGTTTATCGGCGATGAAGAATATCTCGAATAGCCGTCCCGAGGACAGGCTGATCTTTGCTTTGGATACTTCCAAGCCTGAGGAGGCCATATCCTGGATTGACCTTCTTTCTGGCCATGTGGGGATGTTCAAAGTTGGCCTGGAGTTGTTTACGGCTGCCGGGCCAGAAATTGTCCAAAATATTAAGCAAAGAGGAAGCCGGGTATTTCTGGATCTGAAATTTCACGATATTCCCAATACCGTTGCCCGGGCAGCTGAAGCTGCTGTCGGCTTGCATGTGGATATGTTTAATGTGCATGCGGCGGGCGGCAGTCGTATGATTCGTGAAACCGCTGATGCCGTTGCAGCGCGTGCTGCAAAACTGGGGATTGAGGGGCCGGCGCTTCTTGCCGTTACGGTTTTGACCAGTTTGGATAGCAGTGACCTTGCGGAAATCGGCTTTCACCAGACGTCGAATGATTTGGTGCTTCGACTGGCTAAGCTGACGCAAAAAGCCGGAGCGTCCGGCGTGGTGGCTTCCGGACAGGATATCGCCCTTCTCCGACGGGAAATGGGGAATGATTTTTTGATCGTGACGCCGGGCATCCGCAGTTTTGCACAGACGGGTGGAGATGATCAGAAAAGAACCCTGAGCGCTTTGGAGGCGATTTCTGCGGGGGCGGATTATATTGTGGTAGGCAGGCCTATCCGTCAGGCTGAAAAACCACTGGAAGCCTGTCGCCGGATGGTTGCTGAAATTGCCGACGGTCTGGCTGCAAAGTCAAGGGCTTGAAAATATTCCCTTCGCGAAAAGAAAGCAATCATGGAAGCGGTTTACGGCATTCATCCCATTAAAATTCTCCTTGCCCGGAAAGAGGTTCATCTGAAGAAGATTTTTGTAGCCGTTGGCAGGGGTGGTTCCTCCATCAGCGAAATTCTTGATCATGCGCGCCGAAAGAACATTCCGGTAGAATGGAAAGAGCGGGATGTGCTGGATGCAATGGCCGGGACGAAGCAGCACCAGGGAGTCGTGGGCATGCAGCCTTCTTTTGTCTATGCTGAATTGGACGATCTTCTGAAGAACCGCAATCCGCATGTGTCGCATGGCCTGATCGTGATGCTGGACGGGATTCAGGACCCACAAAATTTGGGGGCGATTATTCGCAGTGCCCACGGTCTGGGCGCCAATGGCGTGGTGATTCCGACAAACCGGGCTGCGTCTGTGACGCCGGCGGTCATGAAAGCGTCTGCCGGTAGTGCCGGAGAGTTGCCGATAGCCCGTGTGACGAATGTTGCCTTGGCGATGGATGCTTTTAAAAAGGAAGGATTCTGGATTTTTGGCGCTGATGCTTATGAGGGGCAAAATATCAGAGAGCAGAGCTTTGATGTGCCGGTGGTTTTGGTTCTTGGAGGAGAGTATAAAGGTATCCGGCCTCTGGTGAAAAAGAAATGTGATGTTCTTGTCAGGATTCCCATGGCCGGGTATTGTGATTCTCTGAATGTTGCGGTAGCCGCGGCAATTATCCAGTATGAAATCCTCTCAAAGCAGATGCGGCATGATGCCGGCAAAGATCTGGAAAACCACCGAAAATAAAAATAGGAGCTTGCAATTTAACATATTGAAACTGCACGGAAGATGGTTTATGATGCACCCGCGCGGAAGCGATTCCAGAAAAGAAAGGATTTTCAGCGATGCCGGTTTTTCTTTGGGAAGGAACAACGAAAAAGGGTGAAGTGAAAAAAGGCGAAATGGATGTAGCCGATGAACTGGCTGTGCGTACGGCGCTGAGGCGTCAGGGATTCAAATCCATCGAAGTGAAGCAAAAGCCCAAAGATCTTCTGGAGAGTATTCCTTTTCTTCAGGGAAAGGTGGAGGAAAAGAATGTTGTGGTGTTCTGTAGGATTTTCTCGACAATGATTGATGCCGGTTTGCCGCTGATTCAGTGCCTGGATATCTTGGCGCAGCAGGAAGAAAATAAAACGTTTGCCAAAATTCTCCGTACCATCAAAGAAGATATAGAATCAGGAACAAGTTTGACCGACGCTTTGAAAAAGCATCCGACGGTGTTTGATGACTTGTTTGTCAATCTGATTGCTGCCGGAGAAGCAGGAGGGATTTTGGATAAAGTATTGTCCCGTCTTTCCGCTTATCTGGAAAAAGCCATGAAACTCAAAGCGGCCGTCAAAAGTGCCATGACCTATCCGATCACGGTCCTGTGCATTGCTGCGGGCGTTGTTGCCTTATTGCTGCTTAAGGTGATTCCTGTTTTTCAGAAAATGTTTTCTGAAATGGGAGGCGAATTGCCCGGACCGACAGCGGCGGTCGTGGCCATGAGTGAATTTATGCAGAGTTACTGGTGGGTTTTGGGATTGATCGTTATCATTCTTTTATTTTCCTTGAAGGCGTTTTACAAAACGGAGAAGGGGCACTGGACGATTGACGCGCTTTTGCTGAAAGCGCCGATCATCGGAAATGTTTTGCGTAAAGTGGCCGTGGCCAAATTTACCCGAACACTAGCCACGATGATGAGTTCCGGAGTGCCGATCCTGGAAGGACTGAATATCGTCAGCAAAACAGCGGGAAATGTTGTGATCGAGGATGCCGTTGTTAAAACCCGCCAGGCCATCAGCGAAGGACAGTCCATAGCCGAACCGCTTTCCGCTTCAGGCGTGTTTCCCCCCATGGTGGTTCAGATGATTGCCGTTGGTGAAGCCACCGGAGCCCTGGATGTCATGCTCAACAAGATTGCCGATTTCTATGACGATGAAGTTGATGCGGCGGTGAAGGGGATGACGGCGATGATTGAACCGATTATGATGGTTTTTCTAGGTGGCGTTTGCGGCGGGATGATTATTGCCATGTATCTGCCGATCTTTAAAATGGCAGGAGCGGTGCAATAAAAATGGTCGGGATGGCGCGATTTGAACGCGCGACTCCTGCGTCCCGAACGCAGTGCCCTACCAAGCTGGGCCACATCCCGACACCGAAGCAACGTTATATAATTTATATCCAAATGTCCACAATTTTTTTATTGAAATTTGCAAGACCGTGGAGATTGATTTTAGTGCAAAGTGAGTATTTCTATACGTGATTATTTATGATATAAGGTGCGAAAACGGTCATAAATTTGAAGGTTGGTTTCATGATCGTCAGGCCTGGATAGATCAGAATGAAAGACGACTGATTGGTTGTCCCGTTTGCGGCAGTTCCAGTGTGGAAATTGTACCGTCGTCTGTTGCCATCCGGGCAAAGGATTCTCAAAAAAGGTCTCCACAGCATGAAAAAGATATTTCTCCGGCGCGGGCTCTTCAGTTGTTGCATCAGTTCATCGATTCCCATTTTGAAAACGTCGGCGATAAATTTGCGGAAGTTGCCCTGAAAATGCATTGCGGGGATGAAGAAAAGCGAAACATTCAAGGGACAACGACTAAACAGGAAGAAGCCGATTTAAAAGAAGAAGGTGTGATGTTTGTAAAAATTCCTCTGCCCAAACTGGACAGTTGACGCTCTGGTGGTTTGGAATGATGTTTCGTCAGCGTTGGTTTTCCGCTCGAACAGGGAATGCATAGCCATTAAACAGTATTTTCATGATGAAAACTTGTAAAAATATTCTTGAACAGATCGGTAGCACGCCGCTTGTAGAGATTTCAAAACTCAATCCGAACAAGAAAGTAAAAATCCTGGCAAAATTGGAGTCCGCTAATCCCGGAGGGTCCATTAAAGACCGCACGGCTCTGTTCATGATTGAAAATGCCGAAAAACGCGGGGATTTAACTCCGGACAAGATTATTCTGGAGGCGACCAGTGGAAATACCGGTATCGGACTGGCCATGATTGCCGCGTCAAAAGGTTACAAGCTTTGCCTGACGATGTCCGAGTCGGCCAGTGAAGAGCGTAAAAAGATTCTTCGTGCGCTGGGTGCCGAATTGATCTTTACGCCCGCATCTCAGGGAACTGACGGTGCTATTGAAGTGGCTTACCGGATGCTTCGGGAACATCCCGGCAAGTATTTCGGTACGGATCAATTCAATAACGAAGATAACATCGCCGCGCATTATTTTGGAACTGCACAGGAAATCTGGGAGCAAACCGGGGGGCGGGTTACAGCGGTGGTTGCCACGTTGGGGACAACCGGAACGGCCATGGGGCTTTCCCGGAGGCTCAAAGAACTGAATCCTCAAATTCAGATTATTGGAGTGGAACCGTATTTAAAACATAAGATTCAAGGTCTGAAAAATCTGCGGGAGTCCTATCGTCCTGGAATATTTGATAAAAAACGCCTTGATGAAAAAATCAACATTCTGGATGAAGACGCTTTCGAAATGTCCCGCAGGCTGGCCCGAGAGGAGGGGATTCTGGCGGGGATGAGTTCCGGCGCCGCCATGTTTGTGGCTGTGCAGAAAGCCAGAGAAATGGAGCAGGGACTCATTGTCGTGATTCTTCCTGACAGCGGCGAACGCTATTTGAGCACAGAACTATTTGCAGTAAAAGAAGAAATGGCCACGGTGCATCTCTACAATATCTTGAAGCGCAGAAAAGCGCTTTTCCGGCCGTTGAAAACCGATGAAGTGTTGATGCGCACATGCGGTCCGACTGTTCATGACGTCCCTCATCTGGGTAATTACCGGCGGCTGGTCGTTTCAGATCTTTTGTGCCGTTACCTGAAGTCCAAGGGATATTCCGTTCGCCATGTTATTGATGTTGTGGATTTTTCTGACAAATCCATCCGCAGTTCGGAAAAGGCGGCAATGGATCTGGGAAAGTATTCCGAGAAATATTTGCAGATTTTTTTAGAGGATGTTCGTGATCTGGATATTTGTAAAGATAATCTTTATGTGAAAGCATCAGAGAATGTTGAATCCATGGTCGGTATCGTGGAAAAATTGGTCGATAAGGGCTATGCCTACGAAAAGTTGCATTCTGTTTATTTTGACATTTCTAAACTGTCCGACTATGGCCGACTGTCTCACATCGACCTGACCAAGACCCGCATGGGGCAATCCATCGATCTGGATGATTATGAAAAAGACCATCCGGCGGATTTTGCGCTTTTGAAGCGGGCTGGGCTTGGTGAATTGAAGCGGGGAATTTATCACAAGACGAAATGGGGCAACGTTCGGCCGGGATGGCATCTGGCGTGCGCCGCTGTTTCGCTGAAACATCTTGGAAATATTTACGATATTCACATCAGCGGTGCTGATGAAATGTTTCCTCATGCTGAAAATATCCACGCGATTCACAAGGCATTTTCAGGACATGGCGGTGCCGGATACTGGGTGGGCGCGGAATTGATTCTGGTGGACGGACGGAAAATGTCACGTTCCTTGAATAACGCTGTGACGATTGCTGATTTGCAGCAGGCGGGATACAGTGGTCGGGACATACGCTTTTTTCTTTTGGGAATGAACTATCGCAAACCGCTGAATTATTCGGAAAATGCTTTGCAGACGGCAAAAAATACGCTCAAAAAGCTTGACGCCTTTATTCACCGTCTGCAGGCGGCCGATCACAATACACAACAATTTTCTGATGTTGATCAGCTGATTTATGATCTTCGTCTCGGTTTCGACAACGCTTTCTATGATGATTTGAATATTGCAGGAGCGTTGGCGGTACTCTTTGATTTTATTGGAAAAATCAACGGTCCTCTGGCCGAGCGGAAAATTAACGGCGCAGATGCGGGAAAAATCATTAAAGCTCTTGAAAAAATTAATGAAATATTAAGAATTATGCATTTTGGGCATCAGGAAATATCCGGTGACATTGCCGATCTAATCAAGAAAAGGGAAGAGGCCAGAAAGGAAGGTCTGTGGCGTGAGGCAGATAGGTTGAGAAATCAACTGGCGGAACTCGGCGTTGAAGTTTCAGACAGCGGTCATGGAACCTTGTGGCGTTTTAAATAGAGAGAAAGTCTATGGAAAAGGTAAGAGAATCTGTGATGGCCGGTTCCTGGTACTCCGGTAACCCATCCGTTTTGAGAAGTGAGATTGCCGCCTTTATCCGCAATGTTCCTGATCGGGATTTTGAGGGAGATGTCGTTGGTATGCTGGTTCCTCATGCCGGTTATGTTTACTCCGGCCAGGTGGCTGCGCATGCGTATAAGCTGATACAACATCAAAAATATGATGATGTGATTCTTCTGGGGCCGAGTCATAAAATGGCTTTCCGGGGAGTGTCAATTTATGAGGAAGGCGTGTTTGAAACGCCTTTAGGACGCGTTTTGGTTTCGGAAGACTTGGCTAAGGAAATTAAAAAACAAAGTTCCATGATCGTGAATATGCCTGCCGCTCATGCTCAGGAACACGCTCTGGAGATTCAGCTTCCCTTTTTACAGGAGGCTTTAGGCAATTTTTTATTGATTCCGCTGGTCATGGGTGAGCAAAGTGCTCAGACCTGTCGTGAACTGGCTGCTGCCATTGTCCGGGGAGCCGGAAATCGGCGTATTCTGATTGTGGCAAGCAGTGATTTATCCCATTTTTATAACGACCGGATCGCCTTGCAACTGGACGGAAGAATTCTTCGTCACCTCCAGGAAAATGATCCTGACGGGCTTATGGACAGTTTGGCTTGCGGTAATGCTGAGGCTTGTGGCGGCGGGCCAATGGCGGTGATGATGCTGGTTGCCGATATGCTGGGCGCGGGGCATCCGCTGATTCTGAAGTACGCTGATTCGGGAGATGTAACAGGTGACAAGACGTCTGTAGTTGGTTATGCATCGGCCGTCTTTTATCGAGAAAATAATAGAGGATAAGATGGATTTAACGGATCAGGAAAGAAAAACGCTTCTGGATATTGCCAGAAGAGCGGTTATTGCAAAACTAGGCAATAAGGAATTGCCCAGAATTACGTCGGATTTACCTTTGCTGAAGGAAAAAAGAGGCGCATTTGTGACCCTGAAGAAACGAGGTCACTTACGTGGTTGTATCGGCTATATCAAAGCGGCCAAATCTCTTGGGGATACCGTGCAGGAAATGGCGGTCGCGGCGGCCTTTCATGATCCTCGCTTTCCGTCCGTCAAAGGAGAAGAGATTCGTGATTTGAGTTTTGAAATATCGGTTTTGAGTCCGCTGAAAAAAATTCAAAATTATTCTGATATTGAGATTGGCAAGCATGGTCTTTTTCTGGTTCGGGGCCATAATTCGGGGCTTCTCCTTCCCCAAGTGGCGGTGGAAAACGGATGGAACAGGGATACTTTTTTAAAAGAAACCTGTTATAAAGCCGGTCTGCCTGCCAGGGCGTGGAAGGACAAAGAAACGGAAATTTATATTTTTTCCGCCGATTACTTTCGTGATCGGGATTAGGGGGCAGTTTTTGCCGGTGACTGTTTTGTAAATAATTTAAAAATTTACTTGACAAATACAGGCATTAAAATTAGGGTTCGCAATTCGCACGAACCGGTGTGAATGTTGCTTGGCGTGTGCAACAAGCCAGAATTCGTGAGAATATGTAGTTTAATTAGGAGCTTGCTGGCGTAGCTCAATCGGCAGAGCAGCTGATTTGTAATCAGCAGGTTGCGGGTTCAAGTCCCATCGCCAGCTCCAGTTCAATGAAAAAGAAGGAGGGGTTCCCGAGCGGCCAAAGGGAGCAGACTGTAAATCTGCCGGCGGAGCCTACGGAGGTTCGAATCCTCCCCCCTCCACCAGTTTTTCTGAAATAATGCGGGAGTAGCTCAGGGGCTAGAGCGTCAGCCTTCCAAGCTGAGGGTCGCGGGTTCGAATCCCGTTTCCCGCTCCAAGTTTTTTATGCCGGTGTTAATGTATCAAGGTTGAGCCCACGTAGCTCAGTCGGTAGAGCACATCCTTGGTAAGGATGAGGTCACCAGTTCAATCCTGGTCGTGGGCTCCAGTTAAGGAGAATTTATGAGGAACAATATTATTTTAGCTTGCACGGAATGCAAACAGAAGAATTATACGACGACAAAAAACAAGCGCACCATGCAGAATCGTCTGGAAATGAAGAAATATTGCAAGTTTTGCCGTGGACATAAACTGCACAGGGAAACGAAGTAGGTAGGAATCAGGACAGGCCAGTAGCTCTAATGGATAGAGCGCCGGACTCCAAATCCGGATGCTGGGGGTTCGAGTCCCTCCTGGCCTGCCAGTTTTCTCCCGAAATAAGGCTGAGAAATAATGGACAAGATCAAGTTGTATGCGGATAAGGCATTGCAGTTTTTTTCCCAGGCCAAGGCAGAGCTGAAAAAAGTTACCTGGCCGACCCGGCAGCAAACGCTGGCTTCCACAGGAGTGGTTATGGTGATTGTGGCGGTTATGGCTCTTTATCTGGGAATTATCGACTTAATTCTCGCAAAAATTGTGAAATTCATATTGGGTTAACTTCATGGCTTTTAAATGGTATGTGGTGCATACTTATTCTGGATTTGAGAATAAGGTCAAAATGAGCCTTCAGGAAAGGATAGAACTGGCTGGCGCCCAGGAATTTTTTTCCGATATTTTGATTCCGGAAGAAGATGTGGTGGAGTTGATTTCAGGAGAGAAGAAAACATCCAAACGCAAGTTTTTCCGGGTTATATCCTGGTGCGAATGGAAATGAGCGATGAAAACTGGCATATCGTTAAGAACACACCGAAAGTAACTGGTTTCATCGGCAGCAAGGATAAACCGTCGCCGATTCCAGACAAGGATGTGGAGAATCTGAAGGTCAGAATCGACGAAGGAACCCTGAAGCCGAAGCCAAAGTTCAAATTTGATGTCGGTGATCATGTGAAAATCATTGATGGACCCTTTACAAATTTCGATGGTGTCATTGATGAAGTGCGACCGGAAAAAAGCAAACTGCGGGTGATTGTCAGTATTTTTGGCCGGCCGACGCCGGTAGAGCTGGATTTTATCCAGGTTACCCAGGGGCAATAAAAGAATAACGAGCGTCATGGCGAAAGATAAAGCCAAAAAATTCATTTTCAGATCAGGTGATTGTTATGGCAAAAAAAGTAATTGCGAATATCAAATTGCAGATTAAAGCGGGAAAGGCAACGCCTTCACCTCCGATTGGACCGGCTTTGGGGCAGCACGGCGTTAATATCATGGAGTTTTGTAAAGCTTATAATGCGTTGACGCAAAATCAGGAAGGCATGATTGTTCCCGTGGTGATCACCGTTTATGCGGACCGGTCCTTTACCTTTATTACAAAGACTCCGCCGGCATCGGTGTTGCTCAAACAAGCGGCAAAGATTGCAAAGGGGGCATCCGATCCCAAACGAGAAAAAGTGGGAACCGTAACAGCCAAGCAGGTACAAGACATTGCCCAATTGAAATTCAACGACTTGAACGCCGTCGATCTGGAAGGTGCGGTCAGGATTGTTTCCGGCACGGCAAGGTCTATGGGAATAGAAATATCAGGTTAAGGAAAGAAGAGGTTAGATGATGTTGAGACGAGGCAAACGCATTATAGCTGCAAAAGCAAAGGTTGATCCGACAAAGCGCTATACGCTGAAAGAAGCGACAGAAATGGTCGTGTCGATGGCCGGGGCCAAATTTGACGAGACGGTCGATGCCGCCGTCCGTTTGGGTGTTAATCCGGCTCATGCCGATCAGATGGTTCGAGGCAGTGTTGTTCTTCCCAATGGCTTGGGAAAAGCGGTGCGCGTGCTGGTTTTTGCCAAGGGAGATAAAGAAAAAGAGGCGCTGGAGGCGGGCGCGGATTTGGTCGGTAGCGATGAAATCATTGAAAAAATTAAAGGCGGTTGGTTGGAATTTGACCGTGTGATCGCTACGCCGGATATGATGGGTTCCGTGGGCAAGATTGCTAAAATTTTAGGTCCGCGCGGTTTGATGCCCAACCCCAAAGTAGGGACGGTTACCTTTGATATCACTACAGCCGTGAAAGAGTTGAAAGCCGGAAAGGTGGAATTCCGTGTGGAAAAAGCCGGAATCGTACATTCACCGGTGGGCAAAGCGTCCTTCGGGGCTGAAAAATTAATCGAGAATATCAATGCGCTTCTGGAAACCATTATCAAGTTGAAGCCAGCATCCAGCAAGGGAACTTACATCAAGAGCATTGCATTATCCAGTACAATGGGTGTAGGCGTGAAAATTGATCCGCTGGATGTCAAAAGCGCCGGTTAATTCATAATGACTACGCGCAGGCGGCGTTGGAAACGCGGCCGAATGTGCATGGCGAAATTTACAGAGGTCGAAGACCGCAGGTACGGAAGTTTAAACGAAGCAATGGCCTGCCGAGACTCGTAAGAAAAAATTACTACACTGATCAGAGTAATCATTTTTTTCGAAAACGGGGATCGGTTAGCGAAAACGTTCCGTTTTCTCTTCTGTAGGCGGCTGATTTCTCCGGCCTCAAGAAAATAATTCGAAAGGAGGCTAATCTATTGGATCGGAAAACGAAAGAGGAAATTGTATCCGAGATTCACGAGAAACTCAAACAGGCCAACTTGGGTGTTTTGACAACGTTCAATGCGATGAATGTGGAAAAAATGGAAGCATTGAGAAATGTGTTGCGTAAAAACGATGCTGAATTGAAGGTCGTTAAGAACACTTTGCTGGGCATTGCCTCAAGAGAAACAGAATTTTCTGTTTTGGCAGACCATTTCAAATACCCGGTTGCTGTTGTTCTGAGTTATAAGGATCCGGTGGCGCCAACGAAGGCGCTGATTGAGTTTGCCAAGAAGAACCCAGAGCTTGAAATCAAAGTCGGAGTTTTAGAGGGAAAATTGCTGACAAAACCGGATATTACCGCTTTAGCGGATCTGCCTAGCAGAGAAGTTCTTTTGGGTAAACTGGTTTCCGTTATGGCGGCTGTACCGACGTCGCTCGTCACGGTTTTAAGCGCAGTTCCGAGAGGTTTCGTGCAGGTGCTGAACGCTTACAGTGAAAAGAAAAATAATCTGAATTAAAAATAAACTTGAAGAGGAACAGAACAATGGCTGAAATAACAAAAGATGATGTTGTGAAATTTATTGAAAATATGACGGTACTGGAGCTTTCTGCTTTGGTAAAAGAACTGGAAGAAAAGTTCGGTGTCTCCGCTGCAGCACCGATGATGGCTGCCGTGGCGGCTCCCGGCGCAGCACCCGCAGCGGCCGCAGTTGAGGAGCAGACAGAGTTTAATGCCATTCTCACCGGTTTTGGAGCTGAAAAGATTCAGGTCATTAAAGTGGTGCGTGCGCTTACCGGCTTGGGCTTAAAAGAAGCTAAAGATCTGGTGGAAGGTGTCCCCAAGCCCATCAAAGAAGGGGTTTCCAAAGATGAAGCCGCCGACATCAAGAAGAAAATTGAAGAAGTGGGCGGAACTGTTGAGATTAAATAATCTCTCTAATTATTTATTTCGTTAAGGATGCTATGGGCGACTTCAGAAAGAATTTTGGCAGTGTAAAGCAAATACAGGAAATTCCCAATCTGATAGAAATACAAACTCGGTCCTATGAAAAGTTCCTGCAGGCGGATGTGCCGCTGGCCAAGCGGCGGAACATCGGTTTGCAGGGCGCTTTTCAGAGTGTTTTTCCGATTTCGGACTTCAGTGGAAAATGTTCGCTGGAATTTGTCAGCTACAAAATAGGGGATGTCCGGTATGATGTGAGGGAGTGCATTCAGAAAGGCATGACCTATGCCGCTCCTTTGAAAATTGTGGTCAGGCTGGTGGTGTTTGACACGGATCGGCCTGCCGACGGAAAAGTCAATCGTGAAACGTCAGAAACCAAGGCGATACGGGACATCAAGGAACAGGAAATCTACTTTGGCGAAATTCCGTTGATGACGGAAAACGGCACTTTTATCGTCAATGGATCGGAACGGGTCATTGTCAGCCAACTGCATCGGTCACCTGGTATCTTTTTTGATCATGATAAGGGAAAAACAGTTGCTTCTGGCAAGTTGATCTATTCGGCTAGAGTAATACCCATTCGCGGTTCCTGGTTGGACATGGAGTTTGACTCCAAAGATGTGCTCTATGTGCGGATTGACCGCCGACGAAAGATGCCGGTCACGATTCTGCTGAAGGCTATGAACAATTCGACGGAGTTTATTTTAAACTATTTTTATTCTATTGAAAAGATTACCCTGGAAGATGAAAAAGTTTTTTTCGCGGTCGATGAATCTTTGGCGGGCCAAAAGGCCCCTGAAGACATTCGTGATCCCAAAAACGATGAGATTATTGTCAAAAAGGGCCGAAAACTGACCAGGTCTCAACTCAAGAAAGTGATGGAAGCTGGAATTAAGCGCGTCGCCATCAAAGAGGTGGATTTAACGGGTAAGATTCTTTCGTCAGATGTTCATGATCCCGCAACCGGAGAAATTCTCTTTCGCTGCAATGAAGCCATGCCGTCAAACGGACTGGAACTTGCGCAGGAAAAAGGGGTCAGGGAACTGAAGTTCATTCACATTGATGACGATCTCGACAACGCTTCCATTCGCGATACGCTGCTGATGGATCGCATTGATACCACGGAAGATGCGATTATGGAAATATACCGGAGACTGCGTCCCAGCAATCCTCCAACACCGGAGACGGCTGCAAAATTTTTCAACAGTCTTTTTTTCGAGTCAGAAACCTACGATTTGTCGGAAGTTGGCCGCGCAAAAATGAGCTATAAACTGCGACTGAATGTGCCGACAGATTTGACGGTGTTGCGCAATGAAGATATTCTAGCTTCCGTCAAATACCTTATTGACTTGAAAAACGGCACCGGAGAGTGCAGCGTTGATGATATTGACCATTTGGGAAACCGTCGTGTTCGCTCCGTGGGTGAACTCATTGAAAATCAGTATCGCGTCGGTCTAGTGCGCATGGAGCGAGCGATCAAGGAAAAAATGAGTCTTCAGGACATCGAAACCATGATGCCGCACGATCTCATTAATGCGAAGCCTGTGTCAGCGGTGGTGAACGAATTTTTTGGTTCCAGCCAGCTGTCCCAGTTTATGGATCAGACTAATCCGTTGTCCGAGATTACTCATAAAAGGCGTTTGTCTGCGTTGGGGCCGGGCGGTCTGACGAGGGAGCGCGCCGGTTTCGAAGTTCGTGACGTACACTCAACCCACTACGGTCGTATTTGTCCCATTGAAACGCCGGAAGGCCCGAACATCGGACTTATCGTATCTCTCAGTACCTATGCACGCGTCGATGAGTTTGGCTTTATCCAGACGCCCTATCGTCTGGTGGAAAACGGGCAGGTGCTGGCGGATGTGAAATACATGACGGCCCTGGAAGAAGAAAATCAGTTGATCTCGCCTGCCGACCGGCCGCTGGACCAAAAGGGCAGATTTGAAGATGAACTAATTTCTGTGCGAAAAGGCGGTGATTTTGTTTCGGCGGTTCCGGAAGATATCAAGATGATGGATGTGGCGCCTGATCAGTTGGTTTCGGTTGCCGCAGCACTGATACCCTTTCTGGAGCATGACGATGCCAATCGCGCCCTGATGGGTTCGAACATGCAGCGTCAGGCCGTGCCACTGATGTGTCCGGAAGTCCCAGTCGTCGGAACGGGAATGGAAGCGGTAGTAGCGCGAGATTCCGGTGCTGTCGTGGTGGCGAAAAGAGCAGGCGTTGTTGAAAAGGTGGATGCCTCCCGTATTGTGGTTCGTGCCGATAAACCCGAAGAAGACGGACTGGATACGGGTGTGGATATCTACACGTTGTCCAAATACCAGCGATCTAATCAGGATACCTGTTTCAATCAAAAACCGATCATTTCTGTGGGTGACCCTGTTCAAAAGAGAGACATTCTGGCCGATGGTCCGGCAACGGACAATGGCGAGCTTGCTCTCGGGCGTAATGTCATGGTGGCTTTCATGTCCTGGGGTGGTTACAACTATGAAGATTCGATTTTGGTGAGTGAACGGATTGTCAAGGAGGATATCTACACTTCCATTCATATTGAAGAATTTGAAACCATGGCCCGCGACACCAAACTGGGCAAGGAAGAAATTACGCGGGATATTCCCAACGTCGGCGAGGAGGCATTGCGAAACCTGGATGACAGCGGTATTATCCGCATTGGCGTTTCCGTCAAGCCCGGAGATGTGCTTGTCGGTAAAATCACACCCAAAGGTGAAACCCAGTTGTCCGCAGAGGAGAAATTGCTGCGTGCCATCTTTGGAGAAAAAGCCAGTGATGTGCGCGATACGTCGTTGCGTGTTCCGCCCGGAGTGGAAGGAACCGTCATTGACGCCAAGGTGTTTACACGCAAGGGTGCTGATAAGGATTTACGATCCCAGGCCATAGAAGAAGATGCGATTGCTCGACTGACGCAGGATCGTGACGATGAAATCCGCATTTTGACCGAGACCATCAGGCAGGAAATGGCCAATCTCGTGATTGGAAAAACAGCGGCTGGGAAAGTTGTTGACGGTAAGAAGAAGACAATTGTTAAAAAGGGTGACTGTATTACGAGAGAGCTTTGGGAGGAGATTCCCTTCCATAGCTGGAAAGAAATTACCCTGACGGAGCATGACGGTTCTGAAGAAAAGCTTGCCGTTCTGATTTCGGCCATGGAACGAAAAATTGACTTCGTGAAAGCCCATTTTGAGGAAAAGCTTGAGAAAATTAAAGCAAGTGACGAATTGCCGCCCGGTGTCATCAAGATGGTGAAGGTTTATGTCGCCATCAAAAGAAAGCTGTCTGTCGGTGACAAGATGGCTGGCCGTCACGGTAACAAGGGGGTTTTATCGCGAATTCTTCCGGAAGAAGATATGCCTTATTTTGCTGACGGATCCACGGTGGATATTATTCTCAACCCGCTGGGGGTACCGTCGCGGATGAATGTTGGCCAGATTTTGGAAACGCATCTGGGATGGGCCGCAAAATCGATTGGCGAGGGCTTGAATGAGCTCTTGGAAAGGAACAGCAACCTTCACCAGATCAAAAGCGAATTGAAAAATACCTATTCAAATCCTGAATTTGATGAATTTCTGGACAAAGCCTCCATAGAAGACATTCAGCGTTTCATCGGTCGTCTCAAAAAAGGGATGCTTGTGGCCAGTCCGGTTTTCGACGGATGTCCCGAACCACAGATACGCAAACTGCTGGATACAGCGGGGCTACCGGAAACAGGACAAACCATCCTGTTTGACGGGCGTACGGGAGAGCCTTTTGATCAGGAAGTGACGGTCGGTATCATTTACATGCTGAAACTGCATCACTTGGTTGATAATAAAATTCATGCTCGTTCTATCGGTCCCTATTCGTTGGTGACTCAACAACCGTTGGGTGGAAAAGCACAATTCGGCGGTCAGAGATTGGGAGAGATGGAAGTATGGGCCATGGAAGCTTATGGCGCATCCTATACACTTCAGGAATTTTTAACTGTGAAATCTGATGATGTTGCCGGGCGAACAAGAATTTATGAATCCATCGTCAAAGGTGAACACGCATTTGAGCCGGGTCTGCCGGAATCTTTCAATGTTTTGGTGAAGGAACTCCAGAGCCTCGGATTAGACGTGGAATTAATCGAGGAAGAATAATCCTTCGCTGTTTTACGAAAGCTTTTAAAAAGTAGGAGAATCATCTGTGGAAGACGTTTTCAGTTATTTTGAAAAACCAAAAAATCCGATTCGCTTCAATGCATTAAAGATTTCAATTGCTTCGCCGGAGAAAATTCTATCCTGGTCCAATGGCGAAGTGAAGAAGCCTGAAACGATCAACTACCGGACGTTCAAACCCGAAAGGGACGGATTGTTTTGCGCGAAAATCTTTGGACCCGTGAAAGACTATGAATGTCTTTGCGGCCGTTACAAACGAATGAAACACCGCGGAGTTGTCTGTGAGAAGTGCGGTGTCGAAGTGATTCAATCCAAGGTGCGGCGGGAGCGAATGGGCCATATCACACTGGCTGCACCCGTTGCCCATATCTGGTTCTTGAAGAGTCTGCCCAGCCGAATCGGTAATGTGATGGATTTGACGCTCAAGGAACTGGAAAAAGTTCTCTACTTTGAGTCTTGGATTGTTCTGGACCCAAAAGACACTCCCCTGAAAAAGAAAGAACTCTTGACGGACGAAGAATATCTTGACGCAAAAGAACAATACGGCGAGACGGGATTTGTTGCTGGAATCGGAGCGGAAGCCGTGCGACAGTTGCTGGAAGAAATTGATCTGGAAAAACTCTATGATGAATTGCGCTCAGAAGTGGTGACTTCTCTTTCCGATACGAAAAAGAAAAAAGTGGTGAAGCGATTGAAAGTGGTCGAGGCTTTGCGCAAATCTGGTAACAAGCCAGAATGGATGATTTTAACGGTATTACCGGTTATTCCTCCCGATCTGCGTCCCCTGGTTCCACTGGATGGCGGCCGATTTGCCACTTCGGATCTTAACGATCTTTATCGGCGTGTCATTAACCGGAATAATCGATTAAAGCGTTTGCAGGAACTCAATGCACCGGAAATCATTATTCGCAATGAAAAACGAATGTTGCAGGAAGCGGTGGATGTTTTGTTTGACAATGGTCGTCGGGGAAGGGCGATTACTGGAACTAACAAAAGACCCTTACGTTCCTTATCCGATATGCTCAAAGGGAAACAGGGACGTTTCCGGCAGAATCTACTGGGAAAACGTGTGGATTATTCAGGTCGTTCTGTGATTACGGTCGGTCCTGATTTAAGGCTGCATCAGTGCGGTTTACCCAAGAAGATGGCCTTGGAACTTTTTAAACCCTTTGTTTATAACCGCTTGTTGGACAAGGGATACGTGACGACGGTCAAAAGTGCGAAAAAAATGGTGGAAAAGGAAACGTCTGAAGTCTGGGACGCTGTCGATGAAGTAGTTCGTGAATATCCTGTTATGCTAAACCGGGCACCCACCCTGCATCGTTTGGGGATGCAAGCCTTTGAACCGGTTTTGATTGAAGGAAAAGCAATTCGTCTCCATCCCCTGGTGTGTACCGCTTTCAATGCAGATTTTGATGGAGACCAGATGGCGGTGCATGTGCCGTTGTCTATTGAGGCACAGACCGAAGCACGTGTTCTCATGATGTCCACAAATAATATTCTTTCACCGGCTAATGGAAAGCCGATCATTATTCCCAGTCAGGATATCGTTTTGGGCATCTATTATTTGACCCGCGCCAAAAAAGATGTAAAGGGTGAGGGGATGATCTTTTCCGGACCTGAAGAAGTTCGTTCGGCTTTAGACGCTGGTGCAATCGATTTGCATGCTCGAATCAAAGTTCGTATCAAGGGCGAAATAAAGGAGACGACACCGGGACGCATTGTTTTGTATGAAATCATTCCGGATGATATTCATTTTGATGTCATCAATAAGTTGATGAATAAAAAAGGCCTGGCCAATCTGATTGACCATTGTTACCGTTTGTGCAGTGATAAAACAACGGTTCTTCTGGC
>Ga0116141_10001346_pt1 | contig 20908 bp, 17 predicted proteins | sample AD_UKC097_MetaG_FD_89744 | JGI IMG/M metagenome (GOLD analysis project Ga0116141, IMG submission 89744) | Active sludge microbial communities of municipal wastewater-treating anaerobic digesters from USA - AD_UKC097_MetaG | ecosystem: Engineered > Bioreactor > Anaerobic > Digestate | place: USA...
CGCGACGCCGTTGCGGCGGGCGGCAGCAGGCGCACTGCGGCACGGGATTTTTCCTGAATCGACTGACAATAGCGCTTATGAACGCTCCCTCCATCGCCGACACCCTGCAGACCATCGGCCTGCGGGCCAAGAACGCTTCCGCGCTGCTGGCCAAGGCGCCCGCCGCAGTCAAGAACGCCGCCTTGCGCCGGTTGGCGGCGCTGTTGCGCGCCCAAGCGCCGAGCTTGCAGGCCGACAACGCACGCGACCTTGATCGAGCCACCGCCACCGGTCTGGCCGAGCCCATGGTTGACCGCCTTAAGCTCACGCCCAAGGTGCTGGAAACCTGCGCCGAAGGCTGCGAGCAACTGGCGGCCATGCCCGATGTGATCGGCGAGATCATCGGCATGAAACAGCAGCCCAGCGGCATCCGGGTGGGGCAGATGCGGGTGCCGATCGGGGTGTTCGGCATGATTTTCGAGAGCCGGCCCAACGTCACCATCGAGGCCGCCAGCCTGTCGATCAAGAGCGGCAATGCCTGCATTCTGCGTGGCGGCTCCGAAGCGATCGAATCCAACAAGGCGCTGGCGCGGCTGGTGCAGCAGGCGCTGGTCGAGTCCGGCTTGCCGGCTGACGCGGTGCAACTGGTGCAGACCACCGATCGCGAAGCGGTGGGCCAGCTGATTGCCATGCCGCAATATGTGGACGTGATCATTCCGCGTGGTGGCAAGGGGCTGATCGAGCGCATCAGCCGCGATGCCAAGGTGCCGGTCATCAAGCACCTGGACGGCAACTGCCACACCTACGTGGACGACCCGTGCGATCTGGACATGGCCGTCACGGTGGCCGACAACGCCAAGACCAACAAGTTCAGTCCCTGCAACGCCAGCGAGGGCTTGCTGGTGGCGCGTGGCGTGGCAGCTGATTTCCTGCCCCGGATCGGCGCCATCTATGCGGCCAAGGGCGTCGAAATGCGGTGCTGCCCCGAGGCGCTGTCGATCCTCGCCGCTGTGTCGGGTGCCCGTCTGAAACCCGCCACCGAGCAGGACTGGTACGAGGAGTACCTGGCGCCCATCATCAGCGTGAAGGTGGTCGCCGGCCTCGACCAGGCCATCGCGCACATCAACCACTACGGCAGCCACCACACCGATGCCATTCTCACCCGGGATCACATGCACGCGCAGCGGTTCCTGCGCGAGGTCGATTCCGCCAGCGTCATGGTGAATGCGAGCACCGCTTTGCGGATGGCTTCGAATACGGGCTGGGCGCCGAGATCGGCATCAGCACCGACAAGTTCCACGCCCGCGGTCCGGTGGGCATCGAAGGACTGACCTCGCTGAAATACGTGGTGCTGGGCGAGGGCGAAGTGCGCGCCTGAGTCGGCGCGGCGGCCCGCCCGGTTTCCGCGACGGTCGTCGAGGCCTGGTCCCTCTTGAACCCGCCTGCCTTGGCCTCACATCCTAAAATCCTGTCCACCCATTTCAAGCAGAGGGCCGCATGGTTCCCCATCTCATCACCGCGCTGACCGGGCCGATCAACGAACTCGAGCAACGCGTGCTCGACTCCATGCCAGCCATCGAGCGCTGGTTCCGACTCGAGTGGATGGAGCACACGCCGCCCTTCTACAGCTCGGTCGACATCCGCAACGCCGGCTTCAAGTTGGCGCCGGTCGACACCAACCTGTTTCCAGGCGGCTGGAACAACCTGACGCCCGAAATGCTGCCGCTGGCGGTGCAGGCCGCACAGGCCGCGATCGAAAAGATCTGCCCCGAGGCGCGCAACCTGCTGATCGTCCCCGAGAACCACACCCGCAACACGTTTTACCTGAGCAACGTGGTGCAGTTGCGCCGGATCTTCCTGATGGCGGGTTTGAATGTGCGCATTGGCTCCATCAGCCCCGAAATCAAGGAATCCACCGTCATCGACCTGCCGGGCGGCGAGCAGATCACGCTGGAACCGGTCATCCGCGGCAAGCGCCGCCTGGGCCTGAAGGGCTTCGACCCCTGCACCATCCTGCTCAACAACGACCTGTCGGCCGGTGCGCCGGGCATTCTGGAAGATCTGCACGAGCAGTACCTGCTGCCACCGCTGCATGCCGGCTGGAGCGTGCGCCGAAAGAGCAAGCATTTCCAGAGTTACGAAGAGATTTCCAAGCGATTCGGCAAGTTGCTGGGCATCGACCCGTGGCTGATCAACCCGATGTTCGGCAAGTGCGGCGAAGTGAATTTCGCCGAAGGCACCGGCATGGAGTGCCTGCAAAGCAACGTGGACGCCCTGCTGACCAAGATCCGGCGCAAGTACAAGGAATACGGCATCCACGAAAAGCCCTTCGTGGTGGTCAAGGCGGACAACGGCACCTACGGCATGGGCATCATGACCGTGCGCGACGCCAAGGAACTGGACGCCCTGAACCGCAAGACGCGCAACAAGATGAGCGTCATCAAGGACGGCCAGGAAGTCAGCGACGTGATCATCCAGGAAGGCGTGCTGACCAACGAGCGCATGAATGACGCGGTGGCCGAGCCGGTGGTCTACATGATGGACCGGTATGTGGTCGGCGGTTTCTACCGGGTCCATGCCGAGCGCGGCGTGGACGAGAACCTCAACGCCCCGGGCGCCAGCTTCGTGCCGCTGGCCTTCGAGCAGAGCACGCACCTGCCCCAGCCGGGCGTCAAGCCGGGCGCCAGCGCGCCCAACCGCTTCTACATGTACGGCGTGATCGGACGGCTGGCCATGGTGGCCGCCAGTTATGAGCTGGAAGCCACCGATCCGGACGCCGAAATCTACGACTGAACGCTTGCGAGGCGGTAGTTGCTGCGTCGCAACAATGCCGATGGGTGCGTGGCCCGGACCGCGGCCGGCCCCTTGCGTACCACTGCGGCAGGGGCACAATAGCTGATTCCGGAATTCAGGAGCCTCGCCACAACAGCGGGGCCTTTTTGTGTCGGCATCCAAATCATCCCTCGCGGCGCTCACGCTGGGCGCCATCGGTGTCGTCTACGGCGACATCGGCACCAGTGTCCTGTATGCGGTCAAAGAGGTGTTCGGCTCCGGCCATGTGCCGTTCACGCACGACAACGTCTACGGCATCCTGTCCATCATTTTCTGGACGCTCACTGTCATCGTCTCGCTGAAGTACGTCACGCTGGTGCTGCGGGCGGACAACCACGGTGAAGGCGGGCTGGTGGCCATGCTGGCGCTGGCCTCGCAGTCGGTGAAGGACAAACCCGAGCTGCGGCGCTGGTTGCTCGCGGTGGGCGTGTTCGGCACCTGCCTGTTCTATGGCGACGGGGTCATCACGCCGGCGATTTCGGTGCTGTCGGCGGTCGAGGGCCTGGAGGTGGTTTCGCCGAATTTCAAGCGGGCCGTGATCCCGCTGACACTGGTGATCCTGTTCGGCCTGTTCGCGGTGCAGAAGCATGGGACCGCCGGCATCGGGAAATTCTTCGGTCCGGTCACGCTGCTGTGGTTTGCCGCGATCGCGCTGCTGGGCATGAGCCACATCGTTTCACATCCGGAGATCCTGTGGGCGCTCAGTCCGCACTACGCGCTGGGTTTCATGGTCGCCAACCCCGGTACCACCTTCATCATTCTCGGCGCCGTGGTCCTGTGCGTCACCGGGGGCGAAGCGCTGTACGCCGACATGGGTCATTTCGGCAAGAAGCCGATCCGCCTGGCCTGGTTTTCCATCGTCATGCCGGCGCTCACGCTGAACTACTTCGGGCAGGGCGCGCTGCTGTTGGCCAACCCCGAGGCGGTGAAGAATCCCTTTTTCATGATGGCGCCGGACTGGGCACTCATTCCGCTGGTTGTCCTGGCGACAGCGGCCACGGTGATCGCCTCCCAGGCGCTGATCACCGGGGCCTTCAGCGTGACCAAGCAGGTGATCCAGCTCGGCTATCTGCCGCGGCTGCAGGTTCAGCACACCAGCGTCAAGGACACCGGCCAGATCTACATGCCGTTCGTGAACTGGGGACTGTTCGTGCTGATCGCGCTGGCGGTGGTCCTGTTTCGCTCGTCCAGCAATCTCGCCGCGGCTTACGGCATCGCGGTGACGCTGGACATGCTGATCACGACGGTGCTGACCTTCTTCGTCCTGCGGTACGGCTGGAAGTACCCGCTGGCGCTCAGTTTCGGGGCGACCGGGTTCTTCTTCGTGGTGGATATGGCCTTTTTCTCGTCCAACCTGCTCAAGCTGCTGGAGGGTGGCTGGTTCCCGCTGCTGATCGGGGGCGCGATCTTCCTGCTGATGATGACCTGGAAGCAGGGGCGTGCGATGCTCAACGATTCGCTGCGGCAGGATGCGCTGGATCTGCCCAGCTTCCTGGAGGCGGTGTTCGTGAGCCCGCCCGCACGGGTGGACGGCACCGCGGTCTTCCTGACCGCCGAGCCCGGAACCGTGCCCAACGCCTTGCTGCACAACCTCAAGCACAACAAGGTGCTGCACGAAAACAACCTGTTTGTCACCGTGCGCAACCACGAAGTGCCCTGGATCGGCATGGACAAACGCACCGAGATCGAGTCCCTCGGGCACGACTGCTGGCAGGTCACCGTGAACTACGGGTTCAAGAACGACCCGGATCTGCCCAAGGCGCTGCAGCAGATCAAGACCCGTGGTTGCAAGCTCGACGCCATGACCACCAGCTATTTCCTGTCGCGCGACATCGTGATCCCCACCATCGGCGGCGGCATGTCGCAGTGGCGCGAGAAGCTGTTCGCCCAGATGCACCACAACGCCAGCGGCGCGGCGGCCTTCCTGAACCTGCCGAACAATGCGGTGGTCGAACTGGGCTCGAAAATCGAGATCTGAACATCTTTTGGTTCAGATCCCAGCGTCAAATGGTCGTCAAAAGCTATTGTTTTCGTAGCGAATCGACGACGCTCGTCCGGCGATGACGTTTTTCCGGGATCTCAGCCTGTCCGCAGCGACGGCTGGCTTCGTGGCCGTGCTCGTGGGCTTCACCAGCTCGGTGGCCATCGTGTTTCAGGCCGCGCTGGCCTTTGGCGCGACGCCGGCGCAGATCACCTCCTGGATGTGGGCGCTGGGGCTGGGCATGGGCCTGTGCACGGCGGTGCCCTCGCTGATCCTGAAGAAGCCGGTCATGGTGGCCTGGTCGACGCCGGGCGCGGCGGTGCTGGCCACGGCCGGCGCGGCGGGCGGCTTCACGATGGCCGAGGCGGTGGCGCCTTCATGGTGTGTGCTGTGCTCATCGTGCTGGCCGGCGCCACGCGCTGGTTCGAGCGGGTGATGAACCGCATTCCGATGGCGCTGGCAGCGGCGCTGCTGGCCGGCGTGCTGGCGCGCTTTGGCCTGCAGGCATTTGCCTCGGCGCAAACGGCGCTGCCGCTGGTGCTGCTGATGCTGGGCGCCTATTTGCTGGCGCGGCGCCTGGTGCCCCGCTACGCGATCCCGCTGGCGCTGGCAGTCGGTGTTGCCTGGGCGGGTGCGGGCGACCGGATCGGCTGGGCGACGGTGTCGCTGGAGCTGGCGGCGCCCGCGTTCACGATGCCGCGTTTCACGCTGGCAGCGGCGGTCAGCCTGGCGCTGCCGCTGTTCGTGGTCACGATGGCCTCGCAGAACCTGCCGGGCGTGGCGGTGATGCGCGCCACCGGCTATCAGATGCCGGTGTCAGGCCTGATCACCCTGACCGGGCTGGCCACGCTGGTGCTCGCGCCCTTTGGCGCGTTCGCGCTCAATTTCAGCGCCATCACCGCCGCCATCTGCATGGGCCCGGAGGCGCATGAAGACCCGGCGCGGCGCTACACCGCTGCGGTGTCCTGCGGCATCCTCTACACCGTGCTGGGGCTGTTCGGCGCCGTGATCGCGGGGCTGCTCACCGCGTTTCCAAAGGAACTGGTGGCAGTGATCGCCGGGCTGGCGCTGCTGGGCAGCATCGGCGGCGGCCTGGCGACCGCCCTGCAGGACGAGAAACAGCGCGAGGCGGCGCTGATCACCTTCCTGGTCACGCTCAGTGGCGTGGTGATCGCTGGCATCGGCTCCGCCTTCTGGGGGGTGTTGGCCGGCGCGGCGGCACTGTTTGTGCAACAGTACGGGTCCCGCAAGACCGATTGACGGGCCGTCGACCGGCCCGCCCCGCCACATGAACCTGCTTTTCATCGCCGATCCGCTCGAGTCCTTCAAGATTTACAAGGACACCACCTTCGCCATGATGCGCGAGGCCCAGAAGCGGGGTCACACCCTTGCGGCGTGCGAGCCACAAGACGTGATGTGGCAGCGCGGCGCGCCCGTGACCGCCCATGCGCACGACATCCGGCTCACTGGCCAGGCCGAGGCCTGGTTCGAGGTGACGCAATCCCGCGCGGTCCCGTTGAAGGCCTTCGACGCCATCCTGATGCGCAAGGATCCGCCGTTCGACAGCGAGTACTTCTACGCGACCCACCTGCTGCAACAGGCCGAGCGCGAGGGTGCGCGGGTGTTCAACAAGCCCGGTGCGCTGCGCGACCACCCGGAAAAGCTCTCGATCATGGAGTTCCCGCAGTTCATCGGCTCCACGCTGGTGACGCGCGACGAGGCCGACATCAAACGGTTTCACGCCGAACACGGCGACATCATCCTCAAGCCGCTGGACGGCATGGGCGGGATGGGGATCTTTCGGGTCGGCCCGGACGGGCTGAACCTGGGCTCGATCACCGAGACGCTGAACCGACACGGTGCCCAGAGCCTGATGGTGCAGAAGTTCCTGCCCGAGATCGCGCAGGGCGACAAGCGGGTGCTGGTGATCGGCGGCCGGCCGGTGCCGTTCTGCCTGGCCCGCATCCCACAGGGCAGCGAGGTACGGGGCAACCTGGCGGCGGGCGGCAAGGGTGTGGCCCGGCCGATCACCGATCGCGACCGCGAGATCGCCGAAACCCTCGGCCCCATCCTCCATGCCCGCGGCCTGCTGCTGGTGGGGCTGGACGTGATTGGCGACTGCCTGACCGAGATCAACGTCACCAGTCCGACCTGTTTTCAGGAAATATTCGACCAGACCGGCTTCAACGTGGCGGCCATGTTCGTCGATGCGCTCGAAGCCGCGCTATAAAAGGCGCCTGCAACCATCACCATCACCATCCCCGACAAGGAGTTCCCATGAAACGCATTTTGTCTGTCATCCTGCCGTTGACCGTGTGCCTGGGCGCGTCTGGCGCCGCGGCGCAGACCCTGATGGACCTCAAGATCGAACCGTCGCAGGCCGTGACCGGGCAGACCGTGACGGCCACCATCGGCCTGAGCGAAGGCGCCGCGAACTGCGGTCTGCGCTTTTACTGGGGCGATGGCGGAACCGTGGATGTGAAGATCAACGACAAGACCGTCTTCCCCCTGCAGTTGACGCACGCCTATGACAAACCTGGCGAGTTCCGCGCCATGGCCGAGGGCAAGCGGGTGAGCACCCACCTGAAGTGCCTGGGTGCGAACCTGACACGCAACGTGACGGTGAGCGCGCCCGCGCCCAAGCCGGCACCGGTGGCCAGCGCGCCGGCCGGCGCCGCATCCGCAAAGAGCGTGGGCTCTTGTCCGGAAGGCTGGACGCTCGCCCCGAAGAGCCAGAACAAGAAAACCGGCGCCTTCACCTGCAACGCCAAGCCTGGCACCGCGCTCCCGGCGGTCAAGACCACCTGCCCCGGCGATCTGACCTACTTCGAGAACGCCAAGAAGGGTCAACTCGGCTGTAAACCGTGATTTCGAAGGTCAAAATGGCCGGACCCCAGCGTGCGGTGGCCACGGGCAGCTATTAAATTAGGAGTTAATGACGCCGACTCCCCGCCGGAGCGGTACCGGTACCGGAGGCCATCGACAGGCATGAGCGTCCGGTTACCACTTGTCATCCTTCTGCTGAGCCTTGGGCTGCGGTGCCGTGGTTGCCCCGCTTTCTGAGGCTTGGCGTTCGGCCTTGCGGGTCGGCTTGGCGGTATCCCTGGAGGCGGTCGCCGAAGGGGCGGTCTGCGCCAACGATTCCTTGTCGTCCTGCGCTTTGCCGCCAGCGGCCAGCAGCTTGCGCAGCTCAATGGCGCCTGGCTTGAAGGGCGTGTTACCCGAAGCGGTGGCGCCTTCCTCCACGGTGCCGTATGAAGTCTGCGTGGACACGCGGTCAACGCGGATGGTGCCGAAGGGGATCTCGTTGCGTCCGAGGGAGCGACCGGTCTGAGGGTCTTTCAACTCCTCGCCCAGGCGCACCGCCTGCCAACGCTGGCCGACCCGCAGGGATTCGCCGCCTTGGCTGAGCACTGCCTGGTCGCCGGTCAGCGAGACCACGGAGACGGGGAAGATCTGGGTCACGATGGCCTGGCCGATCTGCCCGGACAGCGCATCCATCATCTGCGCGGCCATGCTTTTGCCGTCGATCACGCGGGGCATGGTGCTGGGGTCCGCCGAGGCGAGCTTGTGGTCGAAGCTGTCGGACAGAACCACTTCGCCGGTCGTGGCGTTGAGCAGGCGCAGCGTGATGCGCCCGCCGCCGGAGTAGGACACCAGCTCGCGATCCGACATTCGCAGCGCGCGAACGGCCTTCAGGTACTCGAAGCGCTCGATGGTCGGAATCAGGATCAAGTCGGTGGCCAGCTGCTGCCCGAGCCGGGCGCTGTCCTGCACACGCACGTTGCCGCTGTTGATGTGGTCGATCTCGGCCTGCATGTCGGCGCCGAACTCGCGATCGAGCACGATGAAGCGCCTGGTCTGGGTCAGGATGTCGGAGAGCCGTCCGCGCACGGCGCGCGCCACCTCCGCAGCGTTCTCCTTGCCGTCGCCCACCGGGTAAGCAGGCAGCAGCGTCTTGGGCATCGCCACCACGATCTTGGGCCGGCCTTTTTCCTCGGGCGCCGTGTACTGGGCCACATCGACGCGCAGCTTCACCCGCCAGTAGCTGCGCAGCTTCTTGTAGCTCGAGTCCGACGCGTAGGAACTGGGGCCGCGCTTGACGTCGACGCTGGCCTGCTCGCTGGACGATGCGGAGCCCGAGTAGGCGCCAGACGACTTGCCGCTGTTCTGGCCGATGGTGACGCTGGTGCTCGCCTGGGCATCCACGGCGGCCTTGTTCTCGGAGGAGGCGGAGGCCGAATAGCTGAACCCGCCGTCGCTGGCGCGCACGCGGGCGACCGCCTCCTCGTCCACCTTGTCGATCTCCTCCTGCGAGAGGATTTCAAAGCCGGTCACCGCGCCCTGGCTGGCCGCGATCAGTTTCTGCGCGAAAGCTTCGGAGCGGGCGGAGCCCGCGCTTTGCCCGTTCACCGACAGGTCCAGCCCGGCTCGCACGCTTTGCAGCTGACTGGCCACGCGCACTCCGTTGACCTGGGCCACGGCGGACTGCAAGGCCGCGACCACGGCCAGCTCCTGCGTGCTGCCGACGGCCTCGACCTCGCGGCTCACTTTCGTGATGCCGCCGAAATTGGGCGCGGCCGTCCCGGTGGGCTTTTCCGCCGTCGGGGCGCTCGCGGCGGGCGCCGGCGCCGGGCTGGCCGCTTCGTTCTTCTTGCCGCAGGCCGACAGCAGGGCCAGCAGCAATGCAAGGCCACAAATTCCGATTCTTTGCATCATGGAGGCTCCTGTCGCTCGCTCGCGGTTTCGATGGTCAGAGGAGGCTGGTCGCGTCGGCGGGAATCTCAACGCCGTTGCTCTTGGCGAAATCAATGGCGCTCTTGAGCGAACTGGATAGGTTCGACACGTTGCCGGGCAGGCTCTTGACGATGTAGGTGCCGGACTGGAGCTTGGGCAGCATCATCGGCGACGCGCCCGACAGTCCGGATGAGAAGCCTTGAACGTCCTTGGTCATGCCCTTGTACTTCGTCACCCCGGACACCAGCGAGACCAGGCCCTTGGCGTATTTCGCCTTGGACTCCGCGTCCTTGAGCGTCGCGCCGGCCTTCATCGCGTCGGAAACGGCGGCCGCGTTGGCGCTGATGGCCTTGTCTTGCGCCTCGATGTCCTTGGCGGAAAGGGAATCGGACGTGGCCGCCGCGTTCACCGCCTGGGCCTTGATGCCCAGCGCATCGGCGAAGTGGCTGTTGGCCGTCAGCACGTCCTTGCCGGCCGCGACATAGTTGCGCACCAGCGAATCCTGCTGGGCGCCCAGGTCTGCACCCGCGCTGGCGCCGGACGACTTGCCCCCGCCCAGCGCACCGAGCATGTTGCCCAGTTGGGCCACGCTCAGCGAGGGGGCTGCCAAGGCGGCGGTCGCGAGGGCGATAGCGAGCAATTTTTTCATGATGAAAGTCCCTTCGAGGTAGTGAGTAACAGGTAATAAGACGCGTGATGGACGCTTGATGAACGTGGGATGGACGCGGAATGAATCGCGTCGAAACATCTGCCTCAGCGCAAGCCCTTCTCCGTCATGCGGCTGGAAAGCTCTTGTGCGGCGTTATTGGCGGCGAGCCTCAGGGCGCTGCCGCGCGCTTCGTCTTCCGTGGGGCCGACGCCCGCGAAGGCGACCGGACCGACCGCCACCAGCGTGCGTGGAATGGGCTTGGTCACGTCCCAGACCCGGGCGTTGACGGTGACCGACACGCGCATCAGCCCGGTTTGCGGGTCCTTGTCGGCCAAGCCCACGTCCAGCGTGCCCAAGGCGACGTAGGGCACCTGGGCCTCTTTCATGCCGGCGCCGATGGCGCGCAGGGTTCGCGGCTGGAGGTCGTTGCCGGACTTGTAGTCGCCTTCGATGTCCGCCACTTTGAATTTGTCCGACTCCACCATCGCCGCCTCGATCACGTCGTAGCCGGCTTGCGAGAACTTGGAGATGAACACCTGATTGAGGTTGGAGCTGGGGATGACCCGAAAGGTCGATTCGCTGGCCTTGCGGGTGGTGCTGCCGCCGGTTTCGGAGGTGACGCTGGATGCCCGCGACACATCCACGCTTTGCTCGACCTGCTGGGATCGGGTGCCGTAGGTGGCGACCCGGGATGCCTTGACCGATTCGCCCTCGCTGGTCTTTTCCTTCACACTGCCCGCGTCTTGGCGTGAGGTGGAGACCTGGGCCGCGTTGTCCTGGCGTTTGTAGACACGATCATCAAAGCTTTTGGTCGATTCCACTTGGCGGGAAACGAACACGAAGCTGAAGGGCGTTTTCTCGGTCGAGCCGGACTTGGCGATGGCGGAGCCGGACTGCACCGCGTTGCGCAGGTTCGCCACGTTGAGCGAAGCGCGGACCGCCACGGAATACTGGAAGTCCTTCGGGTTGTCGGTTTCCGAGAGCACCGTGGTGTCCAGAATGTATCGGCCCGGGTTTTCGAGAATCTTTGCCCGGATCGCGTCGAAGTTGGCGGACTCGGCCTGGCCGGCTTCGGCGTAATAGGCTTCAACGGCTTTGATCGATGCCTCCAACTTGGCCTTCTCCTTGACAGGCCCCGGCGCTTGCTTCCTGTCGAAGGCGCCAACCTGATCCTTGTAGCTCAGCGAGAACTGGCCGCGGCCTTGCGCGATCTGCGCTGACGACTGCATCGCAAAGGCGGCCAGCGCGATGGCGAAGAGAAATCTGATCACTTGCATAGCTTCATCAACTCCTTGGTTTGCGCGATTTGCTGATCGATGTCCTTGGCGGCCGCCGCGCTTCTCAGCCATTTGTCGTCACCCTTGCCGTTCATCACCTGGGCCAGCTTCACGAACAGCTGGTTGACCGCATCGTAGAAATGCGCAAAGTCGTCCACATACGGCTGGCTCGCGGGGATCACGCGGGTTTCGCCGTTTTTTAGGGCTGTGCTCAGGTAGACCTTGTTGCCCAAAGGCTCCACGATGTTCAGGTCGGCGTAGGCGCCATAGACGAAACTGGTGGCGCCGCCCTGAACCTCGTTGAACTTGACTTTCTTGAAGCCGTTGAACGAGACGCTGATCTCGTAGTCGGGCTTGGGCAACTTGAGCTCCCATACCGTTCCATCCGAAACGCGCATCGACATCACGTTGCCGATGGCATAGCCCTTGGCGTAGGGAACGATGGGCACGCCGGTGCGTGTGGAAATGGCTTCGCTCACCAGATCGGCGGCCCAGGTCTGCGCCGTTCCAGGCTCTGACTTGATGAAGGGCGGCAAGGCGTCCAGCGCTTCGGGTTTGAGCGACACGCTGGTGATTTGCAGGAAGCGCGGCACCTGCGCCGGGATGTCGGCTTGCGCGACGTTGTGGGTGAAGCGTTCCAGGAGGCCTGGTTTCCCGTTCGCACCTTCGTACACCAGCTTGACCCGCGCCATGATTTCATCGGGCGTCGGGGCATGGTCGAACAGATCAATGTAGGCAAAGCTGATGGGATATGCGCGCACCACGTTCATCGACTTGAAGTCGAAAAACATCGTCTGGCCTCGAATCAGCACCATGAGCTTGTGCAGGCGGTTTCCGAACTGCTCGTGGGAGACCGTTTCCGAGCCGATCACCAAGGCCACCGCAAGCGCCCGGTCCCGGCCCTTGAGTTCATCGATCTGCGAAACGATCTTGAGATGCGCGGGCCCGGCGTTGGCCAATACTTGGAACAAGCCTGGGCCGATTGGCGCGCCCGCCGCCTTTCGCGCTTCCGCGTAGCGTTGCGAGTACGGGAAACGCGACGCGATCGTGCTTGCCGACCCAGAATACGCAAATCCCGCCAAGGCGACCTCGACCGGCTGTTGCGCCCGGGCCGCCTGGGTGGCGGCCAGCACCAGGAGAAACAAGCCAGTCAGCCATTTCCCCGGGCGACCCCAGCCGCGATGCAAAGCGGCTGGCCACGTCTTAAACGAAAAGTACGCCATTCCCAACCTCCTTTGCAGCGAAGGCGCATCCGAGGTCCGAGGGACGCGCCGTCACCGATGCTTGGGATCAATATGTGAAGCAAACTCCGTAGATGCAAATGTAACATGCTGAAATGCTGGCGGGGTGTCGGCGAGACCCAAGCCCCCTTCAGAGATACCCGCAGACGACGATTTGCGCGCGGTGCTGGCCTATCGCATCCGCACGCTTCGGGTGGAGAAAGGGTGGTCGCAGGAGCGGCTGGCGTTCGAGTGCAGGCTGGACCGCACCTACGTCTCCGCAGTGGAGCGAAGCCGTTGGAATATTTCGCTGTCCAACATCGGACGCATCGCCCAGGCGCTGGAAGTGGCCCCTTGGATGCTGCTCAAGCCGGTATGGTCTTCGGAGGCGGTCGCAGGATCGGAGCCGAGCCTCGGTTCCTGAACGGGTGGCCGATGGCTTTCTCAGTTACATCACCGGCGCGCCGTCGATGAACACAAGCAGCTCGCCACTCGCCAGCGCGGTCCAGGTCTCGTCGCTGGTCAGCGGCGCGGTCACCACCACCGCCACCCGGTCCTGCTTGCCGGCGTGCTCGGCGAAGTTCACGCTCACGTCCTCGTCGCTCAGGGTGGCGGTCGCGAACGGATGCTGGCGCACCACGTAGCACAGGTGGGTGGAGGCATGGGCCCACAGCGCCTGGCCGTTGGACAGCAGGAAGTTGAAGGTGCCGTGGCGCGCGATGCGCGGCACCAGCTCGCGCAGGGTCAGCGTGAGTTCGGCCACGCTGGGCACGTCGGCGTGGGACTTGGCCAGCTCCTGCATGAGCCAGCAGAAGGCGCGCTCGCTGTCGGTGCCGCCCACCGGGTGGAAGCTGGCGTGCAGGCGCGGGTGGAAGTTCTCGAGGTTGCCGTTGTGCGCGAACACCCAGTAACGACCCCACAGCTCGCGCACGAAGGGGTGGCAGTTCTCCAACGTCACCTCGCCTTGCGTGGCCTTGCGGATATGGGCGATCACGTTGCGGCTCTTGATGGGGTAGTGGGCGATGAGCTTGGCCACCGGCGAATCGCAGGCGCTCTGGTGGTCCACGAAATGGCGCACGCCACGCCCTTCGAAGAAGGCGATGCCCCAGCCGTCGCCGTGGTGGTCGGTGCGCCCGCCACGCTGCGCGAAGCCGGTGAAGCTGAAGGTCATGTCGGTGGGCGTGTTGCAGTTCATCCCGAGCAGCTGACACATGGTGCGGACGTCTCCTAAGTGGCGGTCAGGGCCGATGGGCGCCGTGCCGGCCATGGGGGCTCAGCTGCCGTGCGGCGACGATGGCCAGCGCGCACAGCGCCGCCAGGCCCAGAAACACCTCGTTGAAGGCCGCCAGGCGGCCTGCCCCGGCCACCGTGCTGGCGAGTGAATCCCCGTGCGCGGCCAGTCGCCATTCGAGCGCGATGGCGCACAGGCTCACGCCGACCGAGCCGCCGAGCATGCGCACAAAGCTGATGGCGCTTGAGCCCTGGGCGATCAGGGCGCTGTCGAGCCCGCGCATCGACCCCAGGTTGAGCGAAGGCAGGATGAAACCCAGCCCGATGCGCCCCAGAATGGCCCAGCCCACCAGCAATCCGATGCCCGAAGCCGGCCCGATGGTCACCATGCCCGCGAACGAAGCCGCCAGCAACGCCAGCCCGATGCTCACGAGCCGGCGCGTTGGCTGGTGGTCGGCCAGGCGCCCGACGATGGCGATCGTGACGGCCAGGACCAGGCCGGCCGGCAGCAGGATGGTTCCGACGTAGGCTGCCGAGAGTTTCAGACCAATCTGCATGTAGACCGGGAGCAGGTAGGTCGAACCGAACAATGCCGTGCCGTAGATGAAGGCGACGACGCTGCCCATGGCGAACGCGCGGTGGGCGAAGATCCGCAGGTCCATCAACGGCTCTCGCCCGCCGACGGCGCGGCGGCGCAGCAGGTGGCGCTGCAGGGCGATGAAAGTGAGCAACGCCGCGGCCGCCAGCGACAGCAGGACGCCGGCCGCCAGACGGTTGGCGCCGCGCAGTTCAACCAGGCCATTGAGCAGGCACAGCGTACCGGTCCCCGCCAGTGCAAGTCCCACCCAGTCCAGCGCCGCCCCGTCGCGCTTGGCCGCGACGCCCCCCGGCGCGGTGACCGGTACGAACCGGTAGGCGAGCCAGAACGACGCCAGGCAGAACGGCACGACCATGAAGAAGATGGACCGCCAGCCGAACCAGTCCACCAGCAGGCCGCCGATGCTCGGTCCGATGGCCGGCGCCAGTACCACCCCCATGCCGAAAAAGCCACTGGCGCGGCCTTGCTCCTCGGGATCGAAGGCGCGCAGGATGATGATGGCCGGAATCGGCTGCACCACGCCGGCAGCCACACCCTCGGCCACCCGGGCGGCCAGCACCAGGTCGAACCGGGTGGCAAAACCGCCCACCAGGCCGCCGGCCATCAGCAGCGCCATGCAGGCCACGTACGTGTGGCGATAGCCGTAGCGCGCCAGCAGCCAGGGCGTGGTGAGCATGGATACGGTCATCGCCACCATGAAGCCGCTGGTCACCCACTGGGCGCGTGCCTGGCCCAAGGCGAAATGCTGGCTCATGCCCGGAATGGCCACGTTCACGATGGTGGACGACATGATCGACGCCATCGTGCCCACCATCACCGCCAGCAACAGCAGCCAGCGGTAGCGCGCCCCATAGCGTTTGCGCAGGGCGCTCAGCGTGGCGGGGTGTTCAATCGGGGTCATCGGAACAGCGGCGATGGCGTGCGGGCTCGATCCGCCGGCCGGTGCTCAGGGCGTCTCGACCTTTGCGCAGGCGGGGCAGAGACAGGCCTTGCCGCGCGCGTGCTCGGGAATGCGCGACAGCAGCGCGGCCTCGAACCGCACCTGGCTGCACCAGCACGGCGGCTGTTTCACGCCGGTGGCGCGTTCGATCTCCATCGCGCATTCGTTGGCCTGCCCGCACAGCGGGCAGTGGGTGGGATCTGAGGGCAGGGCGACTTGCATGGCTGGGGTCCGGGCGGGATTCAATTTGACAAGGATCAGACCAGTGTAATCATGTGCGGCGGCGCGCGCGCCCTGCCGATACCATCGTGTGTGATGGGCGCAGAGCGCGCGGGTGGTACCGTTCGGCCGATGTCAGGAAGGGATCTTCGTGCGAGTTCGTCAAGTTCGTGTCTCCGGAATGCCGCAGGGAACCGATCTGGCCCCCCTGGCCGCGATCGCGCCGCAGCTGGTGCTGGTCTTCGGCGCGGTGGAGCGGATGACCGAGCCCGGATTGGTCGAGTCCCTCAAGTCGGCATTCCCCGAGGCCGAGCTGGCTGGGTGCACCACCGCCGGCGAGATCGGCGCGGGCGGCGTGTCGGACGGCGCGCTGGTTGTCATCGCCTTGCGTTTCAGCGCCTCGCGCGTGCAGCTTGCGGCGACCGACCTGGCCGACATGGAGGATTCACGGGCGGCCGGCCGGCGTCTGGGACTGGCCCTGGCCGCACCGGGGTTGCGGCATGTGCTGGTGCTGGGCCAGGGCGTGCAGATCAACGGCAGCGCCCTGATCGAAGGGATCTCCGAACCCCTGGGGGCCGGCGTGCTGCTGTCCGGCGGGCTGGCCGGCGACGGCGGCGCCTTCGAGCGGACCTGGACCCTGTCGAACCGCGGGTTGTCGCAGCGGCAGCTCGTCGCGATCGGCTTTTCAGGGGAGCAGCTTCGCGTCAGCAACGGCTCCTTCCACGGCTGGAAGCCCTTCGGTCCGGTGCGAAAAGTCACGCGCAGCGCCGGCAACGTGCTGTACGAACTCGACGGCCAGCCCGCGCTGGACATCTACAAACGGTACCTCGGCGAGCACGCCAAAGGCCTGCCGGCCTCGGGCCTGCTGTTCCCGTTCGAGATGCTGGGCGAAGACCGCGGCGCGCTCGGACTGATCCGGACCATCCTGGGGGTGGATGAGACCACCGGCAGCCTGGTGCTGGCCGGCAACATCGTCGAAGACGGCTACCTGAGGCTCATGCACGCCTCGACCGACTCGCTGGTCGATGGGGCGATGGCGGCGGCCGAGGCGGCGCATGAGGCGGGTCCGGATGCCGGCGCCGGCGAGAGCCTGGTCCTGCTGGTGAGTTGCGTGGGGCGCAAGCTCGTCATGGGCGCCCGCGTGGACGAGGAGGTCGAGGCGGTCCAGGCGGTCTTCGGGCCGCTGGCCTGTGTCGCGGGCTTCTATTCCAACGGCGAGATCAGCCCGATGCGCGACCTGCTCACCTGCCACCTGCACAATCAGACCATGACGGTTACCCACATCGCCGAGGCGGGTTGCCGAGCATGACCCTGCCGGATCGCTCTGACGCATCAGCGGCGTTCGCCAGCAAGCGGCTCGCACGCCAGCTTCGCCAGGCGTTGCGGGTGGACGGCCCCGAGGCACTGGCGCAGCTGGTCGCGTCCCTGGCCGCCAGCCCTGACCCGGTGCTGGCGGCGCTGGCCGACCGGTTGCCGCAGCTGCTGGCGAAAGTGGCCGAGAGTTATGGACAGTATGACCGCGATCTGGAGCTGCGAACCCGCAGCCTGGAGCTGTCGTCGGATGAACTGTACGGGGTGAACGAGCGGCTTCGGCTCGAAGCCCAGAGCCAGCAGCAGGTGCTGGGCACGCTGCAGGACACCACGCGCGAACTGTTGGCCGATCTGGGCCTTCAGCCCCAGCCCGGCGCCAACCAGAACCTGCTGGCGCTGGCGCAACTGACCCGCGAACTGATTGCACGGCACAAATCGGCGCTGGACGATGTGGCCCGCGCCCAGGCGCTGCTGGTCAGTGCGATCGAGGCGCTGGACGTCGGTTTTTGCATGTACGACGCGCAAGGTCGCCTGGTGATCTGCAACGAGCGTTACCGCAGCATCTACGCCAGCGTGAAGGAGACGCTGGTGCCCGGCACGCCGGAGCGGGACTACCTGCGCGCCCTGTACCGCAGCCCCATCCAGGACATCGACCGGACCCTGCCTGAGGACGCTTGGGTGGCCGACCGACTGGCTGCACGCGCCCAGGGCGGCACGCGCGAAGTTCTCCTGGATGGCCGCTGGTACCGTCTGGACGAAGCCCGCACCAGCGAGGGCCTGACCGTCAGCCTGCGCACCGACATCACCGCGATCAAGCAGCTCAACCAGGGATTGACGCTGGCCCGCGACGCGGCCGAGTCGGCCAATCGCGCCAAGGGCGAATTCCTGGCCAACATGAGCCATGAAATCCGCACGCCGCTCAACGGCATCGTCGGCATGACCGAACTGGCGCTGGAGACGCCGCTGGATGCCGAACAGCGCGAATACCTCCAGATCGTCAAATCGTCGGCCGACGCCCTGCTGGTCATCGTCAACGACATCCTGGACTTCTCCAAGATGGAGGCCGGCATGATGGTGCTGGAACGGGTGGGCTTTTCGCTCCAGGCGCTGCTGAGCAGCTGCCTCAAACCGCTGGCAGTGCGCGCCTTCGAAAAGCAGCTGGAGCTGATGGCGCGTGTCGCGCCAGACGTGCCCGACGCGCTGGTGGGCGATCCGGTGCGCCTGCGCCAGATCCTGACCAACCTGGTCGGCAACGCGATCAAGTTCACCGAGCGCGGCGAGGTGTGCGTGGAGGTGTCGCTGAACGGCCCGGCCCAGGGCAACCGCCTGACGCTGGACATCGGGGTCCGCGACACGGGCATCGGCATCCCCCCGACGCAACAGGCGGAGGTGTTCGGCGCGTTTTCGCAGGCCGACGCCTCGGTGACGCGTCGCTTCGGCGGCACCGGCCTCGGCCTGGCGATCGCGCGTGGCCTGGCCCAGCTGATGGGCGGGCGCATCAACCTCACCAGCGAGGTCGACCGGGGCAGCCGCTTTGTGCTGACGGTGCCCGTGGCCGTGCAGGCGGGTGCGCTGGCAGCGGCCCGGTCGCCGGCCAGGGGCTCGCTGCAAGGGCTGCGGGTGCTGGTGGCCGACGACAACGCCACCCAGCGCGACTGGCTGGCACAACAGTTCGGCGCCTGGGGAATGGCCGTCACCGTGGCCGATGGGGGCCGGCAGGCGCTGGAGCGGCTTGACGCTTGCACGCCGCCCTTCGACGCGCTGGTGCTGGATGCCGGCATGCCCGACCTGTCGGGTTTTGCGGTGATGCAGGCCATGCCCGCAACCGCCGCGCCGCCGGAGCGCACCGTGATGCTGCTGCCCGCCCACGAGCAGCGCAGCGGTGTCGCGCTGTGTGCCGAGCTGGGTGTCGGTGCCTGGCTGGTCAAGCCGGTGACCCCGTCGGACTTGCTGGACGGCTTGCAGAAGGTGCTGGCCAGCGGGGCCGACGAACTGTCAGGCGCCGCGGCCCAGGACGCATCGGCAACCCGGCCCGCGCCGGAGGCGGCGCTGGACATCCTGCTGGTCGAGGACCACCCCGTCAACCAGAAAGTCGCCCTGCGGGTGCTGGAGCAGATGGGCCACCGGGTCAGTCTGGCGGTCGACGGGGCCGAGGCGGTGCGGCTGACCGCCGAGCGCCCGTACCAGATCGTGCTGATGGACGTTCAGATGCCGGTGATGGACGGCCTGGACGCAACCCGGGCCATCCGACTGCGGGAACAGCAGACGCATGAGCACCAGGTGATCCTGGCCATGACGGCCAACGCCATGGCGGGCGACCGTGAGCGCTGCCTGCAGGCGGGCATGGACGGCTATGTGAGCAAGCCGGTCGATCGACTGGGCCTGATGGCAGAGATTCGTCGGGTGCTTCGCGGCGGCGCGGCCGTCGTGGCAGAGGCGTCGTTGCCAGCGTCGATGCCCGATGAAGGCCTGCCCGACATGAACCTCGACGACTGCCTGGACCGCCTCGAAGGTGACCGCGAACTGGTGGCCGAGCTGGCGGGCATGGTGATTGCCGAGCTGCCGCGGCTCGTGGCCGACATGCGGCAGGCGGTCGAGGCGTGCGATGCCGACACGCTGCGACGGCGCGCGCACTCCCTGATCGGCATGGCGGGCAACCTGTCGGCCGTGGCGCTGCAAACGCTGGGTCGCCAGCTGGGGCCGGCGGCCATGGCCGGCGACTGGGCGCTGGCGGCATTGCTGGTCGAACGCGTCCAGGCCAGGCAGCGCGCATTTGCGGCCCTGTTTCCCGGCTTGTCCGGCGCGTCCGCCCCGACCTTGAACGAGGATATGACATGAGCACCGTGTTCCAGAAACTGCTGTCCGGCGAGTGGCCCTGTGCCAAGGTGTACGAAGACGAGCACGTGTTTGCCTTCATGGACGCCGGCCAGGTGAACGACGGCCATGTCATCGTCGCCACGAAGCAGCCTTACGAGACCCTGCTCGACATGGACGAGGACACGGCCGCGGCGCTGATGCGCGCAGCCTGGAAGATTGCGCAAGCGGTGCAGGCCGCTTTTCAGCCGGAAGGCATCACCGTGCTGCAGGCCAACCGGCCGGCCGGCTGGCAGACGGTGCCGCACGCCCACCTGCACGTGCTGCCGCGCCACGCGGGCGACGGCGTGGAGCTGGTGTGGCCACGCAAGGAGCCGGGGCTGGAACGGCTGCGCGAGCTGGCGGCGCGGATCCGGCTCTGAGCGGCGCCTGTTCACCGCAGCCGCCGGCCGGCCGGATTCGGTGGTGCAGGCCCACGCTCAGGCCATCGCCGATCGCCGGTCGGTGCAGACGCGGTCCCACGCGTCCTCGATCCAGTCACACAGGATGGAGCGGGTCTCGCGCGGGTCGATGATGTCCAGGATGCCGAACTTCTCCGCCGTGCGAAACGGTGAGGTCATGTTCAGGTAGAAGGCCTCCAGTTCGGCACGCTTGACCGCGGGGTCGGGCGCGGCGTCGATCTCCGCCTTGTGCGCGGCCATCACGCCGCCCTCGATCGGGATGGAGCCCCAGCGCGCCGACGGCCAGGCGTAGCGCAGGTTCAGCGCCTCGCCGTACTTGGGCGCGTGCAATGCGCCAGCCATTCCGAAGCAGCGGCGGATCAGGATCGAGACCCAGGGCGAGCGGCACTCGTTGAGCGCTTCGCCCACGCGCGTGGCGCCCAGCAGCGTGCCGCCGAGCTCGGCTTCCAGCCCGGTCTGGTTGCCGGGCTGATCCACGAAATTGACCACCGGCAGGCCGAACAGGCTGCACAGCTTGACGTGGCGCTCCATCTTGTAGGCGGCCTGGATGGTCATCGCGCCGCCCTGCACCTTGGGGTCGTTGGCGATCACGCCCACCGGCACGCCGTTCAGCCGCGCCAGCGCGGTGATGATGGAGCCGCCCTGCCAGCGGCCGATCTC
>Ga0116141_10001348_pt1 | contig 20902 bp, 19 predicted proteins | sample AD_UKC097_MetaG_FD_89744 | JGI IMG/M metagenome (GOLD analysis project Ga0116141, IMG submission 89744) | Active sludge microbial communities of municipal wastewater-treating anaerobic digesters from USA - AD_UKC097_MetaG | ecosystem: Engineered > Bioreactor > Anaerobic > Digestate | place: USA...
CCGAGACGGCGTGGTGCAGCGATTTGTTTATCACCATGTGTATTCAACCAGCTCATCCAGCACGGCCACCAGCTCCCCGGCACTTCTCTGGCAGAAGCCAGCCAATCCGTTGCAGTGAGGATTTCATTCTTCTGGTGCTGATTATTCACCCAATAACTGCGTTTATTTTTCCCAACAGGATTAATCACACCCGCAATATGCCCCGACGCCCCCAGGACAAACTGGCTTTCACCCCCTAGCAACGCTCGTCCCGCATAAGACGTTTGCCATGGCACGATATGATCCTCTTTGCAGGCAAGCATAAAGACGGGCATATCAACACGCTGCAAATCAACCTTCTGGCCACACATGGTGAGTTTATTAGGCACACGCAAACTATTTTCAAGGTACATATGACGCAGATACCAGGCCAAAAAAGGCCCCGGTAAATTCGTCGCATCTGAATTCCAGTACAGCAAATCGAATGCGGGCGGCTTCACTCCTTTGAGGTAATTATTGACCACATAAGGCCAGATCAAATCATTCGCGCGCAGCGCAGAAAAAACTGCGGACAAATCACGTCCGCTCAACAAACCACCCTGCCCTATCGTTGCCTCGCGCATGGCAACCGATGACTCATCAACAAAACAAGCCAACTCACCCGCATCGGAAAAATCAAGCAAGGTCGTAAGCAACGTGAGCGCAGCAACCGGATCCTCTCCGCGTGCGCGCAGAACAGCCAGGGCAGAAGTCAGAATTGTTCCGCCCACACAAAAACCCAGGGCATTGATCTGCGGAGTTTTACGTATCTTTTTCATCACCTCGATCGCCTTGATCGGACCTTTTTCCAGGTAATCATCCCAGGTGAGATGACCTAAATCAGCCGTAACATTCCGCCAGGAAATCAAAAACACTGTCTGCCCTTGTTCAACGGCAAATCGCACCAAGGAATTCTCTGGCTGTAAATCAAGGATATAAAACTTGTTGATGCAGGGTGGCACGATAAGCAAAGGACGAGCGGCAACTTTTTTGGTTTGCGGCGCATATTGAATCAATTGCATCACTTCATTTTCATACACCACAGCACCCGCAGTGGTGGCCAGATTAACGCCGACCTCAAACACTGATTCATCCGTCATGGAAATGCGCCCTTTTTCAAGGTCGCCAAGCATATTCTGTATTCCCAGCCGAATGCTATCGCCTTGGCTATCCAGTGCCGCTTGAATAAACTCGGGGTTCGTCGCAATAAAGTTTGAAGGTGCCAAGGCATCCACCACTTGCCGAGTGAAAAACATCAGCCTGTTTTTTTCATGACTCTCTGGCAACAAGGCAATCATGCGCTGCATGTATTCAGCATTAAGCAAATACGCCTGCCGCAAATAATCGTGCACCCGACTCTCATGCCAAGCCGGGTGCGCAAAGCGCCTATCCTTCGCAACCCCTTCGGCTACCAAGGGCGCAGGCTGATCTTTATTCGCATTGAGCATCTGCTGCCACAACGCCAGGTGCTGGACCTGCAGTGTTTGCAGTAGTGTCTGGCTTGCCACCCGCGCCTCGGCAGATAACTCATCCTGTGCTGCACCTTGTCCTTGCATCAATGCCGCTAGCGTTTTTTGCAACTCCTGAAACAACGAATCAGCGGATGACGACATCACATAACCTTTGAAAAGTAGAAAAAAAGATAATTGACAGACAATACATACACAATGCTCATTGGATCATTCTGCAATGCAGCATAGTGAGTGTCAAGCTATCCGATGAGCACAGAATTGCGAAGGGAAAAGTCTGAATTCAACTCAAACTCATTACAATCACGGCATGTACATTATTGCCATTGGTTGGTTATATATCACGCTGCTCATGGCCGCAACAGAGCCTAGCTTAACAGCAGGCGTGCTGACTTTCATCCTCTATGGGGCATTACCCTTGGGGCTATTGCTATGGCTGCTAGGCACCCCGCAGCGGCGGCGAAATCAAGACAAAAAATCTAGCCAGCAAACGTCGCACTCAGCGGACAACAACCTAGCCCAGGAAGTGATCGATCGTGAAATGACTCAAGAAAATCGTCCCGATCCCCGCGCTGATTAAGAAAATCTGCTGCAATGTCGCTTTAATCTCCGTCCGTTTGTGCAAACCCGGAATCAAATCAGCCACAGCGACATAAATCATGCTCGCCGCTGCCAAGGCCAGTAACACCGGCACCGCCGCTTGCATATGCCCCAAGGCCAAATAAGCCAGCATTGCACCCACAACCGTTGCCAAGCTGGAGAGCAAGTTAAAAGCCAAAGCCCGCGCCTTGGAATAGCCGGAATGGAGCAAGATCATGAAATCGCCAATTTCCTGCGGAATCTCGTGCGCGGTAATCGCCAACGCAGTAATGATACCCAGTCGAATATCCTGCATAAACGCTGCAGCAATCAGGATGCCATCAACAAAATTATGGAAGGTATCACCCACCATGATTAACAAGCCACTGCGACCTTGCGCATGTCCAACGGCAGGCGCGTGAGTATGCGCATGACTGTGAATGGTGGGCTCATGCCCTTCGCAAGACTCAAAATGACAATGCCGCCACAGCACAAGTTTTTCCAGAGTGAAGAAAATCAAGATGCCGCCGAGTACCGTTGCCGTCGTGGCCGTTGCATTGCCGCGAGCAGTGATCGCATGCGGCAAAACCTCAAGAAAAGCAGCACCCAATAGCGCACCAATTGCATAGCTGATGAGATGCGGCACCCAATGTGGCTGAGCCTTGAACGAAAAAAAGGCCGCCGCCAAAACGCTTAACGCACCACCCGCTAACGACATGGTGACAATCCAACTTAATACTGACATCCGTTATTTCCTATGTAATTCACTGCAAACAACGCACCTGAATGTTTTCCGCTGGTGCGCAAAAGGGTAAAAGTATATAGCTTCTGTTTTGGTTAACTTGGCTTAATGCGCGGCGAAATCACATACTGCGCGACGTTTCGCTGGCGATTTGATGGTAATGCGCAAAACGTCGCGGGTGAATATTGCCTGTAGCCACGGCATGCTTGATTGCACAATCAGGCTCGGCCATATGGTGACAATCCCGAAAGCGGCACGTGCCGATCAAGGGACGAAACTCGATAAACCCGTATTCAATTTCCTGCACCGACAAATGTGCCAGGCCAAACGCTTGCAACCCGGGGCAATCAATAAGCTCACCGCCCGTGGGTACAGGCGGCAAATGGTGCATGCGCGCGTACGTCGTGGTGTGCTTGCCTGAATCCAGCGCAGTGGAAATTTCACGCGTTGCAATCGCCGCATTGGGCACGAGCGCATTGGTCAAGGTCGACTTGCCCATGCCGGACTGCCCAACCAGCACGGAAACTTCACCCGCTAACCAGGGCAACAACAGGCTCGCGTCTTCCACAGCCGCCAGGGTGACTACCGGGTAACCCAAGGCCACAAAAGGCGCGAGTAAATCCTGGGCCGCAGGCAAGGCTGCGGTAAGGTCAGATTTATTCAGCACAATCACTGTGCGCAAGCCTTCATGCTCGGCGGCAACCAGCGCCCGCGAGAGTAAAGCATCGCTAAACGAAGGCTCGGTTGCCACCACCAGCAATAATTGGGTGGTGTTAGCCGCAATCAATTTTTGCCGATACGCATCGCTCCGGTAAAGCAAACTTTTGCGCGACAAATGGCCGGTAATTTGTCCATCAGCGGTGACCTCCACTTGATCGCCCACGGCAAAAGGGCTTTTTTTGCCTTTGGGAAAACCTTGTATCAGACGCCCATCGGCGCACTCGATTTCATAGTGCCGACCATATGCTGCCGTGATGACGCCCTGCCCGCTCAACATGCGCAGCCGCTGCGTAGGCGCATGGCGTCGGGATCAGCGTGCATATAAAGCATCAATTTTTGCCGCGCAAATAAAATCATTCTCACTCAAGCCGCCAATGGCATGCGTGGTGTAGCGCACGGTACATTCTTTATAGCCGACGGCAAGATCCGGATGATGATCCTCGCGGTGCGAAACCCAGGCCGTGGCATTCACGAACGCCATGGTCTCGTAATAATTTTTAAAGTGATAGGTTTTGCTGATGCACGCTGACTGACTTGTCCCGTTTTTATCCAGCGCCCAGCCGCTGAGGTCTGCCAAGTGTGCTGCAATAGCAGCCGCATTCAACGGAGAAACGCCGCCTTCGCATGGCACACAGTGGCGATTGACCAGCTCAGTCATAGTGATTGCAAATGCGCAATGCGCTGACTGGCCGGCGGGTGCGAATCATGAAAAAGCGAATACACGGGATCCGGCGTGAGCGTAGCCGCGTTATCGCGATAGAGCTTCACCAAGGCCGTCACCAGGTCATGCGCTGCCGTTTGCCGCGCGGCATAAGCATCCGCCTGGTATTCATCACGGCGCGACAAGGCCGACGTCAAGGGGCTGAGCGGGAACAAAAACACCGGCAAGACCATCGAGAACAGCAGCAAACCCATCGCCGTCTGCCCCGTCAAGGTCTGCGTCGCCGTATCACCAGCGCCGACTTTTATAACATTGAGCCCGGCATAAAACCACGCCTGATCAATCACCTGCCCCAGCAACCACAACATACCCAAGCTCATCACCGCGAGCAGCAGGATGCGCTTGATAACATGCTTATGATGATAATGTCCCAGCTCGTGCGCCAATACCGCTTCAATTTCCTGCGGCGCCAGTTTCTCCAGCAGCGTATCGAAAAACACGATGCGGCGAGCCGCGCCAAAGCCGGTGAAATACGCATTGCCATGCGCCGAACGTTTGGAGCCATCCATCACGAACAAGCCGGATGAGGCAAAGCCGCAACGCGTGAGCAAGGCCTCGATGCGCTGCTTGAGCGAAGCATCGGCCAGCGGCGAAAACTTGTTGAACAAGGGTGCAATCACCGTGGGATACAGCACCAGCACCAGCAAATTAAACCCCATCCAGAACAACCACACATACAACCACCAGCGCTCGCCCATTTGCTGCATCAACCACAGCACAACAAGCAGCAAGGGCGCGCCAATAACAATAGCCAGCGCCGCACCTTTGAGCAGATCAACCAGCCACAGCCGCCAGGTCATCTTGTTAAAGCCGAAGGCCGCCTCCAGGCGAAACGTGCGATACAGGCTTGCGGGCAAACCCACCGCAAAACCAACCAGGCTCACCATCGCAAACAAGGCCAGATCATGCGCATAACCGTTTCCCAACCAGCTACGCACGCCGCCATCTATCGCATAGAGCAACCCACCCAGGGTAAAAACCAGCAGCAGCGCAGCTTCAATCAAAATCTCAACCTGCCCCAGCCGCACCTTGGCTACCGTGTAATCGGCAGCGCGGGCATGATCAGCCAAGGTGACGTGGGTGGCAAATTCCGCAGGCACCTCTCCCCGGCACGTACGGACATGGCGCATATGTCGCACGCCCAGCCAAAAACGAAGCGTGGTTGACAGCGCTAACGCTACCAAGAAAAAAACGGTGATGTAAGTAGCAGACATGAAAAAAATACCGGATGCGCAAAAATGCTTCATTCATTTTATAGGAGTAGCCGGTGAATGTAACTTGATCTGGTAGCGTCAATCAGTTTGCACATTTGAAGACAAGTGGTTGTCTATTCAAAATAACTCAAACAATCAAATCATAATGAGACTTCAATCCAGCACCGCCCGCAGGGCGGAAGAGTATGTCAAGTCATTCTAGCCGCCAGTTAGTTTGAAAAATTCCACTATTTTCCAGCACCAAATACAGAACACAAAAAAACTTGCAAATAAGAATCGTTCTCGTTTATGATGAGAACGATTCTTATTTGCAAGTTTTCGCTCCAATTAGATCTTAGATATAACCCAACCGATGGCCTCACAATCTTTTCCCAGCTATTCATGCATAGCGCCACAGCGCCTCTCCCGCATCTGCATGGCAATCGTGATCGCTGCGCATGTGCTGGTGGTTTGCGGACTGTTCTATGAAAAATCCATCAGCCAGCCCAGCGCACCAATTGCTATGAGCGTGCGTCTGCTACCGCCTGAAACACCGCAGACAAAACCCGAAACCGCCCCACCCAAACCCCGCCCCATGGTACGCAAACCATTGCCAGTACAAACTCCGACATTGCTCGCTGCACCTGTGGAAACGCCTGCATCCACACCAACTACCGTTCTGCCAACGCCGACTTTTGCGGAACCTGTTGCAGCAATTGCCACGCCACCTTCGTCAATACCAACCCAGCCACGCTTCGACGCCAACTATCTAGACAATCCGAAGCCGTCGTATCCAGGCATCTCGCGACGCCTTGGCGAGCAGGGTCGCGTCGTGCTACGCGTACATGTTATGGCGAACGGTTTGCCGCAAATTGTCCAAATACACACCAGCAGCGGCTACGCGCGTCTTGATGATTCAGCGCTGGAAACCGTGCAGCGCTGGAAATTCGTGGCAGCCAAGCTCGGCAACGAGCCTGTCGCCGCTACTGTTCTCGTTCCGATCATTTTTTCACTGAAAGGCTGACACCATGGAAAACTCTCTGGGCTTCGCCCACTTTCTCACCAATAGCGATGACATTGCACGATTTATTCTAGTTCTGATGATGCTGATGTCCATCGGCACTTGGTATCTGATTCTTGCTAAAAGCGCACGCCGTATCGCCATCCGACGCAAGAGCCATATCTTCATCAAGTCTTTCTGGGCAACCAACAGTCTGAATGACATTGCCGACGAAATACGCGCAAATAACCCCACCAAGGACATCACCGAACCCTTTGCGGATTTGGTGTACCGCGGAATCGCCGCGGTTGAGTACTGCAAGGCAGGCAACGTCAGCCAAAATCCGCATGGCCTGATCGATTTTGGTACGCCCGGCGAGTTTCTCATTCGCTCGATCAGGCATTCAATTGCGCAGCATAAGGCGCATATGGAATATGGCAACACCTATCTCGCTACCGTCGCCTCCTCAGCGCCTTTTGTCGGCCTGTTCGGCACTGTCTGGGGGATTTACCATGCGCTACTGGCCATAGGCATGAGCGGCCAAAGTACGCTGGACAAGGTCGCCGGCCCGGTGGGCGAAGCCTTGATCATGACCGCCATCGGCCTGGCTGTTGCCATTCCCGCTGCCGTTGCCTACAACGTATTTACTCGCGTCAATCGGAATGCGCTGAGCGAACTCAACGCGTTCGCCCATGAATTGTTCACCCTACTCGCAACTGGCCTCAAGACCGTACCTCAAGATCACAAAGGCAACGAGGCAAGCCATCCAGCCAACCACGCAGCTGGGCCAAAAAATACGCTCGCAGTCGCCTAGAAAGTAACACCATGACAGACTCTTTTTTCGAAGATGGCGGCGATGAAGCGCTGGCCGAAATCAACATGATTCCCCTGATCGACATCATGCTGGTACTGCTAGTGATTTTCATCATTACCGCACCACTGTTAACACACTCGGTCAAGATTGATCTACCCAAAGCATCATCCACCCCGAACCTGACTAAGCCAGAAAATATCCAGGTCGCCATCAGCAATAGCGGCCAAGTGTATTGGAATGGTGAAGCAGTCACTGCCACAACGCTCGACGAACGGCTACGCATTGCCGCTGGGCACTCGCCACAGCCAGAGCTGCATCTGCGGGCAGAGCGCACTACGCCATACGAAAAGGTGGTTCAAGTCATGTCGGCCGCCACGCATGAAGGACTCACGCGCATCGCTTTCGTCACCGATCCGGCCATCAATCCATAAGCCAATAAACAGGAGGATCCCCATGTATGTCTGCCTTTGCAACACAGTAACCGACCACGCCATCCGCTCCGCGATCACCGATGGATGCCAGTCAATCCATGATTTACGCTGCAAACTGGGTGTGGCCACCCAATGTGGCCGATGCAAACCCTATGCGCAAGACCTGTTGCAAGAAAAAAGCCATACGCCTTTAAGCCGCAGCGCGGCCCAGCATTCAATGAACACCATTTAAGGAAGACAAGATGAAAGGTGACAAAACCGTAATCCAATTGCTCAACAAGCAGCTCGGCAACGAGCTCACGGCAATCAACCAGTATTTCCTGCACGCGCGGATGTACGCCCACTGGGGCTTTGAACGTCTCGGCAAAATAGAGTACGAAGAATCCATAGAAGAAATAAAACACGCGGACAGCCTGATCAAGCGCATCCTGCTGCTCGATGGCTTGCCCAACCTGCAAACGCTGGGCAAGTTGCTGATCGGCGAAAGCGTGGCCGAAGCCCTGGCATGCGATCTCAAGCTGGAACAGGCCTCTCTCCTCGATGCCAAAGCCGCCATCGCCCACTGTGAGTCGGTATCGGATTTCGTTACCCGCGAACTGCTGCAGGAAATACTCGATGCGACGGAAGAACATATCGATTGGCTCGAAACCCAGCTCGGCCTGATCGAAAAGATCGGCATCCAGAATTACCTGCAAGCGCAAGTCGACGGTGCGCCAGGATAGGCGCTGCATCCTGCATCCGCGCTTTAAGGAATCCTAACCACAGCCAACCTGTTTTTCAACCCCGTTCCAGCCAGCCAGAGCGTCCTCGAGCCAGCCAGAGCAATACTTTGAGGACCTCTACCATGACCCGTCACACCCGAGCCACTCGTTCCCTCCGCAGCAAAAACCAGTTGCCCAGATTGCTGCCGCTCAGCGCCATGATGCTAGCCGGCTTGGCCAGTTCACCTGCGGCGAATGCGCAGGAGGCCGCAAGCACTGTGGAAAAACAACTGCCCGCAGTCACTGTACAGGCCGAAGCCGAAAAGGCCGATGGTTACCGCGCCACCACAACTCGTGTCGGCAAGACACTGCAAGACCCGCATGACATTCCTCAAGCCGTGACCACCATCACCCAGACCCTGATGGAAGAACAGCAGGTCGGATCGCTGCGTGAAGCCCTGCGCAACGTCTCCGGCCTGACCTTTAACGCAGCAGAAGGCGGCCGTTCCGGCGACAACATGAATCTGCGCGGGTTTTACACCTTCGGTGATATGTATCTCGACGGCATACGCGACACCGCGCAATACAATCGCGAGACCTTCAATTACGAACAGATTGACGTCTTGCGTGGCGCCGGCGCAATGCTCTTCGGCCGCGGCCAGGCCGGTGGCGTGATCAACCAGGTGAGCAAAACGCCGCTGGATAAAGAGCAATACAAACTCACCGGAAGTATCGGCGAAAACGACTACCAGGAAGTCACGGCAGACCTCAACAAGCCACTCAACGAGAACACTGCCGTGCGCATCAACCTGATGCAACGTGACGAAGGCAGCTGGCGCAGCAACCCGGCCACGGGCAGCGAACCGGAAATTCATCGCAAGGGGATCGGCATCAGCCTTGGCCTCAACCTTTACACCAATAACCAGTTCTGGCTCAACCACTATCAGCTGAAGACCGATGACAATCCGGACTACGGCATGCCATTCGATAGCGCAACGCGCAGCGTCACCCACAACTTTTCTCCAGACACTTTCTGGGGCACTGACAATACGTTTGACGAAAGCGATACGAAGATCACCACGCTGGTCAATGAGTATCGTTTGTCGCCGGATAGCCAGTTGCGTACTCAGGTGCGAATAGCCGATTACGAGCGCAGTTACTGGGCACGCACCCCCAATGCGACTCAGGCGCCGAACGCCCAGGCATTGGTTCTCAATGGCATCACCGCCAACGGCGGGCCCACACGCACAGCCGATTATGAAACCGTGACCCTGCAATCGGACTACAGCACCAAATTCACCGCCCTGGGCATGAAACATGAATGGCTCACCGGCATTGAATATTTGAAAGAAAACAGCGATCGGACTACGCTGCGCAACCTGGGCGGAACCACTGCGGCGAACCCGCCCCGCTACCAGCCCTATGATCCCAACCTGGCTGCGACACCCGTACGTTTCGATTCGGATTCCTATGCGGTCTATGTGCAGGACACCATCGAATTCATCCCCAAATGGAAGGCCACGCTCGGCGTGCGGCGTGACGAGATGGACGCAAACTACAACAGCGCCACATCGCCCAGCCTTTCCTACGGCGAAAACAGCTACCGCAGCGCGCTGTCTTTCCAACCGACCAGCCAGGAACATTATTACCTCGGCTGGAGCAATTCTTTCAGCCCGACGGCGGATCTCTACCAACTCACGGTTTCGCCGCTGCCACCCGAGCGCAGCCAGGTCATTGAACTGGGCGCCAAATGGATGTTGTTTGATGGCGACCTGGCGCTTCGCGCTGCCCTTTACCAAGCTACCAAGGAATGGGAACGCAATACCGACCTTGAGTCAACAGCCTCCATCCTGACCAAAAAACGCCGCACCCGAGGGTTTGAACTGGAAGCCGCCGGCCGTGTGACGGATAATTGGGAAGTCTTCTCCGGACTGGCCTTGATGAATGCCCGCATCCTGGAAGTTGCCGAAAATATCAACCCGACCACCGGTTTGTTGACCAAGGCGAACCCGGATTATGAAGGTCGGCGCGCGCGCAATACGCCCTCTTATACCGTCAATTTATGGACTACCTACAAACTCGACCGCAACTGGAAAATTGGCGGTGGAGTTGAAGCCAAGGGTGAGCGGCTGGGTTATAACCCGAGCGGTGCTGGCCCTATCCCGACCCTGCCCGGGGATACCTCGTTCCACCCGAACACCTTGCCTTCTTATACCCGCTGGGATGCGATGGTGGCCTATGAAAAGAAAAGCTGGGCACTGCGCCTCAATATTCGCAATGTGTTCGATAAAACCTATTACGACTCGTTCTACGATAATGGCGGCTTCGCGATTCCCGGCACACGCCGTGCCGCCATCCTGACTGCTGAACTCAAGTACTGATCCATTCATTCCATAGCCCGGCCATGCTCATCACCATTGAAAATTTATTGACGCCCGATGAGCTGGCCACAGCCCGCGACTGGCTTGCCCGCTCCCATTGGGCCAGCGGGCTGGCCACCGCTGGCGCGCAGGCGGCGCAGGCAAAAAACAACCAGCAACTGGCCGAAGATGCCGAACACCTGCCCGCCCTGCGGCAGCTCGTGCTCAATGCGCTCAACCGCAACGCCCGGTTTTTCGCTGCCGCGCTGCCCTCAAAAGTGCTACCGCCTTTTTTCAACCGTTACGCCGGGCAAACCAATGCCTACGGCTGGCATGTCGACAATGCCATGCGCCTCGCACCCCATCCGCCGGGCACTTATGTGCGCGCCGACATCTCGGCCACCTTGTTTTTGTCCGAGCCGCAAGATTACGATGGTGGCGAACTCAGCATTAACGACACCTTCGGCATACATACCATCAAACTCGCCGCAGGCAGCCTCGTGCTTTACCCCTCATCCTCAACACATGCCGTCACCCCGGTCACGCGTGGCGAGCGCACCGCCTGCTTCATGTTCATCCAGAGCATGGTGCGCGACCCCGGCCAGCGCCGCCTGTTGTACGACATGGACATGGCGCTGCTGGCCTTGCGGCAACAAGTGGGTGAGACGGTACCAGTGATCCAGCTCACCGGCACGTATCACAACTTGTTGCGGCGCTGGACGGAGAACTGATGGCGACACCATCAGCCACTGCGCCATTCCCTTCCATTAACCGTGCGCGCGACTACCAAGCGCTGGCCAAAGCGCGCCTTGATCCGGCGATTTGGCAGTATCTGCAAGAAGGCAGTGGCGATATCTCGGTGCAGGACAATCAGGACGCCTTCGCCACGTTTCGGCTGCTGCCGCGTCCGTTGCGCTATCTGCAAGGCGGGCACACGCGACTAGAACTGTTTGGCCAGAAACTCGCCCATCCCTTGTTGCTCGCGCCCATCAGCTACCAGCGGCTGTTCCACGCCGGCGGCGAATGCGCGACGGCCATGGCAGCCAGCGCACAAGGGGGCCAGTTAATGGTCAGCAGCCTGGCCAGCCAACCATTCGACGCCATTGCCCAGGCCTATGCCGCAGAAGCTGTCAATAAGGTCCAACCTGACAACCTGCCCCAGCGCCCCTGGTTCCAGCTGTACTGGCAAGGCAATCGCGAGCGTACCGCGCGCCTGCTGCGCCGTGTCACCAGCGCCGACTTTTCCGCGATCGTGTTCACCATCGACGCCCCCATCAAGCGCGCCACGCTGCAACTGCCCGCCGATATAAGCGCAGTCAATCTGGAAAACTATCCCACGCCCGTGCCGTCAAATCCAGAGCAAAGCCAGGTCTTCGACGGCTGGATGGCGCAAGCGCCAACCTGGGAAGATGTCACCTGGTTGCGCCAGCAAACGCCGTTGCCGCTGCTGCTCAAAGGCGTTCTCCACCCGGATGATGCAGAACATGCGCTGACCCTCGAATGCGGTGGCATCATCGTCTCCAGCCACGGTGGTCGCGTGCTGGACGGCGCACCCGCCAGCCTGGATGTCCTGCCAGATATCGTGCAGTGCATCGGCGGCCGCATGCCCATCCTGTTCGATAGCGGCATCCGCAGCGGCCGCGACGCCTTCATTGCCCTGGCGCTCGGCGCCACGGCCGTGCTCATAGGCCGCCCTTACATCTGGGGACTATCTGTTGGCGGCGCACTGGGCGTGGCACATGTCATTCGCTTATTGCGTGACGAACTGGAAATGACCATGGCGTTGACCGGTTGCGCACAGCTCAGTGATATCGGACACCACTGCTTAATCGCACGCTAATTGCGCGCAAAGCCCCAACACCGTCGTCACACCAAAACACCAAGTAAAATCTCCGAGCAACAATACAATTGCTGCTCGCCACAAGACCCCCCATCTCGATATCGCAGTTACCGTCCCCCATGAATCTACTCCGCACGCTGGTGACTGTCAGCGGCATGACACTGCTCTCTCGTATTCTCGGCTTCGTGCGCGACTTTGTCATCGCGCGCAGTTTTGGTGCCGGCCCGCTGACCGATGCCTTCTTTGTTGCCTTCCGCCTGCCCAATTTATTGCGCCGCTTGTTTGCCGAAGGTGCGTTCTCGCAAGCCTTTGTGCCCATCCTGGCTGAATATCGCGAGAAACAAACCCCGGATGAAACAAGACAATTGGTTGATCGCGTGGCCAGCATGCTGTTTCTCATCGTGATCCTGGTCACTGCCATCGGCATGATCATCACGCCACTGCTCATCACTATTTTTGCACCTGGCTTTGTCGGCGACAAAACCAAGTTTGACCTCACCGTGCAGCTCACGCGCATTACCTTCCCCTATATCGTGTTCATGTCGCTCGTGGCCCTCGCCGCAGGCATTTTGAACACCTGGCGGCGCTTTGCCCTGCCGGCCTTCACCCCCGTATTGCTCAATCTTTCCTTCATTGGCATGGCGCTGTTTGCCGCGCCCTGGTTTGACCCGCCGATTCTTGTTTTAGCCTGGGCGGTGTTTTTGGGCGGCGCATTGCAGCTCGCCATTCAAATTCCGGCACTGGCCAAAATCGGCATGCTGCCCCGCTTTGATCCAGTCTGGCGCGACCCCGGCGTGCAACGCATATTGAAGCTCATGGCACCCGCCGTGCTGGGCGTTTCCGTCTCGCAAATCAGCCTGATCATCAACACCATTTTCGCTTCCTTCCTGGAAAGCGGTAGCGTCTCCTGGCTTTACTATGCCGATCGCTTAATGGAGTTTCCTGCAGGATTGCTGGGTGCAGCACTAGGTACCATCCTGTTGCCAAGTCTTGCGCGTACCCACGCCAGCGGCAACCCTGCCGAATTTTCCGCCCTGCTCGATTGGGGTTTGCGGCTCACCTTGATGTTGACGCTGCCTGCCTCTCTTGCACTCGCGCTGCTGGCCGTGCCTTTACTCTCCACGTTGTTCCAGCATGGCGCTTTTACGGCGCTCGACGTGCTGCGCACGCGGGAAGCGCTGGTCGCTTATTCCATTGGCCTCACCGGGCTGATTCTGGTCAAAGTGCTCGCCCCCGGTTTTTACGCGCGGCAGGATATTCGCACGCCGGTAAAGATTGCTCTGTTCACCTTGTTGATTACACAACTGATGAACCTCGCGTTTATCGGCTGGCTAAAACATGCCGGGCTTGCGCTCTCCATCGGCCTGGCTTCCTGCGTGAATGCCGTGCTGTTGTGGCGCGGGTTGCGCCAGCGCGGCGCATATCTGCCAACAGCGGGCTGGAATAAATTCATATTGAAGCTGATCGTAGCGCTGGGCGTACTCGGCAGCGTGCTTTGGTTTTTTGTCGGCAATGATGCGAGCTGGCTCGTGATGAGCGGCAAAGAACGTTTGCTAAAACTCGCGTTGATCGTTATCGGTGGCGTCATCAGTTACTTTGCCACCCTCGCACTGCTAGGTTTTCGCCCGAATGATTTTCGCCGTCAGGGCTAAGGTAAACAAGTAAGCCATTGCACGAAAGACTCGCGTGTTTTGTCATAAACGCCGTCCCCCAAGGGGACTTGCTTCGCGGCGTATCACCAGCGCCGACTTTTTGCGACCGCAACACAGATACAACCTGCTAGGATGCCTTTCTTACCCTTCATTTCATACCGTACTTTTATATCTATAAGGAGCGCTCTATGAGCATCAAAACGATTCCCAACTTTATTGCCGGTGAATTTGTATCCTCAAGCAACACATTTGAAAAACGCTCGCCGGTGAATAACGCGGTGATCGCCACGGTGGCTGAAGCCTCGCGTGAAGAGGTCGATCAAGCCGTTACCTCGGCGCGGACCGCGTTGCGCGGCAACTGGGCAAAAATGCCCACAAGCGAGCGCTCGGACATGCTCTATGCCATTGCCAACGAAATGACGCGGCGCTTTGATGATTTTGTCGACGCCGAAACAGCCGATACCGGCATGCCCGCCTCTGTCGCGCGCCACGCCTTTGTGCCGCGCGGCGCAGCCAACTTCAAGATTTTTGCCGACATGGTGAAAAATGTGCCGACAGAAACTTACGAAATGGCAACGCCCGATGGCAAAGGCGCCTTGAATTATTCCGTCCGCCGTCCCGTTGGCGTCGTTGGTGTCATCTGCCCGTGGAATGCCCCGCTGCTGCTCATGACCTGGAAAGTCGCGCCCGCTCTGGCCTGTGGCAACACAGTCGTGGTCAAACCATCTGAAGAATCACCTCAATCGGCGGCCTTGCTCGGCGAAGTCATGAATACCGTGGGCATTCCCAAGGGTGTTTATAACGTCGTCAATGGCTTTGGGCCAAAGTCGGCGGGCGAATTTGTCACCACCCACCCCGGGGTGAATGCCATCACCTTCACCGGCGAGACCCGCACAGGGGCGGAAATCAGTAAAGCGGCTGCAGTGGGCGCACGCCCGGTATCGTTAGAGATGGGTGGCAAAAATGCCGGCATCATTTTTGCCGATTGCGATTTTGATGCGGCCATCGAAGGCACGTTGCGCTCTTCTTTCGTCAATACCGGGCAAGTGTGCCTGGGCACGGAGCGCCTGTATGTCGAGCGGCCGCTTTTTGAGCGCTTCGTCAATGCACTGAAAAATGGCGCAGAGAACATGAAAATCGGCGCGCCCTTTGAAGCAGGTGTTGCCATGGGCCCGATGATTTCCCAGGAGCAGCGCGACAAAGTGCTCTCGTACTACAAAAAAGCCGTGGCGGAGGGCGCAACTGTCGTGACGGGCGGCGGCATCCCTACCATGCCCGCAGAGTTCACCAAGGGCGCCTGGGTTCAACCCACCATCTGGACCGGCTTGCCTGAAAGCGCGAGCATCTTGCGTGACGAGATTTTCGGCCCGTGCTGCCATATCACACCGTTTGACACCGAAGAAGAAGTGCTCGCTTTAGCCAACGACACCACTTATGGGCTTTCTGCCACGCTGTGGACCAGCAATCTTTCGCGTGCGCATCGCATGGCAGGCGCGCTTGAAGCCGGTATCGTCTGGGTCAATTCCTGGTTCCTGCGCGACTTGCGCACGGCCTTTGGCGGCATGAAGCAATCCGGCATCGGCCGCGAAGGCGGCGTACACTCGCTGGAGTTTTACACCGAGCTTAAAAACATCTGCATCAAGCTTTGATTACTGGCCGGTTCATTCATCAACCACCGGTTGATGAATGAACCTTTCAAACCCGACCCAAAGGAAAACCCATGCCACTCACCCCGGACGAAGTCACTCAACTGCGTGACCGTGTACATGCCGCCCAAAGCGGCGCTTACGCGATCCCCAAACTCACCGACGACTTTCCTGCCATGACCATCCAGGAGGGTTACGCCGTGCAAAACGCCTTGCGGCAAAAACTCTGTGCAGCCGGTGGGCGCCAGGCAGGCTGGAAAATCGGCCTCACCTCGCTGGCCAAAATGCAGCAAATGGGCGTCTCTGTACCCAGCATCGGCTTTTTGATGGCCGACACCTTGCGCGCAGAGGGCAGCACCGTCACCACGAGCGACTTGGTACACCCGCGTGTGGAATGCGAAATCGCATTTTTCACCAACGCCGATTTGCATGGTCCCAACTGCACAGCAAAAGACGTGATGGCCGCAACGGATTACGTTGTGCCCGCGCTGGAAATTATCGACTCGCGCTTTTCCGGCTTCAAGTTTGACCTGCCCAGCGTGATTGCCGACAATGGTTCCAGCGCCCGCTACGTGCCCGGCAAACAACACTTTAGCCCCACCGCACTTGACCTCACCAAAATTGCCGTGAGCCTCAAGAAAAACGGCGAAGAAAAAGCCGCTGGCGTATCAGACGCCGTGCTGGGCAACCCGGCAATAGCCATTGCCATGCTGGTGAATTTGCTCAGCGAACAAGGCGAACACTTGCCTGGCGGCAGCTTTGTGATGAGTGGCGCGATTACGGAAGCCATTCCCGCACAAGCAGGCGACAGCTTCTGCGCCACATTTGCCGGCATGGGTGAAGTCAGTATCGATTTTGCATAAACTTCGCTCCGCGCTACTGCTTTCTCGCAACAGTAGCTACAAAGTTTTTCAAAAGTAAAAACGCCTGCAAATGCAGGCGTTTTTGCTACTTAAGATGGCAAGGCATCAGAACCGATAACCCACACCAATACCAAACAAAATCGGATCAACACCCACCGAACTTACCTTGGCACCCGTAGCCTTCAAAGTCACATCACTACTGATCCAAACTTTTTTGACATCCACATTCAAGTACCAGTTTTGATTTAACTTGTAATCAAACCCTGCCTGCAACGCTCCGCCAATACTGTCGTTTTCCAGATCCAGCTCGCCCACCCCTGGCACGTTCAAATTTACTGAACTCAGGCGTGTGTAATTAACACCAGCCCCCACATAGGGACGAAACTGAGCGTCAGGTAAAAAATGATATTGCAATGTTAATGTTGGCGGCAAATGCTTGAACGAACCGATATTCGTACCCATTAAACTGACATCATGCTTTTGCGGGTAGGTCAGCACCAACTCGGCGGCAATGTTTTTTGTAAAGAAGTAGGTGAAATCAATTTCAGGAATCACCCGATCTTCCACATGGATCGCATTACCCGGAACACCAAGCGCCGGGATCGCATCAGAATCGTTTGCCGGGTCTAAATTTACCGCTCGCACCCGCACCATAAACCGCCCGTCTTCATTAGCACCTTCTGCCTTGGCAGGCGTAGAGACAACAGCACCCATCACGGTAATCGCAGCGATCGTCAAGACACCTGCATTCAATGTTTTTTTCATTTCCATATCCCCTATCAATAAACAATAAAAACTACTGGGGATATTCTGCACAGCCTTGCCCTGTGCCATCTTGATAAAAATCAACAAGCGGTGACCCCATTCTGCACTCATTGCGCTTGATGGATAACGACAATGGCTCAACGAAAAACTAGTCTTCCAGGCCACCTGCGCCTACGGGGCCCGCTAGCGATAAGTGAGAATACAAGCACCTTGAATGCAAACAGATGAAACCAGAAATTTCAACTTAAAAATTTCTGGCGCTCACGGCAGGCCGCCTGGGAAATACCGGTCGCAAAAAAAGCAGGCAGTTTGCGGTAGCCATGCTGGAATGGCATAGTACTTGCGCTTCACATTGGCTAACACACCCTCACGATAGGCAAGATAATTAAAGCCTTCGCCCTTAACCCGCCAAAAGCGCGCACCACGCACATCAAAGGTATCAACTGTCACCCGTCTGAAGTAGGGCTGATACTCAACAAGATTTGGCGCGGTTTTACGCAGCACAAGAATGTTGCGGCCATTCAAAGGGCGAAAGTCGGTGAGAATATCGTCATGCCGCGCATGGCTGGATGCTTCACCAAATACACTGATATAGCGTCGAGCGTTATAGCCTAAGATCACAGCGTTGGAATAACCGTCCATCGCCCAGACCCAATCCTTCTCGTAAGGTGCAAGTTGCTTGAGTAGCGCTTCATGTTCAAAGGTCAGCACCAAGCCTTCGTAAATTTGCATTTTCTTCCAGGTTTCCAGCGGCAAGCGCGTGAGACCAAAAATGACCGCCACTTGCAGCACCGCAAACCCGATAAAAAACAGGCACAGACGACGCAAGGTTTTTGGTGCTAGACGCAGTCCAAGCCAGAGCAGCACAAACGGAATAAACGCCAGCAGCCAGTGCAGACCCACTTGCTTGACCAAGGAAAGCAAGGCAAACAAAGACAGAGGAACCCAGGCCAGAACCCCCAAAGCGCCCGTGCTAAACACGTTGCCAGACTTTGCAGATGCGTTAGATGTATTGACTGGGCTGACTGCAATCTTGTGCAAAAAGTCGGCGCTGGCAAGACGGCGCCAGGCCAGCCAAAACGCTGGTGGCGTGAGCAAATACAGCAGCGAGACGACATACAGCAGCGGTGTTTTAAACGACAGGCTGGCTTTTTCGGTATGCCGATTCACAAAATTGAACATGTAATTTGACCAGCAGTGACCCGCATTCCACCAGACCATCAAGGCCAACGCCGGCAGGCAAGCGGCATACACCACCGCCAAACCCACCCACGCCCGCAACTTGCGACGGCGCACAACATCCACCAGATAAGCAAAGCCCAGGATCGCCGCAAAATACTTGGACAACACCGCACCAGCGAGCAGCACACCGGCGGCCAGATACCAGCGCATAGCATCATCCCACGCCGCACGGCACCAGGCCAGGCCGGAAAAGACGCAAAAATAAACCAGTGGCGTATCGGTGGTAATAAAAATATTCCACACGTTGGCCGGGGCTAACAACACCAAGAGGCCAATGCTGTAACGCTGTACTTCATCCAGGTCCGGCATGAAATGGCGCAAGGCCGCCACCACCCCCAACGCCAGCACGCCGGGCTGGAGAATCACCGGCAGACGCAGCCAGGCTTCGCTATCACTGATTTTGAGTAATGCCGCCAGCCACCAGCCGATCATCGGCGGATGATCGTAAAACCCCCAATCCGGCCGCCAGCCCCACCAGATGAAATACGCCTCGTCCCCCGTGATCGGGGTGGCTGCCGCCAGCCAACACCGAAAAATCAGCGTCAGGCCCAACAGGGCAAAAAATGTACGCGCGTTAAGCTGGGGGAATGGCTTCAAATACAAAGACCGAGACCGCAAAAATCAAGTCTCCGCCTGGGCAATGCGGCGTGCCTTGACGGCATTGGCCAGAATATCCAGCGAGACCACCGTGTCTTCCCAACCCAGGCAGGCATCGGTCACCGACACGCCGTAATCCAGCGGTTTGCCAGGCGTTAAATCCTGTCGGCCTTCGTGCAGGTTGGATTCAATCATCACGCCAAAAATGCGCGCCTCCCCCGCCGCCATTTGTGCGGCCACATCGCGCGCGACATCCATTTGCAGCTTGAATTGCTTTTTGCTGTTGGCGTGCGAAAAATCCACCATGAGCCGTGCTGCCAGACCCGACTTTCCAAGCTCGACACAGGCTGCTTCAATCGAAGCCGCATCGTAATTCGTCTCTTTGCCACCGCGCAAAATCACATGGCAATCCTCATTGCCGTTCGTCGATACAATCGCCGAATGGCCCGCTTTGGTGACGGATAAAAAGTGATGCGGACTCGCTGCCGCCTTGATGGCATCCACCGCAATGCGGATATTGCCATCCGTGCCGTTCTTGAATCCAACCGGGCAGGACAGCCCGGAGGCTAATTCGCGATGCACCTGGGACTCCGTCGTGCGTGCGCCAATAGCGCCCCAACTGATCAAATCCCCCGTGTATTGAGGGGTGATGGCATCCAGAAACTCAGTACCACAGGGCAAGCCCATCTGGTTGATGTCCCACAACAGTTTTCGCGCCAAGCGCAGGCCGTCGTTGATTTTGAAGCTGTCGTCCATGTAAGGGTCGTTAATCAAGCCCTTCCAGCCCACCGTGGTGCGCGGTTTTTCAAAATACACACGCATGATGATGATAAGCTCATTGCCCAGGCGCACGCGCTCGGCATTTAACCGCTCGGCATAATCCATCGCCGCCTTGGGGTCGTGAATCGAACAGGGGCCAACCACCACCACCAGACGGTCATCCGCCCCATGCAGCACGCGGTGCACCGCCTGGCGCGCTTGAAAGGTTGTCTCCTCCGTGGTTGCGTTGCCGGGAAATTCACGCAGCACATGCGCCGGCGGAGAAAGTTCTTTGATTTCGCGAATACGAACGTCGTCAGTAATATGGGTCATAGCGCAAGCAGAATGAAGAAAATAAAGGGCTGATTCTACCGGGATAGTGGCTGCTTAGTGGCGGCTATGACGCGCTGTTTCCATGCTGCTGCTGTATCGAATCGCCATACCACGAGTAAATCGCTATCGTAGCGTCCAAAAGCGCTTTGGACTTTGGACTTTGGACCTTCGGGCTTCGGGCTTAAACCAGCCGCCTAGCCCGGCTTGCCATCCAGGCGCGGCCGCGTGAGCACCGGCCAATACCGCACGACATACAAGCCAAAAGCTGCCGCCCACAGCAGCGCCGATAGCTGAATGCTCGGCATATAAAGCTCAGGCGACACCATGCCGCCAAAAACCCGCGCAGCAGCAGCCCCTTGCGCCAGCCAAAACATCGTTGTCTCCGCGCCGTCAGCAAGCAGCGCACGCGCCGTATGACCGCGCGCCGTGCGCGTCATCATGCCTAAGGTCAAGCTGC
>Ga0116141_10001351_pt1 | contig 20892 bp, 10 predicted proteins | sample AD_UKC097_MetaG_FD_89744 | JGI IMG/M metagenome (GOLD analysis project Ga0116141, IMG submission 89744) | Active sludge microbial communities of municipal wastewater-treating anaerobic digesters from USA - AD_UKC097_MetaG | ecosystem: Engineered > Bioreactor > Anaerobic > Digestate | place: USA...
ATCGCCGAATGGTGCTGGTGTACGATCCCCCCGGAACAACAGTGACGCCCGTGATCCAGGTGGCCAATGTTCCCGGCCTGCACGATCTGTCCGTCTACCTGGATAACCTGGAAATTTACTCGATTCCGAAAGGAGTCCAGATCCCGAGCGATTTTCTGTACGGCAAAGACACACCCTGGACGATCACCATCCCTCTCAGCCTCCCGGACGGTGCAACGCCGCTGGAGATGGTGCGAATTGACGCGGGCACATTCACAATGGGCAGCCCCACAACGGAGAAGGCGCGGAATTACGACGAAACCCTGCATCAGGTGACGATCAGCCGGGACTTCTATATGGGAAAATACGAGGTAACCAACGCGCAATTCCGTGCATTTCGTTCCGGTCACGATAGTCTCAGTTTCGAGGGGTATACCTTGAATGGGGACAACCAACCGGTTGTCTACGTGAATCGGGAGGATGCCGTGGCGTTTTGCGCATGGTTGAACACGCAATACGGGAGTCTCTATCCCGGAATGACGTTCCGCTTGCCGACCGAATCGGAGTGGGAGTACGCCTGCCGGGCGGGAACGACGACCCGTCGCTATTGGGGAGAAGATCTCAACGAGGATCAGGCGTGCAGCTATGCCAATGTGTCGGACCTGAGCACCCAGCAGCCATGGGCCACCTGGCCCGTTCTCAATTGCAGCGATGGGTTCGTGGTGACAGCGCCGGTCGGACAATTCCCGCCGAACCGATTCGGTTTGCACGATATGATGGGGAACGTCTGGGAATGGTGTTATGACTATTACGGCGCTTATCCGCCGGGGCCGGTAGTTGATCCAATCGGTAAACAATCCGGCTCCTACCGAGTGCTGCGTGGCGGCGGTTGGTGGGGCCATGCCAGGAACTACCGCTCGGCGTTCCGGTACTACTGGTGGCCGTCCTTTGCAAGCTACTATTTGGGGATTCGTGTCGTTCTCGCTTCCTGGACTCCGTAAGTCCTTGAAAACATTCATTTTTGACATGGACAAACAGAATCGACATCCCTTGCAGCGCAAAAAAAACAACACGGTAAACAAAGAAATCGGTTTAAAAAGTGTGGACGGGTACAGGGATCTCAACTCATTTCGTAAGTCATATCATTTGAACGTGTTATACGTTCTTCCCCCATATAATGTAACAATATAATACCCCGGTGAAAAGCCAAAAATATTCCCAAAAACTGTCATTCTTTTACTTAAAAAAACAAACCCACAGGTGTATACCTATTCTACATCGGTCCTCATACCGAAAATGTCATTTAATTTAAGGAATGGAGAAATGAAATGTTGAGACAGTCAAAATGGCTTGTCGTCTTGCTGGTTGTTTGTGGAATGTGGGCCGTTCCACCGTCGCAATCAGCAGAAATCAATCCAATCGTCGGCCCCGCGAGTCCAATGACGATTAATATCGGGCTGTTGTTGCCGCTCACGGGATCTTTCTCGGACACAGGCATCACAGCTCAGGCGACAATCGATGTTGCCAAAGAGGATTTTCAGAGGGAATTCCCCAATGTGACGATCCATGAGGTGATTGCCGATACCGCTACGGATCCGGCAACCGCGCTGGCACAGATTCAAACGCTCGCCGCCCAGGGAATTCGGATGTTTATCGGACCGTTTACAAGCGGGGAAGTCACTGCCGTCAAGCCGTTTGCGGATGCGAATAACCTCGTCCTGATTTCGCCGACATCCAGCGCTCCTTCCCTGTCTGTGGATGATTCGATTTTCCGCATTTCACTCGATGATTCCAAACAGGCGATCGCACTTTCCGCCTATATCAACAAGCACGGTGTGACGGCGATTGTCCCTATCGTGCGAAACGATCTATATGGGACGGAATTTGTGGAGCACTTCATTTCTGAATTCCAGGCACTCACAGGAACAACCGCCACTCCGATCTTCTACGACAGCGCCACGCCGGATATCGCAACTGCGGTCAATCAGGTAAAAACAAGCGTGAATGCGATTCTCCAGCAGAATCCGACAGCGGTCATCGGCGTTCTGGCCGTTTCCTTTGATGAAATTGTCGATATCTTCAAAGCGGCATCGGGTGACACCGTGCTGTCTTCTCTGCACTGGTTTGGAACAGACAGTTCCACGGAAAATGCCAACGTGGCGTTGGACCCGATTGCAGCTGCATTTGCAGAGCAAATCCAATTCACCTCTTCCGACACAGCGGATGGGAACGTTGCGTATTTTCCCTATATGCCTTTCTTGCCTATTCAAGAGAACCTGGTCACCAAAGTTCTGGCAAAGAATGCCACGCTGAACCTATCGAGAATTGCTCCCACGTATGACGCATTCTGGATAGCGGGCATGGCCTGTTTCGATCCCACTGCCAATTTGAAAGACGAGGTTGTTCGAGTCTCAAAATTGACCGGTGGGCACATGGCAACGATCAATTTCGGGCCGACCGGTGATCGTAGCGATGGGTGGTATGGCTTCTATCGGTTCATGAACGGCAAATGGGTTTTATGCGCCACCTATACGTTTACCGATTTCTACGTGATTCCCGAACCGTTGGTCGAAAAGGTGTTCGATTTTTCGACCGTGTCAACGGAAAAAGTCATCAAGATCGGAGTTCTCCTGCCCATGACCGGCTCGTATTCCTCCTACGGACAGGAAATGACGGAGGTTCTCCAAAAGGCCGAGATCGACATCAATACCGTGATCCGACGCTATTACACGTCTCCAACATCCCGGGTGGAATATGTGATCGAGGATACCCAGACCAACCCGGAAACGGCATATCAAAAGCTGGTCTCGATGAAAGCCCAGGGAATCGAATTCGTGATCGGTCCCCTGACAAGCGCGGAAGTCGAGCGGGTAGCCCCGTACGCTAACGAGAATGGGATCATCCTGATCTCTCCCGCCAGTACCGCCATGTCGCTTGCCCAGCAGGACTTCATCTTCCGCCTGCCTCTCAATGATGCTCAGCACTGTGCCTCGCTGGCAATGTTGATGCAGGTTGAAGGATTTGAGTTTGCTGAAATCGTTTATCGCAACGATACATTCGGCAACAGCTTCAAGGAGTACTTCACCAACTACTTTGCTGCCATGGGCGGCACATGTGGCGCAGGATTCTCCTACGATCCCAGCACAACAGACTTCGGGAGCATCATCGCGCAGGCGGAAACCAGCGTGACCAACGCGGCAGTCAACTACGGAGCCAATAGAACAGCGGTTCTGTTTATTGCCTACGATGAGGCCATTCCATTCATCGAGGCGATTTCGCCGAATTCGATTCTGTCACGGGTGCGATGGTTTGGAACGGATGGATTCACGCAAAGCCCGCTATTCGCTCAATCTCCGGTCGCGGGGGCCTTCGCGGCGGAAACCGAATTGACCGCCTCGACCTTGGGCAACGATGCGCACATGATGTCCATCTATCAGCAGGTCATGCACAACGACATCACCGATTATACCGGAGAAGAGGTGCGAGCGTTTGATGTCTTGGCCTACGATGCGGCATGGTTGATCGCTCAGTTCTCCATCTTCTCGGATTGGTATCCAAGTGCCGATCCCATTTCGCGAGTCACCAATTTTGCCACGATCGCGACGTATACCGCTTCGTACTATTCGATCAACGTTCTTGACGACAACGGAGATCGCAGTGTCGGCAGCATTGCCTTCTACCAGGTTCAACCGAAGGGTTCCACAGTGGAATGGATCAAGTACGCAGGCTTTCTCGTTTATCTCGGTCCGAGCGGACCCTTCTATTTTGACCAGGGTCCGTCAGCCTTTGTGCCGTTCGCGGAGCAATTCAAGTAAGACACCATCATAGACTTCGGTCCGTGATGCAAATACAAAATCCCTGCCGAGGTGATGCCGGGCATCACTTCGGCAGGGATTCTCTTATTGGCGGCAGAAAAGGCGTGGGGCCGGTCGCCAAATTGCCCTCCCCAAGACTGGCGAAGGTCAGGATGCCGTTGATCGGTTCCTCCGTTTCCCTCCCCAAGACTGGGGAGGGTCAGGGTGGGGTTGATCGATCCAATCCTCTTACCGCGCCAGCAACCGCACAAACTTCACCTCAAACGGATCAAACGACACCGAACGAACCTTCTTTTGCACAACCTCTTCCAGAACATTCACTTCGTCCGCCTGCTTGATTCTCATCGCCGTCTTCTGCTCATCCAGATCGACCGTCGACGGCATCCCCTCAATCTCCCGCAGATGGAGAATCACCCCATCGCTGTATCGTGCAGGACGCGCATCCACCAGGATCACATTCGGCGCATCCCAGGCAATCCAGGAAAGGCTCGGTGCCGGGGTTCCCTCGATGTTCTTGCTCGGCGGAAAGACGCGCGCCAGGAATGGAATCCGCGATCCCCATCCGAACCGGACAGCGGATCGGTTATCCGTCTCCTTGATCGAGGTCAGATAGTAGGACCAATTCAGCTCACCCTCCTGGGTGGCACGGAAATTCGTGAACCAGTAGTTGTTCAAGATCCAGGAGAACACGTGCGGTTTCTCGATCTGCACCATGTCCTGCCACTTGCCCAGGTTGAGATCGCCGAACTGGACCAACGGGATCTCATCGCTGCCGAACACGACTTGCCCCGTCTGATTACGCAAAGCCATGAAATTCTGCACGGTTTGCCAATCGGAGGAAGATCGCGGCAGCTGGGTTTCCCCGGGAGTCACCATTCCCCCCTGCCCCTCGTAGATGAACTTGCCGTCAGGGAATTGGAACGGGAACGCCACATAAATCGCTTCCGGGTCCGTGATCGGCTTCTTCCGTATGCTGTAGTGAAGGTCGATTCGCTTGGCCGTATCGAAAAGTCGGTATTCGCCCTTTACCCCGGCGCACCCTTCCAGATCGCCCGCAAATTGGATGCTTTGCCAGATCGTTCCGTTTGTCCCTTCCTGGATAACCACATTCTTCAGGGGAGTCCGCTTGAACCCGTCGGTCTTGAATTGCCGCTGCGCATCATTCAGGCTCTCATGGAAAATTTGCCCGACTGCCCACTCCGAATTCGGATCCACCAATTCCTGTCCCAATTCCTTATCGAACAATCGGTCGATATTCCCGGTTGTGGGATCCAATTCAAGAAGATAGTACTGATTCTCCATCTGATGAGAATCTGTGGGCGGTTCCGGCTTGGGCTTCTGGCCGCCCTTTTCGATCCGAAAAACTTTGTATCCCAGTGCCGGGACATTCTCGACCCAGAGCGCCCAGTGGCTCCCTTCGGTCCGGTTCCGAAGTCGCTGCGCGGGGACCTCCCGGCCGGTTTCCGCATCCAGGATGCGGGACGGTTCATGAAGGGGGATCATTTCGTGGTCAATGAATACATCGACTAATCCGGACCTGGTCCAATTCAGCGTATTGCAGACCACGACCGTGGGGACTTCGGCGCGGGGAACACACTCCTGAATCAACCCGAAAGCCTCTTCGCGAAACAGCCCACCCGTCTTCACCGCGTGCCAGGAGTAAGAAGATTTCTCGCCCCATTGCACCATGGTGTTCTCCGCCATGGGATCGCCGATACTCTCGGCGGCTCCGAAAGTGTGTTCATCGTAGAAGAGGAGCTGCTCCTGGACCTCCTGAATACGCTCAGTCGCACCGAGAGAAACCGGCGTCCCCAGCAGGGCCGCCAACGCCATCGCCGTCTCGTTGACCTGCATATCGACATGAATGCGACGCGCCTCGGCGGTTTCCCGCGCAGCAGACCCGAATCCATCCGTCCACCAGTCCGGCCACGCAACCCGATACACGGGCAATTCCTCCGATTTTTCTTTTTCAATCCATTCAAAGAATTCATGCGCTGTGGCCGAGCGCAACTTCGGCCAGACGTATGTCTCGTTCCATTCCCGAATCAGGTCACATTCCTTCATCGCCGGTGGCGAGTTATCGGTCTGGTAGCCCGAATACTGCGCATACGCGCGATCGAATGGATACCCCTTGCGTTCCAACTGCTGCAAGTGCCCCATCAGGCCGTCTCGAAACGGACCAATCTGCGCTTCGTGTATTTTCCAGACATTCCCCAGATGATAGTGCTCCGCTCGAAACGCCATGATCCGTTTCCCGGACGGCGACTCCCACCAGAACGCCGTCGGCAGGTCGAACGGAAGCAGCGAGCGGGTCTTGTTGATCCCCATGGTGAGATATTTCAATCCCATTCCGCTGAAATAATCGACCAGGCACCACGCCGCGCCGTTCACATCGTTCTGCATCGCGGTGCGCACTTCGATCCCGAATTCATCTTTGAATTCCCGAAGCGGCTGCAAGGAGGCCGCCAAGGAACTCTCCGTGGCGGTCTCGGCCATGTTGAGAAACATTCCGGTAATCTCGATCCGGCCCTCCTGCACACGTCTTTTGAATCGCTCCACCTGCTCGATCGGTCTCCGCTTCAGGTATTCCCGAACGGCCCACGAGACCTCACAGGTCCACCGGAATTTCGCATCGTCAGGATAATCGTCCGTCAAGTCACAATAATCCAATGCGTAATCGATATACCGAAGGTGTTCCGCGAGGATCTCCGTCTGCGGGCGCGTGTATCCGATATCGGTATGGACATGCTGCACCAGGTAAACCGTCCACTGCTTCGGCTGCTCCAGTGCTATGTCTTTCCATTCCTTGCTGTGCGTTTTGGATTTGAGACTCAGGTTGATTTTGATCTCCTTCTCCATCACCGGAAGTTGAAATTCGAACGGGTGGGTTCCGACCGGAATATCGCCCAGTTGAAACGCCTTCTCTTCCGGCCAGGCATCGGAGGAAATACGACAGGAGGCATCCTCCAGACCTCCCGAAGTGATTTCTGCGGTCAGCACCTGGCGCTCTCCTTCGGGCGTCCGAATCACAAGAGGAGATGGAATCCAGCGAACCGAGAAAATGTCCTGAAGAGAACCGCTTTCCGAGGCGAGAGACGTGGTGACTCCTTTCGGTGACTTGCCATCCTTGCCCGCCACGGAAACGGCAAGGCCCCAGCTTCCGCCTAGGGTCTCCACTTTCGCCAGCAGCCGGTTCATTCCCTTCTTCAGCGAAACGAGAACCGTGTCCTCGTTGATAACCAGGCCACGCGATACATGGTTGTCGTGCACAAGGTCCTGGTTCAGCCAGATGCGGACCCCATCGTTACTGCCGACTCTCAGCAGGACTTCCTGATCGGTCTCGGAATGCAGCTGATAGAAGGCATAAGCAAGAAAACTCTTCTCGGTGTCCGCTTCGAAAATGGAGATAAAATCCAGTGCCCCAACAGCGTCGATCAACGCCGTCTTCCAGGACACGGATTGACCGGAACCGAATTCGACACGGCCTCCCTGCGCGGGCACAGCCTGTCTCTCGCCGCCTGCTGACGCAAGAAAATCATAGGAATACCCGCCGCGTGATACGCCTCCCGGATCTTTCACTTCGGCAGGCAGTGGTCCCGCCACAGTCCAGGCCGCAATGAATCCGCCTTCGGCAAGAGGCATGGGATCGCCGCCAATGACCGGCATGGTCGCTAAAAACAGGCATACAGGCAACAAGAATCGGATCATGGTCATTCTCCGGATATGTATGGAATGGAGTATTTATACAAGAGACAAGGCCGTTTGTTGAGAGGGTGTCCGGCAGATCGTTTTGCCGTTTTCATGGACGGATGGCCGGAATCCCCGATTTCCGTGCTCTCTGCATACCCGGGCCGAACCGAGACTCACTTGCACGGCACGTGTCTGCCTGATAGCTTTTCATCGCTTCGCCGGACCGCAGGCCGCCGGCAGAGGTCACTGCCCCGAAGGATTCCGTTTGGCCCACATCACATCGTACAGTCAGGTTCACAATCATGCTTACCTATACCGTCGAAAATGATTTCGGATGCAAATGCCTCCGTATTCAGGGACGTATCGATGGAATGACCTGCTCCGATCTCCAAAAACAGATCGACGAGCTCATCCTGAACGGAGAACGAATCCTGATCGCCGATCTGCATGAAGTGAACTACGTCAGCAGCGCCGGGCTTCGCGTTTTCATCAACACCCAGAAACAGCTCAAAAAAGTCGGCGGCGAATTCCTGCTCCACAATGTCTCCCGACAGACACAGGAGATCTTCACCCTGAGCGGACTCCACCAGGTCTTTCGGATGTTCGCAAGCCCCGAGGAGATCCTCGCAGCCATTCAAGGAGAAAAACCCGCATCCTCTCTGCTCTCAAAAGAGATTCGTGGGATCTCCGTCCAATATGTTGAGCGACCGGTCGCTCCGGGGAAACTGATCCCCGTCGGTTCCCAGCGCAAACTCGCCCTCTCCGAATACTCCGAACAGGATATCGTGACCATGAAAGCACAGGATATCCCGTTCAGCACCGGGCTGGCCACCATCGGCGAGAACTTCGACGACTACAAGCAGTTCCTCGGAGAATCCGTTACCATTAACAAGAACTTCTACTTCTATCCCGCTGTGAAACGCCCGGCGGTCGATTTTATGCTGTGCCCGCAGGGAGATTCCTCGCTGGAATACAAGTTCCTTCACGGATTCGGATTCAACGGCTCCTACAAGTATGTCCTGACTTTTGAGCATCCCAATGGACTGATCCAACTGACGGACCTGGTCTCCGCGTTCTTTGAAATCTCCCAAGCCAGTATGCTGGGCATCGTCCTCCTGGCCGAAAGTAAAGGACTCTGGGGAATGCACCTCAAAAATGTCCCCATTCTGGAAAATAAACCCTCCAACGGCAAAGAGATTTTCGATTCGTCTAATTTCGCCGAATGGGTCAATTTCCCCGTCGAGGCTTCCGATTACAACCATGTCCTGATTGGCGTGGGCATCGCCATGAGAGACAAGAGCGTGGAACCTCCCGCTCTCCAGGAGCTCATCGCGAAAGATCATGCCTTCCACCTGCACGGCGCAGTATTCTCCAAGGAAGCGCTGAACAAAAATCTGGATCAATTCGAACAAGAAATGAACCGTGTAATGACGGATCTCGAAGTGTACAAGGTCCAGCACATCCTGGGCCAGACCCGGTTCCAAAACGGCATGGCAGGAATCATCGAACTGAAAGACTGAGTCACGGAACTCCGGTCCGAACACTCGATCCGGTAAGGAAGGACGCTATATGCTCGTCGGAATCGCACTAATGGAATTCACGATCTTCGCATCCGCTGCCGATCTGGATGTCAGGGCTGTCTCGCGCGCAGAGGAAGTACGCATCGAGATCCTGGAAGGGGAACATGCGATCTTTTGCCCCGTCGAATCTGACGCATCTTTATTCGTGATTCAGCCGCAAGGCCGCACTCCGGTAATCTACAAGCATTACGAAAGAGAAAACAGCCGATTCAGTCTGTCGGGAGGTTCCGCGCCCGGCTTGGGATTGACCGAGTCATGGAAGCGAATCACGCCTGATCTCTGGGAACGAACCGTTTCGGTAACCGCGTCCGCTGACGGCAGGTATTACCTGGACATGGCCTGGAAGACCACTCCGGAAGGAGACTACTATTCCTATCTGAAAAAAGAGCCGGCAACTACGACATACAGCCCGAGTTGTACAGGTGCCGGATTTCCCGATAACTCCTGGCAGACCTTTCCAATGGCCGGCGTTCGCCATGGAGACATGTTCTACGGATTCATTGGCGATAGCCCTGGACTCTGGGAGAACCGGAGTTTCCTTAAACTGGACTGTGAGAACCGTGTAATCTCCCTGGCTACCGGCGACGGATCGGCAAAACGCACGATTATGATTCCCTGGGAAGTAGACGCCACAAACATTTACCGGACACAGTTCGACGGGTGGCAGCATATCGAAACCGGGGAGATCCAGTCCTTTACGTCCTGGGTGTTTTCCTCGCCGGTCCGTTCCCTGTATGACATTCAGCTGGCGGCAACGTTATCCTTGGCGAATGCGAAGGGCTGGAATGGCGGATCCATCGAGGCCATTCTACGGAATACGTCCTACCTGTTGCTTCGTCGCAACTTCATGCGTACCGAAAGCGACTTCATCTTCATCTCCGGCGTCGGGTATGGCTGGAAACAATGGGTGAGTGACGGCTTCTGGATGTCGCGAGGACTGGACGATCCGAAATTCGATGCGGAAGCCAACATGGCTGTGTTCTACGAACGGGTCAATTACGAGGACAACGCGCAGTACTTCCTGATCTGGTCATACCTGGTAAAGAAAGCAGGCGGGAATCCCGATATGCGGACCGTATCGCGCGCCTATCGTTTCATTCGTGAGCACGAGAAGGATGGATTATTTCTTCCGCCGCGTCTCAAACCCGATGTGGCCTATATGAAAACATACCATGACCAATTGCCCTATGATGATGACGACGCACCCTCATCGAACCAGGGATTCCATTGCGGCGCGCTGATCGCGGCACGGGAATTGGGCTTTGAAGTCACCGACGCGGATATCGAGAAAGCCATCGCCGGTTATCGACGGATGTTTAATGAATCAAACGGCTACTTCGCGACAAGTCTGAAGCAGCAGGATCGCATCGGCCAGGACAGCCTCTATGGAGAGGTGCTGACCTTTGCGGTATTCGGCAGGAAACTCCTTCCTGACGAGTTGGTAAAACGACACATCGAGACGACTATGCGCATTCAATCCCCTTACGGAATGCGCGTGATTTCCAAGGCGAATGGCGACCTTCTGGACGGCCACAGCGGCGTTTATGTATTCGGTGGATCGTGGTTCTTGAACGATGCGGCTAATTACCTGGACGGGCTGATTCATGGGATGGACCCGGAGTGGGTAGATGACAAGCTCCTGTGGCGGATCGAGAAGGAGTTGGCCTGGATGCCTGCATTCCACGAGTCCATCAGTACGCTGACCGGCAAACCGCACGGGCATCATCTCTACTCCTGGAACTCCGGATACTGGTGGCTGCGAAGAGAGATCCGCCGACACCTGGGTATGACAGGGCCGGACCCGCTGGACGCCCGCGTGGACAGCCTGCTGAATGTAACGCACCGGGATGGGTATCTGTCATTGGAGCCGAAAGATGCCTCGGAAAACCGATTGCCGGGGCGACGTGAGAATTGACGCTATCCTTCTCGCATTGTTCTCAGTTCATTCGAATAAAGGATGAATTCCGTCATGAAAGAACTTTAGATTACATGGCTGGAATCATCGAACGGAAAGGCTAAACCATGGAACTCTGGGTCGGAGCACTCAATTTAGGATTCCTGTATGCGCTGATGACCATGGGGGTGTTCATTACCTACCGCATACACGATTTCCCGGATATCACGGTCGATGGAAGCTTCGCCGCCGGCGCGGCCATGGCGGCCGTTCTGATCGTGTCGGGGCACAATCCTTTTGTCGCCCTCCTGGCTGCCGGTCTCCTCGGAGCCGCGGCCGGGTGTGCCACTGCCGTGATTCATACCCGCTTCGGAATTAACGGTCTGCTTGCCGGGATTCTTGTGATGACCGGCATGTATTCCGTTAACCTGCACGTCATGGGTCGTTCCAATATCCCCCTGCTCAATCAGACTACCTTCCTCACGTACCTGGAAAACATCAATCCGGGCCTCCCGACGGAAATCTGGACCTGCATTGCGCTCTGCGCCTGCCTTTTAGTTTTTTGGATACTCATGTCGCTCTTTTTCAAAACCGATTTCGGGATCTCCATGCGCGTCACGGGAAATAATCCCGTAATGGCAGCCGCTACCGGAGTCAATGTCAATTGGATGAAAATCTTCGGCGTCACGCTGGCCAACGGCCTGGTGGGGATTTCCGGTGGCCTGGTGGCCCAATACCAGGGATTTGCGGACGTCGGGATGGGCATCGGAACCATCGTGATCGGCTTGGCCGCCGTGATCATCGGAGAATCCATTCTGCGGAAATCCTCCATGTTTGTGAAAACACTGAGCGTCATTGTCGGTTCCGTTGTCTTTCGCATGATGATTGCCGTCGCTCTCTATGCAGGAATGAACCCGATTGATCTGAAACTCCTGACCGCCCTGTTTGTCTTAATTACGTTAGTCGTATCGAAAACAGTAACCGGCGGGGATCTGAGTAAAGCACGCTTGCCTCTTCTTTCCTATCTTCTCTCTCATAAACGGCTCCAGATCGTTACCGGAATCGTCGTGCTTCTTGCTATTCTTGGGATCTTTACTTACAGGAATCGCCCCTCTCCCGTCACACCGATTGCCTCGAAAATCTATAAGATCGGCGTCTTTCAAATCAGCGACAACGGTCTGTTAAACGTTACCCGCGACAGTTTCCTGGAAGAAATGAAGAAAATCGGCTACCAGGATGGGAAGAACTGTACCTTCCTTGTCGAAAATGCCAATAACGACCTCCCCACGGCGAACACCATCGCCGACAAGTTCCTGAGCGAGAAGGTGGATATCGTCGTTCCGATCTCCACCGCATGTACCCAGGTGGCCATCAACAAGATTAAGGATCGTCCGGTTGTATTTGCAACCGTGGCGAATCCATTCAAGGTCGACGCCGGCAAATCCGATACGGACCATCTGCCGAATGTCACTGGCGTATACGGATCGGTTCCCATGGACAAAACCATGGAGATGGTTCGCAAGATCATGCCGCAACCGCTGAAAATCGGATGCATCTGGGATCAGGCACACGCGAATTCTGTGTTCAATGTCGAGCAGCTGCAGAAGGTTGTCGCGACTTACAGCGATGTGACGTTTCTTGGCGCAACCATTACCGGCTCCTCCGAAGTCTATGAAGCGGCACTATCTCTGGTCCAGAAAGGAATCGACGCGTTTGTTCTCGCCCCGGACAATATTGTCTACTCCGCATTCGAGTCTGTCGTGAAGGCCGCGATCCCCAAGAAGATTCCCATTTTTCTCAGTGACGTGGAACGCCTGGGTGACGGCGCCCTTGTAGCGCTCGGCTATGATTATACCCAAAGCGGGATTCAGGCCGCGCACTTGGTTGATCGCATCCTGAAAGGTGAGAGTCCGAAGGGCATTCCGTTCGAGCATTACAGCAAACTTACCATCGGCCTGAATCTCCGGGTCGCAAAGGAAATCGGCGTCGAATTTCCCGCAGAGGTCCTCTCACAGGCAACAATCCTGATCAAGGCGCAGGAAGTTTCCACGGAGAGGACGGCGAAAATCGGCATTGTGCAATTCGGAATGGAACCGACTGTTGAGTTGTGCAAGAAGGGCATTCTTAAAGCCCTCGAAGACAACGGCTATTCCGACGGGAAGAACATCGAGATTGTCTACAAGAATGCACAGGCCGATTTCTCGATGATTAACGCAATCATCCAGGACCTCATCCGCAGAGAAGTCGATATCATCGTTCCGCTTTCAACACCCTGTGTGCAAGCTGCCGTACAACTGGCCTCAGGTCGCGAGAAGCCCATCGTCGTCTTTACATATATTTTCGATCCGTACCGGGTCGGTGCCGCAAAAAGCGAAACCGATCATTTGCCGAATATGACCGGCGTATCCTGCTTCCCGCCGATTGAGGGCATTCTGGACTTGATTGCCGAAATGTTTCCCGATCGCAAGAAAGTCGGCATTCCATGGAACAGCTCCGAGGCAAATTCCGAGGTAGTTCTCGCAAGAGCACGCGACCATGCGGCCAAAATCGGCCTGGAAATCATCGAGGCCTCCATCACCAATCCATCGGAAATCATGGATGCAGCCCGCTCTCTGACCGCAAAGGGAGCGGATGTCCTGCTGAATCCGGGAGATAATACCCTGGACGTCGGATTCAGTACATTGATTAAGGTCGGTGACGAGAAAAGCATCCCTGTGTTCTCGGTCAGCAGTGAGCATGCTGAACTGGGTGCCCTGGCCGTCTTGGGGCCGGATTATCATCAGACCGGGTATGATGGCGGCAGTTACCTGGCAAAAGTCCTGGGAGGTCAAAATCCCGCAAGCCTGCCGATCTATCAGACAAAGGAAACACTGTTGTGCATCAACATGGATGTTGCCCGTAAGCTGAACATTACGGTCAACTCCTCCGTTCTCGAAAGGGCGCAGAAGGTCATCGACAGCCGAAAGAATGCGACGGTCATGCCGCGATCAACGAAAGAGAAGACGCGGGTTGTCCTCGTCTATTTTTGCGAGACCCCAATTACTATGGACACGCTCCGAGGGGTTCACGATGAGTTGAAAGAAAGTGGGGCAATGGAACGGTACAACATTGCCCTGGATGAAAAGAGCGCGCAAGGCGATATGTCCATGGCGACGCTGATCGCAAACGACATTGTTCGTCGGCAGTATGATTACATCATCACGCTAAGTACACCGATCCTTCAGGTTATGGCGCAGGAAAATCTGTCGATCCCTCATGTATTCGGCATGGTGACCGATCCGTTCCGAATGGGGGTCGCAAAGAGTCCGGAAGATCATCTGCCGCAATTGACCGGTGTGGCAACACTGCAGCCGGTCGGTCGGACAATCAAGGTGATGCGGGAATTGCTCCCGAACGCGAAGCGGATCGGCATTGTGTGGAACACGGCGGAGGCCTGTTCCGAGGCCTGTACTTACAAGGCGCGGGAATCTGCCCCGCAGTATGGTTTTGAACTGTTGGAGGCAAACGTGAGCAGTGCCGGCGAGGTACTGGATGCAGCGAAATCGCTGATCGCCAGGGGGATCGATATTTTCATTCTTTCCGGCGATAACACTGTGGGGTTGGCTACCCGGTCCCTTGCGGAATTGATGAAACGACACAAAATACCGTTTTTCACCAATGGCCCCGGGGATGTGGAACTCGGCGCCTTTCTGGGCCTTGGAGCGGACTACTATCAGGTCGGACGGGAAACGGTACGTGTGGCGCTTCGTGTCATGGCCGGCGAGAATCCGAAGGATATCCCCATTAACGCTTGTGTTCCCGAAACGATGGCGGTCAGCCTGCCCCTTGCCGATTTATATGGAATCCATCTTTCCGACGAATTCCTGAGCCGCACGGCAGTTGTGAAAAGAGAGTAGAAAACAATGATTACCATTACCGATCTTCACAAGAAATTCTATCCCGGTACGGCGAATGAGGTCTATGCGCTGTGTGGAATCGACCTCAAAGTGAATGCCGGTGATTTCGTCACCATCATCGGAACAAACGGGTCCGGAAAATCGACCTTGTTAAACGCCGTCGCCGGAACCTTTCTGCCGGATTCCGGAAAGATTGAGATTGCGGGGGAAGATACCACATACAAAAAAGACTACCAGCGCGTGAAATTCGTCTCACGGGTGTTTCAGAATCCCTTTATGGGAACCGCACCGGATATGACGATTGCGGAAAATCTCCACATGGCCTGGTTGCGCGGTCACCATAGACATCCCAAAATCGGCTTGGGCAGCGAACGAAGAAACGCCTATCGGGAGGCCGTGGCTCAACTGGAAATGCAATTAGAGGATCGTCTGGACAATCTGATCGGTACACTCTCCGGCGGCCAGCGGCAGGCATTGACCCTGTTGATGGCTGTCATCAGCGAACCGAAAGTATTGCTCCTGGACGAACACACCGCTGCGTTGGACCCCAAGTCCGCCGCCCAGATTATCAAGATGACCAAATACTTCATCGAACGCAGCGGATTCACCACCTTGATGGTTACGCACAGCATGCAGCAGGCCCTCGACCTCGGGAGCCGAACCATCATGATGAACAAGGGAAAGGTCATCGACGATATTCCACTTGCAGAGAAAAATCGCCTGACCGTCGAGGACCTGTTGAGCAAATTCGCCGAAATTCGCAAGGTCGAACGCCTGACCGACGATCTGCTCCAGGACCTTCAGAGGGAGTATGTCTAATCTCTACTTCAGCTTGTTCAGAAGCAAATACAAACCGCTCTTCCCGGAACAAACCGCATCGAGATCGCCGTCTCTGTCGATGTCTCCCACGGCAGGCATTAAGCCGAACCCGACACGATTCCCGTAATCCAGGTTCGTCTTGATCCACGTGGACTGTTTCCGGTCGTATTGATAGAAATACACACCGATGGGATCTTCAGCCCCCGGATCCTGACCGTTATGCGCATAGTAGCGTTTACCGGTAATGAATCCCGGTTTGCCGCTCAGGTCCAAGTCCACGTAGAACATCGCATGGGCCTGCGACCAGCTCTTATCGATCTCCAGCCGCGTCCATGTCCGCTTGCCCCCATCGGGAGCGGGATTCTGCCGCATCCAGAACACCCCGTAGTCATGACCCATTCCAAAAACTATATCATTGAGACCGTCTCCGTCCACATCGAAAACAAGATTGGGAACACCGGTCGAACCGAGATCGAATTCCGGATACCAGGCCCATGGGTCCTGCGAGGGGTCCTGCGGGGCCTCGTACCAGCCTTTCGGCGTGACAATGTCTTTCAGGCCATCCCCGTTAATATCGCCCGTGCCGAAACCGTGCTGGACTCCTTCTTTTCCGGGGGAACGCTTCTTCCAGTAGGGCGGCTGATCGATATGCTCATACCAGTTGATCGCTTGGGCAACATCGACTACCAGGTCCGGGACTCCATCCGCGCTGAGATCGTCCAGGTAGCCGGTTTCGCAGTTCCCCGGTTTGTCGATCAAGTGCTCTTTCCAGGTTCCGGATGGCGATCCGGGATTCTCACGCCACAGGCATTGTTCTGTAAACCAGGTCACCGAGACGATATCCAAATCTCCATCGCCATCCACGTCCATCAGTGAGTTGGAGAAATCATCCCGGTAGTTGCTTTTCTCGGCAATCTCGCAGATAAAATGCCGCTCAAAACCTGGATAACTATACCAGTAGGACCCGGAAACAATGTCGTTCTTGCCGTCGCCGTCTATGTCCCCAATCCCGGCACATTCGAATACCACGCTGGCATCAATCACAATCGTCGAAAAAGCGGGACCATCCGCCGGAACGCATTCCGCATGGAAAATGAAAACCGCGACGAGTCCCAACGTAAAACGAACGTATGGAAAAGACATGACTTTCCTCCGGAAACCGAGTCCAATTGGAGTCCCGAAGACGTTTCTTCGAATTCGGTCCATGATGCAACCTATTCTCTCATGAATTCGATCCAGGGACAGGCCACGGGCCGTCATTTCCTCGTGGGGCTTCTCTTCGGTGTGCGCGAGATACCCGGCGCTCTTTTCCGATGGGGAGATTTCTTCACAGCAGTCTTTTTCGTCCCGCTTTTTTTCGCCACAGGCTTCTTGGGGACTGGCTTCTTTATGGCAGATTTCTTAACGACCGGTTTCTTCAAGATGGGCTTCTTGGCGGCAGATTTCTTAACGACCGGTTTCTTCGTGACAGGCTTCTTCGCCGCAGATTTCTTCACCGCAGGCTTCTTGGGAACAGGTTTCTTCGCCGTCGGTTTCTTGACAACAGGCTTCTTTGCCGCAGGCTTCCTCTTCCCAACCGATTCCTTTGGAGGAACTGTCTTTTCAGGGGCACCTGTTTTGGCAGCAATCTTTTGGTATGCGGCAGAGACCTCCGAGGATTTTGGAGTCTCCGGCGGGCGTTTTTTCACCGCGGGAACCTGTACACCAACCCGTTTCGCCACTTCTACCTTGCGGATGGCAACCGGTTCGAATGTCTTCACTTTTTTAACTTGCTTAGGCGTCACGCTCGCGGCCTCTGCAGCAATCTGGGCCTGACGTTTGCGCTCTTCCTCGTGATCCCAATACAAAAATCGATTGCAGGATTCACACGAAATAAGGAATTCCATTGTCTGCACATCAATCACGGTCTGTTCGGGAAGAACCAATCCACAAGCTCCGCAGGACTTCCCACGAATCGGAGCGATTGCCTTACCTTGTCTGCGCTCCAGCAGGATCTCAAATCGACGCAACAAGAACGGATCGAGTTGTTGAGAAATACGGTTTCTTTCTTTTTCCAGGACGGCTATGTCGTGGAGGCAACGACGGGTCTTCCGCCGATCGCGGAGTGTACGAAGACGATCCGCGATGGATTGAAGGGCATTAAGCCATTTGAGCTGCGCTTCCACAGGTAGGGCTTTCCAGCCGGCCGGTTACCGGACAGCATCTCCTTTGGCCTTCCGGGATTCCCCGTAGCCCCTTTCCGATGTTCCTGTCTCAGATTAGAGGCCTGATCCGATTGGACAGTATTCCTACCAGACAGATCAACCAATGTCAAGTCTAAATTTCACTGTAGGATACGAAACCTTCAGCAGATTGTAGATCAAATGCCTAAACATCCCCTAAATGGACTTCTGTCAGCTCCTGCAACAAGGTGGCAGAGGTGATGATCGCGCGATTATAGTCGCAAATTGAGAAATATTCGTTCGGCCCATGCGATCCGCAGTCCGGTCGGGCAAAACCTGCCATCAAAACCGGAACATCAAATTCCTCCTTGAACAGGCCGACAATAGGAATGGACCCTCCATCTCGCATCAAGACCGGCTGGCGACCAAAACCCGTCTTCAAAGCGCGGATCAGGGCATCCATCCACGGTCCGCTTACATCGAAACGAACAGGATTTCCCCCTGCCAGACGGGAAACGTTAATCTGTATCCCATTCATATAGATAAACTTAAGATGATTCTCCAGCAAGTCCAGGGCCTTCTTTGCTCTCTGGTCGGGGACCAGTCGCAGAGAGATCTTTGCCGTGGCGGAATGGGGCAGAACCGTCTTGAAACCCACCCCGGTAAAACCACCGTAAATGCCATTGATTTCAAGAGTTGGACGTCCCCAGCTTCGTTCAATCGAGGTATAACCTCTCTCGCCCCAGAGTTCCGCAATGCCCAGGTTCTCACGGTAGTCCGCATCATCCCAAGGCAGTTCCGCCCAGGCTTTGCGTTCCCAGGGTTCAAGTGGTTTCACATCATCATAGAATCCGGGGATCGTAACACGCCCGTCGCTATCATGCAGTCCCGCAAGGATCTCCACGAGAGCGTGTATCGGATTCGCCACCGCCCCGCCGAAGGTCCCCGAATGCAGATCCCGGTTAGGTCCGATCACGGTTATTTCCGCCGTGGTCAGACCGCGAAGGCCGTAACAGATAGTCGGCGTGTCCACCTGGTACATGCTTGTGTCAGAAATGACAATCGCATCAGGGCGCAGGCGCTCTTTCTGTTTGCGCACCAGTCCGCCGAGGTTGGGACTGCCAATCTCCTCTTCCCCCTCGATAAGAAAGCGAATGTTCAGCGGCGGCTGACCGATGGTATTCAGAAAAGTCTCCAGCCCCTTGATGTGTGCGTGGAATTGTCCTTTGTTGTCAGCGGCCCCCCGCGCGATCAATTTGTCTCCTTCAATGTCGGCGGAGAACGGGTCGCGATCCCAACCGTCATCTTTCTTGGCCGGTTGAACATCATAATGGCCGTAAATCACGACAGTGGGGGCACTCGGACTCGCATTCCGCTCGGCCAGAACCGCAGGATGCCCCCCGGTTTCCAGGATTTCTGCTGAGACATTGAGTTTCTGAAACGCATTTCGGACCCATTCCGCAGCCCGGCGTACATCCGAGGCATGGGCCGGTTCCGTACTGACACTTGGGATTCGGACAATTTCCTGGAGTTCTCGGAGAAAACAATCTCGATGAGCGTGGACATAATCGGCAAATACAGTCACAAAGCACCTCCTGGATTGAATCTCTCGCATTGTGTCAGTGGTGGCGAGGCTCTTCAAGAACGCATCCCTCTCGTGAAACCGGATGCGCATTGTGATCCGATTGGAAATTATGGTACTTTGTGGATTCAGGCTGAGTTCGAATACACTCCGTCAATGAACCAGGAGGACAAATCCATGGCCGGATTGAAAGCAGCAGTAATCGGTTGCGGAGCTATTGCACAGAACTGTCATCTGCTCGGATACCAGAAGAGCAAAGCCTGTGACTTAATCGCGGCGGTGGATCCGTGCGAGGCAAGACGGAAAGAGGCCGAAAAGATTTTCGGAGTACCCCGTACATATTCCACAGCGGAGGCACTGTTCGAGAACGAACAACCGGATGTAGTCAGCATCTGCACACCCAACCGATTCCATGCGGCACAGGCCATTCTGGCGCTGGAACACGGCTGCCATGTCCTGTGCGAAAAGCCGCTTTGTCTCACTTTGGCGGATGCCCGCAGAATTCAGAAAGCCCGTGACAAGGCCGGAACCATATTCATGACAGCGTTTACCCATCGCCTGTTTCGAGGCAACATCACGGCCAAGAAGATCCTGGACAAAGGCGAAATCGGCAAACCGTTCATGATTCGGGTCCGTTTCGCGCACGAGGGACCTCAGCCGGGCTGGGCGATGAGCGATTGGTTTTACAATCCCGACCTGGCGGGCGGCGGGGCCATGCTGGACATGGGGATTCATGCAATCGACCTGGCACACTATTACATCGGCCCTATCACCTCCATCTCGGCCACCATCAAGACACTGGTCAAGAAAATCCGAGTGGAAGATAACGCAGTCCTGTTGCTGGAGTTCGAGCAGAACTGCCTGGGATACATCGAAGTCGGCTGGACCAGCAAACCGGGTTTTGCGGGAGTAGAGATTTACGGGACCGAAGGCACCATCATTTTCGACTACCTGAAAGGACTTTCAGTTCTGCGCGGAAAAACCTCTCCGGATGGGACGGTGAAAACATCCTGGCGCGTTGCGGACAAGCATCCGACACAAGGCGGCTGGGAGGTGGAAATCGACTATTTCCTGCGTCACGTGCGCAAAGGAATCCAGCCGGAAGCAAGCCTGGAGGCGGGGATACAGGGATTGGCAGTGGCTCTTGCCGCATATCACTCCGCACAAACCGGAAAGCGTGTGAAGATATAGGGGCGATTTGCCGGTAGGGTGCCGGTAGGGTGGGCTCAAGCCCGTCTGCGGGCTAGCCCACCAATGGCACTCGCGGCGGCGGTTCCCGTCCCGTCATCGTGAGCGGCACTCCGGCGGAGCCGGTGATTGGGATCAAGAAAGCATCGTGTTTCGCGCGATGAGCGAAGGAGTGAAGATACGCACAACCCCCTCTGTGTCTCCCCCAAACTTTGGGGGAGAGGTTCCTCCCCCGAAGATCGGGGGAGGTCAGGTGGGGGTTGACCGGATAGCACAAGACTCCTCGG
>Ga0116141_10001352_pt1 | contig 20892 bp, 18 predicted proteins | sample AD_UKC097_MetaG_FD_89744 | JGI IMG/M metagenome (GOLD analysis project Ga0116141, IMG submission 89744) | Active sludge microbial communities of municipal wastewater-treating anaerobic digesters from USA - AD_UKC097_MetaG | ecosystem: Engineered > Bioreactor > Anaerobic > Digestate | place: USA...
CATAGCCCTGGGCGTGTACCTCTTCGTGACCCTCTGGGGTGCCTTCATCGAGAGCCGCCACGAGTTCTACATCATGGCGCTGCTCATCGGCATGGTACAGGGCGGCGTCCAGGCACTCTCCAGATCCCTCTACGCGAGGATCATCCCCGCCGACAAGGCTGCCGAGTTCTTCGGCTTCTACAACGTGATCGGCAAGTTCGCCACCATCATGGGCCCGGTGCTGGTCGCCGCCACCGTGCTCGTGGCCCGCGCGTGGGGTGCGGGGCCCGACCTAGCGCCCCGGATCAGCATCTCCTCCATAGCGGTGCTCTTCCTGGCGGGCGGAGCCCTGCTGCTCTTCGTCGACGAGAAAAAAGGCCTCAGCGAGAGGATCTTCCTGGAGCACTGAACCCTTCCCTTTCTCGGAAGAAAGGGTATCATACCTGTATGGACACAGAACCCGGGAGGTGAACCATGAAACGTGCGGTACTCAAGCTGGCCCTGATCACGATCGTTGCGTTCTCCCTGTCAGGTTGCGCCTTGCTGTACAACGACCTGAAGACACCCCTGCCCTCACTGAGCGTCAGCGCTGACACCGAGAGCAGGACCAGTGTGGGCAAGGCCTCCTGTGCCTCGTACGTGTGGGTGGTGGCAGTTGGCGACTGCAGCGTGGAGACCGCCATGAAGAATGGCAGCATCATGAAGGTCCACCACGTGGATTCCGAGTTCAGGAGCTTCTTCTTCGGGATCTACAGCACGTTCACCACCGTGGTCTACGGGGAGTAGATTCAGGATACCGGGTGCCCCTCGATGGAAGGTCGCCCGGGGCGGGGTTCCGTTCACAGGATGGTCCTCTTGCCGTTGTACCGCTCGGTGTCGTAGTACTTGTCCACGTCCACGACCCTGAGCCGGTTGATGACCTCCTTCATGGGCACCGAGGTGATTTCTCCGTGGAGGTAGCTCACCATCCTGCCGTAGTCCTCGTTGATGATCATGTCCACCGCCGCGATCCCGAACCAGCGTGCCATGAGCCGGTCACGGGCCGACGGCGAGCCCCCCCGCTGGAGGTGGCTCAGATTGACGTAGCGCGACTCGAACCCTGTTCTTTTCTGTATCTCGTCCGAGATGAATGCGGCTATCCCCCCCAGGGACCTGTGCCCGAACTCGTCCACCTTTTCGTCCTTGTAGAACTCCTGGGTCCCGTCGAGCCTGGCCCCCTCAGACACCACGATGATGCTGTACTGGACTTCGCGACCCCTGCGAACCTGCAGCAGTTCGCATATGCGGTCGAGGGAGAAGGGATGTTCCGGTATGAGTATGATGTAGGCCCCGCTGCACTCGCCGCCGTGGAGCGCAAGCCAGCCCGCATGCCTGCCCATGGTTTCCACCACGAAAATCCTGTTGTGCGATCCTGCCGTGGTCCTCAGGCGGTCTATCTCCTCCATGATGACGTTCACCGCGGAGTCGAACCCCAGGGAATACTCGGTGCCCACCAGATCACTGTCGATGGTCTTGGGTATGCCGACCGTCTTGACGCCCCGCCGGTAGAGCTTGTAGGCGACGCCGAGGGTGTCCTCGCCGCCGATGGCGACGACCACATCGATGCCGAGCTTCCTGATATTCTCGATCACGGTGTCGGAGCGGTCCTTTTTGGGATTGAACGGATTGGTCCTGGAGGTACCCAGGTTGGTCCCGCCGTACCGGTCCCAGGTCCGGACGACCTCTTCATCGAGCTTGATGGTGTGGTGTGCGAGGCTTTCGGCGTCGTCGGGATTGACGTACACGAGGCCTTTCCAGCCGTCCTTGATGCCGAGAACGTCACACTTGAACGCTCTCCTCTCCTCCAGAACCGGGTCGAGCGCCGTCTTGGTCACCCACTTCACAGCGCCGTTCAGCCCCGGACAGTCTCCCCCTCCTGTCAATACCGCTATTCTCATTGTTCCGTCTTCCTCCTGTCTTCGACACCTCAGGCCGTCTGCTTCACAGGCGGCCTTGTCACCATTATAATCACTATATACCCCTCGGCAAGACAGTGATGAAAATTGAACGACCCGGGCAGTGTTTGTTTGCAGTGACGAGCAAGTTTCCTGTATGAGGTATTACACGGGAGGTGCCCATGAAGGTCATATTCCACGAGGACTTCTACCGGGTCTACACCTCTGACCCGGCGTCCGATGAAGGAAGGATCGAGGCGGTCATGGAAGAGGTCAGCGGCAAGGTCGAACTCGTAACCGCATCGAGGGCCCCCGTCGAGGATATCGAGGCGGTCCATACCCCCGGCCATATCCAGCGTGTCAAGGACATGGGCCTCCATGACATCGCTTCCCTGGCGGCAGGCGGGGCGATCCAGGCGGCCCGGATCGGGATGGAGGAACCAAGCTTCGCCCTCATCAGGCCTCCGGGCCACCACGCGTCAGCCGACTCTGCGTGGGGGTTCTGCTTCTACAGCAACATGGCGGTTGCCATGGACCACCTCAAACGCGCCGGCGTCATCGAGCGCGCCCACATCCTGGACTTCGACCTCCACTACGGCGACGGCACGGTGAATATCCTGGGCAGAAAGGGTTACGCGACGATCCATAACCCGTCATCCCACGACCGGGCATCCTACCTCAGGGAGGTCGAGGCGGAGCTGTCACGCGTTCAGGCCGATGTCATAGGCATATCGGCCGGGTTCGACAACCACGAGCAGGACTGGGGTGGACTGCTCACCACGGACGACTACCGCCTGATGGGCGCCATGGTGAGGGAAGCGGCCATGAGGACAGGAGCCGGTTATTTCGCCATACTGGAGGGCGGCTACAACCACCAGGTGCTCGGGCACAATGCCTGGTCCCTGATGCGGGGCATGGAAGGGTAGCACGCAGAGAAGGAAGGAGAACTCGCATGAAGGTCAGCACGGTGGCCCAGATGAGGGCCATGGACAGGGCGGCCGTGGAACACTACGGCATACCCGAGACCCTGCTCATGGAAAATGCAGGCCTCGCGGCCTTCGAGGCACTGAGCAGGAACGTCTGCATCTCGGGCAGGTCCTTCGTGGTGCTCGCGGGCATGGGCAACAACGGCGGCGACGGGTTCGTGGTGGCGAGGAAGATCCACTCGGCGGGCGGGTTCGTGAAGGTCATCATCCTGGGCGAGATGTCCCGGTACCGGGGTGCAGCCCGGGTCAACCTGGATATCATCAGAAAGATGCCCATCCGCCTCTCCGAGGCATCGAACGCCAGGTCCGTCCAGCGTGACCTGTCCGGCTGCGATGCCATCGTCGACGCCGTCTTCGGCACCGGCCTCGCTCGGGAGGTGGGGGGCATGCACCGGCAGGTCATCGAGGCGGTCAACGCGAGCGGAAAGTACGTGCTCAGCCTTGACATCCCCTCCGGGGTGGCCGGGGACACCGGCCGGATCATGGGGTGCGCCGTCCGGGCAGATCTCACCGTGACCTTCGGGCTTCCCAAGGCGGGCACTATCCTCCTGCCGGGATACGGCCTCTGTGGAAAACTCCATGTGTCCCACATCTCGTTTCCGCCGGACCTCTACGACAGCGACGACCTCCCGATGTCCCTGAATGTCCCCCCTCCTCTGCCTGAAAGGAATCCTGACGGCCACAAGGGGAGTTTCGGCGAGGTCCTGTTCATCGCCGGCGCCCGGGGGTACTACGGTGCGCCCGGGTTCGCGGCCATGTCTTTTCTCAAGGCCGGCGGCGGGTATGCACGGCTTGCCGCACCGGAATCGATCATCCCCGTGATCGCAGCCTCCGGGAGCGAGGTCGTCTTTCATCCCATGTCAGAGACCGACACGGGCAGCATATCACCGAGGAACAAGACCCGGCTGCTCGAGCTCGCGGACCGCGTGGACATGGTCGTCATCGGTCCCGGCATCTCCCTGAACGATGAGACCGTGGGTCTGGTCAGGGAGCTTTCCCGCCGGATCGCCAGACCCCTGCTTATCGACGGAGACGGGATCACGGCTGTCTCGGGAGACCTCGCGTGCATCAGGAAGAGAAAAGCGGCCACGGTCATCACCCCGCACCTCGGCGAAATGGCCAGGGTCACGGGCAGACCCATCAAGACCATCGAGGAAGACAGGATCTCGCATCTCAGGGAGACCGCAGAGGATCTGCATGCCGTCGTGGTGCTCAAGGGCGCGCACTCCCTCACCGGATATCCTGACGGGCGCATCTCCATGACCCTGAGCGGCAACCCGGGTATGGCCACGGCCGGATCCGGGGATGTCCTCACCGGCACCATCGCTGCCATGCATGGCCTGGGGCTGAACCTGCATGATGCGGTCCGCACCGGCGTGTTCGTCCACGGGGCGGCAGGGGACCTCGCAGCATCAACCCATGGAGAAGATGGCATCACGGCCGGGGACATCCTCGAGGGCCTGCCCCGGACCATGCTGCTGTATCGACAGGGTTCCCTCGCGCAAAGGTACGTTCTGCCGGAAGTATAAGGTCCATGCCTCCCGATATTTTTATCATCGAGCCGTTAAGTACACGGCAGCCCGTGCCGATACATTGCATAGCCAGAAAGAAGTCAACACTCTCTTCGTAACTGCCAGGCCTCGATAGCTTGGCATTTTTTTTGTCCCGACTTTGTTCTCCGTCCCTCGGGTCGACGGCCCTGCTGATCCGCCTCTGCATACCGCCTTTGCCTGCCTCCTGTCGAGTGTTCGTGGCCCTGGATGGCGTGAAATTGTGACTGAGAGCAATTCGGGCTTGCCATTCCTTTCTATCTGTGCTTAAAGAAACGAAATTTTCGGGACAGACCTCATGGGTCCCGAATATTCCTGAGGGAAGGGGGAGGAATGGGGGCAAGCCAGGATAATCCGCAGTCCGGGCCTGATCTAATAAGAAATGCTCTTCTCAGGCGGTTCTTCGTGGTACTCTCGCTCTTCCTGGTCCCTGGGTCCATCCCGGTCATCGCCTACTCGAAGGCAAGAAAAACCGGATTGACGAGGGCCATGACGCTTGGCATCACGGTCGCGATCCTCATCGTGACGTTCGTGGTGACCGGCCTCACCTGGGCGCACTGACAACACGCCACGGTCCCGGGGGCACGGAGCCCCCACCTACCAGCACCCCCTCGTTTCCATAGAATTCCTTCAACACAGCAGGGATTTTACATGGCAATATTTATTTTGATTGCCTTGACATTCCATCATACCATCTTACTATTGCTCATGTGAGCTGTTCTGGGGAGTTTTCATCATTGAACGACATCAGACCGACCATGGTCCCCCTGCCTCGCATCGCACATGGCTTTCGTTCTTTTCACTATTTCACGAACCACGAACATGGACATTTTGCAGCTCCGGATGAGGTGATTGCATGGACATGAAGCGCGATTACTACGAGGACATCGAGCTCTTCAGCAGCGGCACCATCCTGTTCTGGTCCGTGGCCTTCCTGATCCTCCTCTTCACCCTCCCTTTGTACTTACCGTCCTACAACATCTACCTCCTGAACATCATCCTGGTCCACGTGATCCTCGCGGTCGGCCTGAACATCCTGTGGGTTACACCGGCCAGATATCGCTTGGCCACGCCGGTTTCTTCGCCATCGGGGCCTACGGCACCGCCCTGCTCATGATGCACCTCCACTTCCCTTTCCTGCCGGCACTTGTCGTTGCAGGGCTCATAGCGGCCTTCTTCGGATTCGTCATCGGCCTGCCGGCACTGCGTCTGGAGGGACCGTACCTCGCCATAGCCACCCTGGGATTCGGGCTGACCATCATGCACATCATCGGCAGGTGGGAGGTCTTCGGGGGCAGGATGGGGATCACCGCGCCTCCACTGGATCTCGGGCTGCCGGGTTCAGCGTACAGCTATGTCATCGAGGGAGACGTGAAGACCTACTACCTCATCCTCGTCATCACGGTGCTCATGGTGATCGGCGCACGCAACCTCATGAAGACACGTGTGGGAAGGGCCTTCGTGGCCATACGCGATGACGACATCGCCGCCGAGGTCATGGGCGTCAACCTCACCATCTTCAAGACCCTGTCCTTTGCCGTAAGCGCGTTCTATGCGGGTGTGGCAGGCGGCCTGTACGCCTTCGTGGTCAGTTTCTTCGACCCCTTCACCTTCAACCTCATCCTCTCCATCATCTTCCTGGTCATGGTGGTGGTGGGCGGTCTCGGGTCCATACTCGGGGCCGTCATGGGCGCCGCGCTCATCACCTACCTGCAGTTCGACCTCCTGAAAAACGTCGAGGAACTGCCCTATCTCGGCGAGTTCCTCGTGCTCATTTCTCGGAAGTGGCTTACGGTGATCGGACTGGCGAACTTCGGCAGCATCGCACTCGGGCTCATCATGCTCGGCATCGTCATATTCGAGCCGCTGGGCATGTTCGGGATCTGGATCAGGATCAAGAAATACTGGAAGACCTGGCCGTTCTAGACTGAAAGGGATGGAGCCGCTATGATCGAGCAACTCTTAATCGAAGGCCTGGCCATCGGGGCATGCTATGGTCTCTTCGGGGTGGCCGTGGCCATCATCTACAAGACCTCCGAGGTGGTGAACTTCGCCCAGGGCGAGATGGGCATGATAGCGACCTTCGTGGCCTACCATGTCCTGACCATGTACCACGTGCCCTTCTGGCTCGCCTTCATCATCACCATGGTCTTCGCCCTGGCGCTCGGCATGCTCATCGAGATCTGCTTCCTGCGGCCCGCCAAGGACCCCAACGTGCTGGGCCTCATCATCATCACGCTCGGCGCGGAGATGCTCCTCATGGGCCTGGCCGGCTGGAAGTGGGGAGCCGAGCAGAAGGACTTCCCCTTTCTGCTCTCGGTGCAGAAGACCCACGAGGTTCTGCCCGGCCTTGTCCTGAACGAATGGTCCATTGGCGTCTTCGCGCTCACGTCCGTGATCATGGTGCTCCTGTTCCTTTTCTTCAGGTACTCGAGACTCGGGATAGCCATGCGGGCCACCCAGCAGAACGTGAACGCAGCCAAGATCATGGGAATCAAGGTGGAGCGGGTCTTCTCCATCACCTGGGCCATGAGCTCCCTCATCGGCGCCATCGCGGCCATGTTCTTCGCAGCCCGGTCCGTGCTCGACCCCAATTTCATGATGGAACCCTTCATGAGGGCCTTCGCTGCAGCCGTGCTCGGCGGCCTCACCAGCATCCCGGGCGTGGTCATCGGGGGCATCCTCCTCGGGATCATCGAAAACTTCTTCGGCTATGCCTGGCCGGAGTGGAAGCCCATCGTCGCCTTTGTCGTGATCATATTCATCATTACGGTCAGACCCAGCGGACTGTTTGCCAAGCATTACGTCAAGAAGGTGTAGGAGAAGGATGGAACTCCCATGAAGAAGATCGTGCTGACCGCGGCCTGCGTCATGATCGCCGTGTTCATCGCCACCCTCGCCCTGTGGGACAAGCCGAGATACGCGATCGAGCTGGTCCTCGAACGCAACGATATCGAACAGGCTGCGCAGGAGTACTTCAAGGCCGAGATGGACCGGGACTTCGTGAAACTGTACACATTCCTGGCCCCTTCCTCCACGTACCGGCGGACACATACCTATGAGCAGTTCCTCGAGGACGTCTCAGGTTCCCCGGTCACCATAAAGACCTACCGCATCGTCGACATATACCGGCTTCGGGGCAACCACGACGCCGCAACCTACCCTGCAGTCAGCCGTTTCGTCCAGGTTGAGGTGGACGTGGATGTCGGGTTCACCGACACGAACGCCAGGAGCACCTGCAACTACTGCTTCACGTTCATCAAGGAGGGAGACCGCTGGTACAAGGGATAGGGGCCAGTGAGGAAACAGGGGCACCGGGAGATGGAAACCCGAGCCAAGAAGATATGCAGAGAAAAGGAGGGTCTATGAGAAGATTTCTATCCGGCATGTTCATCATTGGAAGCATTGTCCTGATGGCGGTTCCCGCGCTGGCGGCGCGGCCCGGATTCGATGCAAAGGAGATCCGCATCGCCCAGTGGGGTCCCCAGACCGGTCCGGCGGCGCCATGGGGTTCTGTTGCCCGGGGGAGTGATCTGATCTTCAAGATGGTCAACGACGCAGGCGGTATCCATGGCCGCAAGATCAAGCACTTCATCCGGGATGACCAGTACAACCCGGCCCAGACGAAGGCCGTGGTCAAGGAACTGGTGGAGCGCGAGGGCGTCTTCGCCTTCGTGGGCGGCGTGGGCGCGGCCTGCGGCATGGCGGTCAAGGACTACCTGGCCCAGAACAAGATCATCTGGGTGGGACCGTCCACGGCGATCGAGGAGTACGTGTTCCCGGTGAACCCGTACCTCTTCGCCATCTATCCCCTCTATGACGACGAGGCGAGCATCCTCACCAAGTATGTCGTGGAGAAGATGAAGGCCAAGAAGATCGCGTTCTTCTACCAGAACGACGCCTACGGCAAGGCCGGCCTCGACGGGTGCAAGACGCGCATGGATGCCCTGAAGATGAAGCTCGTGGAGGAGATCTCGGTGGAGCCGGGTGAAAAGGACCTCTCCTCCCAGATGCTCAGACTCAAGAACTCCGGGGCCGAGGTGGTCATCATGTGGGTGAATCCCACGAGTGCCGTCATCGCGCTCAAGACCTGTGAGACCATCGGGTACAAACCCAAGTGGGTATCCTCCAACACGCTGTCCGATTTTCCGCTCATGCAGAAAATCAGCGGAGGCCTCTTTGAGGGCGTGATCACCGGCGGATTCGGCATACCCCCGAGCTCCGACGACCCCAGAATCGTCAAGTACCGAGAGGCTGCCAAGAAGTATGCTCCCGAGGAGCGTTACGGCACATTCTACCTGGCCGGCGTCCTCTACGCCGAACCACTCATCGAGGCACTCAAGAAGGTCGGTCCCAACCTGAGCACCGAGGCCTGCCTGAAGCAGCTCAACTCCATCAAGGATTTCCAGGGCATCGGCCCCAAGGTCACGTGGACACCAGAGGTGCACCAGGGCAGCGACTCGATATTCATCCAGCAGTGCGGACCGAATGCCAGTTATGTCATCCTCCAGGACTGGATGGTCAACGACCTGGCAAAATGGAAGAAGAAGTGAGGTGATCGCAGGGGCGGGAAGACACGTCCCTGCATCGCACTGTCGAACCACATAACCGGGTCAGGTGTCCCGGGGAAAAAAAGGAGGCAATGATGATCAAGAAGCTCATGGTTTTATCAGCGTGGTTTCTGGTCATGATGCTCCTGCCGGCGTCTGCGGATGCCGCACAACAGGGATTCGACGACAAGGAGATCAGGATCCGTCAGTGGGGCCCCCAGACAGGACCTGCAGCGCCGTGGGGTTCGGTGGCGAGGGGGAGCGGTCTGCTGTTCAACGTGGTCAACGAGCAGGGCGGCATCCATGGCCGCAAGATCAAGTACTTCATCCGCGACGACCAGTACAACCCTGCCCAGACCAAGGCGGTGGTCAAGGAACTCGTGGAACGCGAAGGTGTCTTCGCCTTCGTGGGCGGCGTGGGGGGCGCCTGCGGCCTGGCCGTCATGGACTACCTCCAGGAGAAAAAGGTCATCTGGGTGGGGCCGTCAGCCGCCATCACCCAGTTCGTCTTCCCGGCAAAACCCTATGTCTTTGCAGTGTATCCCCTCTACGAGGACGAGGGGAGCATCCTGACCAAGTTCGTCGTGGAAAAGCTCAAGGCGAAGAAGATCGGGTTTTTCTACCAGAACGATGCCTATGGGAAGGACGGTCTCGAAGGAGGCAGGAAGCGTCTTGCCACCTACAAGATGAAGTTCATCGAGGAGATTCCGGTGGAACCCGGGGAGAAGGACCTCTCCTCCCAGATGCTCAAGTTCAAGAACTCGGGTGCGGAGGTGGTCCTCATGTTCGTGAACCCCACGGTGGCCACCATAGCCCTGAAGACCTGCGCCACCATCGGGTACAAGCCCCAGTGGGTGTCCTCCAACACCCTGTCCGACTATGGCCTCATGCATAAGATCACCGGAGGTCTCTGGGAAGGGGTGATCACCGGGGCCTTCGGCATGACGCCCACGGCGGACCACCCTCTCCTGAACATGTACCGGGAGGCAGCCAAGAAGTACGCCCCCGAAGAGCGGTGGGGAACCTTCTTCCTCGCCGGCGTCGTCTTCGCAGATCCTCTGGTGGAGGCCCTCAAGCGCGTGGGACCGAACCTGAGCACCGAGGCATGCCTGAAGGCGCTCAATTCGATCAGGGACCATCAGACCATCGGACCCAAGGTCACGTGGACACCTCAGATCCACCAGGGTACGGACTCGATCCAGGTCCAGAAGTGCGGCCCGAACGTCGAGTACATCCTGCTGCAGGACTGGACGTCCAACGACCTGGCCACGTGGAAGAAATGAAAGGTCGGCGGGAGAAGCCTTTTCCAGGGCTTCTCCCGCCGAATAAAAGGAGCTAGCTGTGATGAGACTACGGCATCTTATCGCGATCGTGGGAACTCTCTGCATCGTGGCCATGCCGTCAGCGTCCGGTGCAGCCATGCCGGGCTTCGACGACAAGGAGATCCGCGTCGGCCAGTTCGGACCCCAGACAGGGCCGGCCGCCCCATGGGGTGCGGTTGCCCGGGGAGGAGCCATCCTCGCTGACGTCGTAAATGCAGAGGGCGGCATTCATGGAAGGAAGATCAAGTACTTCATCCGCGACGACCAGTACAATCCGGCCGTGGCACAGCTGGTGGTCAAGGAGCTCGTGGAGAAACACGGTATCTTTGCCTTCACCGGCGGTGTCTCCGGGGCGGGCGGACAGGCGGTGAAGGAGTACCTGGCGAAGAACAAGGTCCTCTGGGTCGTTCCCGGCACGGCTGCACTCAATACCGTGGATGACCGGGACAAGAACGGCATGCCGAGCCCTTACCGGTTCTGCTCTTATCCGCTATTCCAGGACGAGGCAAGCATCGTCACGAGGTATGCGGTGGAGAATCTCGGGTACAAGAAGATCGGCTTCGTCTACCAGAACGACGTGTTCGGCAAGGGTGGTCTGACAGGTTGCAGGCAGCGTCTGGCTACCTACAAGATGACACCCGTGGAAGAAACCCCGGTGGAGCCCACCGAAAAGGACCTGTCGTCCCAGATGCTCAGGATGAAGAACTCCGGGGCGGAATGCGTCCTCATGTGGGTGAGCCCCACCCTGGCGGTCATCACGCTCAAGACCTGCCAGACCATCGGGTACAAACCACAGTGGATCGCCTTTGACGGCCTCTCCGACTACCCGATGATGCACAAGATAACCGGAGGGCTTTTCGAGGGTGTCATCACGGCGGCGTTCGTCCCTCCGCCGGATTCCACGGACCCCCTGGTGACAAAGTACCGGGAGGCGGCCAAGAAGTATGCGCCCGAGGAACGGTGGGGAACCTACCCGCTGGCCGGCATCCTCTTCTTCGAACCTCTGGTGGAGGCTCTCAAGCGGGTCGGTCCGAAGCTCAGCACCGAGGCCTGCATCAGGGAACTGAACGGATTCAAGAACTGGAAAGGCCTGGGCGCGCCCATCAACTGGTCTGAAAAGTGCCACCAGGGCACCGATTCGGTCCAGATACAGAAGTGCGGCCCCGGCGGCAGCTACACTCTGCTGCAGGACTGGACGTCCAACGACCTGGCCACGTGGAAGAAATGACGTGAAAACCGGTGCGGGGCCTGCCCCGCACCGGCGGGTACCGTACAGGAAAGACTCGGCCCGGGGCCGCCTTGGACCGGCCCCGAGATGACGGGAAGGGGTGCTCGCGCATGACGCACTTCAAGATCGAGAACCTGGGTATCAGCTTCGGAGGGATCAAGGCCGTGTCGTCGGCGAGCTTCGAGGTGGAGAAGAACTCCATCTTCTCCATCATAGGGCCCAACGGCAGCGGCAAGACCACCATCTTCAACATGATCAGCGGCATCTACAAACCCGACTCGGGCAGGGTCATCCTGGACGACGAGGACCTGGTGGGATACCGCCCCGACAAGATAGCCCGCAGGGGCATCGCCCGGACCTTCCAGAACATCCAGCTCTTCGGCAACGCCTCGGTCATGGACAACCTCATGCTCGGCAGGCACATCCACATGAAGACCGGGATCCTCCGGGGCGCCTTCATGTGGGGCAAGTGGTCGTCAACCGCCAGGGAAGAGGTGAAGAACCGGGAGATCGTGGAACGCATCGTCGACTTCCTCGAGCTCCAGTCCGTACGCGACCAGTTCGTGAGCAGCCTGCCCTACGGCAAGCGCAAGCTCGTGGAGCTGGGCCGCGCCCTGGCCCTGGAGCCCAAGGTGCTTCTCCTGGACGAACCGTCGGCCGGCATGAACACCGAGGAGAAGGACGACCTCCGCATATGGATCAAGGACATCCAGGAGGACTACCAGGTGACCATCCTGCTCATCGAGCACGACATGAACATGGTCATGGGTATCTCCGACAAGATACTGGCCATCAACCAGGGCGTGGAGATCACCGTGGGGGTCCCGTCGGACGTCCAGAAGCACCCGGATGTCATCGCAGCCTATCTGGGCGAGGAGGAATGATGCTGGCGGTCAAGAACATCGAGACGTGGTACGACCTGATCAGGGCCCTGCACGGCATATCCTTCGAGATCAAGCAGGGCGACATCGTGGCACTGCTGGGCAGCAACGGCGCCGGCAAGAGCACGACGCTCAAGACCATCATGCGCCTGCTGGACGACGACCAGCCCGAGAAGGGCACCATCGAGTTCATGGGAAAGCGCATCGACCGCATGGACACCGAGGAGATCGTGCGCCTCGGCATCAGCTACGTACCCGAGGGCCGCGAGGTGTTCCCCGAGCTCACGGTCATGGAGAACATCCTCATGGGCTCCTATACCCGCGGTGACCGCAGGGGTGTCCAGGAGGACATCGAGACGGTGCTCAACCAGTTCCCCATCCTGAGGGAGCGCAGGAACCAGCAGGCGGGATACCTCAGCGGCGGCGAGCAGCAGATGCTGGCCATCGGCAGGGCGCTCATGACCCGCCCCAAGCTCCTCATGCTGGACGAACCGTCTCTGGGTCTCTCCCCCCTGCTCACCAAGGAGATCTTCACCATCATACGGAACATCAATGCCCAGGGCGTCACCATCCTGCTCGTGGAGCAGAACGTGAACATGGCCCTGAAGTATTCCACCTATGCCTTTCTCATGGAGAACGGCAGGATCGTCCGCGCCGACAAGCCCGAGGTGCTCAGGGAGGACGCGGACGTCAAGGAGTTCTACCTGGGCATCGCCACTGAGCAGTCGGTGAAGGGCTACAAGCGCTATCGGAGAAAGGTGAGGTTCAGGTAGGCCCCAAGACAGCGAGAGAAAAGGAGCTTCGCATGGATGAGGTGAAGACCCTGCCCCAGGCCCTGAGAAATCTCGTGAAGCAGCAGCCCGACCGCGTGGCCATGCGGATGAAGGACTACGGCATCTGGCACGACGTCTCGTGGCGCCAGTACTACGAAAACGTCAAGAAGGTGGCCATGGGGCTCCACGCCCTTGGCGTGAAGCGCGGCGACCACGTGGCCATCGTGGGCGAGAACAAGCCCGAGTGGCTCTTTTCGGCCCTGGGCGTCATGTCGCTGGGCGCCACCTTCGTGGGTGTGTACACCACGAACCCGGCCGCGGAGTGCGAGTACGTGGTGGGCCACTCCGAGTCGGTGATCTTCTTCTGCGAGGACGAGGAGCAATTCGACAAGGCCCTGGAATGCCGTCCCAACACCCCCGGGCTGCGCAAGGCCATCGTCTGGGACATGGAAGGGCTCAGGCACTTCGAGGACCCTCTGCTCATGAGTTTCGACGACCTGCTCGAGCTCGGCGTGAAAACCGATGCAGAGAACCCCGGGCTGTTCGAGCGGATCGTGGACGAGGGAATGCCGAAGAGATCGCGTCCATCATCTACACCTCGGGGACCACCGGTCCGCCCAAGGGCGCCATGACCGCCCACGAGAACTACCTGTGGATCGCCAAGGCGAACCTGGAGATCACCAGGATGCACGTGGAGGACGAGACCATCTCGTTTTTGCCCCTGAACCACGTGTACGAGCAGATCTTCGATCTCATGATGCACCTGAGCGTGGGACATACGGTGAACTTCACCGAGAACACCGACACGGTCATGAACAACCTCCGCGACGTTTCACCCACCCTGTTCCACGCCGTGCCCAGGATCTGGGAGAAATACCACTCGGGCATCGTGCTCAAGATGGCTGACGCCACCTGGTTCAAACGGACCGTGTTCGGCATCGCCTACAAGATCGGCTCGGTCTACAACGCCTACAAGCTCGACAGGAAGCCTGTCCCGCTCTACCTGAACATCGCCTACGGGCTGGCCTATTTCTGCGTATTCTGGAAGCTCAAGGAGCGGCTCGGCTTCGACCGGGTGCGTCTGGGGTTCTCCGGTGCGGCCCCCATCTCGCATGAAATCCTCAAGTTCTTCCAGTCCATCGGCATCCCCATCCGCGAGGGCTACGGGCTGACCGAGACCACGGGCATCACCCACATCTCCGACGAGGAGCACTTCAAGCTCGGCACCGTGGGCAGGGCCCTTCCCGGGTCCGAGGTGATGATCGCGGACGACGGCGAGATCCTCATTCGCCACGGGGGCGTGTTCAAGGGCTACTTCAAGGAGGAGGGGGCCACGGCGTCCGCCCTGGAGGGCGGCTGGTTCCACACGGGCGATGTGGGAGAGATCGACGCGGAGGGCTACCTCAAGATAACGGACCGCAAGAAGGACCTCATCATCACGGCGGGTGGCAAGAACGTGGCGCCCCAGTACATCGAGAACCTGCTCAAGTTCTCGCCCTACATCAACGACGCCGTGGTCATCGGCGACCGTCGCAAGTTCATCAGCGCAATCATCGTCATCGACGAGGAGAACGTGGTGAAGTAAGCCCAGGACCACAAGGTGCAGTACACGACCTTCGCAAGCCTCACCAGGACCGAGGAGGTCATCAAGCTCATCGAGGAGGAGGTCGCCAAGGTGAACAAGCAGATCGCCCGGGTGGAGAACATCCGCAAGATCCGCCTGCTCGACAAGAAGCTCTACACCGAGGACGGCGAGGTGACGCCCACCATGAAGGTCAAGCGGGCCGCCATTGCCAAGCAGTACAAGGATCTCATCGAGGAGATGTACCGTGACGAGTGAGGGTGGCAGGGACGATTCTCTTTTTCACAGAAGCAGGCCGAACCGTACCCATGGAGAATCATCTTCCGCCATGTGGAAACATTTTTCTCATGTTCCCCGCATGTTCTCATGGTCGGCCACGATAACCCCTTGAAACATTTGGCTGCAGAAGATTGCATAATTATTGCTAGAAAATTATGATCTTGCATTGGAATGTTCTTGCTCTCGGGGGGGATGCCGAAGAGGGATCCCCTTCTCTTCCATTATGCAGGCATGAAGACAACCGGACACAGGAGGTTCCATGATGAGACACCCCGCTGCCATCGTCGCACTGTGCATGCTTCTGTCCGCTCTGTGCGCCTGCAGTGATGACGGCGACGGGGGCAGGGCAACCCCGGAAGAGCTCATGACAAGCGTGTCGGTCAGCGCGGGCGCAAACCACAGCCTTGCCGTCAGCGCCGACGGAACGCTCTGGGCATGGGGGTTCAACGTCAACGGCCAGCTCGGCGACGGCACCTGGGAAAACAGCAACACGCCGGTGCAGGTCGGTACGGACACGGACTGGATCGCCGCCAGCGCGGGGCATTACTTCTCCCTGGGTCTCAAGGCCGACGGAACCCTGTGGGCATGGGGGTCCAACGGTTCGCTCGGCATAGGCTCCTGGGGCAGCAGGAATAGTCCCGTCCGGGTCGGTTCAGACAGCGACTGGGTTTCCATGAGTGCCGGCGGTGGGTTCTCCCTGGCGCTCAAATCCGACGGTTCCCTCTGGGCCTGGGGAAGGAATGACGATGGGCAGCTCGGGATCGGGGTCCAGCAGTCCGGACTCACACCGGCAAGGGTCGGGAACGGCACTGATTGGGCACAGGTCAGCGCCGGGTCCGATCACACCGTCGCCCTGAAAACCGATGGTACCCTGTGGGCCTGGGGGAACAACTTCCACGGCCAGCTCGGCATCGGCAGGGGGTTCTCCCAGTCCAGGCCCGTGCAGGTTGGTTCAGACACGGACTGGACCCATGTGAGCGCTGGAGGGGAACACACCCTTGCCGTCAAATCGGACAGCACGCTCTGGGCATGGGGCAACAACGACTTCGGTCAGCTCGGGGACAACTCCATGACCCTGAAAGACTACCCCGCGTTCATCGATGCAGGGTCAGGCTGGGTTGCCGTGTGCGCATCCAGGGATTTCAGCCTGGGCATCAAGGGTGACGGCACCCTGTGGGCCTGGGGTTCCAACTACTACGGGCAGCTCGGAGACTCCACGAACATCGACAGCCTGATACCGCTCGAGGTCGGCGCCGACAAAAACTGGTCAACAGTGAATGCCTCGTATCACCACGTCATGGCGATCGGGACCGACGGGGCTACCTGGGCCTGGGGTGCGAACTGGGAAGGCCAGCTCGGAAACGGCACCTTCGCGGATCTCAACTCGCCATCACGCGTGCATTTCTAGAACCCGGCCCCCGCCACTGTCCGGATATTCACTGGACACGGCACGGGTGCAGCGCCTCGGTCAGTCCCCATCCAGTATGTGCCTGATCTTCTTCGACAGCTCGGCCATGGTGAAAGGCTTCTGGATGAAGCCCCTGCAGCCGCCGGTCAGGATCTCCTTGGCCTGCCCATCGAGGCTGTACCCGCTCGAGAGGAGGACCTTCACACCCGGATCCTGCCGCCGCAGGGCCTCGAAGGTTTCCCTGCCCCCGAAATCCGGCATGATCATGTCGAGGATCACGAGATCGATGGTCTCCCTGTTCTGATCGAAGATCTGGAGGCCCTGCCGTCCTCCGTTGGCGGTCAGCACCCTGTATCCGAGGCTCTCGAGCATCCCGGCCCCGACCTCCACGATCATCTCTTCGTCGTCGATGACGAGGATCGTTTCCCTGCCCGTGTGGATCTTTTCCGAGGCCTGCTTCTCGCGCTCGATGACCTTCTGCGATGCAGGGAGATACACCATGAAGGACGTCCCTATGTCCTTCTCGCTCTCGACCAGGACGAATCCCCCGTGGTTCTTGATGATCCCGTACACCGATGCCAGACCGAGCCCTGTCCCGCGTCCGCGCTCCTTGGTGGAGAAGAACGGCTCGAAGATGCGGGCCTTGATGGCCTCGTCCATACCGATCCCCGTGTCCGTGACCGTGACCTTGACAAATCGGCCCGGGCCGATGCCATAGGGGCTGACCTCATCGTCAGTGAGTTGAGCGTTCTCCACGGAGAGATACAGATCGCCTCCGCCCGGCATGGCCTGCCATGAATTCACGAACAGGTTGAGCATCACCTGCTCCATCTGGCCACGGTCCACCTCGACGGCCCAGAGATCCTCGGACGACTTGTGATGTATCCTGATCTCCCTCTTGGTCCTCCCGAACATCTCCGCACTCCTGCGGACGAATTCACCGAGGTCCGTCGGCTTCACCTCGTACTTGCCACCCCGGGCAAAGCCCAGGAGCTGCTTGGTCAGGCCGGATCCCCGCTGGACATATTCTTCCATGCTCTTGAGGCGGTCGTGGAAGGCATGAGATTCGTCGTAATGCATGAGCATGAGGGAGATGTTCCCCAGGATGCCCATGAGCAGGTTGTTGAAGTCATGGGCTATGCCGCCGGCCAGGGTTCCGATGGCCTCGAGCTTCTGGGCCCGCATGAGCTGCTCTTCCAGGCTCTTCTTCTCGGTGACGTCCACGAGAAAGCCCCTGAGCCCGACATATTCGCCCTCCCGGCATATGGGCGTCGTGTGGATGAGTACGGGGAATGTGGTGCCGTCCTTCTTCCGTGCGGTATACTCGTTGAGCCCGAGTCGCTCGCCCTGCATGACCCGCGTGTAATTCCTGATCGCGCGTTCGTGGTCGTGGGGCGCCATGACATCCAGGACGTTCACCCCGCGCTCCAGGTCCTCCAGGCTGAAACCGAACCGTTCCAGGGAGATCTCGTTGATGAAGGTGACCTTCCCGCTGGTGTCCATCTCGAACACCGTTTCGGGCAGGAGCCTGGCCAGGTCGCGGAAACGCTCCTCGCTCTGTCTGAGGGCGTCTTCCGCCTTCCTGCGATCGGTCATGTCGATGAGAGACGCGACGCTTTCTCTCGTCCCCGGGATCATGGAGACGCTCATGTAGAGGTTGCGTATCTCTCCCGACCTGACCCGCGCCTTGAATTCATAGGCACTGATGACCGCACCGGGGTCGGTCCTCCTCAGGGTGTGCCTCTGTTTCATGATCTCGAGGTCTTCCTCCGCCACGAAGGACGTCCAGCTCATCTTACCCTCCAGCTCTTCGCGCGAGTAACCGACGAGCTTCTCGAAATTGGCATTGGCCAGCAGTATGGTGGTGTCCTCTGCCACGATGATGTTCGCGGTGGCCGTGTTCTCGAAGATGGTCCGGTAGCGCTCCTCGCTCTGCCTGATCGCCTCCTCGGCCTTTCTCCGGTCGCTGATGTCGTGGGTTATGCCAAGCAACCCTTCCGGTTCTCCATGCTCGTCATAGAGGATATTCAGCGTGACCTCTGTCCACACCCTCGATCCGTCCTTGCGGATCATTTCGAGATCGAGGTTCATGGTCCAGTCCCTGCCGTGTTTCCGGCCGCCGAACTCGAACGCACGCTCCCGGGTGAAGAGATCGACTGCATGCTGGTATGACTCCGGGGCAAGGACCTGATCCATGGTCTGCTTCATGGCCTCCTCGGGGGTATATCCCCTGAGCTGCATCACGGAAGGGCTTACATAGACATACTTCAGATCGGCATCGAGGACCCATATCACGTCCCGCAGATTCTCCGCGAGCAGCCTGTACTTCCGTTCACTGTCCTTGAGGGCCTTCTCCGCCTTGATCCTTTCGGTAACATCCCTGCCCACCCCCTTGAACCCGACGACCTCGCCCGAGAGTCCCCTCATGATCGACGCGGAGAACTCGACCGTGATCCTGGTCCCATCCTTCCTGATCACCTCGTAGTCCACCATGGTCTGGGCCACCCCGGTGCGGAGGATCTCGGCGAAGGTCCTGTAAGCCTGCTTCGCGGTCTCTGCCGAGGTGTACGCCCGGTTGTTCATGCCCAGGAGCTCTGCCCTGGCATAGCCCATGATCCGGCAGAGGGCATCGTTCACATAGGTGTAGTTCCCCGTGAGATCCAGTTCGAAGTATGCTTCGTCCATAATCTCCGGGATGGTGCGATACCGTTCTTCGCTCTGACGCAGGGCGGCCTCGGCCTTTTTCCGCTGGGTGATGTCCCGGACGACGCCCATGAATCCGATGGGCCTGCCGGCGGCATCCCGCCGCAGGGATATGGATGCCTCGACCGAGATCGTCTTGCCCGTCTTGTCCTTGAGCTGCCAGGCAAACCCGCTGGTGGGCTCACCCGTGCGGAAAACTCGATGATAGGCATCGAATACTTTCCGCGCCTCCTCCTCATCCATGTACCGGCGGTAGTTCATTCCCGAGAGTTCCTCGATGGTGTAGCCGAGGCGGTTCACGGCCCGTGAGTTGAAGAAGGTGAAGTTGCCCTTGAGGTCTACCTCGTAGTAAGCCTCCTCCATGCTTTCCAGGATGCTCCTGTAACGTTCTTCATTCCGGCGGGCATCCATCTCGGCCCGCTTGCGGTCCGTGATGTCCATGCACGAGGCAAGGCTCTCCTCGGTTCCCGGTATCAGCGCCACGGTGAGGAAGATGTCACGGATATCACCGCTGCGGGCCATGAGCCTGAACTCGTACGAAGGGAGAACGCCGCGGCCTTCCTGTCTCCTCTTCGCATGGGATCGCTTCATCCGCTCCAGGTCTTCCGGGACGACGAACACGGTCCAGCTCATCTTCCCTTCAATCTCGGCCTTCGTGTAACCGGTGAGCCTCTCGAAGTTGGAATTGGCGAGCAGAATGGTCGTGTCCTCGGCGATGAGGATCGTGGCGTTGCCCGTGTTCTCGAAGATGGTGCGGTAGCGCTCCTCGCTCCTCTTCAGGAGCATTTCGGCCTCTTTCCGTGCGGTCACATCACGGACAAGGACATGGAATCCCCTCGGGTCTCCCCTGTCGTCCTTCATGAGGCCGGCGGACATCTCGTGGGTTCGCACGGAGCCGTCCCTGGACATGACCTCGTAATTCACGAGCCGTTCGGCACAGCCGGTTTCGTAGATGCGATGGAACACCTCGTACATGCGGCGTGCCGTGGCGGGGCTGGTATATTCCCGGTAGCTCTTGCCGAGAATCTCCTCGGCCTCGTATCCCAGCAGGGAACCGGCAACCCGGTTGAAGGATATGATGTTTCCTTTCAGATCGAGCTCGTAGTACCCTTCCTCGATATTCTCCAGGACCCTCCGGTGCTTCTCGTCTTCCTTGTCCACAGAGTTCCTGAGCTGCAGGATCTCTTCCTCGAGTTCCCGTATCCTTCCGGTGAGGTCCTCTTCCGCGGGACGTCTGCCCATCTCTCCTCCAGGTATGAACGAGACACGCGTACCCGGTCCCATCGGGCACGCCCATGCCCCATGTATTCCATCGGTATTTCCGTCAATATTTTTAAGTACCGTGCAGGGCCCTCAGAAGCTCCCGGTCCCTCGGTTTCTCAGGAGTGCATACCGTGGCACCGGGTGACCCCCGTCATGCACGGGGCGCCTTCCCTCACCTTTGCGTACCCCAGAGGAGGCTGCCCAGTCCCGAACCACGCAGCGTCCGCCTGGAAACGGCACCGGCGAGGATCTCGTCCCTGGTCCAGATCTCCAGCGAGTTCCGGGCCCGGGTGATTCCCGTATAGATCAGCTCACGGGTGAGCACAGGAGAGTCACGGTCAGGAAGCACGAACAGCACGCGGTCGAACTCCGAGCCCTGGCTTTTATGCACGGTCATGGCCCAGGCGGTTTCATGGGCAGGCATCCGCAGGGGCGAAATCCTGCGGACAGATCC
>Ga0116141_10001354_pt1 | contig 20872 bp, 16 predicted proteins | sample AD_UKC097_MetaG_FD_89744 | JGI IMG/M metagenome (GOLD analysis project Ga0116141, IMG submission 89744) | Active sludge microbial communities of municipal wastewater-treating anaerobic digesters from USA - AD_UKC097_MetaG | ecosystem: Engineered > Bioreactor > Anaerobic > Digestate | place: USA...
AACGGGAGCAGTCCTGCTGGGTCATTTCCGGGGTATGAGAATCATGGCATTCCATGCATCCGGTGGCTTCATGATGCTGGGTGTGACATTCTTTGCAATCGAACCCGACGTGTTCGCTGGGAAATTGCTCCATCTCGCGTCCCGGTTCCGGATGACAGGAAAGACAGACCGGTTTGATGTTTTCGATTTTGGCGAAATCCATCTCCCTCGGATAATGCGGGTGGTGGCATGCAATGCAATTATCCAGCTGATAGTGGGGTTTGTCTTGCGGCGTGTGACAGGCATCGCATTTAGAGACGGTGTTTTTTCCGTGGGGAAGGTGCTCCTGGTGACAGTCAATACAACCGACCTCTGTCTGATGGAGCGCACCCCGCTGGTTCACTTCCCGAACCTGTTCCAGATGACACTTGACACAGTCTTCGTTGGACAGCTCAAGGCGATTATTTTCCGCCCATGACAAGGGACTGAAAAGCGGAATCAATATACAACATACAATACCGAAAAAAGCCTTCTTTCTCATCCGTGCCCCTATTCTCTGCTCTGAGAGATAACTGGAAGTTGAGGAATTTTTCTACTCGGCTAGCGCATGAGGATCTTTATGGCAATCCAGACAATTGGGATATTTCTCATGCATGTACGTCCCATGGGGTTTTTCATCATGGCATTCAGCGCACTGACTTGCTGCTTTATGTTCGCTTTGATGACATTCAACACAATTCATTTCGTGGTGCGCCATTTTGCTTTGCGAAAGTGCCGCTCCGATTTCCTCATGACAACACGAACAGAAACCTGAAGGAATATCGTCACCATAAGTTATTTCTTTTGGGCCATGAGGTTTGTGACAGCCCTGGCAATTCTTGTCGGTCATTTCCTTCGTATGAGCGTCATGACAATCCAGGCATGCCGTTGCCTGCCGATGTCCGGTATGACATTCTTTGCAGTCGAATCCGGCGTGTTCGCTGGGATACGCTTCCATTGTTTTCCCCGGTTCGGGGTGACAGGAGAGGCATGCGGGTTTGACCGGATCCATTTTACTGAAATCCATTTCCTTTGGGCGATGGGGTGGGTGACAGGCTTTGCATTCCTGCACAGCGTAATGTTCGGATTCAATTGAATCGTGGCATAGTTCACATTCCGAAATGGTATTTTTTCCAAGGGGAGGATGTTCCGCATGGCAATCGAGGCAACTGATATCCGTGTGTAAACCTCCGTGTTCCTTGAGATCCTTGACAGCATTTTCGTGGCACTTGGAACAGTCTTCTTCAGATAACGGAACCGGCTGAACCTCGGCTGCGGACCAAGTGCCAAGCAGAATCAGCATTGCAAAGCTCAAAAAACAAATGAAGCTCGTTTTTTTCATCCTTTATCTCCTTTCTCGGTTCATGTGCACTATCAGACGCAACGGCTATTCCAAACCATTCCGATAAGGCCGACTTTTTTTTTAATTTAAAGAGGTTAAAGAATTTAACCTCAATAGATTCGTATTTTTATTTTCAAATGTTTTTATTTTTTAATACGAAATTGTCATTTCCGACTTCAGTACATAACAATTTCTGCACATTTTTCCAATATCTTCGGCAAATATTTTTTGATAGGCAAAAAAAATCGATAAATGGCAGCCAAAATTTGATTATGTTCGATTGCATCGCCCTTTCATGATCTCCCATAACCGCAACGAAATCCAAGCTATGCTGTCCGCGAATTCCGTTTTCAAACTATCGAGCGATTAATGAAAGAGAATGGATGATCGAAAAGAGAGCATTCTGTTCATCGGAACACTCAAGCGAGAGAGAATTATTAAACGCCATGGACCCCGCCTTCCAGGAAAGAATCCCTAAGAACCGGTTTCTTAAAGGCATCTGTCTCCATAAAGGCGAAAGGTATTTGATAATACCGTTTCAATGACTTCCTCTATACTTACATTTTTAAGTTCCGCGATGGCATTAAGAGAAATCATGGCATTTGCCGGTTCGTTACGTTGCCCGGGAAAAGCTCCCAAAACAGGACTGTCTGTTTCAACGAGAAGGCAAGTGAGCGGAAGCTGTTTTACCAGTTTTTGTTTTTGCCGGGACCGCATCACCGAGGGTGGGACGGAAAAAAAGTAACCCGCTTCCACCGCCGGCAAAGCGGTTTTCGATCTTCCATCAAATGCGTGAAGTTGCACCTTGCGAGCGCCGCGCTCAAGAAGCAGGGAAACGGTCTGACGGGATGCGGATCGGGAATGAACATTGAGGGGCAAATCAAGCTCTATGGACAAGTCGATAAATCCGGCGAAAATTTCTTTCTGAATCACCCTATCGAATGGGTTCTTTACCGCCCAATAATCGAGTCCAACCTCTCCGATTGCAACGAGTCGCTTACATTCTTTGAGAATGTAAGCAGTCATCTCATCGGCTTGATTCCAATCAAGATAAGTGGGGTAGAGCCCCGCTGCCGGACGCATCTCCGGGTAAAATTCAGCCAGCTCAACATTTCGCTTTGCATCCGAAAGATTCTCACTGATCGCGATGATAGTAGTCACGCCGGCGTTTCGCGCTCTTCGGATAACCTCGATCCGATCGGCATCAAAAACCGGATCGCACAGGTGAGCATGCGTATCCACAATTTTATGAGTGTTTGCCATCAACGGGTTCGATATTTTTTCTGAAACAAAATTTTGACGTTTCTTTTGCGTTGGGTTCTTCTTTTTACCGGCAAAAAACCGCCGATTTTTAAAATTTAATTTATTAGCATATATTCTAAGCGTGATTAACCGGGCATGACTCGAATTTTCGACCCGTTTGAAACATATTTCAATTGGGTCAAATCGCCTTGAATATGGCCCAAAATGTTGACAGGGCTGTATGCCCGGGGTTTCTCATCGATACTGATCGGAGTGGAACCGAAGAAGATGCAAAAAGAGGGTCCCTTCGGCCAGTAAGCCAGGGTGCCGATTTCAATTTCCACCCGGGCGTTAGGTTCCAGATCCATTTTCAGGGGGATGTCAAAATAGATCTCATTCCCCCAAACATGAACATTTCCTTCAAGGGGAAGAGTTTTCATAATCTTTTGGGCTGTCCGGCTATCATTTAATTCCGCTTGAATCGTCAAACCTTCTATGAGAACAACAATTTTTTTCTCGGAATGATCTTTTTTTATCGTATCTCCGAGCGAATCGATATCGTTGAACACATTATCCTCCAATTATTTGCATTTACCATTTTATTTATTGAATCTCAAAGATGAATTTGTCAAGGTGAATAGGATGGTTATCGAAAAAACTGCTGATACGAATAAAAACCTAATGAATGGTCTGTGAGTGTTCGATCTGCTGTTTTTAAAACGGGTGGTTGACGACGAAGAAACGAAATGATTAAATTAATATAATGAGAACAATCGCTCTAATGAAAAATACCGTTCAGGAATATGAATGGGGGTCCCGTACCGCAATCTCCGAACTTTTGGGAAAGCAGGTGCCTTCTCCGGTGCCTCAGGCAGAACTCTGGATGGGAGCCCATCCGAGGGGGCCTTCAATGGTCCAAAGGGATAATGAGTGGATATCTCTGCCGGATCTGATTGAGGCGGCTCCAGAGGATATTCTGGGAAAAGAGGTGAAAAAAAAATTTGGTGGCAGGTTGCCGTATTTGTTTAAGGTTCTGGCAGCGGAAAAACCGCTTTCCATTCAGGCCCATCCGAATTTGAAGCAGGCAAAAGAAGGCTTTGCAAGGGAGAGTAAGCGGGAGGGCGCTGTTCATTCAAATCTCAGAAACTACAAGGATGATAATCACAAACCGGAATGCCTGTGTGCACTTACCTGTTTCTGGGCGCTGAACGGTTTCCGAAAAATATCGGATATCCTTTCAATGACGACTGAAATCTGTCCAAAAGGTTTGGCACATGGGATTGAAAATTTGCGCAACCGGCCCCATTCCGAGGGATTGAGACGTTTTTTCAAGGAATTGATGATCATGGATAAAACCAGCCGGGAGAAAATCATCGAAGAAGCGATCGTCAATGCCGCCAAACACGTCGAATCGAACGATGATTCGATTTTCAGATGGATGCTTCGTCTCCATACCGCCTATCCATCCGATATCGGTGTATTGTCTCCCATGCTGCTGAATCTGGTTTGCCTTAAACCGGGACAAGCCATGTATATCCCATCTGGACGGATTCATGCTTATCTTCAAGGCACGGCGGTAGAATTGATGGCAAACTCGGACAATGTTTTAAGGTGCGGACTGACCACCAAGCATATCGATGTGCCGGAGCTTTTGAGGATTCTTGATTTTGAAGAAAGAGAGGTCAATATTCTTTCAGCAGAAAAAAGAAGTAACTGTGAAAGTGCTTATTCCAGCGATGCGGAAGAATTCGTCCTGTCCGTTATCTGCCCAAGGGAAGGGCTTTCTTATAGAAGCCATTCAAAAAGAGGCGTTGAAATCATTTTTTGCGCTCAGGGCAGGGCAAAGATTTCCGGTTTCCGAGAAAATAATACGGTTATGCTCTTCAGCGGAACTTCCATTATGATTCCCGCGAGCGTTGAGCGGTATACGATTGAAGGAAGTGCAAAACTTTACAAGGCTTCGGTTAATTTTCTATAAAATATCCTGTTAGCAGCAAATAGAACGGTTCGCTTTTGTAGCAAACAAACTGTCCTCTCCGCAACCAGGCAAGGGAGCTCCGGAAGCGATAAAAACTGAAGGGGCTTTCCTATCGGGCTGCGAAGTGCGGACCCTGCGCTGCCGCGCGGATCTTTGAATCGAGCAGTTCGCCTTTTTCATTGTATTCCGCAAGCTTTCATATACAGGGTATTTCAAAAATCCATCCGACACCCAATAGCGGTGTTCCGGACAGCTTCGAAATACTCACACATGCCCATGGGCTTTTTCATCGACCCGCGCATAGCTCTTGGCCGTGGTCGAGAATTTTGATACGGCTTGTAGCAGCACAGGGAACGAATTCTGTTGAGTCTTAATCGTGCACTGAGTCGCTGAGGTTTTTCCCCAATAATAGTGTGTCGTTTAGAACGCGAATTTAATATAACATAGGAGTTGCAATGCCGCCGATAATTATTTTTATTTTATCTATTTCGTTGTTCATGGCAGTTGCCTGGCTGATCAGCACCTATAACCGGTTTATAAAGTATAAGAACAGGATCGAAGAAGCATGGAGCGGTATTGATGTCGCGTTGAAACGCCGATTTAATTTAATTCCTAATTTGATTCGTTCGGTTGAAGGATACAGTAAACACGAAGCGGACATCTTTAAAACTAAAAGCGATTATCTGGCTGGTTTGACCAATATTGCAGATCGTTCGCAAGAGGAGAGTCGGATATCCAAATCACTGCGTGGGCTTCTGGCACTAGCTCAGGCGTATCCGGAGCTCAAAGCCAGTGCGAATTTTATTGACCTGCAGAACAGTTTGAATGAAACGGAAGAAGATATCCAGAAGGCCAGAAATCGATATAACAGTTTCGTGGGTAGATTCAACACGCTTGTTGAATCCTTTCCCGCCGTTTTTATCGCCAGAAGATGCGGATTTGAAAAACGAACCTATTTTACGTTGGACCTGGCGACCCAAAGGGAATTGCCGGAGGTTGAATTTTCCGCATCCGGTGTTTCCAAGAAATAAATTCATTGATTAAAATCCGGATAGTTCAAGCCAATGCCGAACCGGTTTGGTATCGGATGGAAGGTAACCTTGATGAAATGGAATGGATCGGTTGAACGGAGATATACAAATGGAAGAAAAAAACAACAATGCTGATTCCGAATTAACCCGAAAGCGATTTGGTTGTTTGCATGTATTCGCCTTGATGGCCATTGCCGTCATTTTTACCGCAGTGGTGACCATTTTTGTTTTTAAAACCTATTTTTTTTCATCAGAGTTCAAGCCGGTGATGCTGAATCCTGCCGAAGAAAAAGTTTTGTCTGCAAAATTAGAAAAATTTGATTCAATAGGAGCCGGCGTTATTTCACATAAAAAAGATGACTCCGGTAACCGATCCAAATTCGAGCGGTTTGACCCAAACCACCCTGTCGAACCGGAGCCCTATACGGAAAAAGGCACGAAAAGGGAGATTGAATTCACCGAAAGGGAACTCAACGGACTCCTGGCAAAAAATACGGATCTTGCAAAAATGTTGGCGATCGATTTATCGGACGATCTTATCAGTGCCAAATTACTCCTGCCCGTGGCTGAAGATTTTCCCGTACTTGGAGGTAAAATTATCCGGCTGAGATCCGGCACGGTTTTTTCTTACAATAAGGGAAAACCCGTTGTTATCCTCAAAGGCATTACGATTATGGGTGTACCCGTTCCGAATGCATGGCTGGGAGGAATAAAAAATATAGATCTGGTTGAAAAATTCGGCACCGAAAAGGGTTTCTGGAAAACTTTTGCCGATGGGGTTGAGGACATTAAAGTGGAAGAGGGGCTTTTAAAAATAAAACTGAAGGAATGACGAATGCGTGGGTTGATTTTGCCGGAATCGTCCCCGCCAGGTTTTTTCACTGGTTATCGGCCCCATGATTCGATAGTTGTTTGTCTCGAGTCAATGGGTTTATCTGATGCTGGAATCGGCACTTTTAGCTGCCGCCTCAGTGGTCGGTTTTTAAGACGGAAAACTTGTGTTTCGAGAGTATTCATATGAATATACAGAATTTGTTTTTAAGGAAGCGTTCATTCAATTATGGGGTGAGCGCTTTTTTTATCACTCCTGTCTCGCTTCGGAACCTCAAGGGTTCTTTTCTTTGCGGTCTTTTATCAGGCGGTTCCTATCGAACCCTGAAACGGGTTGGAGTTTTTTGATATCGATACCGCATCGCCGGATCAGGATGCCCGCATCCCATCCGGTTACATGCGCCCAATGGTCCATCGTGAGGATCTGCGATCCGTTATGGAGGAGTTTGCCGAACAGATGCTTTCGGCCGTTTAATCGCTTGGCCTGGACCAGGTAGGTGAAGGTCCCGTGGCACGTAACGGCCAGTGCCGTATACGGGTCCTTTCCGTGTTGCAGGATTGCCGCTTTGAGCCTTTCCCCTAGAATCCCTTTTGGCTGGAAAATTGGAACGATTAAATCCGGATCCAGATGAATCCGGCCATGTCCCTCAAAATAGACGGCTTCTCCTTTTTCCGGATAGTAATATCCTCCTGGCGGATCACTGTCTTTCGCAGGAAGGCTGATGGTGTCTCCCTTTTGGATCCAAATGGACTGCAGGCGCCTGTTCAGCCTCGCCGCCAGGACTGCATCGATAAATTTCCGGCGGAAAATCTCAGTGGATACTTTTTGAAATGAGGCGATGATTTCGGCCGGCACCAGATTCATAATGCCCGAAAGATCGGCTGCCGGGATCTTGATCCACCGACCGGTATGAGGATGCTCAATGCGATAGCTTTCACCCTCCTTGACGGCCACGGTTTCAAAAATCGACAATGGATCCATAAAACCCATCCTTTGCTGGAGACATACCAGCAAGAGACCGCTTCAATCGGTTTTTCTCTGCGACACCACTTTCCGCGGCCGTCGTCAAAGAGTTTTTACCCACCGGAATGGCCTGATTGATCCGGTCGAGCCTGGAGTAAAACTTTGCCGGATCGGCAGACCGATCGACGCGGCAGGTCATGGGAGGGATTGGAAATCTGGTATTTGATAAAAAATTATCGATTGATAAGAATTTCCTTTTGGAAAGGAACCATATCGAAAATTTATGATTGCGTATGAGATTCATATCGATCTAACATTTGGAAGTTCATCATTTGCAGCGGCATTTCAAAATCAGGTAGCATTGACAAGCAAGATGATCAAGCGCATTTTTTACGAGTTTTGTTCAGTCCAAGCAAGTTGTCGATTTATTCCGACAGGATGATTGAAACCAACAGGCTTCGACTGAATGTCACATTGCTGTTGTACTGCATATTAGCGGTTTGGAGCCAACCGGTTCCATCCACAGATAACTGCGAAGAATCATTTGCCGTCTTTTGATTTCATTTCGCAGAAGGTAAGGATAACGCCGGATTCACGTGGGTGGCTTGCGCGCTTCTGGAAAACAGAATCGAGTACGGGAGTTTTTGTCACGTGGAGACGGGATCATGTGCAAGAGAAAATTTTTGACGAGTTGTATTTCTGTGATGGTTTTTCCTTTGCCACCATGAATGGTTTTCATATATATTGCCTTTCCGTGGACAAAGCCGATTTGGATCGGCTGCAATCAATCGCTTGATGTTAAAAAAACATGAATAGACAAAGGATGATTGGCAGTTGAACATTTCCATAATATTAGCTCATCCGGACAATCAGAGTTTTAACCATGCAATTGCCAAGGCCGCAATCACACGAATACAAAAGAACGGTCATCGTTTTAATTATCATGATCTTTATGCTGAAAAATTTGATTCGCTTCTTCCATCCCATGAAATTCCCGCCAATGCTTTATTGCCGCGAGAAATAAAGACTCATTGCGATGAAATTGGATCCGCGGATGGGATTGTAATAATTCATCCGAATTGGTGGGGGCAACCGCCTGCAATTCTTAAAGGATGGGTTGACCGTGTCATGAGGCCCGGAGTGGCATACAAGTTTCTTGAAGGAGACCAGGGCGAAGGGATACCGATCGGCCTGTTGAAAGCGAAGGCTGCTATTATTTTCAACACGGCAAACACACCATCAATAAGAGAGAATGAAGTTTTCGGCGACCCTTTGCAACGGATCTGGAAAAATTGCGTATTCGATCTTTGCGGGATACCTGCTTTTCATAGGGAGATGTTTTCAGTCATTGTTACGAGTACATATGAAATGCGTCTAAGCTGGTTGAGAAAAGTGGGAAACGTTATTTCTCAATATTTCCCGGCGGAAAGGGGCTCTTCTTGCAGTCGGTAAGACAAGAAAAATCTATGGACGATACAGGCTGTCGAATGACGGAACCCGGCAAACCGCCATCTCCTTCCCGGATTGAGGAATGGATCGGAAAGGATGCCGATGCGTTATGGAAGCGTGTTACTCACATGATTGAGAATAATTATCCGGATGTGTTCTCTCCCGAGTGGTTGTTCGGTGGAAAAAAGTATGGCTGGTCATTACGGTATAAGAAGGGAAAATCCTTTTGTACTCTGATCCCTGAGAAAAACCGTTTTGCGCTTCTGATCGTGTTCGGCGCGGAAGAGCGTAAAAAGGTGGAAGCGATAAGGCATGAATTATCCCCACGAACCGGAAAACATTACGATGAAGCTGCGACATATCATGATGGAAAGTGGCTGTTTTTCATCGTAGATGATGACCGTATGGTTATTGACGTGGAGCGGCTTCTTGCTGTGAAACGAAAGACAAAGAACGCAAGATATGTTGCATAAGAATTTTCTCAAATGCAAATGGCAATTGTGCCGCGTTTCCTCGCCGACCGGTTATGCGGAACTTTCGTCAGCATACAGGAAAATTTCATGAGCAGGACCTACATACACGGGTACAATTCAAAAGAAGCGCAACGTCTGCAAGATCAGGCCGGCGCACTGGTTGATCTGTTGCATTCGGATACATCCTATCCCGAAGGGCATATCGTTCTAGAGGCTGGTTGTGGTATCGGTGCACAAACCGTCACCCTGGCAAAAAATAGCCCGAAAACCCTTATTACTTCCGTGGATGTATCGGAGGTTTCCGTTGCAGAGGCGGCAAGAACCGTGCAGGCGGCCGACTTGAAAAACGTTACAGTCCGGCAGGCAGATATTTTCAACCTGCCGTTCAAACCAGAATCATTCGATCACGTTTTCGTGTGTTTTGTCCTGGAACATCTGGCTGACCCGGTCAAGGCGCTGAGGGCGTTGGGAAAAGTCTTGAAAGTTGGTGGTACCATCACAGTGATCGAGGGAGACCACGGTTCTGCCTACTTCCATCCCGACAGCGAATTTGCAAGAAAGACGATCCGGTGCCAGGTTGAGTTGCAGGCGAGGGCCGGCGGAAATGCCCTGGTGGGACGAACGCTGTATCCCTTGCTCAAAGTTGCCGGTTTCAACGAGGTGCGTGTTTCTCCGCGAATGGTTTATGCCGACTCCAGCAAACCGGATCTCGTTGAAGGGTTCACCCGGAATACCTTTACCGCAATGATCGAGGGGATTCGAGAATCTTCTGTCGCCGCCGGGCTTATGGCGGAAGAGGATTTTGAAAGGGGGATTGTCGATTTATATCGCACCGCGGAACCAGAGGGCGTATTCTGTTACACCTTTTTCAAGGCCGTGGGAATTAAGGTTGCGAATTCTTGAAAGAGATTTCAAAATTTCCCAATCAGGTTCAATTTCCACGCCGCGGCAATAGGTTCAATCCTGACGATGCGAAATGTATTCCTTCGGTGGGTCTTCTCGTCCCGCCCGGATCGTCAACCTGGTGGAAGGTTTCGAAATCAATTCTTACGAATATCAAAATATGAAACCGGACACGGAACCTCTGAATTCTCTTTCTGGAAATACCGTCTCATACCTGTTTGTATCCATCGATGGTGTTCATTCTTTTGATCCCTCCCTCCGATCAGTAACTGCGGCACCTCACCAAAGCGGACGGTTCGCTTCCTCCAAATCTTGTATCAGAGATTTCTCGTTTTTTGCTTTCCATACCCATCTTGAAATTTTGTTAAAGATTTTACGAAACGTGTCGATATTTGAGCTATCTAAGCTGTTGAATAAATAAGCCGGTTCAAAAAATGGAAGCTTCCTGCCGCGGGCTGTGGAGGATACGCGGCCTGTGGCGGTTCACGGTTTCTTTCCCGCATCGGCTGCGGTTCAACAGGATATGGTGTCGTTCTGTTTCAACAAGGAATCCTTTGTTAATCGTTAAACAGTTTCTGATTACTTTATTATAAGATGAGGCGGAGTACGAAAGCTTCCGGTTCCACCAATCCAAACTTCATTTCCGATTGGAAACAAAAAATCTCGGCCCCATCCGCGAGCGCTTCTTTTATTTTCAGATTTACAGGCAACCGTACCGGGAGATTTCCCAATGATTGTGTTTTGTGAGGATTGCGGAGAGCAGTATAACATTTCTCCGGATGACATAAAGAGGATCGGTCGCAGTTTCAGATGCCGGTCTTGCAATGATATGATCACGGTTTCATCTCCGACCGACTCGTCCCTATCACAAATGCAGAATGGTTCAGAGCCCTGCAACTACCGGAAAGGCGATTCGAAGAAGGACCCGATTAAGATTTTGGTTGTCGATGATTCCAAATTGATCCGCCGGGTCATTTGCGGCATTTTCGATTCGAATAAGGATGTGAAGGTAATCGGAGAAGCCGGAAACGGACTGGAAGCGCTGGAAGTGCTTCCCCGTCTGAATCCCGATGTCGTTACAATGGACATCAATATGCCGGAAATGGACGGGCTGACCGCTCTGAAGCATATCATGATCAAGCATCCCAAACCCACCGTTATGTTAAGCACTCTTACTCAAGAAGGGGCCGCGGTAACTTTTGATGCATTAAAGTACGGTGCGGTTGATTTTATCCCCAAACCCTCCAAAATTCATGAACTGGATGTGGAAGTTCAGCATCAAAATATAATCCGAAAAATCATTCTTGCGGCCGGGGTTGAGATGGAAGCGGTTCGCTATCTGAAAACCCAAACCAAAGCAAAAAACATCCAGAAATGCGAAGAAACAATGTCTGACTTCATTATTGTCATCGGCGCATCCGAGGGTGGGTATGGCGCGCTTTTAAAAGTGATCCCCCAATTGCTTCCCGGCCCTGGCGCCGCCATTATTTCGGTGCTCTATGGGGATTCCAGTCACATCGAGGCCTTTGCCCGATACCTGGATGATCAGAGTTTATTGAGGGTTAAACGGGCGGAAAACGGTGAAGCGATTCGAGGCGGAGTATGCTACCTTGCTTCCGGTGATGAATATACAACCCTTGAAACAATGAACGGGGGCCATAAGCTTCAGATCAGTCGCTCTCCTTTTCCTTCAAGAAGAGGGGCCGTCAACATGCTCATGTTTTCGACTGCTGAAGCAATGAAAAGTCGCGTGGCAGGGATTATTCTTTCCGGCACCGGTGAAGACGGGGTGGAAGGAATCAATGAAATTATCCGAATGGGTGGCACTGGAATGGTACAGGATCCTTCCAGCTGCCTTTATAAGGAAACCAGCCGATTGGCTATCGATCGATGTTCGGTCGACCTGATTCTTCCCGCTGGAAAAATCGCGGAAAAAATGAATCACCTTTTCGGCGGGCAAAATGGATAAAGAGAGAACATGAAATGAATGAATCGCCTGTCGGCATAAGAAGGAAAAAACGGCGATCAGACGCGGGAATGCATGTTTGCGGTTCGTAAATAGCACTTAAAACATCCTTTAATATAACGGGAGGAAGAAGATCATGTTAAAGAATTTGAAACTCCAGACAAAGCTGATGATCATAGGCTGTTTTTTAACGGTCATCCCGCTTTTGATTGTCAGCGTGGCGATTTTTACACAGAACAAAAAAATAGCAAATGTTTCAGAAACCGAGAGCGTGCTGCTCGCACGCGCCGATCTGGACCATATGGCAATCGGTGTTTACAACCTGGCGGAAACCCAGGAGAGAATCCTTAAATACACCGTTATGAATGCTTTGAACGTCGCCCGGGAGCAGGTTGCAAGAAACGGCGGCATCGCATTCGCCACTGAACAGGTGACCTGGAATGCCGTCAATCAGCTTACGAATAATTTTGCGACCATCCGGCTCCCCAAAATGATTGTCGGGAACACCTGGTTCGGACAGATAAAAGAAGCGAACACCCCGGTTCCGATTGTGGACCACGTTCAAAGGCTCGCCGGTGTAACCTGTACCGTATTTCAACGCATGAACAATGCGGGGGATATGATCCGTATCGCCACGAACGTGATCAAGGAAGACGGCACGAGAGCCATCGGAACCTATATTCCGGCAACGAACCCGGACGGAACCCCCAACCCGGTTATCTCCGCCATTTTGCGGGGAGAAATCTATAATGGCGTCGCACTCGTGGTAAAAGACTGGAACATGACCGCATACGAACCCATTTACGATGCGGACAAGAATATCGTCGGCGCGTTATACGTCGGCATTTCCCAGATGGGCGTAAGCAATCTGCGAAAGGCCATCATGGATATTAAGGTAGGGAAAACCGGCTACGTGTTTATCCTTGACGACACCGGAACCCTTATTATTTCAGAAGGCGGCAAAACCGATGGCACGAATTTATGGGAAACGAAAGACGAAGTTTCGGGAGAGTTTTTTATTCAGAAGATGGTCCGGACGGCAAAGTCTCTGCAGGGAAAGCAGGTCGGTCGATTCCAGTATCATTGGAGACAGGCGGGAGATACCCAGCCTCGCGTGAAAGACATCAGCGTGGCATATTTCAAGCCCTGGAACTGGGTCATCGGTGTTGGAACCTACCAGGATGAGTTTCTTGCCGCCACCCAGAATATTCAGAAAATTTCGAAACGCGGCGACGCGGTAATGCTCTCCGTACTGGTGGTGTCTCTGGCAGCCGCTATTGGAATTTGGTTCTTTACCTCAAAAGGGATCGCCGGACCGATCGTCCATATGGCCGAAATCGTCCGGAAGCTTGCTACCGATCGAGATCTTACCCTTGAGGTTCCGGTGCAGGGCAAGGATGAAATCGGAATCATGGCCTCGGAATTCAACAATATGACCTATCAGTTGAGGGAATCATTTAAAATGGTGGATTCCTCGGCATCCCGGGTGGGAGCGGATAGCGGCGAGGTTTCCCAGCGCGCCCATGCAAACCGGAAGCGTGCCGAAAACGAGGAAAAGCAGATCGCCCAGATACAAAACACGGTGGCTGAGATGGGTGGCACGGCGGGTGAAGTTGCCAAGGCCTCAGAATTACAGAAAGATATTGCAAAACAATCCAATGAAGAGGTTGAAAAACTGATTCAATATATGACGGAAGCGGCGGAAGCTTCCAAAAACCAGGTGGATGAGGCGAACCTGGCGACGGAACGTGTGGGCGTTATGGGTGAAACCGGCGGAAAAGTTGTGGCAATCGCCGGGAAACAGGGCGAATCCATAGCCCAGGTAACCGATGCCATCAATTCGATTGCAAAATCCGTGCAGGAGATGACTCAGGCCGCCACCCGTTCCCTGGAGCATGGTAAAAACGTTCTTGAAGCCGCGAACGACGGAGCAAATGCTGTTAATGCCTCCGTGGAAGGTATGCATGCTATTGCGGAATCGTCCGATCAGATTTCCGAAATCATCATGGTTATTACGGAAATCGCCGAACAGACAAACCTCCTTGCACTGAACGCGGCAATCGAGGCGGCGCGTGCCGGAGAGCACGGAAAGGGGTTTGCGGTAGTCGCCGACGAAGTTGGTAAGCTTGCACAAAGGTCTTCGGAGGCAGCCAAGGAGATCACCAAACTGATTAAAGATTCAACGGCACGGGTTGATGAAGGAACGAAACTGAGCGACCAATCGCAGCTTGCGCTGAAAAAGATCACCGAAGGCGGTCAAATCAACATGCAGGCAATTGAAGAAATTTCCAAAACCGTTGAAATGCTGGCCTCGGGTACCGTGCAGGTGAACGCCATGATGAGTGAACTGAACACCCTTGCACAGGCAATTTCAGAAATGGCAGGCCAGCAGGGTGAACGTCGGGAGGCGGCACAAAAGGCACTGGCCGATTTGGTTGAGAAATCCAGATCGATCGCCGAACTGGTCTCCAGCGCGGAAAATGCCGTTACGGACATTGGAAAGCAGATGCAGAATGTTCTGGGAAGCGCCGAACAAACGGAAAAACTGACGGAACTCCAGGCCCAACGATCGAAAAAGCTGATTGAAATTACAAACGAATCCGCCAGAGCTTCCAAGCAAACCGTGGAAGGCGCGGGACAGGTTGTTGCAATTACGGAAGATTTGAACAAACTGTCTCAGGCACTGATCCAGCAGGTTGAACAGTTCAAAATCGGCAACACGAAGTCGTCCGGCAGAAAAGAATCTGCGAACGCTTAAATGATGTCCATAAGGAATTTCTTGCAGAGCCATAAAGAATTGTTTGACTCATGATAAGAAGGATATATCGGATATGGAACAAATCGTAAGCCAGGAAGCAGGACAGTTGGAAAAAGACAGGCTGATCCAGTTGGTCGGCTTTATTATCGGCAAAGAATTGTTTGGCGTGAATATTCTCATGGTTCAGGAAATTATTCGATCCGCACCAATTACTCCCATTCCGGATTCTCCCGTTTTTATCGAGGGGGTGATCAATCTGCGGGGGAGTATCATACCGGTGATCGATTTACGGAAACGGCTGAACCTTGTACAGGATGAAAACGAAAAAAGGGACACATGGATTCTCATCATCAATATCGAAGGCCGTGTCACCGGGTTCATCGTCGATTCGGTAACAGAGGTGTTGAAGATCCTGGCGAATGAGATTAAGCCGCCCCCGGATATGGTGGTTGCCGGATTAAAGAGCCAGTATATCCAGGGTGTCTGTAAAATGGGAACCAAGCTGCTCATTCTGTTGGATTTTAACCGAATTCTCATGGTGGAAGAAATCCGAAAACTCAAGAAGATTGAGAGAAATTAAAAAGATAGGAAAAATGAAGGAAACCGTTGGAAAATTAAATTTTTGGATACAAAGCGAGGAGCAATGGGCAAAAGCATTTTGATCGTTGATGATTCCACAATAATGAGGAAGATGCTCAGAAAGACTCTCGAATCCAAGGGACACATTATTGTAGGAGAAGCGAAAGACGGCATGGAGGCGGTTGCGCTTTACAAGTCTTTAAAACCGGATCAGGTGACTATGGATATAACCATGCGAGGAATGAATGGATTAGACGCAGCCAAGGAAATTCTCCATCACGATCCGAAGGCAAAAATTCTTTTTCTCTCGAATCTGGATGAAGAAAAATATGGAGAAGACGCGAAAAGGCTGGGCGCAAAAGGTTATATCAATAAACATAAATCAAACGAAATACTCAACCTGATCGAAAGATTATAGGTTCCGGAAATATGGCAAATAAAGGCTTGGCGGATGCGATGAAGCGTAACTGGAAAAGTCCAGTTTATGAAACCGCACAAAATAAAAAAAAGAGAGATGATCAAAAAAGATCGGACAAATGTTCCACGTTCATACCGTACAATAAAGTATTGATCTGTTTTTTTCTGCTCCTCCTTTTCTCATTTTCCGCGGGCATGAAATTGATCCTTGAAATCAACGAACAGAAACAGGGCAAGAAAATTCAAGAAGCAATCAGCCATCCGATTTCCGCAAGCGAGATGGATCCGCTCGCGGCCGGTATCCGGAATATTTCTGAATTCCGACCGCATCGGATGATTTGGACGATAGGATTCCACTTTTTTGGTATCCTCGCCACGATGTTTGTATTTATGCGTTATTTCCTGAACCCACTGAAAGAGACGACAACCGCGGCAAAGCGAATCGCCGACGGGCATCTTGACGAAACCATTCCCGTTCGATCCTGTGATGAAATCGGAAATGTTGGACAGACGATCAACGATATTGCGGTCAATCTGCAGGAAACCCTTCTAACGGTTTGGAATCATACCGAACAATGCTCCGTTGCCATCGATCACATCCATGACCAAATCTCGATGCAACCGGCAAACCTTATATCTCACGAAACGATAAAAAACCTGGAATCCTTAAAACAGGGTATGGAATCCATGAGAACTTGGGTCAAAGAATTTGATTATTATGCGGTAACTATTGTTGAAAAAAAAGTCTTGGCACCTGAGAGCGACGGAATGAAACAAGAGATTCCATACAGTCAGCAACTCGGTGAAGGAGAATATCATGATTGATTTGTCGTTACTTCAAGATTTTATTGCCGAGGCGGGAGAACATCTCGAAGCAATGGAAAGCGACCTGATTCAATTGGAAGCAAATCCGGATAACAGAGAAATTCTCAACGATATTTTCCGAGCCATTCATACGATTAAAGGATCATCCGAGTATTTGGGCCTGGAAAAGATTGCCGAACTTTCCCATACACTGGAAAATTTGCTGGAAATCCTCCGGAAAGGTGAAAGATCACCGGACAGAAAGCTCATCGATACACTGATCGCCGCCCGGGATCGTATTGTTCGAATCATTGCGGACCTGGAAAGCAGTCAGTCTGAAGAGACGGAAATCAAAGATATTATCGAACAAATCCAATCCCTGTCGATGACCTCAAATACAAGGCCGCCGGAAGATCGATCCGAAAAGGACGGCCCTGAAAAAATATCCGGCAATGAAGCAGAAAGTAAAAATATCGATTCGATCCGAGTCGTTGAAAATAAAGATGATTCCATAGTATCTGAAGGTTCGGACGTCGAAATTTATGAAGAGGAAAATGATGAGGAGTTGCTGAACATCTTCATGCAGCAGCTGACGGATCTTCTATCGCTTTTAACAATTCAAACCAAAAAATTGCAGAATTCGAAGAAACCTCACGAAATATTGGACAAATGTTCTGAAACCATCCGGGCCTTGAAATCTTCCGCCAATTATATGGGGTATGAGAGACTGATCGTGCTTTACGATCAATGGTGCGACGATATCAATTCCTCCAAAGAAAAGGTGCTCGAAGGAAGTCAGACATCTTTTTCATTCATGTCATCCTACGTTGACTCAATTTTAAAGCAATTCCCGAAGATCAAACTTTCCGAAGCCGGAAGTGACGATGAGCCGCTTTTTGATCCGGAAAAGGAGGAGGCTGCTCCCATATCTCCAGAGGAATTTGATTTTTTTGATGAAGATGGACTGTTGTGTGAAGACAATGAAATTTCACAAAAATCAGCCCCGGATGACGATCTGTCTTTTTTTGAAGAGGTCGAAAAAAAACACGCGGAACCGGATCTGCCGGATGATACCGAACTGTTTGAAAAGCTGGGAAAAGCTTTTGATTTGAACATGATGGGAAATTGCGGCGGAGATATAGGGCTTTTTCAGGAAAAAATTGAGAAAGAGCTTTTTTCAACGCCTCTGACGGTCATTGAAGATCAGGAATCGCCGGCGGTTGAGATCGAAAAGAATTCTGGCTCGAAAGAAGTGCCGGTCAACCTGGACTCTGAAGAAAAAAAAGAAAGTGTACAAAAAGAAGAGACCCGATTCAAAAAACCCGAATCTTTGGGTTCGGCAGGTTTGTCGGTGAAGAAAACCATGCGGGTCGACACCGATAAAATCGATTCTCTGATGAATCAGGTCGGAGAGCTGGTCGTGAGCCGCGCATGGTTTTTGCAGCTTTTCAATGAAATGAGACAGTTGCAGCATTCCCTGAAAGAAACCGCCAAACTCGAGCAAAAGGAAATGAAGCAGGTTCGAAGCCTCACGTTCAAGCTGAGCGAAGCGACCACGGCTCTGGGTCGAGTTGCCAATGAAATGCAGGAAGGCGTTATGAAAGTGAGGATGCTTCCCATTGCATATCTGTTCAACCGGTATCCCCGTCTGGTGCGCGATCTTGTCCGTGATACGGATAAGCAGGTTGATCTGGAAATAAAGGGGCTGGAGACGGAATTGGACAAGATGATCATCGAGGAACTATCCGATCCACTCCTTCACATCGTTCGAAATTCCGTTGATCATGGAATTGAGACGGTTGAGAAACGAAGAAGTATCGGAAAACCGGAAAAGGGCAAGATAACGCTTAACGCTTACCACGAAAGCAACCATGTTGTTATCGAAATCACGGATGACGGGAGAGGGATTGATACGGAACTTCTAAAAGCCACTGCTCTGAAAAAAAAGTTTTTGCCCAAAGAAGAACTGGATCGGATGCCTTCAAAGGATCTGATCGAACTGATCATGAGACCCGGCTTTTCTACCGCTTCTCAGGTTACCCATACCTCAGGCCGCGGTGTTGGTATGGATGTCGTCAAAAAGAATATTGAAAAGTTGAACGGCACCATAGAAATCGATACCAAAGTGGGGATCGACACACGGTTTCGAATCAAGATTCCTTTGACGCTCGCGATTATTCCGGCACTTCTGGTCCGGGTAGGATCGGACATTTTTACGATCCCGCTTGCAACCGTTGAAGAGACCTTACGAATTTTTGAAAACGAAATTTCCATAATCGAAGACGTAGAGGTGGTCAATCTTCGAGAAAGCACACTTCCTCTCATCCGGCTCCCGGAAATATTCAATATATCGACAGGCAGACAGAACTCCGGGAAGCTTTTTGTGGTCGTCGTCACCACCGGAATGAGGCGGGTCGGACTCGTCGTGGATACTCTGATCGGGCAGGAGGAAGTCGTAATAAAGCCTCTGGCGGATTATTTACAGGAAAACAGCGGATTTTCCGGGGCAACGATACTGGGGGATGGACGTATTTCCCTTATTTTAGATGTTTATGAGCTTGTGAATCTATATATTGAAGGGCATACAAAAAGAAAGTATGCCGAAGCCGTTTAAAACACGCTCTCAAATGAGAACGGAACGGTATGCCGCTTCTTGTTTCCATTTCCATCCATTAAATTCGCAGGGGTAATGGAAAACCAGACTCCATGTTTCATGCATCCAACTGCCGGTTGAGATCCGAAGCCGCTGAACCTGTGTTCCGTTCCTCCGAATTGCCGGACAGGGCTTTGACTAAATAAAAAGCCAGCTCAAGGAATTAGAGCCTCCATTTTCTGAAAAAACCTTTTAGGCCTGGGGATGCAAGGCGGTTGATCTGCAGACAGATGAATAAAAAAGAAGAAGGATTCGAAGGCATCCTGAAAAATATTCAGTTGCCGGATCTCATTCAGATGTGCTGTTTATCCAACATCAATATGGCGATTCGTGTTACGAAAGACTCGCAACAGGGAGTCATTTATATTCAGGATTGCAGCATTACACACGCGGAATGCAGCAACAGCGTTGGAGAAAATGCTTTTTATGAGATCCTCGCATGGGAAAGCGGGGGTTTTGAGACGATGAAAATCGATGCGCCGCCGGAAGCTACCATTGAGAAGAACTGGCAGTTCCTTCTAATGGAAGCCGCCCGATTGATCGACGAAAGGGCAATTGAAGAAGTTCCGGTGGATGCGGCCGAGGAGATTCAACTTTTCCAAGAGACGAATCGTTTACGGGTTCTTATCGTTGACGATTCTCCGCTCATGTGCAGAATTTTAGAAAACATCCTCAAGGATGATGAGGAAATTTCCATCGTCGGAACGGCAAAAAACGGTGAAGAAGCCCTTTTAAAAATCGATGAACTCAAACCGGATCTGATTACCCTTGATGTAAACATGCCGGTTATGGACGGAAACACCGCCCTGAAGCATATCATGATAAAAAGCCCCTGCCCGGTGGTTATCGTAAGCAGCATGGGCAAGGGGTCTCAAAAAAATATTCTTGAATTTTTGCGTCTTGGAGCGGTTGATTTTATTAACAAGCCGGTAAAAAATGAAGAGATGTCCAACCAGAAGCAGAAGATAATTGAAAAAATTCGCATCGCCGCCAATGCCAAGATCCATCATTTTAGAAGAGTGAAAGAACCGAAAATGGTCGTTAAAGAAGCAAAGGAAACCGGTTTTCAGACGCCATGTGAACGTTTGGTGGTTATAAGCTCGGGTATCGGCGGATATGCTGAATTGATCCGATTGATACCGCTTTTGCCTTCGGATCTGAAGGCATGCCTGTTGCTTCTTCAAACCATGCCTCAGGAGTTTGTAGCGCCATTATCCGATTACTTGGATAAGATCAGCAGAACCATTGTATTGCCTTTGCAAAGTGATGCTCCGCTTCTGTGCAACCGATGTTATCTGGGAACCCACGACTACTCTCTGGTTTTAAATTCGGGACAAGGAATCTATTCGGTTTTATTGGAAGATCCTTTGTCTGAAATCGAACCGAGACGCGGCTGTCTCGATTCATTTCTCCATTCGATTGCGGATGTTTTTTCTGAAAATGCTTTCGTGGTTTTATTGTCCG
>Ga0116141_10001362_pt1 | contig 20816 bp, 14 predicted proteins | sample AD_UKC097_MetaG_FD_89744 | JGI IMG/M metagenome (GOLD analysis project Ga0116141, IMG submission 89744) | Active sludge microbial communities of municipal wastewater-treating anaerobic digesters from USA - AD_UKC097_MetaG | ecosystem: Engineered > Bioreactor > Anaerobic > Digestate | place: USA...
CGATAGAGGCTACGGCCTTCCCTGCCCGGGTGCTTCCGGTAAGAGTAACAGCGGTAATTTTAGAGTTTCGTATGACCGATTCCACTTCCGGTACATCCACAACTATTGTTCTGAATACATTTTCAGGGAAACCGGCTTCGATTATCAGTTTCTCTATTTCAAGGGCACACCCTGTAACATTCGGTGAGTGTTTAAGTATGCCACAATTTCCGGCTGTTAAGGCGGGGGCAGCGAACCTGAAGACCTGCCAGAAAGGGAAATTCCACGGCATTATCGCCAGAATAAGGCCAAGTGCTTTGTACGCGACGAAACTTTTGGAAGCATCAGTCTCAATCAACTCGGATTGAAGGAAACTCTCACCTTTTTCAGCATAGTATTCACACACCCATGCAGATTTCTCAATTTCACCAATTCCCTGAGCGAGGGGCTTCCCCATCTCTCTAGCCATCAGTTTCGCCAGAAAATCCTTCCTTGCGCGCAGCAAAGAAGCCGCATTCATCAGCCAACCCCGGCGATCCTCGAATGAAGTTTTACGGTACTCTTTGAAAGCCTGATCAACAGAATCGATGATCTTTGTAACTTCAGCGGTATCCATTAATGGGTATGACGCGAATACTTCTTCAGTGCGTGGATCGACCGAGGTAAACATTTTATTTTCCTGTGTAATAGTCGATCATTCTCTGGATGGCTCTCTTGCAGACGGTGCAGTAGTTATCAACAGAGATCGAGTTCATCGAGCAGTCCTGTTTCGGACGGTAAACACCTTTAGCCACATATCCCCCGCCTTCAAAAGCGCCGAGCTTTTTCTCAAACTCTTTAGTGGCTGGTGTGGGGATCGGAGTGTCTTCTTTCACGAGATCTTTCCACTTCGACTCAAAGTCGACAAGAGTAGTAATGTTTGCTTCAAGTGGTTCTGTTCCGAGTGGGTAAAAATCGTTGTATGCGGTCGAACTTGTGTAGTATTCATCTGCCAAAAACGCGAAAGCGTGACCGAACTCATGGACGAACACATACTCTGAATAGATGTTGAAGTTTACGCAGGTAGCGTAGTAGTTATAGATCGCGCCGCCTCCATACTTGTCGCTGTTCACAAGGATATATATCTGATCGTAGGGGGCGTTTGCAGCCAGGTCACGAACCGCATTGTATTCCTCTGTCATGAGATAGCGTTCTTCATCGAATGTATAAAATGAAGTGCCGGCGGCTGTGTTGACATAGATCTTTTCAGCAGGAATATCAGTTCCCGACTGCTGAGATGGAGCTTCAACTCCCCAGATGTTGAATGAGGTCTTGTTCTCTTTGTATGGTGATGAATTGAAGAGATACTGGGCGAATCTGTTACAATCTTTCTTGAACTGATCCATCTCCTTGGTGGTATACCCCTCAGGGATGATCACGATATCAACTTTCTCTCCGGGGTCGCCGTTGTTAACCACTTTGAACGAAGGATACACATTATCCCTGTCTTTTTTAATGAAGTAGTTCTTCGGATCGATATCCATTTCGAATTTCTTTACGAATGAATGATCCTTTAAACGAGTCGAGATGGTCACCTTAACCGGGGCTTTGGGGAATGGCATAACAACACTCTCTTCAAAGGCTTTATTTATGCTCTTCGCCTCGTCAGTGGTTTGCCATTCAGAAAAAAGTGATGAGTAATGCTTAGAGTAGATAAGTTTCCCGGTCGCGCCGTCGAACACTTCGGCTTTATACTTGCCATAATTGAAGGGATCGAGCAGATTCTTGACTGGCCCACCCCAGTGAGGCTCCTCGATCAGCGTGCTGAAATAATAGTAGTCTTCGGTCTTATTGCCGGCGTGGGTGTAGTCGAGCCTGAGAGTTTTCTTCTCGAAATACTTCTCAAACTCAGTTTGGGCATTGAGGTTGACCAGTAAAAATAAAAAGAGTAAAGATCGTAGAACTTGCATTGCTCACCAATTAAATTAACAATTGGCAAATTTACTGATTTTTACTCTTTTAATTTCGCTTAAAGTTAGCGGTTATTCCTGATTCAGAATGTTACGGTCGATAGCAGAAGCCAGTTTGAAGTCTCTACCGGTGATGCCGTTCGCGTCGTGAGTTGAAGTGGTCACGCGCAATTTATTCCATCCGTACATAAGAATATCAGGGTGATGGTTTTGGTCCTCAGCCAGTTCGGCGATCTTGTTGACAGCAGTTAGAACTTCATTAAAGTTCTTGAACTGATAATTCTTGGTGATCGTATCACCTTCTCTTGACCAGCCGGGAAAGCCGGTCAGCTCATTGTTTACGAGATCATCTGTTAATTTTAACATTTTCTCCTCCGGTATTTTTAGAAAAAAAAGAGGCTGCCCCGTGAAAGGCAGCCTCAGAAATTACACACTCAGGTCAGTACCAACTTCGAGAGAGCTCTCGTCCATAAAGACCAGGTAATCATTGTCATTCAAATGACGGGCAACAATTCTGGTACCATCCTTGAACGATCCTCTGAGTATCTCTTCACTGAGGGGATCCTCAATATAGTTCTGGATAGCCCTCTTTAGAGGTCTGGCACCGAATTTCGGGTCAAAACCTTTATCAGCGAGAAAACTTTTCGCCGAGTCTTCAATAACCAGCTCAAGTTTATTGTCATGAATGTTTTTCATAAGGTCTTTGATCTCAACATCAATGATCTTTATTATGTCTTCCTTGTCAAGGTTTCTGAACACGATCTGATCATCCAGCCTGTTTAAGAACTCGGGACTGAACAATTTCTTCACGGCGTCATCGATAACACTCTTCATGCTGTCATATTGGTCTTTCTGGCCATCCGCGCCGAAACCGAACGAACCGGTAGTACGGATATCCCTGATGCCAATATTCGAGGTCATGATTATAATTGTATTCTTGAAGTCAACTTTTCGGCCAAGACTGTCAGTAAGTCTACCTTCATCCAAGACCTGGAGGAGCAGCGAAAAGATATCAGGGTGGGCCTTCTCTATCTCATCGAAAAGCACCACAGAATAGGGCTTTCTTCGTACTTTCTCAGTAAGCTGACCGCCTTCTTCATAACCGACATATCCCGGAGGCGCTCCAACTAGACGGGATACGGCGAATTTTTCCATGTATTCGCTCATATCTATCTTTATCAGCGCGTCCTCACTGTCGAAGAGGTATCTTGCCAATACTTTACACAATTCTGTTTTTCCAACACCTGTCGGACCGAGGAAGATAAAACTACCGATCGGTCTGTCAGGGTTCTTCAGCCCGGCGCGAGCCCTGCGGATAGCTTTGGTAAGCTTCTTGATCGGCTCATCCTGTCCGATGATGCTCCCTTTAAGGGCTTCTTCCATATTGAGGAGTTTCTCGGATTCGGTCTGGGCAACTCTGGTGACCGGTATACCGGTCATCATCGCAACCACAGTAGCTATATCTTCCTCAGTAACATCAAAAACATTCTCCTTCGATTTTTGTTCCCACTCTTCCTTGGCGCTCTCAAGTTCAGCGAGAAGGTTTCTTTCAGTATCTCTCAGGCGGGCTGCTTCTTCATAGTCCTGCTGTTTAACTACAGCAGCCTTCTGTTTCCGTACATCCTCAACATCCTCTTCCATTTTAAGGATCTCTGCAGGGACCTCATAATTGCGCATGTGCACGCGGCTGCCGGCTTCATCTATCACATCGATGGCCTTGTCAGGCAGGTGACGGTCAGTAATATAACGGATACTCATCTTCACAGCTGATTCAATCGCTTCGTCTGAGTACCTCACATGGTGATGCTCTTCATACTTGATCTTGATGTTCTCAAGTATCTGAATTGTATCTTCATAAGTCGGGGGCTCAACCATGACTTTTTGGAACCTTCTGTCGAGTGCACCATCAGTCTCGATGTATTTACGGTATTCATCAAGTGTTGTGGCACCAATGCACTGGAAATCTCCTCTTGCAAGCGCGGGTTTGAACATGTTCGAGGCATCCAGCGAACCGGAGGCACCACCGGCTCCAACTATGGTATGAAGTTCATCTATAAAAATTATTACTTCTTTTGCCTTTTCAAGCTCGGTTAGCAGGGCTTTCATTCTCTCTTCGAACTGTCCGCGGTACTTGGTACCGGCTACAAGCCCGGCAAGATCGAGGGTGACCACCCTCTTATCCTGAAGTATGCGTGGCACTTTCTTCTCGACGATTCTGATAGCCAGACCTTCGGCAATGGCTGTTTTTCCAACACCCGGTTCTCCTATAAGAACAGGATTGTTCTTCTTCCTGCGGCTGAGGATCTGAGCAACCCTTTCTATCTCGGTCTCCCTCCCGATAACCGGATCGAGTTTATCTTCTAGCGCGAGTTTTGTGAGATCGCGTCCGAAATTATCAAGTACAGGGGTTTTTGTCTTCTCCTGCTTTTTCTGCGAGGGAGGAGGTAATGGACCTGAGGAACTGCTTCCTCTGTCGGCGTTCGACTCCCTGCTGGAAAGCAGGCTGTTTAATTCATTCTTTGCGGATTCATAAGCGAGACCAAACTGCATAAGAATCTGGGTGGCCAGAGTATCTTCATCCCTTAGAAGTGAGAGAAGAAGGTGCTCTGTACCTATCACATCAGCTTTGTAAATCTTCGCTTCGATCTGTGTAATTTTAAGTATTTTTTCAGCCTGCTTGGTCAGAGGAAGATTTCCGATAGTAAGAGTACCTCCACTCGACCTTAATGAGTCTTCTATTACCTTCTTTAGTTCAAGAAGATCCACATCAAGATTTTTCAAAATACGGACCGCCACACCCTGGCCTTCACGGATTATCCCCAGAAGCAAATGCTCGGTTCCTATGTAGTCGTGCCCCAGTCTGACAGCTTCTTCTCTGCTCAGCCTAATTACATCTTGCAGTCTGTCCGAAAAACTTCCATCCATCTTGTAGTCCTAAGTTTTAGATTTTTGATTGATCGAATATAGAGATTCTTCTTTTTGTACACAATTCAGGTCGAATTCAACCAATTATAATTGACCTGAAGCCCTTAAAAACTTCTTATAACTGTTAAACAAATCTAAATGAAGATTTGTTCTTAAAATAAAATCACCCCTCTTATATGATCGATTTTTAGTATCTTTTCCATGACTATTTAATAAATCTTATCGGAGTAAAAAATGCCAGACGAAATTTTAACAGGCTTCTCGATCTTCATAATCGTTGGGGCCCTGATCTTCTTGATGTTTTTCCTTTATTTCGTTCCAGTCGGGCTCTGGATCACAGCGATCTCATCAGGCGTAAAAGTAAAAATATTTAAAGACCTGGTGGGTATGAGGCTTAGAAAGATCAACCCGCATGTAATTGTCAGGGCCAAGATCACTGCTACCAAAGCAGGGATCGAAGTGGAGATACCCAAGCTTGAAGCCCATCTTCTGGCGGGTGGAAATGTTGACAAAGTGGTTAACGCACTTATTTCAGCAGACAAGGCACAACTCGACCTTTCATTCGAGAGAGCCACGGCTATCGATCTCGCGGGCAGGGATGTACTCGATGCCGTTAAAATGTCTGTTAACCCTAAAGTTATTGAGACTCCCCTTGTTGCCGCGATGGCGAAAGACGGTATCCAGCTTAAGGCTGTAGCCAGGATCACAGTAAGAACAAATATTGAACGGCTCGTCGGTGGTGCCGGCGAAGCTACCATCCTCGCGAGGGTTGGTGAAGGTATAGTTTCAACCATCGGTTCATCAGAGAGTCATAAACATGTTCTGGAGAACCCTGATTCAATCTCAAAAGTGGTATTAAGCAAGGGCCTCGACAGCGGAACCGCGTTTGAGATCCTCTCAATCGATATCGCGGATGTTGATGTTGGCGCGAATATAGGCGCGAAACTTCAGGCTGATCAGGCTCAGGCGGATCTTCAGATAGCCAGAGCGAGAGCTGAAGAGCGAAGAGCTGCTGCCGTAGCCCTCGAGCAGGAGATGAATGCCGAGGTTGCCAGGCAGAAAGCCAAGGTCATCGAAGCCGAAGCAGAGGTACCTAAAGCGATCGCCGAGGCATTCAGATCAGGCAATCTTGGAATTATGGACTACTACAATCTTAAAAATGTTCAGGCCGATACCAGCATGAGAGAAGCTATCGCGAAGCCTGACGATTCGAAGTCGAAACCGGCAAGCTAAGCCATGGACAATATTTTTGAGATTATCGTATTCATCATTTTCTTCATCATCTCTGTTGTAAGCAGCATGAAGAAGAAAGGTAAGGAAGTGCCGCAGCAGCAGGTTCCTCAAAGGCAACCCAAGAGGAACACTCAGCAACAAAGGCCGGCTCCTAAAGAGTATACCACTTATACGAGCACTCAGAAACATACTGAAACCACTCAACCGAGTGACGCTTTCTCAGAACTTGAAGCTCTTTTTGGCTGGGGAACGCTTCCCCGGCCGGAACGGACTGAGGGCTACACTTCACGGGCAAAAGATCCATCGAGGGAGTCTGATTACAAACCCTTCGAAGAAACGGTTAAAACATCCAATTACCAGGAATATAAATCAAAAGAACCCGTAATAAAACCGGATCAATCCCGGGAGTCGGATTTCGTTTTAAGCTATGAGGATCTCCCATCTCCGGAAACGGAGTCGGTAAGTCTTGAGGAGTTAAGCCGGCAGTTCGAATTGGCGGAAGCTTCAGCAATGAAGCACGAACATGCTGTTGCTGATGCCAATCTGACCTACAGCAGAAGTCGCGGTTTAATCGATAAACTGAGGAGCCGGGAGTCGTTCAGAGATGCGGTCGTAATGAGTGAGATATTAAAAAGACGCGGAGCAAATTGGAAAAGAGCCTGAAAACAATAAAATTAAGGGATATAACCACTCCAAACCGGCTTATCAAGAATTATGATGAGTCGAAATTTGCGATCGATTATGTAAACTCTCTCAACCCTGCCCAATACGAGGCCGCCCGTGCCGAGGAAGGGAGTTATCTGATAATAGCCGGTGCGGGTTCAGGCAAAACCCGCACCCTTGTTTACCGTGTAGCCCGCCTTATCGAAATTGGATACGACCCCTCCTCAATCCTTTTGCTGACCTTCACCCGTAAGGCAGCTAATGAGATGATGCACCGGGCTGAGTTGCTGTTAGACAAACGCTGCACGAAAATTCAGGGAGGCACATTCCACTCCTACGCCAACATGATACTCCGGAAGTATGCACTCGCGGCACACCTTGAGCCAAACTTCACCATTCTCGATCAGGGTGACTCCGAAGATGTGGTTAATCTAATCCGCTCTGAGTCGAGCGCGATCGAAGAAAAAGTGCGGTTCCCTAACAAGCAGACCCTTTTCAAGATATTCTCTCTTAGTGTTAATACAGGCAGACACCTCGACGAGATAGTGGATGAAGAATTTCCCCACTTCATGCGGCATATCGAGAAGATAAACGAACTTCATGTGGCATACACGGCATACAAAAAGAAGAACAATCTCCTCGATTTTGACGATCTTTTGATCTACCTGAGGGACTTCTTTTTCGAGTATTCTCCCACAGCCAAGAGGATCCTCGACTCGATAAATTTTATCATGGTCGATGAGTATCAGGATACCAACCACCTTCAGGCAGAACTAGTGGAAGCTCTCACCCAAACCAATAAAAATATCATGGTTGTGGGTGACGATCTTCAATCAATTTATTCTTTCAGAGGGGCAAACTTCAAAAATATTATGCAGTTTCCGGAGCTGTTCCCGGGCACTTCGCTTATCAAACTGGAAGAGAACTACCGCAGTACACCCCAGATACTGAACTTCGCCAACAAGGTGCAGGATGCCGCGGTTTGGAAATATGAAAAGAACCTGTATTCTTACCGGCCGGATGGCGAACTCCCATATATCATTGCCTCCGAAAACGAAAACATGCAGAGCAGATTCATTGTACAGAAGATACTGGATCTCCGCGAAGAAGGGGTTTCCCTCGCGGATATCGCAGTGTTGTTCCGCTCCTCTTTCTTCTCATTCGATCTCGAGATCGAACTGACAAAGGCCAATATCCCGTTTGTGAAGATCGGCGGGATTAAATTTGTAGAGGCTGCCCACATCAAAGATATTCTCGCGTTCCTTAGGGTTCTTCTAAATCCGCTCGATCTGGTTAGTTGGTATCGCATTCTGATGATGCACCCGGGTATCGGACCCAAGACCGCCAGGAAGATACTTGAAGAGATCAGTTCCGGCAAGGCAAACATCACCAAAGAGGTGAGTTCTTCCGCGGAAACTATCTTCGCCACCAAGTGTTTGAAACTGCTTGAAGTGATGAGGAAACTTTTCGTGAAACAGGAAACCCCAACGGAGAAAACCCAGAGCGTTGTTAATTACTATTATCCCCTCTTCACAGATCTTTATGATGACTTTAACAAGCGCTCGAAGGATATAGACACTCTCCTGAACATCACCGAGAAATATGACAGGCTATCAGACCTCCTCTCCGATATGGCGATCGAACCGCCGCTGGATTCAATTTCTGATCTCGACAGTCCTGACAAGGAAGATGAAAAACTAACCTTAAGTACAATTCACTCGGCAAAAGGGCTTGAGTGGCACTCTGTTTTCATCATGCACGCGATAGATGGATTCTTCCCTTCGATCAGATCTATTGAAACAGCCGAAGGTCTTGAGGAGGAACGCAGGTTGATGTATGTTGCATCCACCCGGGCAAAGCAAAATCTTTTCATAACCTATCCTATGAAGGTTTTCGATCGTGAAATGGGAGTAACTTTCTCTAAACCTACCAGATTCCTCAACAATATTACTTCCGATATCGCGGAAGGATATCTGCTTGAAGAATAACGCTGAAACTTTTTCAGTTTTTGCCGATATAACTTCTTAAAAAGAAAGGAATTTCATGAAAAAAACTATTTTCCTTATGCTCGCATTTTTCACTGCGGTCTTCGCGCAGAGTGAACTTAAGTACGAAATGGTCAAGACTCACAAGGCCTATACTGATCCTGCTTCCCCTAGAGACACACTTCTCGTGTTCATACTTGAATATCCGGAGTTTGATGATTCAGGAGTAAATAAGAAGCTAGCGAAGTTTATGAACCAGCAAGTTATGAAAATTTACACCGATCCTGCTTTGGGTGGTGGTGATCTCAAAAAAGTGATGGAAGATTTCAAGAATTATCGCGAAGACTCCGAAGGCAGTCCTTTCGCAACCGGTTGGTATATCGAGAAGAGCATATCTTATGATGCTCCTGTATCAGGCATCGGCACTCTTACCTATTCAGGGTACGCGTATACAGGTGGAGCGCATGGCGGTTCCTGGGTTTACTACCATAATTACGACCTCAAGAAAGAGAAGAAGCTTAAGCTGACTGATGTATTAGTGAAGAATTACCAAAAAACACTCCTTACGGTTGGCGAAAAACTCTTCAGGCAGTTAAAGGGCCTTGCTCCCGGCCAGAGTCTTGAAGGTGACTTTTGGTTCGAGAACAATAGATTCCATTTCAACGATAATTACCTTTTTACCGCGAAAGGATTGGTTTTCTACTATAATGAATATGAAATTTCATGCTATGCATGCGGAACAACAGAACTCTTGATTCCGTGGAAGGATATCAAAACCCTTGTGATAAAAGACGGCCCACTGGGCAAATTAGCTAACTAATCAATCAGGAATATTTTAATGAAGCATCTCTTAATCGTTTTTATTCTCTCCGTTATAACTCTTGCATATGCTCAGGCTCCTCAGTACACGATGAAGGAGGTTAACAGGGTTTACAACAGTGAACAATATAAAAGGGACAGTGCCTATACCATATCTATCGTATGGCCGGTATTCGATGAAAACGGACCCAATAGTTCGCTTGCCCAAACCCTCAACTTCGAAACCCGAAATATTCTTCAGGTTGGCACCGGGACGGTTGAAGATATAGTCGATTCGATGATCGCGATGTATCAAAGTTGGGAATCGGAAGATGACTTTGGTGTTTACTGGTCACACGAGCATAGCCTCTCTGTAAGTGAGACGGGAGGCAAGATCGTTTCAATAACCGAAAGCGGCTGGGATTACGCGGGAGGGGCTCACGGACTCGGATTCGTTTTCTATCACAACTATTCGGTCGAGACAGAGAAAAAATTAGAATTAAGCGACCTTTTGCTTCCGGGCGGAGAAGAAGTCTTACGCGCCGCGGCAGAGGAAATATTCCGGAAGGACCTGGACCTTGTCGGAAAAGATCTGACTGAAGAAGGTTATTGGTTCGGTGAAGGAGGATTCACGCTGAATTCAAATTTCAAACCGGAAACAACATCGATAACATTCTTCTACAATTCTTACGAAATAGCTCCTTACGCGGCGGGTCCAACAGAGATCACTATTCCGTACGAAAAATTCAGACAGGTGATCAAAAAAGACGGGCCTCTGGGATTTGTCGTTGATTAATTAAAGAAGCAGGTTTTGCTCCGTTTTTGAGTCGAAAAGGTGGACCTTTGAAGTTTCAACCTCAAGTTTCACCTTTTCACCGGCTCTGTATCTGATACCTGTTGAAACCCTCGCGACGCATTTCACCCCTTCGATATTGAAGTGCAGATACTCTTCATTTCCCATCATTTCAACCAGATCAAGTTCAACTTCGATCACAATTACGCCCTGCTTCGCGACACGCGACCAAAGCCTGAAATTTTCCGGTCTGATTCCTGCTATCACATCGGTAGCTGAATCCAGTTTTCTCTCATGCAAGTTCCTGTCGAAGTCAACCTTTACTTGATTTCCGTTGCTGGAAAAAGTAAAGTTTAGTTTTTTGCTGATCGTGCCGGGAATGAAATTCATCGCGGGAGAACCAATAAACCCGGCGACAAATTTGTTGGCAGGCCGGTCATAGAGATTCATCGGCTCATCAAACTGCTGCACGACTCCTCCGTTTAAGACACAGATACGGTCGCCCATAGTCATGGCTTCAACCTGATCATGGGTAACATAGATCATGGTTGCTTCGAGTTGTTTATGCAGTCTTGATATCTCGGCTCTCATCTGCACCCTGAGTTTAGCGTCGAGGTTACTCAAAGGTTCATCGAAAAGAAAAACTTTTGGTTTTCTTACAATTGCTCTTCCCACTGCCACCCTTTGCCTTTGTCCACCGGAGAGTGCTTTTGGCTTTCTGTCGAGGTAATCTTCAAGTTCAAGTATCTTGGCTGCTTCTGAAACCCTTTCTTCAATCTCATCTTTGTCCATTTTCCTCAGTTTTAACCCGAAGGCCATATTGTCGCGAACCGACATGTGAGGATACAGGGCGTAGTTTTGGAACACCATTGCAATATCACGGTCTTTAGGGGGAAGGTTGTTTACCAGTTTGCCGTCGATATAGAGTTCGCCACCGCTTATCTCTTCCAGACCGGCTATCATACGCAAGGTTGTGGTCTTACCACATCCGGAAGGCCCAACAAGGACGACGAACTCCCTGTCTTTGATGTCAAGACTGACCGAGTGTACAACCTTGTTGCCGCCATCATATACTTTTGAAATATTCTTTAGTTTAACCTCTGCCATTGGGTCCTCATCTTTAATGTAAACGCTTACAATCTAATTGTAAAAATAATATATCCATCTGAAAAAAGAAACAGGTTCCCTGCTTCTCGAGATGGATTGAGCAACATTCATCAAACTTTTTTATTTTTACTCATCACAAAATGAATTCTATGACAAGATCCACAGCAAGATATCTGATATTGATCCCGTTGATCATCGCGGTTGGTGCCTTTGTACTCCTCCACTTTAGCGATCGTGGGAATAATGGCTCAATTAATGGAGAGATATTAAAAGACTCGATCAAAATGAAAGATGAATTCTTCGGAGCGCGCGACTCGATGGTTAAAGAGCAACTTCAGGCTCGCGGGATCACAAACCGGCTTGTTCTGGACGCGATGCTCAATGTCAAACGGCATCTGTTCGTTCCTGAGCGCTACCGTCCCTACGCGTATGCCGATGGCCCCCTCCCCATCGGGCTCGACCAAACTATATCTCAACCTTACATAGTTGCGTATATGACCGAGGCGGTCGATCCAAAACCCGAAATGAAGGTTCTCGAGATCGGGACCGGCTCAGGTTATCAGGCGGCAGTTCTCGCCGAGATAGTTAAAGAAGTTTATACGATCGAATATTTCGATCAGCTGGCAGGAAATGCTGCCAAAATTCTCGATTCACTCGGCTACAAGAATGTCAAAGTAAAAGCCGGCGATGGTTTCTTCGGGTGGAAAGAATACGCTCCGTTTGACGCGATAATCGTAACCGCGGCTCCCGAAGATGTGCCTCAGCCCCTGATCGATCAGCTAAGGGAAGGCGGTCGAATGATCATACCACTGGGTGGCTCCGGTACTATTCAATCTCTTGTTATCCTGCAGAAAGTTAACGGCAAGATCGAAAGACGCGAAGCGATGAAGGTTAAATTCGTCCCGTTCCTCAGAAAATAGATTCACTCCGATTCCCCATTCAATTCCCGAGAAATCCTGAAATCGCGTTCGAAACCATCTTCATCTCGCACCCGGGTGCAAGGTGGCCACAATCGTTGTGGAGTAAAAGCAAGCCGCACTTCAATATCTGTGCAAATCTAATCGACTGATAAGGCTGGATCAATTGATCGGTAGCCGAAACCACGATGAACACCTCCCCTTTCACTGCTCTTGCAGCCTCTTCAAGACTTCCATCGAACTTTTTTGTTATGTCATGATTTACCATTGCCTTCATTTGGGCGATCCGGTTGGCTGCCGGGAATCTTGCCGCGGTTTTTCCGGAGAATTTCCCCAGAAGATCCCTGTACTCCCACGGAGTGAAGTTCGTATCAACCTGTGAGGCTGTTCTCGCGAAAAGATAGAAATTCAGGTCAAAAATCCTGTTTGCGACTGAATCCGGTACACCATATTTCCCGATAAGTTCTAGCGTCTGAATTGAAGATTCAAAAAGCAACTGATTCACACTGCTCTGAACAGGTGTACCGACATAGGGGAGGTATTTCTTTGCGAACCCCGGGTATGTAACCATCCACTGGTAAACCTGCATCCCCCCCATTGATCCACCGATTAGAGCGTGTACCCCCGATAAATTGAAATGCTTCGTGAACAAGAGATACTGACTGTTAACCATGTCTTCTATCGTAATATCCGGGAACTCGAGCCCGCTTATGTAGTTAGTAGGCGATGTGGATATTCCGTTCCCTAGTGCATCAATCAGGATCGTAAAATATTTATTTGTATCTATGAATTTATCGCGTCCGAGCGCCCCGGTCATATCTTCAGAAGATCCGGCATACCAACTAAGGTAAGCCACCACATTCGATTTTTCGTCATTAAGTTTCCCGAAGGTTCTGTATCCAATCCTGGTATTCTTAAGGGTCTGTCCGGAGACAAGTTCAAGGTCACCCAGTTCATAAAATTTCTGTTGCGGAATGATCGAAACTGAAATGAGAAAAAATAGTGCCACAACCGTGGTTTTCATCTGAACGCTCCAATGAATTTTAAATATTATCAACGGAAAAACTAAGTAAAAAATAGATTTTAACAATTTATCAAAAATTTTGAGGCCTAATCCAACTTCTCGATTCCGGCCTGCTGATATGTAACCGAATGATCGTAAATTTAAGGTTGATTTATTCATTTTTTTATTCAGGCAATTGATGCGATATCTTTTATTCGTCACCGTTTTAGCAACATCTTTAGTAGCACAGTTATCCCAACCAAAAATAATTGAGTTTCGCGAGAAATTACCCCTTTCAGAGCTCTCCGGAAACGACTTTAGCCGTTTAACCGATGCCAACGGTATCATAACCACAACGAACCAAGCCACTCTGGTTTCCAATGAAAAGAAATTCCCAAAAACTGATGATGCTCCCTTTATTGCGATGGCGGTGAGTGTAAAAGGTAGTTTTTCAGGTTCTGGTGATCTTGCTTTTACGCTGGTTGTTGATGGTATAACAGAGAAATTGATAACCGACGAGCACGCTGATGCTGAACAAATGAAGTGGATGATCGTATCTCAATTGTTCTTTGCTAAACCTGAATCGAAAAACTATAAAGTTATCGTTACAGCAACGAGGCCCGGTGTTGTAATCAGGGATATAGAAGTGGTAATGATCAACCCCGGTAGATCAGTACCAGTTGAACCTGAAGTTTCTCTCACAACTGAAGACACTTATCCCAAACCACCGGTGGTCAGTAGAACCGGGTGGGGCTGCCCTGTCGGTCAGAACACCAACTGCGGTAATTCTACCACTACGGTCACTCACCTCATCGTTCATCACTCAGCCGGTAGCAACAGTTCATCTGACTGGGCGGCAGTGCTCCGTTCGATCTACCAGCTTCACACAGCCACAAACGGTTGGTGCGATGTTGGTTACAACTATCTTGTAGCTCCCAACGGTGTTATTTACGAAGGCCGTGGCGGTGGCGACAATGTAGTTGGTGCTCATTTTTGCGGTTACAATGGTGGCACGATGGGAGTCTGTATGCTGGGTACATATACAACCGTGTCCCCTTCATCTGCACTGTTAACTTCTTTGGCCAAAATTCTTGCATGGAAGGCGGATCAGAGAGGGATCGATCCTCTCGGCATCTCCTACCACCCATCATCCAATTCAACTATTAACAACATCAGTGGTCACCGTGCCGGTTGCACCACAGAGTGTCCGGGTTCTGCGTTCTTCAATAACGACCTGGCAAATATTAGAAATGATGTGCTTGCCCTTATTCAGACGCTGGCGCCCAAGGTGGTTACTGCCTCCCCGGCGGGTGGTACATCAGATGTTAAGGTATTCGCTCCCATTCAATTAACATTCAATCTGCAGATGGATACCACTTCAGTGCGTAATGCTATCTCGATCACCCCCGCGGATACTTTTTCAGTTAGTTTCCCCTCAAGAACTGAAGTGGTTATCTCCCCTGCCGGCCTTTGGAGTCCATCGACCCAATACACTCTGAAGATCGATACGACCGCGAAAAATATTCACGGAACGCCGATCGATGGCGACGGGAATGGTACCGGGGGCGATCCGTACTATCTCTCATTCACTACAACTCAGCCCGACAATTTCGCGCCGGTGATACTCAAGCTGTACCCACAGGGCGAAAATACCGGTACTTACGCTGAAATGATGATAGTTTTTAATGAGGAAGTGACCAACTATGAGCAAAACATAACGGTTCAAGATGGAAGTGGAGCCTCAGTTACTCTTTCACCTGTCTTATATTCCTGGGATGGATACCGGTCCACTTTGCGATTTAAGTCAGCGGCTCTGCTTCCCGAAGGTCGTTTCTACACTCTCCGTTTAGGCGCATCGATAAGCGACAAAGTTGGTAACCGTTTGGGTGAAGATAGGTTATATAATTTCCATGTGCCGATCACTTCATTCATCGAAGGAACTGTCGTCGATAGATTCGAAGGAATCACAACCTGGGGTAACCCGTTAACCACTCCGGGCACCACCCGGGTGGATACCCTGCTAACCGGATTTTCTATATCAGGTGAAAGAAAACGGGGCGGTATATTCTCCGGGAAACTCAGTTTCGGCTTCACCCATGAGAACGGTGGAAAAGCCGTGATCAAAAAATCGAGTGGCCACCCTCTTCCCACAGGCACAGTTCAGGCGGGTGTCTGGGTTTTCACTCAATTGAACGGAAACAGACTCGTTGCCCTCTTCGAAGGCACATCGGAAGAATGGGTTCCTGTTGGCGAACTGAATTTTTATGGGTGGAAGTTCATCAATGTCTCGATAGACAACACGGCCGGAAACAAGCAATTCAAGGGTTTTATGGTTGAACAGATCCCCGGTCTCGACCGGACAGGAGAGGTATTCTTCGACAATCTCCAGTTCAATGGCACATTCACCGGCACTGAGGGTGAAATTGATTCACCTGTTGAGTTTTCATTGCAACAGAATTATCCTAACCCGTTCAACCCTGAAACCTTGATACAATTCACTCTTCCTTCTTCCGGATTTACGCGAGGGACTGTTTACGATGTCATGGGCAGTGAGGTGGCTGAGCTCGTAAATGGCGAAATGAGCGCTGGACAACATTCGATAAGATTCGATGCGTCACACCTTTCATCAGGTGTATATATTTTCAAACTGATCGCCGGATCAAATACTCGCGCGATAAAAATGATAGTTTCGAAATAGGCAAACATGTCATCAAAAGAATCAAAAATAGTTTTTGGAACAGACGGCTGGCGTGGCATCATTGATCTTGATGTTACCAATAAATCGATCGCGGTAATCGCTCAGGCGTTCGCGGATCACCTGCTTGCTTCCGTACACAAGATAATTTCACCCGCGGTTGTGATCGGATTTGACGGTAGAAAGAACTCACAGCAATATGCTGCCCTGTTTGCCCGCGTTCTCGCGGGTAACCGGATAAAAGTGGTGCTGAGTGACAGGATTTTACCAACCCCGGCGCTTTCATGGTCAGTTAAATCGGGTGGATTTAACGCAGGTGTCATGATCACGGCAAGCCACAACCCCTCACAGTACAGTGGCGTTAAATTCAAGGGAGCTTATGGCGGTCCATTCCTTACTGAGGACACCAAAAAAGTAGAAACGAGAATCGACTACAATTTAGTGCAGACTGCAGACAACTACAGTGAACGAAACCTGATGAACGACTACATTAACGCCCTCACCGAGAAGATCGACTTCAAACCGGCCCGTAAAAAAGGTCTGAAGGTTCTGGTCGATTCGATGGGTGGTGCCGGCGGTCGATTGATCGAGGAGGTACTCACAAGGCAGAAAATCCCAACCAGCACCATACACGGAGAACCGGATACCGAATTCTATGGTAGAAGCCCCGAACCGATAGATAAAAACCTGCGTCCACTGAAAGAAGAGATCATTAAAGGTGATTTTGCATTCGGCATCGCCACCGACGGCGATTCTGACAGAGTCGCGTTCGTGCTCGACAACGGTGAGTGGCTAAGCGCTCAGGAGACGATTCTTCTGCTCACAGACCATCTCGTAAATTCGGGTTTATATGATGGTGATATAGTTAAAACCGTGTCAGTAACAGATAAGTTGTACAAACTGAAGCTTGGCAACCGGAAGATCCGGGAGGTTCAGGTTGGCTTCAAATACATAACTGAGGAGATGCTCTCCGGTGGGGTCGCGATGGGGTTCGAAGAAAGCGGTGGCTTCGGTCTTACCAGCCACATCCCTGAACGGGATGGGATACTTTTCGCCCTGATCATGCTCGAAATGCTGGGTGATTCCCCGTTCACCAAATTAAGTGAACTCGTGAAAGAGAAAAGAAAAGAATTCGGCTCGATCAATTACGACAGGATCGATCATCAATACGAAGATGATGACAGAATGGATCTTCTCCCGCGTCTTTTCTGCAAGATACCCCAAAAAGTTGCAGGTTTTAAGGTAACAGGGACATCAGAGTTTTACTCCGCCACGGGCATCATCAACGGCCTGAAACTGAGACTGGAGGGAGATTCCAGATGGCTACTGATAAGAAGTTCGGAAACTGAACCGTTGCTACGGTTTTATGCCGAGGGCGATTCGGGAAGTGAACCGGTTGCAATTCTGAAAGCCGGAATGAAACTACTAATTGAAAAGAGAAAAAGCTGAGAATGGCTATTAAATATATCGAAAAGGCTGAAGTGCCTTTCATTATGAATGGTTTGAGCGATGAATTCGCGCTTGTCGAAAATCCAGGTTACATATTCCCTAAATTCGAAGTGGTTCCCCTCGCAAAGAAGTTAAAGTCAGTTACTGAACTTGAAGCCGTGGTAATGGATATGGACGGAACCACCACAACCACGGAAGTGCTCTGTATCCACTCACTCGAGTACATGATAAGACAAATAACCGGCAGAATGACCAAGGAAATATGGGAGGGTCTCGATGAACACCACGACTACCCTCACATCATTGGAAACAGCACAACAAAACATGTTGAATACCTGATTAAAACCTACCGTGACGATATTGTGATAGACGAACTTAAGAGGGCTTTCATCAAGGCGGCAGTGCGTACCTTGTGCTTCGGGAAAGATCCCAACAGGATTGCCGAAGTAAAAAATAACCTCGCCTCACTTGGCTTGAACAGGCTCCAGTTCGCCGCTGAACTTGAGATGGTTATCGACTCCGGCAGTTACAATTTCGAGCAGTGCCCTGCCTTGCAAATACTCATCAACCGGAACTTTAGCGAATTCAGAATTGAAACAGAAACTGAGGTTGTGCGGGCTGCCATAGATATTTATTATGCCCGGTATCACGAGATTCTGGCTCTCATCATGGAAGGAAAAGCGGGAAAAGTGATCGATGAACTCAGCCTGCCGAAAGGAAGACATCTGATCGAACCGATGCCGGGTGCCCTGCTGATGCTGTTGCTTTTGAAAGGTAAACTTAAAGGAAGGGTTGCACAACTGAAGGACTACATCCTTTCACATCTACGGTTCATTCATGACGATACCACTGATATCGATCTTGAACTCGGTTTTCTGCAACACCTGGCTTCCAGGTTTGAGCAGAAACCTGTCCGCATTGCAGTAGTTACCTCATCCATAAAATATGAAGCAGACATTGTACTGGCGCAGGTTTTCAGTGTGTTCCGTGAAGAATTGCAGAGCATTGGCCTCAGCGGTCCCAACCTTGATGAGTTGACTGAGCTTTTCAGCGATCATAACCATTTCTATGACGCGGTTTTAACCGCGACCGATTCAAGCGAGATAAGACTTAAGCCATTTCGCGATCTTTACTCAATGGCACTGCATAAATTAGCAGTACCAGTCGATCATTTCGATAGAGTGATCGGCTTTGAAGATTCAGAGAGCGGTAATCTCGCCATCCGTGCCGCCGGTATCGGCCTGGCGGTAGCTGTACCTTTCGCTCAGACAGCCGGCCATAACCTTAGCGCTGCCTCCTTCGTGGCAAAATACGGACTGCCTGAAGTAATTTTTAAGAAACACCTCTTTTTCAATCAAATATGAGTTCTTATGTCCACATTTGAAGATCATCTTAAGAACAAGGTTTTTCACCTGATTTCCAACACGCATTGGGATCGTGAATGGCGTTTTCCCTTCCAGAGAAACCGCCAGATGCTGGTTGATATGATCGACAAGGTCATCGAGATACTTGAGGGAAATCCGGATTACAAGGCTTTTCACCTCGACAGTCAATCGATCGTAATTACCGACTACCTTGAAGTGAAGCCTCACATGAAAGAGCGCTTCGTTAAACTTGTTGAAGAAAAACGACTCCTTATTGGCCCCTGGTTTATACTTCCTGAGCAGTTTCAGGTTGGCGGCGAAAACCTGATCCGTAACCTGCTTATCGGTCACAAGATATGTAAAGACCACGGTGGTGTGTCAAAGATCGGGTACTCCCCATTTTCGTGGGGTCAGATATCACAATTGCCGCAGATATATAAAGAGTTCGGCATCGAGCTTATCATGTTCTATCGCGGAATCAATTCACTCGAATCGCCAAAAGCAGAATTCGTTTGGGAAGGCGCCGACGGCACCACAGCGATGTCGTCCCGTTTTTCAACGATGCCGAGATATAATTTCTATTTCTACATCTACCGTCCGGTCATACACAACGAAACTCCTTATGATGTTGAACATCCTTGGAACAAGGGAGGGATACTTTTTCATTTTGCAGATGAACGCCTCTATAAGGAAGACTTCTTCATGGCTGAATACCCTGACCACTACTATAGCGAGAATGTGCGGGCAGCAGTTGAAGATATAGTGAACAAACAGGCTGACGATTTTACCACGCCTCATGTTATCTGGATGGAAGGGCATGACTCTTCCGGGCCAAATGAAAAAACTGTTAAGATTCTGGAAGACATCAGGCATGAATTCCCCGGTATTCAGGTGATCCACTCAACACTTGAAGATTACGCTGCGGCTCTGGCTGAAACCTTCGATGAGGAGAAGGCTGCATATGTAACAGGCGAAAGAAGAAGTTCGCAGTACGACTCGAGAAGCGGGAATATGTACGGATACACCACGAGCGCCAGAATGTTCTTGAAGCAGAGAAATTTTGAAGTAGAAAACCATCTTCAATTCTATGCCGAACCTTTCAACTCATTCTCCGGGATCCTGGGACACGATATCAGAAACAGATACCTCGATCTGGCATGGAACTACCTGGTACAGAATTCGGCTCACGATTCTATAGGAGGATGTTCTCTCGATTCGATACATGAAGACATGATGTCGCGTTACAAACAGGTTGAAGAGATTTCAACCGGAGTGTTTGAAAGAGCTTGTAAATATATCATAAGGAACATTGATCACTCAGGCAAACTTGCCCGGTTTGCCCACCCTGACTACCCGCAGTTCCTCACTGTTTTCAATCCGACTTCATACACCCGGAATGAAACAATGCGTCTGATGATCGACATTCCTGAAAAGGCGGATTCCGGTTCCCTTAAGCTAATCACGGAAGAGGGCGAAACCCTGCAACTTTCGATACTCGAAAGTTATGATGTCGAGCCCGTTCTTGAGCAGATGATAAACCGACCGATGTATCTGAAGACCAAACGATACGAAGTGTTGGCATCCCTCAACGGAATCGCGCCGCTTGGATACACTTCATTCGCTATTCTACCTGATTCATTTTTGCCCGCGGAGTCAGATTTTATCGCCTCCGGAAAAAAGAAAAAGACCAAGTTGGATAACGAGTTCCTGCAGGTGACATTCAATGATAACGGTACATTCAATGTTTTCCACAAGGAGACAGGTTTCTACTACAATAACCTTGGCGGGCTATATGATGAAGGAGAGGCCGGCCACGCGTGGGTTAACAAACCATTGCCTCCATTTGTAACAACCGATGAGTCGAAAGCCAAGGTTAAACTGATCGAAAACTCATCGCACTCTGCAACTGTAATGATCAGGCAGTACCTGTCTCTCCCATCTGATCTTTCTCAAAGA
>Ga0116141_10001365_pt1 | contig 20808 bp, 24 predicted proteins | sample AD_UKC097_MetaG_FD_89744 | JGI IMG/M metagenome (GOLD analysis project Ga0116141, IMG submission 89744) | Active sludge microbial communities of municipal wastewater-treating anaerobic digesters from USA - AD_UKC097_MetaG | ecosystem: Engineered > Bioreactor > Anaerobic > Digestate | place: USA...
CAGCGCCGCCGCGCTGACCGCCGGAATCGAGGCGCGGATCGCCGCCCTGCCCGCCGCGCAAGCGGGCTTCCGGGTGGTGAACGCCCAGTTCCTGCGCGCCCGCGCCGAACAGCGCGCCGGGAACACCCGCGCGATCCTGATCGAATACCGCTTCCGCCTGCTGGCGGACTGATCCCATCCAACCAGGAGAAAGACCATGACCGCACAGAAAGGCAGCGCCTTCCTGCTCAAGATCACCGACGGCGCCGAGCCGCCGGTCTACCGCACTGTTGCGGGCCTGCGCACCACGCAGATGTCGATCACCGGCGACAGCGTGGTCGTCACCAGCAAGGACAGCGCCGGCTGGCGCGAACTCCTTTCCGGTGCCGGGGTGCGCTCGGTCTCCGTCACCGCTGCCGGGATTTTCCTGGGCAGCGCCGCCGAGGCGCAGCTGCGCACCAACGCGATGAACGGCACGCTCGACAGCTATGAACTGAGCTTCGAGGACGGGGAAAAGCTGCGCGGCAGCTTCCTGGTCCAGAAGCTCGACTATTCGGGCGATTTCAACGGCGAGCGCAATTACACCCTGCAGCTGGAAAGCTCCGGCCCGATCACCGCGGTGCCTGCGGCGTGAGCGGCGGCGCCAATCCCCACCGGGGCGAAGCAGTGCTGGCAATCAGGGGCGAAGCGCGGGTGCTGCGCCCCAGCTTCGCCGCACTGGTCGCCGCCGAGGAAGAGCTTGGCCCGCTGTTCGCGCTGGTCGAGCGCGCGGCGGCGGGTCAGCTGCGACTGGCCGAACTGGTCGCGCTGTTCTGGCACTGCCTGGCAGCGCGCGATGGCGTGACCCGTGACGATCTGGGCCAGACGGTGATCGCGCTGGGCCTGGCCGAAGCCAGCAAGCCGCTGCGCACCCTGCTTGCCCAGATCCTCCAGGGCGAGGCCGGGCCCGTCCAATGAGCGAGCCCCCGCACGGCCAGTCGTTCGGTCCGGGCGCGGCGCGTCTGGCCGGGCTGGCCGGGCGGCTGCTGGGCTGGCGGCCGGACGAGTTCTGGCACGCCACCCCTGCCGAACTGGCCGCGATCCTGGCCCCGCCCACGGCTGCGCCGGGCCGCCCGCTCGACCGAACCGAACTCAACCGCCTGATGGAGCGCGACCATGACTGACCCGGTCGATACCCTGATGATCGACCTGCGCGCCAATACCCAGGGCTTTGCGCAGGATGTCGCCGCCATGCGCGGCAGTTTCGATGGCCAGTTGCTGGACGGCTTTGCCAAGGCCGGCGATGTGCTGGAACGCGGATTGCTCAGCGCGCTGCGCAAGGGCAGCCTCGGCTTCGAGGACTTGAAGCGCATCGCCTTCAACGTGATCGACCAGATCGCCGCCCAGGCAATCCGCTCGCTGTTCGCCAGCGCGCCGCAGGGCGGGTCGGGCGGCGGAGGCCTCGGCGGCCTGATCGGATCGCTGCTGGGCGGCGGTCAGACTGGCGGAAGCGGTGCCGGGTCGGGCATCGGCGGACTGGTCGGCTCGATCCTCGGTTCGATTTCGGGGGGCGGCAGCGGGGGCAGTTCCGGAATCGACGGCCTGATCGGCGCCATCTCGGGTATCGGCTCGCCGCAGCCGGCAGGTGGCAGCTCCGGCGGGCTGGGCGCGCTGATCGGCGCGATTTCCGGCCTCCCCGGGCGCGCCACCGGGGGGGCGGTGTCCCCCGAACGCCCCTTCATCGTCGGCGAGCGCGGGCCGGAATTGTTCGTGCCCACCAGTGCCGGACGGGTCGAAGCCGCACTGCCGCAAGCCCCGCGCGACGTGCGGGTGGCGATCACCATTGCCGCACCGCCGGGAACCAGCGCGCCGCAAGCGCTGCAGCGCTCCAGCCGCCAGGTCGCCAGCGCGGTGCGCCGCGCGCTTGGCAACCTTTGACAGACAGGAACACCTCATCATGGCCTTCTGGCTCGCCGCACGGCGCAACGGGCAGGACAGCGATTGGATCCAGCGGTTCGATCCGCTTTACTGGACCGTCAACTTTCCGCGCCCGATGCTCGCCTCGCTGGTCACCACCGCGCCCGATGCACTGCGCGTCGATGCCGTGTTCATGCGCGAGAGCGATCTCGCCGGCATCATCTGGGACAGCGCCGACCGCTACGACCATCCGCTGCTCGCCTATGCGACGGACCGCGACTATTCGCGCACCACGCTGAGCTTTCGCTGGCGCTCGGGCGGAATCGTTCCGCTCGACGCGGTCAACGGCCCGACCCTGACCATCGAGGGCCGCGACGCCAGCGGCGCGGCGCGGGCCTGGTACGTGCGGCTGTGGAACTATGCGACCGGCACGCCGGAGGACGCGCAGATCGTCCTGCCTTTCTCGGCGCTCGATGGCGGCTTCCTGCTGCCGGACGAGGCCGACCCGGTCTATCCGGCGGCAATCGACCGGATGTTTATCTCGCTGGTCGCACCGGGCTATGTTGGCGGCAGCGAACTAGCGTTCCCCGCGCCGGTCGAAGGCTGGGCCAAAATCAGCGAGATCCGCTGCAGCGGCCACCGCGCCGTGCTGGAAATCGGCGATGTCGTGGTGCCGCCGCACGGTCTTGCCATGGCCACCGCCTATGACGACTGCTGCAATCAGGCGCCTGCGCGCCTTATCAGGAACGCCCGCCAACTCGGCTATCGCGGCAGCCTGCTCCATTATGTCGGGATGAGCCACTTCATGCGGCTGGCCCCGGCGGGTGGCGGTTTTGCGGTGGTCTCCACCGGCAGCTTGCTCAGCCCACCTGCGCAGGCCTGGCACCGCGCCTTCTTCGCTGCGGCGCTGGATACTGACTTCGAACCGATCGCCTCGCTCTCCTACGAATTGCTGGCACAATACTGCCCCTCCGACTGGCAGCAGCGCGCCTTCGACGGCAGCCCGGCCCGCACCGGCTGGGAACCTCCATCGGCCCTGCTCTCCCCCGCCAGCGGTGCGGCGATGGCCTGGCTGCAGGGCGTGGCGGGCGAATTCGTGGCCCTGCTGCGCGAGGCGGGGGCGCCGGTGCGCTTCCAGATCGGCGAGCCCTGGTGGTGGGTCACCGGCGATGGCCGGCCCTGCATCTACGACGCCGCCGCGCGGGCTGCGCTGGGCGGCACGCCGGTCGAGATCGCGGACCTGCGCGCACCGCTGTCGACCGCGCAGAAGGCGCTGCTCGACGCAGCCGGAGCGCTGCTCGCCAGCTCCACCGCCGCATTGCGCGATGCCGTGCGCGCCGCCGCCGCGCCGGAGCCTGCGGAGGTGCTGTTGCTGGTGTTCCTCCCGTCGGTGGTCGACCCGGCCATGCCGGAGGTTCGGCGCGCCAACGTGCCGACCGGCTGGGCCAGCCCGGCCTATGACCGGTTGCAGCTGGAGGATTACGACTGGCTGACCGCAGGCAGCGATGCCCGCCGCCGCGCGGCCTATGCCGCCGCCAATGCGCGGCTGGGCTATCCGCCGCAGGACCAGGACTATCTCGCCGGCTTCGTTCCCGCCGGAGCCGATCCCGACCTGTGGCGGCGGATCGATGCCGGGATCGACGAGGCCCTTACCCGCCAGCCCCATGAATGCTTCGTCTGGGCCCTGCCCCAGGTCTGCCGCGACGGCTTCGTCCGGCTTGCACAAGCCCACCAGGAGGACACGATGCAGCCCTTCGACGATATTGCCTATCCCCTCGCGCTGGGCCGCGACGCGATGGTCACGCCCGAATTCTCCACCAGCGTCTCGGTCACCGCATCGGGGTTCGAGCGGCGCAACAGCCTGTGGTCCGACGCGCGGCTGCGCTTCGACATCGGACCGGGCATCCGTTCCGAGGCGGAACTGGGCGAGCTGATCGCCTTCTTCCGCGCCCGGCGCGGCGCGGCGCGCGGCTTCCGCCTGCGCGATCCGTCCGACTTCAGCTCGAACGGCATGACCGGCACGCCCACCGCCACCGACCAGCTGCTGGGCGAGGGCGACGGCACGCGCTCTACCTTCCCGCTGGTGAAACGCTACGGCGCGGGCGATGCCGCGCAGCTGCGGCGCATCACCCGCCCGCTCGCCGCCAGCCTGCTGGTCAGCGTGAACGGCGCGCCCGCCAGCGGCTGGACCCTCGATCCCGGCGGCACGGTCAGCTTTGCCCTGCCCCCGGCCAGCGGCGCGCAGGTCCGGGCCGGCTTCCTGTTCGACGTGCCGGTGCGCTTCGCCGAGGACCGGCTGGAAGTTTCCGGCGCATCCTTCGCGGCGGGCGAGGCCCCCAGCGTTCCGGTGATCGAACTGCGCGAGGACTGGCAGTGAGCCGGGTCTGGTTCAGCCAGCCGCTGGAAACCGTCGCCACCTTCTGGCGCGTCATGCGCCGCGACGGGGTGACGCTGGGCTTTACCAGCCACGACCGCGACCTGTGGTTCGAAGGCGTTTTGCACCGCGCGGCCCCGGGCATGGTCCCCTCCGCGATCCGCCGCTCGGCCGATTTCGAACCGGACAGCGCAGAAGTCGAAGGCGCGCTCAGCCATGCGGCAATCTCTGCCGACGATCTGGCCAATGGCCGCTATGACGGAGCGGCGGTGATGATCGGCGTGGTCGACTGGGAGAGCCTTGAGCGGCACGCGATCTATCGCGGCACGATCGGCACCGTCGCCGAGGAAGCGGGCGGATTCACCGCCGCGCTGGTCTCCCGCAAGGCAGAGCTGGCCCGCGACCCCGTGCCGCGCACCAGCCCCAGCTGCCGCGCCGCCTTCTGCGGCCCCGGCTGCACCCTGTCCGCCGCGCGCTTCACCCACGAGGCACGGCTGACCGCCTGGGACAGCGCGGCCAACGCCGCCGTGCTGGACTGCCCGGCCAGCCCCGCGCAGCTGGCCGGGGGCACGCTGCGCTGGCTTGACGGGCCGCTCGCCGGTTTCGTGCTCGGCATTGCCGGGACCACCAGCGGCGGCGGGATCGTGCTCGATCTGCCGCTCGACGAGCCACCAGCCCCCGGCAGCCCGGTGATCGCGCGCGAGGGGTGCGACCGGACCCTGGAGACTTGCGCCAGCCGCTTTGCCAACACGGTTAATTTTCAGGGCGAACCGCACCTGCCTGGCAACGATCTGGTCACCCGCTACCCTTCGCCTGCGGGATGAGCGGCCCCGCTCTGGCCCGGGCCGCTGCCGCGCTGGCGGGCGTTCCGTTCCGGCTGCACGGGCGCGATCCCCGGCACGGACTTGACTGCATCGGCCTGTTCGCGGCCGCGATGGCCAGCTGCGGCAGGCCGGTGCAAGTCCCTGGCGGTTATGCCCTGCGCCTCAGCAACCCGGCAGACTGGCTGCCCGATCCCCGCAGCTACGGCTTTCAGCCTGCCGACGAACCCTGCCTGCCCGCCCCCTATCTGCCCGGAGACGTCGTGATGCTGTCGCCCGGCCCGGCCCAGCTCCACCTCGCGATCCGGGGGCCGGACAAGTGCTGGGTCCACGCCCACGCGGGCCTGCGCAGGGTGGTGCTCCAGCCGTGCCTGCCGCCCGGCGAACTGCTGGGCCACTGGCGCCTGGCCTGCTCATCCTGAAGGAACGATCATGGCAACCCTCATCCTTTCCGCCATCGGCTTCGCCATCGGCGGTCCCATTGGCGGCAGCATCGGCGCCTTCGCGGGCCGCCAGATCGACAGCGCGATCTTTGGCGGCGGCAAGACCCGCGAAGGCCCGCGCCTCAATGAACTGTCGGTCAGCACGTCGAGCTATGGCCTGGCCGTGCCGCGCCATTTCGGCGCGATGCGCGCGGCGGGCCAGATCATCTGGGCCACCAACCTGGTCGAGCACCGCGACAAGCAGGGCAACGGCAAGGGCAAGCCCTCGATCGTGACCTACAGCTATTCGGCCTCGTTCGCGGTCGCCCTGTCCAGCCGGCCGATCACGGGCGTGGGACGCATCTGGGCCGATGGCAAGCTGCTGCGCGGCGCGGCGGGTGATCTCAAGACCGGTGGCAGCTTGCGGATCCATACGGGCGAGGGAGACCAGGCGCCCGATCCCCTGATCGCCGCCGCCGAGGGCACTGCGCTGTGTCCGGCCTATCGGGGCCTCGCCTACGTCGTGTTCGAGGACCTGCAGCTCGGCGACTTCGGCAACCGGATTCCGGCCCTCAGCTTCGAGATATTCGCGGGCGAAGCCCCGCTCAACATCAGCGACCTGCTGGACGGGGTGGTCAGTGACTGCGATGCCGACGTGCCGCTGGGCGGGCTTGCCGGCTTGTCCTGCGAAGGTCCGGTGGGCGAACTGCTGGCCGCGCTCGACCCACTGTTCCCGGCCGATTGCGATGCCTGCGATGCACAGCTCGTGATCCGTCCCGACCGGGTCCAGCCTGCGGCGATCCCGCTGCCCGAAGCAGCAACTTCGGACAGCCGCGAGGACTTTGGCGGCAACGCCGGCTATGCCCGCAAGCGCGGCCCCGCCGATGACCAGCCGATCGGGGTGCTGCGCTATTACGACGTGGCCCGCGATTACCAGCCTGGCGCGCAGCGCGCTGCCGGCCGCCCCTTGCCCGGGCAGCCGCGCGCACTCGATCTGCCAGCGGCAATGGAAGCCGGCGCGGCCCGCCTGCTGGTCCAGCAATCGGCGGCCCGGGCCGGTTGGGCCAGGCAAACCGTCTCATGGCGCGTGACAGAGCTGAATCCGCAAGTCAGGCCGGGCGCGGTGGTCACCCTGCCGGGCCATCCCGGCAAATGGCGCGTCCGTGACTGGGAATGGCGCGCGCAGGGAATCGAACTGACGCTGATCCGGCTTGCCGCGTCCCGCAGCACGGGAGCGCCAGCCGACCCGGGCCGCGGCGCGACTGCCGCCGACTACCCGGCGGCTCCCAGCACTCTGGTCGCCTGCGAACTCCCGTGGGACGGCAACAGCGCCACTCCCGTACCACTGCTGCTTGCGGCGGTTTCCGGGGCGAATGCGGGATGGAACGGTGCCAGCGTGCTTGGCGACTGGGGCGAAGGCGCGCTCGAACCGATCGGTGCGAGTGGACGGGCGCGGGCAGTGCTCGGCACCGCCGAAGAGGCGCTGCCGCCTGCGTCTCCCCTGCTGTTCGACCGGCACCGGACAGTCGTGGTCCAGCTTGCCGCACCCGACCTTGGCCTGTCTGGCGCAACGATGCGCCAGTTGGCGCAGGGTGCCAACCGGGCGCTGCTGGGCGAGGAGATCATCCAGTTTGCCCGGGCTGAACCGCTGGGCGAAGGCCGCTGGTCCCTGTCCGGGCTGTGGCGCGGGCGCGGCGGCACGGAGCAGGCCGTGGGCAGCCACATCTCCGGCGAGCCTTTCCTTTTGCTCGACGGAACCGGGCTGCTGGTCGATCCCGCCGGCCTTGGCCCCGGCACGCCGCTCGCCCTTGCCGCGATCGGGCATGCCGATGACGTGCCGGTTACCGCGCCGGTCCTGCTGCGCGGGATCGGCGAACGGCCGCTTGCTCCGGTCCACGGCCGGGCGGTGGCACTGCCCGGAGGCGGCCTGCTGGTCAGCTGGACCCGCCGCGCACGGGGCGCCTGGGACTGGCCGAACGAGGCAGATACGCCGCTCGGCGAAAGCAGCGAGGGCTATCTCGTCAGCTTCGGCGGGCCGGACGGCGCCCTCGCCAGCTGGGAGCAGTCCGGCCCCGCGCTGACGCTTTCCCCGGCCGAGGCCTCGGCCCTCGTCGCCGCCGCACCTGCGGGGCGTTTCGCGATCCGCCAGCGCGGCACCCGCGCCCTTTCCGAACCTCTCCTTATCGACCTTCCCTGAGCCCAGGAGTCCATCCGATGCCCGATCCCCTGTTCGATGTTCGCACCCCGCGCCTCGACCTTCCCCTGCTGTTCGCCGCACAGGCCCAGAAGGAGGCTATGTCAATGAAATCGCCGCGCGAATCGACGCACTGATGCACGGCGCGATCGAGGCCGAACTGGCCTCTCCCCCGGCCAGTCCGGCGGACGGGCAATGCTGGCTGGTCGCCAGCGGCGCCACCGGCGAATGGGCCGGCCAGACAGGCGCGATCGCGGCCCGCCAAGCCGGCAACTGGCTGTTCTTCGCGCCCCGTGACGGGATGCGTCTGCTCAACCGGGCAACCGGCCAGGATATCCGCTATCTTGCCGGCTGGAAGAACCCTGTGCGTCCAGCCGCACCAGGCGGTGGCAGCGTGGTCGACAGTGAACTGCGCGCGGCCTTCGCGGCGCTGTGCACCGCCCTGGTCGACGCGGGAATACTGCGGAGCTGACGGTCAAGATGGATCGGATGCAGCTGCCATTTCGGGCGGCGGTCCCGCAAAGCGGTGCACTATATTGTCTGTCGTTTCACTTCCGCAACCCGGTGAATCGCGGCATTATTGCAACAGTTGAACAGTTTGAGCGCTTGCACGGGCTTTTCTATGCAGTTAGATACGCAGAACTCGGTGGCTCAATCCTACGAAAAGGGGAAATCGATAATGCGCAAACTGGTCATAGGGATGGCGCTGGCCTCCGCGGCCATCGCGACGCCCGCCATGGCTCGCGACGACTCCTGGTACATCGAAGGCGACTTCGGTGGCCTGATCGTCGAAGACATGCACAAGCTCGCCAACTCGACTTCGGGTCTGCTTGACCACAAGATGGGCTACGATATCGGCGGCATCGTCGGTTACGACTTCGGCATGTTCCGTCTCGAAGCCGAAGCCAGCTATCGCCGCGCCGCGAACGAGAAGTTCACCACCACGGCCACCAGCTACTCGGGCGCCGCCATCGATGGCAGCACCAGCGCGCTCAGCTTCATGCTGAACGGCTTGCTCGATTTCGGTCCGGATGACGGCCTGCAGGGCTTCGTCGGCGGCGGTGTCGGCGTTGGCCGCGCCAAGGTTCGCTCGATCCTGGCGACCTCGGCTCCGCTGAGCATCAACGATTCGGATTCGGACTTCGCCTGGCAGGCGCTGGCCGGCGTCCGCATGCCGGTCACCGACAACGTCGATGTCGGCCTGAAGTACCGCTTCTACAACCAGGCCGACGTGGATCTGGTCAATGGCGCCGGCACCGCGCTGCAGAGCAAGTTCCGCTCGCACTCGCTGATGCTGACCCTGGGCTACAACTTCGGTGGCGCCGAAGCGCCCCCGCCGCCCCCGCCGCCCCCGCCGCCCCCGCCGCCCCCGCCGCCTCCGCCCCCGCCGCCTCCGCCGCCGGTGGTTGAGTGCAACAAGGGCCCGTACATCGTGTTCTTCGATTGGGACCGTTCGGACATCACGCCTGACGCCGCGTCGATCCTCGACAGCGCCGTGACGGCCTATGGCAACTGCGCCAATGTTCCGATCATGCTGGCCGGCTATGCCGACCGTTCGGGCAAGCCCGCCTACAACCAGGGCCTGTCGGAGCGTCGCAACGCCTCGGTCCGCGCTTACCTGACCGCCCGCGGCGTTGCCGATGGCGCGATCACCAGCCAGGGCTTCGGCGAAAACAACCCGCGCGTTCCGACCGCCGATGGCGTGCGCGAACTGCAGAACCGCCGCGTGGAAATCACTTACGGTCCCGGCTCGGGCATGTAAGCTTCCGCGACAAGCGAATGAATTGGGGGGCCGGAGCAATCCGGCCCCCTTTTTCATTGCAGGCTGGGCACAGCCTGTCAGCCTTGGTAGGCTTGCGCAGGGAAGGGGCTGACCAAGGAAACCTGCTCACATGAAACTCGCGATTGTCCTGGCCGCCGGAACGCTGGCCCTAGCGGGCTGCGCTGCACCAGCCACAACCAGCAAGACCACTCTGGCCACTGCGACGCTCAGGAACGCATCCGGTGCCGAGATCGGCACGGCTGTGCTTGCCGAAAGGGCTGGCGCCCTGACCTTGCGGATCACCACCCTGGGCCAGCCAGCGGGCGTGCACGGCATCCATCTTCACGCTGTCGGCAAGTGCGATGCGCCAGATTTCACATCGGCAGGTCCGCACCTGAACCCGCACGGCAAGCAGCACGGCCGCGAGAACCCTGCTGGTACGCACCTGGGCGACCTTCCGAACATCGTCATCGACAGTTCGGGTCGGGGCGAGCTCAGCATCGAGCTTCCAGGCAGCCGTGCGGAGAATGAATCCACGCTGTTCGACACCGATGGCAGTGCGATCGTGCTTCACGCCAAGCCGGACGACAACCTGACCGACCCCAGCGGCAACAGCGGGGCACGGATCGCCTGCGGCGTACTCACCCGGACCTGAGTTACTCGCCGGCGCGCTGGGAAACCGTCGCCTCGGCCTGAGGCACGGCGCGATAGGCATAGGCAAGCAGCACGACTGCAATCGGGGCCACCGCGATAAGCGACAGGATCCCGGTCCGCAGATCGCCCACCAGCTTGCCGTCCACCACGGTCCCTGCAAGGTCGGAAATCTGGCCGACCATGTAGGGGCCGAAGGACAGGCCGACCAGCGTCGTCCCCAGGAAGAACGAGGCGGTGGCAGTCCCCCGCATGCGCGGGAGGACAAGGTCCTGCGTCGTCGCCGCTGCCGCGCCCAGCGCAGCCGCTCCGAACATCCCGGCCAGGAAGTTCATGGCGTAGAACGTCAGGGCGTGATCGGTGGTGTAACCGATCCAGATCGGCACGACCGGCGCGACCACCCCGAACAGGATGACCAGCACGCGCCCGGCCGGATTGCGCTTGCGCAGCGCATCGGCAAGATGGCCGCCGATGATCACGCCCAGGAACCCGCTCAGGGCTCCGGCTCCCCCCAGCACCAGTGCGAGTTCCGCCTTCGGCAGCTTCAGCACGAGCTCCGCATAGGCCGGCGACCAGGCCGACAGCCCATAGGCTGCGAGCGAGACCATGCCGTATCCAAGCGTTGTGCAGATGAAGGCGGGCGTCCCCCAGATCAGGCGGAACGTGGCCGGATCCTTCGAGCGCAGGCTGCTCGCCCACGAGAAGACCGCATAATACCCCAGGGCCACGGCCGACCACTGCGGCACATTCCCGGTCAGCCGGATCATCAACCAGGCGAAGGCGACAACGAAGGCGGCGACCGCCACGTTGATCGCCAGGGCCGCCGGACCGCGCCGCGCCGCGCCGATCAGCGTCAGGGGCGGGATGATGGTCGAAAGGTCGGCAAAGAAGTCAGCGAAGGGGCGGGGCGAGCTCGTGGTGGACAAGCCTTCCATCGCGCCGCGCACCGGCTCGCGCAGGCTCGCCACCCACAGCGCGAGCAGCACCCCCGGGATCCCGACCACCAGGAAGGCCGCCTGCCAGCCGACCAGGCCGAGCGGGCCGCCGCCGGGATGCGCCAGGTTCCAAGCCTGAACGACCTTGGCGCCGATGAACAGCGAGACGCCCCCGCCCAGGTAGATCCCCGAGGAGTAGATCGCCAGCGCCGTCGCCCGCTGCTTCTTCGGGAAATAGTCCGAAATCAGCGAATAGGCGGTCGGGCTGGCCGTCGCCTCGCCCACGCCGACGCCGATCCGGGCGAGCGACAGGGTGAGCTGGTTGCGGGCAAAGCCCGACAGCGCGGTCATCGTCGACCACAGGGCCAGCCCCAGGCTGAGCAGGCGGACCCGGTTCCAGTTATCGGCCAGGCGTCCCAGCGGAATCCCGAACAGGGCGTAGAACACGGCGAAGGCCGCCCCCATCAGGAACCCCATGTCGGCATCGGTCAGGCCGAGGTCGCGCTTGATGTCGACTGCAAGGATCGAGACGATCTGGCGGTCGATGAAATTCAGGATGTAAACTGTCACCAGGACGGTGAGGACATACCAGCTGTAGCTGGTGGCCTTGGGTTCGGCCTGCACGCCGCCCTGCTGCTGATTCACTGGTATCTCCCCGAACTCTATCGTGCGTAGCGTGTGGTATCGGCAATCCCGGCCTTGGCAAAGCCTTCTTGGCGCAGGCGGCAGGAATCACACAGCCCGCAGGCCGAACCGTCCGGTTGGGGGTCATAGCACGACCAGCTCATCCCCGGATCGAAGCCCAGGCGGATGGCTTCCCGCGCGATGTCGGCCTTGCCCAGGAACTGCAGCGGCGCGTGGATAGCGAAGCGCTCCCCCTCCGCGCCAGCCCTGGTCGCAAGCTCTGCCACTTCGGCAAAGGCAGCGATAAATTCAGGTCGGCAGTCGGGATAGCCCGAATAGTCCAGCGCGTTGACGCCGATGAAGATGTCGCGCGCGCCGATCGCCTCTGCCCAGGCAAGGGTCAGCGAAAGAAACACCAGGTTGCGGGCGGGAACATAGGTCACCGGAATGTCGGGGCCTACGCCGTCCTTCGGCACCGCGATATCGTCGGTAAGGGCCGAGCCGCCGAATGCGCGCAGATCCAGCGGCAGAATCACGTGCCGCTCAACGCCGAGGTGCGCGGCAATCCTGCGCGCGGCGTCGAGTTCGATCCGGTGCCGCTGGTTGTAATCGATGGTCAGCGCGCTCAGCACGTAACCGGCTTCCTGCGCGAGGCCCGCGGAAACCATCGAATCCAGCCCGCCCGAAAGCAGCACCACTGCCTTGCGGCCGCGACCATTCAAAGTGGATTGCATTCAGCGAGGGCTAGCCGCTGTCCCCGGCAATGACAATGGCAAGGACAGGAAGCCGGCGGCAGCAGGAGCGTTCTTCAGGCCGCGCAGTCACCCACCCGGCGCGCTTCGGCGGAGAATTCGAACGGCAGGCCGTCAGCGATGCCCTGGCTTTCGATCTGGACGAGGCGGCTGGTTTCGCGGCGAATGTGGGTGCGCCCATAGCCCTTGCCCCGGCAGGTATACTGCACCGTCACCTCGTTCGGGCCGTCCTGGACGATGAAGCGTTCGCAGTTCGACTGGGGGTGGCGCAGCTGGATGAAACGGCGGCCGTTGGGCACGCACAGGCGTTCGGTCGGGCTGCCGGGATCGCGCAGGCGCATTTCCCACCTGCCGGTATCGAGCCGATCGAGCATGGCGAGGGCCGACCCCTGCCCATGCGCAGGAACGCCGAGTCCGAAGGCGGCAGCGCAGAGCGCACCCGCGATCTTGAGAACCTTCTTCCCCACAGTTTCATTCCCGGTCTTGGTGCCCTGCCTCGCAGTCGCGCGGCAGAACGGTTCGTCGCTTGTAACATAGCGACGAACTGCGTTCAATCGTGCAATTTTATCGACGAAGCGTTGGCCTCAGTCGGTGAGCTCGAACAGGCGCGAGCAAAACGCGCAATCGATCACGATTGCCCCGCGCTCGTCACGCATCGCGGCGCGTTCTTCCTCGGGGAAACGCGCCAGGATCGACCGGTAGTGATCGATGCTGCACCGGCACCCGCGCGCCAGCGCCTTGCCCTGGATCACGCGCACTTCCTGCTCTTCGTGGAACAACCGCCAGACCAGCGCCTCAAGGCTGAGCGCCCGGTCGACCAGTTCGTCGTGGCGCGTCGACCCGGCCAGGGCAGAGACGTGCTCCCACTCCGGATGGTCCAGCTCGACATGCAGCCGCCCGCGGCCTTCCTCGCCCTCCGGCAGGTGCTGGACCAGCAGGCCGCCGGCCACGCAGCCTTCGCCGCTTGAACGCACCGCCACGCGAATCAGGGTCGGCACCTGCTCGCTCTGCACGAAGTAGTGCTCGCAGGCTTCGGAAAGCGAACTGCCTTCCAGCGGAACGATCCCCTGATAGCGCTGGCCGGTCGCGGCCAGATCGAAGGTGATCGCGAGATAGCCCGTGCCGAACAGCGCCTCGAGCGAGGGGCTGACCCCCAGCCCCTTCAGCCGTTCCTCGTCATGGCGGACATAGCCGCGCAGTTCGCCGTCGCGGTAGTCGCAGACCAGCAGGTCGACCACCCCGCCTTCGGCCTGGGCCTGCATGGTCAGCTGCCCATCCTCGTCCTTGAGCAGCGAACCGATCAGCGCGGCCACCACCAGCGCTTCGGCCAGCAGGTGCTTGATCGGCGCCGGATAGGCATGCGCGGCAAGGATCGTGTCGAGCACCGGGCCAAGCCGCACCACCCGCCCGCGCGCATCGCGCGAGGGGATGGTGAAGCCCAGCACCCGGTCGAACCCGGTTTCTTCGCTTTGCTCTGCCGCACTCATGTCAGAGCTGGCCGAAGACCCAGCGCAGCACCGATTTCTGCGCATGGATGCGGTTTTCCGCCTCGTCCCAGACAACCGATTGCGGCCCGTCGAGCACTTCGTCGGTCACTTCCTCGCCGCGGTGCGCGGGCAGGCAGTGGAGGAACAGCGCATCGGGCCTGGCCTGGGCCATCAGCGCGGCATTGACCTGGTAGGGTGTCATCGCCGCAATCCGCGCCTCCGCGCCGGTCTGCCCCATCGACACCCAGGTATCGGTCACCACCACGTCTGCCCCGGCCGCCGCTTCGCGCGGGTCGCGGGTCAGGGTAATGCGCGCACCGGCCGCGCGGGCCGGTTCGATATAGGCCGGGTCCGGATCGAAGCCTTCGGGCACGGCAATCCGCACGTTGAACTTCATCAGCCCCGCCGCCTCGACGATCGAGCTGAGCACATTGTTGCCATCGCCCAGCCAGGCGACCTCCAGGCCGGGCAGAGCCTTGCCGTGTTCGATCACGGTCAGCAGGTCGGCCATGATCTGGCAGGGGTGCGAGGCATCGGTCAGCCCGTTGATCACCGGCACGTCGGCATGACGCGCCAGTTCCTCGATCTTGGCATGATCGTCGGTGCGGATCATGATCGCGTCGGCCATCCGGCTCAGCACCCGCGCGGTATCGGCGATGCTCTCGCCCCGGCCCAGCTGCGTCACTCCCGCTTCCAGCACGATCGCGCTGCCGCCCAGCTGGCGCATCGCCATGTCGAAGCTGACGCGCGTGCGGGTCGAATTCTTCTCGAAGATCATCGCCAGCACATGGCCCGCCAGCGGCGCGTCGGCATCGGCGCGCGCCTTGGGCCAGGCCGCGCGGGCGGCCTTGCGGTCGTGCGCGTCCGCCAGCATTGCGGCGATGGCATCGGCGCCCGCATCGCTGAGGTCGAGGAAATGCCTGGTCATGCTACCGCCTCCGGCTGGTAGCTCGCGGCCGCGGCCGAGAGCTTTTCAAAGAATTCGTCGATGTGCGAATCGTCGATCACCAGCGGCGGCACCAGCCGCAGCGTGTTGTCGCCCGCCGAGACAGTCAGCAGCTGGTGGTTGTCGCGCAGGTGGGCCACGAAACCGCGCGGCTCGATCTTCATCTTGACGCCCAGCATCAGGCCCATGCCCCGGACCAGTTCGAACAGGTCCGGATAGTTGCCGATGAACTGTTCGAGGCGGCCGCGCAGGCGCTCGCTCTTGGCACGGACATCAGCGAGGAATTCGAGGTTCGCCACGGCGTCGAGCACCGCTTCGCCCGCCGCCATGGCCAGCGGGTTGCCGCCATAGGTCGACCCGTGGGTGCCGATCACCATGCCGCGCGCCGCCTTTTCGGTGGCAAGGCAGGCGCCGAGCGGAAAGCCGCCGCCGATGCCCTTGGCGGTCGCGACCACGTCCGGCACGATCCCGTACTGCTCATAGGCATAGAACGTGCCCGAGCGCGCGACGCCGCACTGCACCTCGTCCAGCACCAGCAGCAGGTCATGCTCGTCGGCCAGCGCGCGCAGACCCTCCATGAATTCCTGCGAGGCGGGACGAATCCCGCCCTCACCCTGGACCGGCTCCACCAGGAAGCCGGCGGTGTTGGGGCCGATCGCCGCCTTGACCGCTTCCAGATCATCGAACGGCACGTATTTGAAGCCCGGCAGCAGCGGCAGGAAGCCCTTGTGCATCTTTTCCTGGCTGGAGGCGCTGATCGTCGCCATGGTCCGGCCGTGGAAGGCGTTGTTGAACGTGATCAGCTCGAACTTGTGATCGTTGCCAACGTGCTGGTGATAGGACCGCGCGGTCTTGATCGCGCATTCCACCGCCTCGGCGCCCGAATTGGTGAAGAACACCGTATCGGCAAAGGTCAGGTCGACCAGCCGCTGGGCCAGGCGCTCGCCCTGCGGGCTGCCATAGAGGTTGGAGACGTGCATCAGCGTTTCCGCCTGCCGTTGGATCGCGCCGATCAGGCCCTGGTGCGAATGACCGAGGATGTTGACGGCGATGCCGGCCGCGAAATCGAGATAGCGTCGGCCATCTTCCCCGATCAGGTGGCAGTGGTCGCCACGCACCGGGCGAAAGCCGCAGCGGGGATAGACTGGCATCAGCGGAGTAATCGACATCGCATCATTCCTCAGGCTTGGTCCCGGCGGAGACGGTAAACGACAAATGGCGGCCCGCCGGGAGCCGCCATTGCCTTGCGCCAAATCTGTCGTGTGCGAGGCGGCCGCGTGGCGGCCGCCCCTTCACCGGCTGGTCAATCCTGACGCGGCTGGAGATTGACCGCCGAGTACTTGCCTCGTCGGTCGACTTCGATGTCGAACTCAAGCCGGTCGCCCTCGTTGAGGCCGGACATGCCCGAGCGTTCCACCGCGCTGATGTGCACGAAGGCATCGGCCTGGCCGTCATCGCGGGTGATGAAGCCGAAGCCCTTCATCGCGTTGAAGAACTTGACCGTTCCGGTCGCGCGTTCGCCGGTCAGCTGACGCTGCGGGGCAGCTTCGCGCTTTTCGACCGGGATCACGTCGCCTTCGATCCGCAGGTCGCTGGCGGAAATCTTCCCGCCGCGGTCGACCAGGGTGAAGCCCAGCTTCTGGCCTTCGGCCAGGCCTTCAAGGCCCGCGCGCTCGACCGAGCTGATGTGGACGAACACGTCCTCACCGCCGTCATCGCGCTGGATGAAGCCGAAGCCCTTGGCCGAATTGAAGAACTTTACGGTGCCGGTGCCTTCACCGACCACCTGGGCAGGCATGCCGCCACCGCCGCCGCCGCGCGGGCCGCCGAAGCCGCCACCACCGCCGCCGCCGAAGCCGCCGCTGCGCGGGCCGCGATCACCGCCGCCAAAACCGCCGCGATCGCCGCCGCCAAAACCACCGCGGTTGCCACCGCCGCCGAACCGGTCACCCCCACCGAAGCGGTCACCGCCGCCCATGAAGGGATCGAAGTTGTCTTCGCCGAACCCGTCCCGCTTGTCGCGACCCCGGCCGCGACGTCCTCTGTCAAAACCCATAAACCCGAACGCACCTTGCATTTCGCCCTAAGCTACACAGTCCGGCGGCGCGGGCGAATCGCACCGGACGACAGAGCGAATGCCCGAAAAGCCCTCTCCTCTGCACTTTGTCTGATAGCCGATAAGTTGCACAATAGCGAACAGATTCAGAACCGCGACGCCGGATGGCATTCCAGCGGCCTGAAAGTGTGACATTTCTGCCATGACACTGCTGCTCGGCCCGGCTTATACTCCGCTGCGAATCCGCGCAGTCTTGCCAGTTTCCGCGCCACTTGGCAGAGAACGCGTCATGTTTCGCCAGCTCTCCCCCCGCATCTTCGCCAGTCCCCAGATCGGACTGCCGGAAGTGGCCGAAGCCGCCCGGCAGGGCGTCGGCCTGATCATCAACAACCGCCCAGAGGGCGAATCGGATGACCAGGTTCCGGGCGCCGAGATCGAGGCTGCGGCGCGTGATGCGGGCATCGCCTATGTCGCCATCCCGGTGACCCACGCGGGCTTTTCGGAAGGCCAGGTCAAGGCCATGGCCGAAGCGCTTGGCTCCACCCAGGCGCCGGTGCTGGCCTATTGCCGCTCGGGCACCCGCTCCACCCTGCTCTGGGCGCTGGCCGAGGCCAGCCAGGGCGCCAATCCGCAGGCGCTTTCCGCCGCCGCTGCCGAGGCTGGCTATGACCTGACCCCGGTGCGCGCACTGATCGACATGCTGGCGGCGGGCGCGAAGTAGGCCGGCGATGCTGTTCCAGCTCGTCCAGCTTGCCGTATCGATCGCCGCCGTGCTGCTGCTCGCCCTGCTGGCGCACCAGCTGGGGCTGGGCGGCGACGTGCGGCTGCGCAGCGAGGCGCAGGCGCGGGACGAGGCGGCGGCCGCGCTCGGCGGATTCGATGCGGTCGAGGTGGCGGTCGACCGGGCGGGGATCGGCGCGTTGCTGCGCGATGCGCAGGGCCGCGTCCTGCTGCTGCGCCGCCACGGCGCGCAGTTCGCCGCGCGGCTGCTCGACAGCCATTCGGATACCCGGCTGCACCAGAACTTCCTGACCATCGGCACCAGCGACCCCAGCTTTGGCAAGATCACCATCGATCTGGGTGACCGGGCGCAGGTCTGGGCGGCCAGCCTGCGCAGGCTGGGAGCCTGACCATGCCCGAACTCGGCCCGGTCGACTATGCCATCCCCGGCTTCCTGCTGCTGATCGTCATCGAGATGATGTGGTCCGCACGCCGCGCGCCCGAGAAGTACGAACCCCGGGACACGCTCACCTCGCTCGGCCTCGGCGTCGGCAGCACGGTGGCGGGGGCGCTGACCGGCACCGTGGTGCTGACCATGGCGCTGTGGCTCTACGAACACCGCGTGGTGACCATCGGCTGGCAGTGGTGGGCCTGGGCCGCCTGCTTCGTGCTCGATGATTTCAACTACTACGTCGCGCACCGGCTGGGGCATCGCAGCCGGTGGTTCTGGGCCAGCCACGTCAACCACCATTCCAGCCAGCATTACAACCTGTCGACCGCTCTGCGGCAGACCTGGACCGGGTTCTTCGCCGCGAACTTCGCGTTTCGCATCTGGCCGGTGTTCATCGGCTTCCACCCGGCGATGATCGCGACCTGCGGGGCGATCAACCTGATCTACCAGTTCTGGATTCACACCGAGGCGATCGGCAAGCTGCCGCGCTGGTTCGAGGCGGTGATGAACACGCCGTCGCACCACCGGGTCCACCACGCGACCAATCCGCTCTACCTCGATCGCAACTATGCCGGTGTGTTCATCGTCTGGGACCGCCTGCTGGGCACCTTCCAGGGGGAGCTGGACGGGGTGCGGATCCGCTATGGGATCGTCCGCCAGCTGGGCAGTTTCAACCTGCTGTGGGCAGTGTTCCACGAATGGATCGGAATCGCGCGGGATGTCTGGCGCGCGCCGTGGCGGGCCAAGCTGCACTACATGTTCGCCCCGCCGGGCTGGAGCCACGACGGCAGCCGCGACACCTCCGACACGATCCGCACCCGCTGGCAGGAGCGGCAGGACGTGGTTCCCGCCGAATAGATTTGCGCTGCTTTAACCGATTGATTAAACGCCCTGCTGACAAAGCTGTCAGGAGAGGCGGGCAATGGATCAGTTCGACGTAATCGTGATCGGCGGCGGCAGCGCGGGCAGCGCGGTGGCCGGCCGGCTCAGCGAAAATCCCGCGCGCCGGGTCTGCCTGCTGGAAGCGGGCGGCACCAACGACAACTTCCGGATCAAGACCCCCGGCCTGCTGGTCGCCCAGGCCAAGAACGCCAACTGGGCGTTCGAGACCGAGCCGATGGCGGGGCTGAACGGGCGCCGGGGCTATCAACCGCGGGGCAAGGGGCTGGGCGGTTCGAGCGCGATCAACGCCATGCTCTACCTGCGCGGCAACGCCTGGGACTATGACAACTGGGCGGCGCTGGGCTGCACCGGCTGGGCCTATGCAGACGTCCTGCCCTGGTTCAAGGCCTGCGAGGACAACGAGCGCGGCGGCAGCGATTTCCACGCCGTCGGCGGGCCGCTTTCGGTCAGCGACCAGCACTGGCCCTCGCCCGCCAGCCGCGCCTTCGTCGAAAGCGCCGCGCAGTTGCAACTGCCCCGCAATCCCGATTTCAACGGTGCGAAGCAGGACGGCTTCGGGCTCTACCAGGTGACCCAGCGCGGCGGGGAGCGCTGGTCCGTCCCGCGCCTATGTCGAACCGGCGCGCAGCCGCCCCAATTTCGACGTGCGCACCGGGGTGCAGGTGGAGAAGATCCTGATCGAGGAAGGCCGCGCGGTCGGCGTCGCGATCCGGCAGGGCGAGAACCGCCAGGTGCTGCGCGCGAACGGCGGCGTGGTGCTGAGCGCGGGGGCCTTCGGCAGCCCGCAGGTGCTGATGCTGTCGGGCATCGGCCCAGCTTCGCACCTTGCCGAACACGGGATCGAGGTCCAGCGCCACTGCGATGCGGTCGGTGCGGACCTGCAGGACCACTGCGACTTCATCATCTCCTACGAGGCAGATTCCCCGCACCTGTTCGGCCGTTCGCTCGGCGGGGTCTGGCGGATGGGCATGTCGCTGATCGAATACATCCGCCGCCGCACCGGCACGATGACCACGCCCTATGCCGAGGCGGGCGGCTTCTGGACGCTGGATCCTTCCGCGCCCGCGCCGGACATCCAGTATCACTTCCTGCCCGCGATCGTGCAGAACCACGGGCGCGACCGGGTGCCGGGGCATGGCTTCTCGGTCCACGCCTGCGTGCTGCGCCCGGAAAGCCGCGGCTGGGTGAAGCTGCGGAGCACCGACCCCGCGCAGCCCCCGGCGATCAACCCCGACTTCCTGTCCGACGAGCGCGACCTCGTCCTGCTGCGCAAGGCCGCGCGGCTGATGCAACGCATCTGCGAGGCGCCGCCGCTGTCGAACTATCAGGGTCGCGACCGCAACCCGATCGACTACAACGACGACGCGGCGCTCGACGCGCAGATCCGCGCGACGGCGGACACGATCTATCACCCGGTCGGCACCTGCCGGATGGGCAGCGACGAGGGCAGCGTGGTCGACCCCAAGCTGAAAGCGCGCGGCGTGGAGGGGCTGTGGGTGGCCGACGCCTCGATCATGCCGCGGCTGGTCTCGGGCAACACCAACGCCCCCTCGATCATGATCGGCGAACGCGCGGCGGCGTTTGTCTCGGAAGCGCTGCGTTAGGAAGGTTCGCGCAAAGACGCAAAGGCGCTGAGGATGACTGCGGCATAGCCGCTTTCCATTCTCTACGGCACGTTCGGCGGAATGCCTGATTCAAAGGGGGTTCCGCCGCAGTGCGCCTGCTTTGCGCCTTTGCGCGAAAATCTCAGGACTCAGTGCCCGCAGGCCAGCGCCTCGACCACGTCTTCCAGCCGCGCCGGATCGCCCAGTGCCAGGACGTCGCCCTGGCTGGCG
>Ga0116141_10001368_pt1 | contig 20785 bp, 17 predicted proteins | sample AD_UKC097_MetaG_FD_89744 | JGI IMG/M metagenome (GOLD analysis project Ga0116141, IMG submission 89744) | Active sludge microbial communities of municipal wastewater-treating anaerobic digesters from USA - AD_UKC097_MetaG | ecosystem: Engineered > Bioreactor > Anaerobic > Digestate | place: USA...
CACCGCACTCGATGATTCAAGAATTAATGTGTATACCGAGTTATGCCGGGCCTGCTGCACAAAAGCTGTCATTGACCCTTCGTTGCCCGCTGCGATCCGGCCTCACTCATTTTTTGATTTTTTTCAAGGTAATCATAATTTAATAATTGACGATTAACATTTTCACCGCTATATTATGTCCAGCAAGTTTGCATGAGGTGTTACAACTTTCGTTCAAACTACATCGCACCGGATGGTGCCACAAGTTAGGGGTACAATACCCCCAGGCAAGCGAAGAGAAATCTTCAAAACGGGAAAGAGGCCCGTGTCCCAGAGACCGAGGCCTTTTTCTTTGTAGCATCGTTCCCCACTCACCCCGTTCGCACCCAAACAAAACCTTGACAGATCATAATCGCTGGTGCTACAATTCATACTGCACGGCATTCAACCGTGATTACTGCATCACCGATCTGAAGTATTGGCACGACGCTCCATGGAGGCGCTATGGATACCAGCACGCTCACCGCACGACAGATTCTCGAGATTAAGGGGGCGTTTCTCTATTTTATTATCAGCATCAGCCTCGCCATCACGTCAATCGTGTTCCAGGTGCTGGCGCATATCAGCTATAAGAACGTCGTGCTCACCATCTTCTTCGCCATCGCAATGGGCATACTGGCGTACCTGATTTTTTGCCGCAAGAAAACGCTGCGCCCGACGCTTCTTCTGGAGTGGGTGAGCGGAATAATGGCGCTCGTAGCCACGGTATCCACCAAGTGGCGATACGCGGACACCATGGACTGGACCTACGCCGCGCAGGGATACCATCTCGTGGCCTTCAGCGTGGGATTCATCGTAATGGTGCAGTTCCTGTACAACAAAAGGATGTACCAGGTTCTCGCGACGCTTTTTTTCATAAACTGGATATTCTTCCTCGTCATTGCGGCCCGCAACGGAGTCACTTTTCACATGCATTCCGTCGTGAACGGCAACATCGTCCACGACGGCATCCAGATCCACCGCGAAATATTCTATTTCATCATCATGGGGATCATCTCCTTCGTCTCGTACCGGAACATTCCCATCATCGATGATTACGACAGGAAGAACCTGAAACAGCAGGAACAGATCCAGCTGCAGGCCGAGCAGGAACGGGAGCTCACGCAGGAGATCAGGCGGCGCATAGACGACCTGTTCTCCCAGCTCGAGGCGCAGAACAGCACGGTGGACGATTTCGCCGGAAGGATCCAGAGCCAGGCGGCCACTTTCGAGGAGATGTCGGCATCGATGGAGGAACTCCTGGGGTCCTCGGAGAACATATCGTCCCTTGCGATCGACCAGCTTGACGAGAATAGGAAGATGGACGATATCATCGGCCGGCTCCGGAGCGTCAAGGAGGAGAGCCGCAGGAACCTTGACCTCACGCTGGGCGAGATGGACGCGGCCGTTTCGAAGACCAGCACCGGGCACGAGAAAATCGGAGCGGTGACCTCCACCATCGCGCAGATCAGCGAGCAGAGCAGCCGCATCGCGGAGACGGTGACCATCATCATTGACATTGCCGACAAAATCAACCTCCTCTCGCTCAATGCCTCCATCGAGGCGGCCCGTGCCGGCGAATACGGCCGCGGTTTCGCTGTGGTCGCCGACGAGATAGGCAAACTCGCCGTGCAGACCTCGGACAGCATCAAGGAGATAGAGCGGGTGCTCTCATTGAGCTCGAAGGCCACGACCGACGGCGTGGAAGTTATCCAGTCGGCGGCGGTCATCATCCGCGAGATGATCGACTACATAGGCCAGAGTTCCGCAAAGATCAAGCTCCTGAAGGAGAGCATGGGAGTGGAGGAGCGCCAGATAGAGAGCCTCATCAGCCAGATGAACCGGAATATCGATCTCTCGAAGAACATCGACCAGGGCACGGCGGAGCAGAAGCAGGCGATCTCCGGGACCTCGGCGGCGATAGAGCAGGTGAACGAGACGATGGCGGGAATGGTGAAGGGAGTGAACGAACTCGCCGCGATCGCGAAGAACATCTACAACGACGCGCAGAAGCTCCTGGAGAAGTCCGCCGGGGCCGCGGGCTGAGGCTGCGCCTCACTCCACGGCGCCCTGCACCTTTTGGGAAATTCTGCCGCAGGCGCCCTCGATCTCATCAATCGAGGCGATTTTCTCCGAGGCGAAGGAAATGATGCGGGAGCTTGATGCGTCGACCACCCGGGCCGTGATGCGGTAGCCGTCGCCCAGCTTCACCACGGTCCCCAGGAGAAGGCGTTTCGCCATGCCCGACGAGCAGGAGCGGCCGATATAGGCGACCTTCCTGGCGCCCCGTGCGCCGATAAGGCCCTCGCCGATTTTCTTCGTGACTGTTTCGGCCAGGTCCGCGTCCACCCCGATGAACTCGAAGGGCACCACTCCCAGGCCGGGGGCAGGTTCCATGGCCGGAACCAGGCTGTCGCTTTTCTTCTCCGCCGGCGGCGCCGCATCCTTCCGTACCGCCATTCCCGGTAGGGCGGACGCGGCAGTCGGGCTTTCCCGGTAATGCTTCACCGCGTATACGACGCCGGACGCTGCGGTAGACGCGGCCATGACGACCATCCCCCAGATGATCAGCGTGCACTTCGCCATTGAGAGGGAAATTCCCATCCGCCGCGCCAGGAAGAAAAGCCCTATAACCGGCGCGACAAACACGCCGTACCTGTCACGAGCCCGGAGAATCGCCACGAGGCCGGATTTTTTTCCCGCGGGGATACCCTTTCTCACACCGGCCGGAAGCTGCGCGGCGAACCTGAACTTCTCCATGAGCCGCCGCATTGTGTCTTTTTCAGTCACAGCAGATCCTCCAGGTTACGGATGCCTTTCCGGTTCAAGTATGCGACAAGACGCCGGACGATGAGCCTGTACCTGCGCCGCACCCTCCGTTCGGACATGCCAAGCTCCCGGCCGGCCTCCCCGTACGTGAAACCGTTTACCGCTATCAGGTCAAAGAGAATCTTCTCACGCTCGCCGTGAAAATTTTCCATATTTTCCAGAGCTTCCTGGATGACGAGACGCGCTTCCCGGAGGCCGTTGACGAACATGAGGCCCATGTCCTCGAAGACTTCTTCGATGCTTATCTCAACGCCTTTTCTCGCGCAATAAAACTCCTTGACCACGTAGCGCATCGCATTGAACAACCACCTGCGGGGATTTTCCACTTCGCCCATTTTGTCATAGTAACGTGCGAACACCTCCTGGGCAATGTCCCCGGCATCCTCGATGTTGCCCAGTTTTGAATAAACGGCGCCGTAGACCAAAGGGAAAAAGTCGCTGTACATCTCGGTGAAGTTTCGCGTGTGTCTGTCCAGCACCATAGGTGTCATGATTGGCATCTCCTGCGCTCAAATACGCGTTATCACAAGCATGCGGTTACCACAGTCACGCACATGCGCATCATTCAATACCGTCGGAGTTCCCGCCGGCCCTGATCACAGCGCGGTTATTTGAATTTCGCGTCGTCAAAGCGCGAATGGTCGAACCTGCCCGCTTCCAGGTCCTTATCGTAGATGGTCTCCTGGATGGTATCGGAGCATGAAGCCGTCAGCGAAAAGAATACCAGGATGATGATCACCGCTCTCAACAATTCGACCTCCGCGTTAGAAGAGCATTTTAAGTCCGGCATCGCCCGCGGCGAGCTGCCCCAGGCGATCCGGTTCAAAAAAGATCGTGTAAAACGGCGTGAACATGAGGTATAATCGATATCCAAGCCGCAGGTTGAACTCCGCCCGGACGGAAATATACGGATTGAAATAGAACCGGTCACGGAACTCCGGGACCCCATACGTGCGCGTTTCAATGGTATCGTAGTCAGCGCGGGTGATAATGTATCCGCCGCCCGCATACGGAAGAAGGTCAACGTTCCCCGAAAGCGCGCAACGATAACCCGCAAACGCCCCCAGAGGCGCCATTCTCAACGATCGCAGCGAATTGAAGTTGGAACCCAACTGGTAATATCCAGTGAGAAACATGGTCCTGGCATTCCTGCCGGCGATGCCGTACAAAAGCTTGTTGCCATACACATGCAGGTGCGATCCGAAACCGGGGGACGCTCCGCGGGCCAGGTCCCCCAGGGGTTGAAGATACACCGCGGTCACGGCTACATCGAAGAACTCCGTGATGGGCGAAACCCCGTGATAGTGAAAATCGATCCTGCCGGCGATGAACCGCGCGGTGTCGTCGAAGTCCTCTTCGTCCTCAACCTTTGCCGGGACACGGATATCCACGGTTCCGCTTTTCACGTCGACTATACGCACTTCTATGTTAAAGTCGCCGAATCTGCTCACGGACCCGAGCGTGACCTTATCAACAGCGAGCATCTTCCCCACCAGGCGGGCATCCCGGTCATCTAACTTAGTCGCTCCACGCGCGCCGCGGTGCGTGATGAGAAGATCGACGCTGTTGCGCTCGAGCAGGGTGAAAAGCTCGTTTTCAAACAACCTGCCCATTACCATTTCCGAAAACGCCCTGCCGAACTCTGGCGGGCAGTTGTTGGACTCGAAATTCATCACGGCGATGCGGAGCTTCCGTGCGGAGGCCGCGTCCTGGGCATGCAGTGTGTTAACTGATACCGCAAGAAATGTCAGGATACCAATGCACCACATATGAGAAGGAGGTAATCGCATCTTAAGGCTTTTTCTATTCGACTTTAATAATGTAATTTACCGCCGCGTTTACGGACGAGTTTCATTACCTCCTGACCAACCGGTTGCGGAAGGGCTCCCTTCCCTCGCAGAACCTGGCTGTGATTCACCATTATCGGCATTATTATCATCCCCTGCTTTTAATTGACCAATCGCATAATATCCCGGAAAGGGAGGATGATTATGACTGCAAAAAATATCATCCTGAAAACTCCCCACCCTGTCCCCGACAATCGAACCATCGTCATTGATGCGCTGCGTCGCATCCGGATCGCTGAAAGCGCCGCTCCTCCCATGGTTCACGCCCCTGAGGAACAGGCCCCGCAGATCGGGGAGATTGAAGGTGGTGACACCGTTGCCGTCCCCCCAGAGGGTTCCTATCACCGCGAAGAGCTCCGGAAATGCGGATCTTCCGAGCTCCCTTCCATCGCACAGCAGCCATCCATCAGGAAGACAATCGGCTTTGCCCGCAAACGGTAGAATCGTCCCAAGCGGTACTGCCCGTACGTCCCTACGCAAGCGGTCGACCTGGTCTTGCAGCACACTGAAGTTCTCATTGATCCTCTCCGCCGAGATGACATCGCCCGGCTGGAACACGTTGGGGATCCGCATGTCATCGGCAAATACCGCGAATCCCGTGAACACAAGCAGCGCCGCGAAGGCCGCGGGTCTCCACCTGCCGGAAAGAACGCTCCTCGCGCGGAAGGCCAGCCTGTCTGTAATGCGAAACCAGTTTCCCATCGCCCACCTCCCAATGAACCATGATGTATCCCCGGACGCCGCCTCGCCGGCCACACGAACATCGCGCCGCGTATACCGCCCCGGCGCCGATTTCCGGCTGCAATATGATAGGTAACACGTCAGTTAACAAAAAGCACGGGAAAGAAGCGCGTTTACGTCCGCCGGTTGTGCCCGGCTACGTTATTTTTTTTGCATATTACACACGGCGGGAGGAGATGTCAAGAAAAACGTGGAAACAAATACACCATTTAATATTCAAATCCGTCGGGTCGGTTTGCACAGGCGCGATGTAACTCTTTTATATCGATGAAGCCCTTTCCGTCAGCGAAAGAAATCGCCGAGTGGACGCGCTCCGCAAATTCAGAACTCACCGAGCATCCGAACTTCCGGTTCGAGCATCACGCTGAATTTTTTGTCCACGGTTTCCCGCACGTGGCCGATGAGGCGGAAGATATCGCCCGCCGTGGCGTTGCCCGCGTTGACGATGAAGTTGGTGTGCTTGTCGGACACCATGGCGCCGCCGACGCGATAGCCCCGCAGGCCGGCGTCATTGACAAGCTTCCACGAGGCGTGTCCCTCCGGGTTCTTGAAGACCGATCCCGCGGAGGGATACTCCAGCGGGTGTTTCTGCACGCGGTCGAGGATGATTTCGCCGATTACGCGACGAGTTTTTTCGGGGTCGTCGGCGCTGCGAAGGCGGAAGAGCGCGCCAAGAAAAATGGCGCCCGGCTCCATGGCGAGGTCGCGGTAGCGTACCATCTCCGGGGTGATGTCGCGCTCGACGACGGTATCGTCCCCGGAAATCAATCTCACCCGCGCCAGGATATCGGAAAACCAGCCCATCGATGTGCCGGCATTCATGGCGATGCCCCCGCCAATACAGCCCGGGAGGCCCGCCATGAACTCCATGCCCTCGAGCCCCGCGGCGAGCGCGAAGTCGATGAACTCCTTCTTGCCGGCGCGCGCGTCCGCGTAGAGAACACCGCCGCCCTCCGCCCGGATCCCGCCGCGGAAACCCGTCCCGTCGCACACGCGCGCCACGATGCCGCGCACTCCCGCGTCCGACACCAGCAGGTTCGATCCTCCGCCGATGACGGTGAACGGGATGCCGCCTTCGCGCGCCTGCGCGCGCACTTCCGCGAGGCACGCGGGGTCCGTCGGCGTGAAGAAAACATCGGCGGGTCCGCCCACGCGGAAGGTGGTGTGCAGGGACATCGGCTCGCCGGTCCTCACCTCGCCGAGCGTCTTCAGCGATTGCAGAATTTCCGTGTTCATCATTACCATATCAACCCCGCCGACCCAGAGAATCGAACCGGCGAGCGTTGTAAATAAAAATTTCCCGAATCAGAACCAAAGCGCTACTTTCACCAGACACCCGAATTCGTGAAAAAGCAGATTCGCGATAGCGCTCGTTGTAATACCCGGTCCCCCGTCATCTCCTGCGCTGCATCTGTTTTCCGCCACCAAGGACAAAATCCGCTACGAGATCCGCCGCGGTTTCCGCGCCGGTCGAGTTCAGGTGCAGGAGGTCCGTGAGCACCGCGAAACCGTTGTCGCGGGAGATGTCATCGAAGCTTTTCCCCAGCAGGAAGCGCTTCACCAGGGCGACATACATGGGCGCCTCGGCGCCGTTGTCGTACAGGACCTTCGGGCGCAGGCCGGAGCGTGAAATGTGTTCCGAGAGCTTTTCGTTCAGGGGAAGATATGCGACGCCCTCCGCGTGCGCGACTTCCTTTATAATAGCGCTGAATTCCGCGGCGCGGCGGAACGCCGCGCTCCCCGGCTCCTCGCCGATGGGCGGCAGCGAAAGGAGCGCCACGCGGGCGCGCGTCTTCTCCTTCAGCGCCGAACACAGCGCGCGCAGGTTCTCCCTGAACCAGTCCGCATCGGCGCGCCGCGGCAGGCCCATCTCCTTCGCCTGGCGCCGTGCCACTTTCTCGGAGAGCGTGCCGTTGGCATCGTTGGAACCAATAAGCACGGTGACGAAATCCGGATCGCAGCGGATAATATCATCCACCCTTTGCACCAGGTTCCACGCGAGCTCGCTGTTGACGCCCGCGTTGACGAAGCTGAATCCCTTCGCCGAAAGGCGCGCCGCGAGCAGGTCGACGTAGTTCACGCAGACACGTCCGTGGGTGTTGCTGTCGCCGGCGCAGACTACCACGGTGCCGCGCGGCGCGGGCGGCGATTTCAGAAACACGGCGGGTCGGTTGGCCGGGAGTTTCGTGGCACGGAGGTAGCCGTAGAGATAGATCGCGCCGCACGCGAGGAGGATACCCGCAACCGCGGCAAGCGCAATTCCATGCAACGTGCTCATATCGCCCTCCTAACGGGCCGGATCATTTCTGAAAAGCATCCGCCATCATCACAAATGCATGAATGGAAATTCATGTTCCCGTGCCGCCGGTCGTCAATACAGCTTTTCCAGGTAGCCCAGCCGCGCCTTCACCCGCGGCGATTCCAGGGGTGAATACCGGAAGAGCGTTCTCCCTTCCTTCTCAACGCTCACGACAAAGGGCTCGCGCAGCTTCTTCGCCAGGTGATACGCCATGAATGTATCGGCAAAGTCCTCCGCCCAGCTCTGGCTGCCGTAGAGCGTCGCGAAGGGCGATGCGGATAATTCCCGATAGAGTTCCGAGGCACCTGCCGCAGGGATCTTCGGCCCTCCCGACAGGCCGTAGAAGGTGACATTACCCCGCATGGAAAATCCGGATGTCGCGAGCGGCTTCCCGTACTCCTCCCAGACGCCGCGCGCATGGGCGCTGTCCATCGCCCCGCGGCCCGTCACCGTTTCCAGGACAGGCTCCACGAAGGGCGTGTGGTTCTCCACGTAGTCCACGATGTGCGCCGCCTCGTGGAGGAGAAGATACATGAGGCCGTTGAAGCGGCGGCCCGCGTCCACCCGCACCTTCACGCCGGAGCCGTCGTCTCGAAAACAGCTCTGCTCACGATAGGTGAGCCAGTCGCTCAGCGAACGCCGGAAGACGTCGGGATTGATGACAAGGACCGCGTAGACCTTGCCGGCATCATCCATCACCCAGTCCGCGAGGCCGCCTCCCATGAAGGGGCTGATGAAGTAGATACCGATGAGCCGCTCGCGCATCACCTTCCTGTGGCGCGGGGGGACGAGCGCCAGGTACTCCGTGAGCGTTTTCATCTCCGCCGCCGAGGGCGCGTAGGCCGCGTAGTCGTCGCGGCCGTCGAGCTTGCGGATGTCGTCCAGCAGGAAACGCGGCACGGGCGTCACGCGCGACACGAGGCTCGACGCCGGGTTGAACGCGTAGCTCGACAGGCGGCGCGAGGGGGGTTTTTTCAGCGAAAGGAACTCATCGTGCGCGGACGGCGCGATCAAACAGGCGGAAAAAAATGCGGCGGCGCACGCAAGTGCTGCCATACCTGCTACCGGGAGGAATCTCACTTTTTTGGCCATCATCATCTTACTCCTTGAACGCTACAATCCATCCGTCATTGCATACGCCGCTGCGACCGCTCTGAACAGATGGTGACAGCAACACACCGCGTGCGGGCTCCCTTCTTTCCACCGGCATGATCACCCTAACGCCAACCGGCAAGCTTTCCCCCTGGAACTATCCTGACTCCGTTTCCTTCGGCGCCTTTCATGTGTGCGATGAACACGCCGCTCGATGTTTCCATGGCAAACCATCCCTCCTGATCGGGATGCGCTCTCACAAGCTCGATGCTGGCATCCGCGTACTGTGGGGGAAGGTACTTCTTCGCGATTTTGCTGTCTACCGTTTTGAATAAACCCCAAAGATCACTGCCAATCGCCGTCATCCCTGAGGACGGAGGAACACCGATTTTCTTCGGCGCGGAACCGGGAGTTTTAAGATCAAACTCGTAATAGAAATTGGTCGTTTCCCGATTTTCCTTGTCCCAATCACCGGCACTGGAAACCCTTGCTTCCGAGATGATCACCGCGTTTTTGGATTTCGCGATACCGTACAGGCTGGCTTTCGAAGTAACGGTGTCAGGCAGTACGGGCTTTACGTTCCCGGACGCCACATTAAATAAATAGACGCCCTTTTCGCCATCCACAAGCGCAGTCGTATCATCTATCCAGACTGATTTATGCAGGTTCGGTCCGTCATTAATTCTCTTCCCCGTTACGAGGTCAATGTACGTAGAGAATGATTCCGCTTCTTCGCCCTGCCCGGGTGATTGTATAACAAGGTATCTATCCCCGGGTGCAAAGAACAGCTGGGTCATATCATGATGACCCCCCTCAAGCTTTTGAATATCACCCGTAATGAGATTCATCATGAAGATATTGTATATTGGCACATTCGGATTTTCGCTTAACATCCAGGCCATGTGTTTCCCGTTCTTTGATATAGTACCTCCCGCAACCATTTCGACTGCGCGCGGCGCCCCCCGCAGCCCCTTGAATATAATGCTGCGATTGCCATCCCCGATCACCAGCACCGAGTTCCCGATCCATGCCGGGAGTTCCTTCACCCGGGCGAGATCATACCGGAAGATGCTCCCCGTGCCGATCCAGCCGATTTTCCCCTGGTGCGAGGCGATCGCCCAGGAGGGGTCCTCAACGCCGGGGGCAACGCCGCTTTTCATCCGCAGCAGGTCGATCACGGTCCCCTTCGGCACTTTCGCCATCGACTGCGCCTGCGGGCCGATGTCGCCGAGGAGGTCGGCACCCTGGTCTGCCGTCACCAGCGCCTGGCCCGCCGGATCGTAGTCCGCGGGATTTCCGCTCAGGGAGGGCACCGGCCCCTTCTTGCACGAAAATGAAATCGCCACTACTGCAAGAAGAATGATCCATACCGTTGAAATGAATTCACGTTTCATGACCATCATCCTCCCTACACAAATAAATTGTCGCCCGTGTAATTGACTCTCACCAGATTCACTGCGGGAACGCCGGCCACCTTCCGGCGATCCTCCCTCCGCGCATGACGATGACGATCCCTTCGGCAATCACGATGCGGCGCGTACGTGTGTTCATGGCCCACACCCCGGGATGAAAGTGACGGCGTCTGTGAGGATAGCATGAGGCGTTCGATCATGCAAGGAAAAATCGGGGATGCTACAGCGGGAATCGTGGGAGAGCGGCGTTATTTTTCACCGCCGGCGGGAGAGATCCGCCGCCGCGCCGGTTCGTAGCCGCAGTAGGGTTCCTCGTCGAAGGCGCTGCCGGTCTCGTAATACGCGCGGGCGCGGCACCCGCCGCAGAAGGCGACGTACTCGCACTCGCCGCATTTCCCCCCGAGCCTCGAGAAATCGCGCAGGCCGATGAAGAGCTCCGACTTCTCCCAGATCTCCCGGAAGTGCGTCTCGCGCACGTTGCCCGCCACGAGCGGCAGGTAGCCGCAGGGCTGGACGTCGCCGCGGTGGGAGATGAAGCAGACGCCCGTGCCGGCGAGGCAGCCGCGCGTCACGGCGGATAGGCCGTCGCTCTCGAAGGTGATCTTCCGCCCCTCCTCGCGCGCCCGCTGGCGGATGATCCGGTAGTAGTGCGGCGCGCAGGTGGCCTTGATCTCGAAGCCGGTCTCGCGCGAGAGGTCGTAGAGGCGGTTGAGCACGCGCTCGTACTCCTCGCCGGAGAGCATGTCGGTCTCCGCGATCTCGGCGCCGCAGCCCACGGGCACCAGCATGAAGACATGGAGCGCCTTCGCGCCGGAGTCGACCGCGAGCGAGAACACCTTCTCGAAGCCCGCGACGTTCCGCCGCGTGATGGTCGTGTTGAACTGGAACCCGACGCCGGCCGTGCGCAGATTTGCCGCGCCGCGGAGCGCCTCGTCAAAAGAGCCGGCGATTCCCCGGAAGCCGTCGTGCGTGGCGGCGTCGGCGCCGTCGATGGAGATGCTCACGCGCTCTATGCCCGCGGCCTTTATCTCCGCGGCAATCATCCCGTCCACCAGCGTGCCGTTGGTGGCGAGCGCGGCCTTCATGCCGCGCGAGACCACGTGCCGCGCGATATCGAAGATGTCTTTCCGGTAGAGCGGTTCGCCGCCCGTGAGCACCATGATCGGCTTCGCGAAGGAGGCGATATCGTCCAGCGTCTTCTTCACCTCGGACGTGTCCATCTCGCGGTAGTCGGCCACGCCAGCCTCGGCGCGGCAGTGGACGCATTTCAAATTACAGCGCTTGGTGAGCTCCCAGAAGATGAGCCGCGGCACGTTGTTCCCCGGGCGCATCATTTGTCGAACATCTCCATGATAATGCGCACCGCCTCCTCCAGCGGGTGCTCACCCCTGTGGCCGCGCGTCCCGTCGGCGTACTTCTTCAAATGGGTGATGGGGTTGTGCAGCGTCTTGGTCATGATCTGGTTCGTCAGTTCCTCGACGAGATGGAAGTCCTCGTCCGAAAGGTGCTTGAGCCGCTTCTTCCTGTAGCGATCAAGCTCGCGCCGGCGGATCTCCTCGAACTTTTCCTGGATGCGGCTGATCGCGGGCACCGCGGCAAGGCCCTCGTGCCACTCCATGAACTCCCGCGCGTCGGCCTCCACCATCCGCGCGGCCAGCTCCACCTCGCCCAGCCGGCTCTTGAGATTCTCGTCGGCAATGCTTTTCAGGTCGTCGATGTTATAGAGGAAGATATCGGAAAGCTCCGCGACCGCGGGATCGATGTTCCTAGGGACCGCGATGTCGATGAGGAAGAGCGGGCGCGCCCCCCGCCGCCTCATTATCTCCCGCGCGGAATCCGCGGTGAAGACGAAATCGCGCGACGACACCGACGTGACGATGATGTCCGTCTCCCGGGCGGCGGCGGGCGCGTCTTCCAGCGGCACGATGTGCGCTTCCGCATATATCTCCCTGGCGATCCGCTCCGCGTTGGCGAGCGACCTGTTGGCGATGACCACATCGCCCGTCCCGTGCTTTGCGAGATAGCGGAGGATGAGCTCGCCCATTTCGCCGGCGCCCACCAGGAGCGCCTTCCGCTTCGAGAGATCCTCGAAGATGGAGCGCGCCAGCTCCACGGCGATGAAGGCGATGGAAAGCGGGTTCCGCGCGATGTTGGTCTCGGTGCGGACGCGCTTCGCCGTGCGGAACGCCTGGTGGAAGAGCTTGTTGAGGACCGGACCAGTCCGCTTGTCCCTCACGGCCCCCTTGTAGCACTCGCGGAGCTGGCCGAGGATCTCGTTCTCACCCACCACCATCGAGTCCAGCGACGACGCGACGGAGAGAAGGTGCGCCACCGCCTCGCGCGAATATTTTTTGTAAACTGCGCCGCCGGACTCCGCGGCGGGCACGCAGGAGAACTCCTCCAGCAGGTCCAGTATCGCGGCGGCGGCGGCACGGGGGTTCTTCGCGGCGGCGTAGACCTCCACCCGGTTGCAGGTCGCCACGTAGACTATCTCCTCCACTCCCCGCGAGGCCGCGCGCTCCATGAAGAGGCGCGACCGGTCGCCGTCGAGCGAGAAGCACTCCCGCAGTTCCACCGGCGCCGTCTTGTGGCTGATGCCGACGAGCAGCACCTCCCTGTTCGTATCCGCGCCGCTCATATCACCTGAAGCTGTGGAATCCCGTGTTCATTATGACGTTGGACGCGACGTACATCGCTATCACCGCCGCGAAGAGAAGCACGTTGACGGCGTTCACCCTTCCCATCCCCAGGCGTCCGTCCCTTCTGAGCAGGAGGATGATGACGATAAACACCCAGGAGAGGTACATCATCGTCTCCTTGAGGGAGAAGAGGAAGAGCGTGCGATAGTTGATCCAGACCAGCGCTATCCCCATCACGAGCCCGGCAGTGAGGAAGAACACGGCCCGCGTCACCGACCAGGTGTTGAAATGATCGATAGTTTCCAGGCTGGGCAGGTTCCCGGTGAGCCTGAGGGACGTCTTGCGCTTCAGTCGTCGCTCGAGATAGAGCCCGAGAAGCGAGCCGGCGAAGCTGAAGAAGAAAAAGAGCTCGCCCACGACGGCGAGGATCACGTGGAACGACAGGAGGTGGTTCGCGAATCCCACCTGGATGCTCCGCGCCGAACCCATGAACGGAAGTGAAAGCGCGCAGACCACAGTGATGAACGGGAGCGCCACCGCCCCGATGGGCCTCCAGTGCGCCTTCCAGCGGGAGAGGTCCAGGTACGCGAGGAGGAGGTAGAGAAAAAACGCGAGCACGTAAAAATGCCCCCAGATGGTCGAGACGATGTTGATAAAATCCCTCAGGCCGAACGGGTAGTATCGGATGAGGCCCGCCCCCAGGAACGGAACGGCCGACAGATAGAAGAGCCTGCGCGCGTGCGCGTGAAACCACCCGCTGTCCGCGTGGAGCGAGTAGACGCAGGCCGCCGAGGCCGCGGCGAGAAGGACGATCGACAGGATAAAGAGTAGTTCACACATGGCGTTCAGCGGACGGGATTACCATTTAGAGGTGATACTCCCGCACCGGGCATATCATCCCGCCGCCGGGATAATTATCAATATATTTTTCCCCGCTCTCGAGGGGCCGGCATGAAAATAGGCTTGTCCGCGGCCGGGCCGCTGATATTCTTAGCCGGGGTGCCCAGCCATGAAACGGAAAACCAGTATCATACCTGTCATCACGGCCGCCCTGCTTGCGCAGGTATGTTCCACGCACGGGGCGCGCGTCGGCAGCGGGCTGTCCGCTTCCACCGTGCTGGTATTCCCGTTCACCCTCCAGACGGAGATACTCACGCCTGAAACATATCACCTGGAATCCTGGCCACGAACACGGGAATGATACGCAGGGGTCATCCGCGGCGCATCGGGAAGATTGATTCGCGAATTATTATCGGATGGGCGATTCCATGCCATCGACGGCGACGCGCCCGTCATGCCGGACGGGCAGCGCGGGGCTTCCACCGCCGGCATGTGGCCATACATCCACAAGGCAATCACTGCGGGTGCGGACTCGTGTCTGCTGTGCGACATCACCCGGATTGACTTCTACGAAAGGATCAGCCACTACGGATTCGAGATCTACAGCGTCCACACGTACCGCGTGACCGCGTCGTTCAATGTCCGGCTGGTCGATGCCCGTACGGAAAAAATTATACGGACGGCAATCGTGAACGATTCAGCGACGCACCGCGTGCACCGCCTCTTCTGGGACTCCATCTGGATCCACCGCTACACGACCGGTCCCGATCTGGCGGAGAAGCTGATGAAATCGGCGGCGAAGAAGATTGCACGGGAAATTCGCAGGTAACCTATCAAGGAGAATCATCATGAAAAAAACCGCCATCATCGCCGGGGCCTCGGGACTCGTGGGAGGCCACTGTCTGCAACTGCTTTTGAATGACGCCGGCTACGATACGGTAATCGCACCGGTGCGGAAAACGCTTCCGCTGGCGCACCCGAAACTCCGCCAGCATGTGGTCGATTTCGACAATCTCCGCGCCAGCGCCGCCATTCTCCGCGGCGACGAGCTCTTCTGCTGCCTGGGAAGCACCATGAAGAAAGCCGGTTCGCGCGAGGCTTTCCGGAAGGTCGATTTCGAGTATCCGAAGGCGCTCGCGGAATTAGCGCTGGAAAACGGCGTGAAGCGCTTTCTCATCGTCACCGCACTGGGGGCGGACCCGCACTCAAAGATTTTCTACAACCGCGTCAAGGGCGAAGTGGAGATGGTGGTGCGCGCGCTGCCTTTCGAGTCGGTGCACATCTTCCGGCCGTCGATGCTCCTGGGCGAGCGGAGCGAGTCGCGCCCCGCGGAAAAGATCGGCGGCGCGGCCATGCGCGCGCTTTCCTTCCTCATGCGGGGTTCGCTGAAGAACTATCGCGCGATACGCGTGGAAGACGTGGCGCGCGCCATGGTGAGCGCGGCCGGCTCCGGGTCGAACGGCGTTGTCATCCACGAGTCGGGGGAGATGCAGCGGAAGGACACGCGCGCCTGACGGAGGCGGAGAACGAACATTGGCGGGGCGATATCGGCCCTTACTATTCCCCGCAGCCGCGCGGAAGGACGAGTTCCACCACCTCTATCAGCCTGATCCCCTTGTTGAAGTTGAGGGGATTGTCGTTGAAGTACGCCACGAGCTGTTCCGCGCTCTTGGTGCAGAACTCGCCGCGCTGAAACTGGACGTCCACCTCGTCCTTGTGCTTCCGTTCCAGGCCCTGCTCCATTATGCTGAAAACGCATTCCTTCCGCGGCAGGAGCGATATCAGCACGTCGATATCGCCCGGCTCGGGCTTGTCGGTGATGTAGCTGCCGAAGACGATGAGCGAGAACTTCGTGCACTGCGTTCCGATCACCGCGAGCTCGTCCTCCAGGCAGCGCAGGAGCCTGCGCCGCCGCCTGTTCACGGCGTACGCCTTCCTGAACTCATCCAGCGTCATGGTCAGGATTTTCGCCTTGATGGGCAGGGGTTTGTAAGCTTTCATGATACTACCATTTTCGGGCGATAGCGGGATTTTTCCGTGCACTTTCCCGGTTCAGAGCGCCCGGTCCAGGCCCTTTTCGTGGAAGCCGTGAAGCGTTTTCCAGATATCGCCCTCGCTGTGGGGCTCGAGGGTCACCAGCGGCTTCACCTTGGCGCGGGCGATAAAACCGGCGACAAGTCCGAAGTCCACGTTGCCGACGCCGATGGGAAGGTGCTCGTCTCCGGAACCGTCGTTGTCGTGCAGGTGCAGCTGCCTGATGAAAGGGCCCATCTGCCGGAGCCAGGCCCTGAGTCCCGTGCGGGAGAAGGCGTTGACGTGCCCGGTGTCGAGGCACTGGTGGACCGGCAGGCCCTTCATCATTTCCAGCACCTCCTTCATGGCGCGCGGGTTCTCCTCGTACACGTTTTCCAGAGCCAGTATCGCGCCCATCTCCCCCGCCTTCCGCGCGAACAGGCGTATCGAGGGGACGATATTCGCGAGCCACTCCTCGTAGATGAAGCCGAACCGCCTCTCCTCGTAGTTGAAGTGGACGACGATCGACTCGGGGCGGAAGAGCGCCGCCGCGGCAAAGGCCTTCTCCATGCGCTCCACGGCGGCCTCGCGGACCAGCCTGTCGGGCGCGCCGAGGAATATCTCGTGGAAGGGGGCGTGGACCGTCATGCGGATTCCGAGGGCGGAAAGCTTCTTCGCGAGGCCGCGGAGGTGGCTGCGCGGGAACGAATCGAGCGCCCGGAAGTCCAGGACTATCTCGCAGTTGATCCGGTACGATTCGATGAGGTGCAGGTAGCGTCCGTCGATGAGCCTCACCGGCATGGTGATGAACACCTTGCGCAGGCACTCCCTCATTGCGGTGGTGACTTTCATCTTCCGATCGGACGCTCCTTTCCGTTTCAGGAAAGACCGCCGGCACCGGAAGTCAAGAACATATTTCCGGCGGCCGCGTGGCCGCGCGATAATTCCGAGTCGCGCGCCGCGTTTCTTCTTGACCTTGCGAACGCGGTGTGTATCATTCCGGTGTCACGCCGGGGAAAAACGGCGATTCGCGCGGGCCCGGCGGAACCGCACCATGAACCTCACGGGAAGAACTATCAACAACCGCTACCGGATCCACGAGAAGGTCCGCGAGGACGATCTCGGACAGTCGTACCACGCCGAGGATATCGCAGCCGGGGATGCGCCGCGCGTCTTCACCCTCTTCAGCGGGGACGGGGCATCCCGGAGGATCGAGGACATCATCCGCTTCAAGTCAGACGTGAAGAAGCTCGTGGGAAAGAGCAATGCCTGCTGCGCCTCCGTCTACGAAACCGGCTCCCTTCTTGACTTCTGCTACCTCGTCTCGGAACCGGTCGAGGGCCCCCTGCTCGCCGATCTCATCGCTTCCGGTAAAGAATTCTCCTACCGGGAGGTGCTGGAGTTCGCGTTGCGCGTGGCCGGCGGGCTTTCCTTCCTGCACGAATGCGGTATCATCCTCAGGAACCCGGGGCCGCGCACCTTCGTTCTGGCCGATACCGGCGCCATGATCATCATGCCCGGCGCCGCGCACATCCGCGACTTCGACAGGACTGGCGCCGCGGGCGACATCATCGGCGTCATCGAGCACCTCTCCCCGGAGCAGTGCGGCATGACCGGCAGGCCCGCCGATCCCAGGAGCGATCTTTTCTCGCTGGGCGCCCTCCTCTACCGCCTTTCCTCCGGGGCGCCGCCGTTCCGGGGGAACGACACCTGCTCCACGCTGTACAAAGTAATCACGGAAACCCCCGATTTCAGCGCGATCACCCGCGCGGGGGCACCGGAGGCATTTGCCGACGTTGTGCGAAAGCTACTGGAGAAGGAACCCGACGCGCGCTACCAGGGCGCGGCGGGACTCCTCACGGACCTCGTGGCGCTGGAGCGCGGCAACACCGCATTCATCCCTGGGCATGGAGACTCCGTCCTCGGCCCGCGGTTTCACACGGGCGTTGTCGGCAGGGAGCGCGAGCTCGCCGCCATCAGGTCGGGAAGCGACAGGGCGTTCGGCGGCGAAGGTTCCCTCTGCGTCATCTCCGGCGAGGCGGGCGCGGGCAAGACGCGCCTGCTGGAGGAGACCGCCGGCCACGTGTTCTCCCGGGGCGGCACTGTCCTCTACAGCAAATGCAACGAGGGATACGAGACCCTGCCCTACGGCGCAATCGCAGAACTGCTCGGCGCGTTCATCAAAACCTACCGTTCGCTGTCCGGCGCCGACCGCGCGTCGCTGCGGGAGCGCCTGTCGCTCGAATTCCGCGGGCTGGGATCCATCCTGGTGCGGCTCGCCCCCTCACTCTCGGAAATTTTCGAGAGCCCGGACGCGCCTTCACTGCCGGAGGAGAAAAGCGAATCGGCGCGGTTCCACGGCGTGGTCTCGCGCTTTTTCCTTGAGCTCGCACGGAACAGGCCTGCGCTCATGATCGCAGTCGACGACTTGCAGTGGTGCGACGAGGGATCGCTCGCCGTGCTCCTGGAGACCGCGGAGGAAATCGGGTCCGCGCCCGCGCAGCTCGTTCTTGCCGCGCGGAACGAATCGCCGGAGGGGCGGGACCGGCTCCGCTCGTTCCGGGAAAAGGCGTCGCAGACCGGCACGCCCTGCCTGGACGTGGTGGCCGGGCCGCTCGACGGGCCTGACACCGCGCGGCTCGTATCGAAAATACTCGGCGTTGAGCCCCGGGACGTGGAGGATCTCGCCGCATACGTCCACGCGCGCGCGGGCGGCAACGTCTTCTTCTCCATCGGCATACTCAGGGAAATGGCGGAGGGCGATATCATCCGCCGCGAGGGAAACGCGTGGCTCCTCGACAGGGAACGGGCAGACTCGCTCGACACGTCCGATTCCCTCATCGAGACGGTGCAGTCGCGCATTCGCCTCCTGGACACCGACGAGGCGCGGATCCTCTCGTGCGCCGCATGCATCGGAAGGGAGTTCAGCCTGTCGCTGCTCTTCCGCCTGAGCAGCCTCGACGGCGACGCGGTGGTGTCCGTCATCGACAGGGCCGTCGATTACCAGCTGCTGCGCCCCTTCCCGGGCGAGAGAAACACTTACGTCTTTTTCCACGACCGCATCAAGGAGGTCCTCTACGCGGGCATGCCGCCGGAGGAAAGGAAATCCGTCCACCTGACGATCGCCAACGCGCTGGAAGGCGCCGGCGGCGATGCGCAGCACGACGAGCTCGCACGCCACTACCTGCTGGCGGGCGCCGACGACAGGTTCCTCGACCACGCGCTGCCCGCGGGAAGGAACGCCCGCCTGAAGTTCGCCTACGAGGACGCGGAGAAGATCCTCTCCAGGGCGATCGGACTGATACGCTCACCGGATGACCCGCGCCGGGCAGGCGCGAGGGAGGAACTCGCCCGGATCCACGTCATCACCGGAAACTTCTCCGGCGCGGTCGCCGCGTGCGCGGAGATACTTCCCCGTATGCGCGACCGGGTGGCGAGGGCGGACCTGCTCGCGCTAAAATCAGAGGCGCACTACCGCCTGAACGAGTGGGACGAATGCGTGAAGGCCGCGCACGAGGGGCTCCGCCTGCTTGGCGAAAAGTTTCCCGCGGGACGCGCCTCACTCACGCTCCGATCGCTCAAGGAATTCCTGGCCTTTTCCGTGAACGTCGTCTTCGGCAGGGGAGAGCGGCCGGGAAAACCTGCGAGGACCTCCGACATCGAAATTGTCGCACTCTACCGCTCCCTCTTTCAGAACTATATGTTCAGGAACCAGGGGCCGGAGTTCCTCTTCACCGCCCTGCGCGCCGCGGTCATCGCGCAGTCGCGCATCGGCCCATCGAAGGAGCTTTCCATGGGCTTCATAGGCGTCGCGCTTATCTTCACCGCCCTCGCCTTTTTCAAGACGGCGCTGAAGCTCCTCGAGCGCGCGCTGCGCATGAGCCTCGAAGCCGGGGACCGCTGGTGCGAGGCATACTCGCACGGATTCATGGGGCTCATCAGCGAGTTCATGGGCAGCTACAGGGCCGGCATCGACCGCCACTACGCCCTGAGCATGAAGACCTTCATCGCGATCGGCGACATCAAGAACATCGGGGTGGTCCATATCGGCATGACCCAGTCGTACCTCTTCCTCTCGGACTACGGTGCCGCGCTTGAACACAACACGAAATCCCACGAGATTGCGCGTAAAATCGACGACAGGAACTTCATCGGGATGTCGCTGGTCTACTTCGCGCGCATACACCGCGAGAAGGGCGATACGGCCGAAGCGGAGCAACGGGCACGCGAGGCGTGCGACTACAACCTCCGCAACTCGCTCTCGCAGAATCACTGCGCGGCGCTCATCGAGCTGGGCTGCGTACTCATCGAAGAAAAGGATTTCAGCGGGGCGATAGAGCTCCTCGAGGCCGCGCGCGCCGCCTTCGAACAGGGCTACTTCAGCCCGCAGCACACCACGCACGTCTACACGCACCTCGCCGAGGCCTGCCTCGCCGACCTGGTCGCGCGAGGCCGCTCCCTGACCCGTGGCGAGCGTGCGAAATACAGGACGATAATACGGCGCTATTGCGCGGCAGCGGTGCGGCACGGCCGGCGCTGGGTCTCGCACCACGGCAAGGCCCTGCGCGCGCGGGCATTGTTCCACGTCCACCTCGGCAACGCCAATCGCGCGGAAAAGGACTTTCGTCGTTCCATCGAGCGCTGCCGCGCGCTGGGAAACCGCTACGACCTCGGGAGGTCGTACTTCGATTACGGCCTGTTCCTGGCGCAGGCGCGCAGGGCCGACGAGTCCCGGGAGTGCATCGAATCCGCCTATGCCATTTTCAGCGAAATCGGCGCAAGGGGCTGTGCCACCGCGACCGGGCGCCTGCTGGGAATCATATCGGACGGCAACCGCGACCCGATCGGCAGCCTCATCACCAGGGAACGCGGAACCGGCCTCCGGGAGTTGAGCAGAAGCCTGGCCGGCTCGGCCGGGAATGCCGGCGAGATCCGCGGCGTGGTGGAGAAGATATTCGAGTATTTCGGCGCCCGGGAAGGCTGCCTTTTCGCCACGGACCCGGTGACACGCGAACCCTCCTTCATCATGTCGAAACCGGAAATGGACCCGGGCCG
>Ga0116141_10001378_pt1 | contig 20702 bp, 15 predicted proteins | sample AD_UKC097_MetaG_FD_89744 | JGI IMG/M metagenome (GOLD analysis project Ga0116141, IMG submission 89744) | Active sludge microbial communities of municipal wastewater-treating anaerobic digesters from USA - AD_UKC097_MetaG | ecosystem: Engineered > Bioreactor > Anaerobic > Digestate | place: USA...
GCCAGTTCGAACGGTGTTTCCAGTAAGGTTTCTCACAAAAAGGACATATGGTTGGTGCTCGTTTATTTCGGCATCTTTTTGTTTCTTTCTAAGCAAGTACCTTACGTAATTGGAGCCATTATTCTAGCTTTTTATTTTTCAGTGATTCTCGATGTTCCTTACGAATATCTAATGAGAAAGACCAATCAGAAATGGTTAGCAGTTCTAAGTTATATCCTTGTTGTAGTCTTGTTTGTTTATTCCGTGGTATCTTTCTTCCCAACCGTCATAGATCAGGTAAAGAGTCTTTTCTCACAGATTCAAAATATCAATACCAACAATGGCCTGCCAGATTGGGTACATAACATCATTGTGCAGCTTGGGAATAACTTATCCAGTGTAGTTATGTCGTTGATAAATCAGTTAATTACTTTGGTTCCATCACTCGTCACTATGGTTATGCTCTTGGTTGCGACTATGATTGGTCTTGAAAGTATAAAGAGTTATGTAGGGAAAAGGCTGGATCTTCTTTTTATTGAAGATCCAGCGTTTGGAAGACAATTTGCCGTTAAATTGTTTTTAGATGTGAGGCGATACGTTAGAGGGCAGGTGTTGGTTTCTTTTATAAGTGCGACACTTACAACGATCGGATTGTTCGCACTCAATATACCTTCAGCGCTTACTCTCGGTGTTTTGACGTTTATTAGTGGATTTTTTCCATACATAGGTATCATAGTTGCATCGATTCCAATCTATCTGTTAGGGTTTTCAGTTGGCGGACTAAATGAAATTATTTGGGTTACCGTCTTGCTTGTGGGCGTCAATCAGTCCGAGACTTGGTTGTATGGTCCGAGAATTCAGAGTGATAATTTGAAAATTCACTGGTTCATTATAATGGCATCGATATTGATTTTTGTGGGAATTTTCGGTTTTTCTGGTGTGCTTATCGCTCTGCCAGTACTTCTATTTATAAGGGATTTCTGGAAGTTCTACGTAAAACCCGACGGAACGATCTCCAACTAAGAAGTAGTGACGTTATCTTATTTTTATTTTATTCCAATTGCCACTGGTATATTCCTTGGCGATGTTGTTGTAACGTATTTACCGTTGTAGACCATGGAGGTTGACCCACCTCCATCTAACATCATTGCAGAATCGTAACCTTTTGAGAGTAAGAATTGAACCGCCTCATCGTAGTTCATTCCACTTCCATTTACTCCCTCTATGGTTATTAAGTGCACCTTACCATCTTTTATTGCGATGATCGTTCTTGAAGTCCTCGTTGTTGGTATCCCACCACCGTATCTAAGTTTTTCTTCGTTTGCATCGACTATGGCCTTTCCATCTTGGATGAGTAATGGACCTGCACCCACTGCGTTCTTTATCTTGTAGCCATTATCTGTGTATATTTCGATAGAGAATGACGAACCTTTTGAAATCTTGCTGAGAAATTGATTGTAAATATCTTTACTAACCATAACAATATAAGAGTTACTCGGCACATACGAGGTGTAACCAATGGAAGCTACTTTTTGGTTTGTGATGACAAGGTATTCTTTCGTACGATCGTTTGGAATTTTCAATTTGTATTCTGAGGTGTAGAGGTTTACCTCGCTTAGTGAACTTGTATTCACTCCCTTTACAAGAAGCAAAACATCGCCTATTCTAACGGTTATATCGAAGTAGGCTTTGTATATGAACACTTGGTTGTCTACCGTCTGAACGAAAACAGGTCTTAACCCATATCTGTGAGATAAGACATCCCCATTCGATACGATTACATCAATTGGTAATCCAGTTGAAGGATCAAAATAGTTTGCATTTACGCCGTATGAATAGCCATTCTGTGATAGTATACTCTGCAAAGACGATGTTGTTCCCAATCCTTTAGTTGGAATGAGTGGTGTAATATTCACATATCTCGGGTCTGCTATTAAATAATTTACAAGGAAAGTCCTCCCTGCATATTTTTCCGTCTTTTTTGAGTACTCAATTTTCTTGATAGATGGGAAGAGGGTTACGATTGCACTCTGACCTGAAAGACGCGTTTCATACTTTTCAATGGTTTTGTTGATGGTCAAGGTAACGGTATGATTCTTCTTTGAAACGGTGATTTCTGAAGGTATCTTCGGGTCTTCAATTACCACTGGAGCGATAGTCACGTTTATTTTACCGTTTGATAGCTCAACATTGATAAAATTCTTGATGAATTGAGTAGAAGCGCTTATCGTTAGGGTATCATTTGAATAGGTCAATGATGTCACGGAAATGGGTTTGTCATAGTAAATATCGCCTGATTTTGAGAGATTGAGAAAATTAGTTATAAAATCAGACTTGACAAGCACCTTATTATTTGAAATCAAGTATGCATCCTTTACGTAAGTCTCGAAGTCTATGAGAAGATCTCCAGACGAACCGATGATGAGTTTCTTGTTGTATATAAGATATATCTTCTCATTCTTAACAACACTGAATCCAATATCTTTGAGTTGCTCTTCATCAAAATATCCGTTCTTAATTTCATATATCTTTCCATTGATCAAGAAAGTTTGAGCAAACAGAACATTTGTCACCATTAATGTAGTAATCAATAACAATAACAAAAACTTTTGAGGTAGCACGTCAACAACACCCCTGTCTTTATGATGATTTATTCTAATAAACTCATGCGTACTAGGACGCATGAGTTTTGACAAAGCTCACAATTCTATTTTACTACCTTCAATATTATTGGTCTTTCCAAAGGCTTTTCTTGACTAATAACATAACTTTCCTTAAGAAGTTCTTTTGCCTCTTCTATCTCGCTTTTTTGCGACACGTACATCTTTGCTATTGTATCTCCAGGTTTTACGTAATCTCCGACCTTACTAACTATCTCTATACCAACGCTGTAGTCGATCGTATCCTCTTTGGTTTTCCTACCTGCTCCCAAGTGATTGGATGCAATGCCAATTTTCTCTGTATCTACCGACGTTATGTATCCTTGCATTTCTGTTTTGAATTCTATCACGTTGTTTGTCATAGGTAATACATCGTATGGTCTTTCAACAACGTCTGGGTTACCACCTTGGTATTGAACAAATTGTCTGAATTTGTTGAGTGCCGCACCATTATCAAGAGACTCTTTGGCCAATTTCAGACATTCTTCGAATGTTCCTTTTCCTGCGAGGTGGCACATCCAAGCCGATAAGTTCAAACATAATTCGGTGAAATCTTCCGGCCCTTTCCCTTTGAGCGTTTCAATGGCTTCGAGCACTTCAAGAGAATTGCCAACCATTTTCCCGAGTGGAACGTCCATGTTCGTTAGAACGGCGACTGCCCGTTTGCCATGTGCTCTCGCTATGCCGACCATCGCCTCGGCGAGTTCAGTTGCATCTTCGATTGTCTTCATGAAAGCACCACTACCGACTTTTACATCAAGAACATATCCATCTGCACCACCGGCAAGTTTTTTGCTCATTATACTTGCTGCAATTAAGGAGACTTCATCAACTGTAGCAGTTGCGTCTCTCAGTGCATATATTTTTTTATCGGCAGGTACCAAATTAGCCGTCTGACCAACAACAGCTATTCCTATTTCTCTAACGTTCTTAAAAAACTCTTCCTCTGAAAGTGTTGTTCTGAAACCGGGAATAGATTCCAACTTATCTATCGTACCACCAGTGTGACCAAGCGCTCTCCCAGACATCTTTGCCACTGGTACACCCAACGATGCAACAATTGGACCAACAACGAGTGTTGTCTTGTCTCCAACACCACCGGTTGAATGTTTGTCTATCTTTATGCCGGGAATCGATGACAAATCAACTTTGTCACCAGAATTTGCCATTGTTTCCGTTAGTATGGCCCTTTCCTCTCCATCCATATGCCTAAAATATATCGCCATAAGGAAGGCTGCCATTTGGTAATCCGGAATATCCCCTTTGACGTATCCGTTAACCATGAATTCTATCTCTTCTTTCGATAATTTACCACCATTTCTTTTTTTCAATATGACATCATACGCTCTCACTTGATATACCTCCCGTAGATTCTTCTTCACTGACTCTTAATGTTTTACTGAAAAGTACTCTGAACGTTGTCCCTTGTCCTATTTTACTCTCGAACTGTATAACTGCACCATGCTTTTCCGCAATCATTTTCACGATAGATAAGCCAAGCCCAGTCCCGCCAACTTTTCTACTTCTCGCTTTATCTACTCTATAAAATCTTTCAAATAACCTTTTCTGAGCGTCTTCTGGTATGCCTGGCCCGGTGTCTTGAACTTCAAAAATCACGTTATCTTCGGTTTCATAGCATCTTACAAAGACCTTTCTCTCTCCCGTTTCTCTTGTTGATGTATATTTGACACCATTATCAACGAGGTTCAAAGCAAGTTGTACTAACCTGTCGAAGTCACCTGTGATCTTTTTTGGTGATGCACATTCGATATCTAATTCCACACCATAATCTTCGGCAAGTGGTTCCACTATGCTCTCAACTCTGCTGATGATCTCACACATATCTACTTCGGCAAAGTTGAATTTTGCCTCACCTGATTCCAATTTTTCCAAGTCGAGTAAATCATTTATCAACCTCGTCATACGAGCCGACTCACTTTCGATGATTCCAAGAAATTTTCGAACAAGTTCTTTATTGGATAAGTCATCATCGAGAAGTGCTTCAGAATATCCATGTATCGATGTCAATGGTGTTCTTAGTTCATGCGATACGTTAGATATAAATTCCCTACGTAAGTTATCGAGTTGCTTTTCTTTCGTAGTGTCGTGAAGTATTATTATATATCTCTCACTCTCTTGGTCAAATTTTATTGGCACTACCTTTGCATCGTAAAAGTTCTTATCGCCGTTGACAACTATTGTAACATCGCCACTTTGAATCTCACCGGTTTGAAGTGCCTTTTCAAACATCTCGAGCAGGTAATAATTCTCCAGTATCTCGTATACCTTTCGCCCTTCTATGCCCGGTCTCGTTATGTCTCTGCCGGCGATGTTCGCAAACGTAACTATACCATCACCGCGTACTATTATTATCGGGTCAGTGATGTTATTGAGTATTGTGAACACATTTTTGCGTTCCTTCTCACTTTCAAGAATACCATTCTGAAGTTCCTCTATTCTCTTACGGAGTCTTTCGTAAATATAGAGAGGAGGAGTACCTGCCTCCTCTCCTATACTTACTGCTATTTTGTCTAAATATTTAGAAAAAGTGTGCCTTCTCTTTCTCTCTATCAAATACATTATTGCAAAGAAGGCCGATAATGCAATGAAAATAAGTAACCCTATTAGCATTGTTTATTATTCTTCCTTTCCTGGGTCCCTAAATTTATAACCCTTTCCCCTAACTGTCACAACGTATCTTGGATTTGATGGATCTTCTTCTATCTTCGTTCTCAACCTTCTGATGTGTACATCGACAGTTCTCGTATCACCAAAGTAATCATATCCCCATAGTTTATCAAGCAATACATCTCTTGAGAAGACCTTTCCTTCGTTCTCAGCTAAAAATCTTAGCAGGTCAAATTCGAGAGGAGTTAGCCCAACCTTTTTACCTTTCACACGTACTTCGTATTTGTCGATGTCGATCTCCAAATCTTTTGCAATGATCTTCTTTGGCTTCTCTTCTTTTACAACTGCACCAAGCTGCATCCTTCTAAACACAGCTCTAATTCTTGCAAGTAGTTCTCTGATACTGAATGGTTTTACGATGTAATCATCTGCACCAAGCTCAAGTCCAAGTACTTTGTCAAACTCCTCGCCCTTTGCACTCAAGAATATGACTGGGGTAAGTTTGTATTTATCCGTTGCTCTTATGCTCCTGACAAATTCGAATCCGTCCATTCCAGGTAACATGATGTCAACGATAAACATATCTACTTCCTTTTCTTTCAGTTCCTGCAATGCCTTTTCAGCATCTTCGACTGGCACAACATCGTAACCTTCTTTTTGGAGCGTAAAACTGACCAATTCAAGTATCTCCGGTTGGTCATCAATAATCATAATCGTTTTTTTAGCCATACCTAGCCCTCCTTAATTTAGAGTTTAATCACTTTTACAATTATATCACTAATCGTTACCTTTTGTCAAAGAGCTTTTTTTTATCATTTAGCTAAGTTTACATGTTACATTTGACGAAAATTAAGAGATTTCCACTCATTACTAGGTACACTAGAAGCTCAAAGATGTCAAGAATGCTGTATTAATGTAATTCAATGCGTGAAATTGATTTATGATTGTGAATATGATATAATATCCAAGAACTTTTTAGTTATGTAAATATATAACACATGATGCAGTTACCATTTATTAACATAGGACTTTTGATAGACTATATTTTTCAAAAGAGGTGAGTTGAATGAAGATATGTGTTATTGGTGGAGGTAATGGCGGTCAAGCATTGGCAGGTTTTCTTGCCTTGAGAGGTTATGATGTTTCTTTGTACAACAGAAGTGAGTGGCGTATATCACGTGTGATCAAGACAAAGAAGATAAGACTTGAAGGTGAGATAAACGCAGTAGGAAGTATATCATTTGCGACAACTGATATAATGAAAGCTATTGAAGGGCGCAAGTTGTTGATGGTTGTACTGCCAGCATCTGCTCATCGAGATATTGCAAAGAAGATTGCTCCTTATCTTGAGGATGGACAGGTCATAGTCTTAAATCCAGGCAGGACAGCAGGGGCATTGGAATTTCGCAATGTACTTAAAGAAGAGGATGTGAAAAGAGATGTAATCATAGCGGAAGCTCAAACATTCGTGTTCGCATCACGTTTGTCCAACCCGGGCAGTGTCAGAATATTCAGAATTAAGAATGCTGTTCCTGTTGCTGCTCTGCCTGCGAGTAGAAATTCCGAACTCGAAGAAGTGCTACTGAACGTTATGCCAGAGTTTGAAATTGCAGAAAGCACTCTGTATACAAGCTTCAACAATATAGGTGCAGTTTTTCATCCAGCAACTATAATCTTGAATACGGGATGGATAGAGACTTCGTTTGGGAAATTTGAGTTTTACTTTGAGGGTATAAGCACTTCTGTTGCAAAGGTCTTGGAGAAGATCGATGAAGAAAGGTGTGAAATTGCTCGAAGAATTGGAATGGAACCCATGACCGCAGTTCAGTGGTTAAGTTATGCCTATGATGTTCATGGAACTGACTTGTACAGTGCAATACATAATAATGAAGGATACAGAGGAATCCAAGCGCCTGTACAAATGGATAGTAGGTATATAACAGAAGATGTACCAGCAAGCTTAGTACCACTATCAGCATTTGGAAAACTTGTTGAATTTCCTACACCAACTATCGATGCGATCATTCATTTGGCATCAATCATGATGAATACCGATTTTTTCAAGGAAGGGAGAAATTTTGAGAAATTGCACTTAACCGATAAAACTATCGAACAAGTAAGGCGAATAATGGAGGTGGGTGAGTGATGAAGATACTGGGTGGTTCCATAGGTAGCTGTGTACATAGTGTTGGAATTTTGAATTTTCTGAAACTTGCCAACGAAAATGGATATGAGACTGTATATGTGGGAACTTCTCTACCAGTCGAGACGTTTGTGGAACAAATCAAGATTCATGACCCCGATATAGTGGCAATCAGTTACAGGCTTGGTGGTGATGCCCTCGAGAATCTGCTGAGAGATTTGGAAGAATCTATAAAAGAGGAAAGGCTGGATGATAAAATATACATTTTCGGTGGTACGTTTGAAACAGCACGGGTAGCAAGGAGATTTAAGTTTATAAAGAAGGTAATTGATGGTACCGAGGAGATCGATGAACTTGTGCTTTTCTTGAGAGGAGAGTCGTATAAAAAGACCAGTGATTACGTATATCCTCAGACCTTGGGTGAGAGAATAAGGTTCAAAGCACCTTTTCCACTGATTAGGCATCACATAGGCCTTCAAGGCTTCGAAGAAACCGTAGAGGAGATTAAGAAACTTGCCGAAAGTGAGCTGTTAGATATCATATCAGTTGCACCTGATCAGAACTGCCAACAATATTTCTTTGAACCTGAGAAGATGGATCCAAAACAAGATGGTGCGGGTGGTGTCCCGATAAGGTCAAGAGAGGATTTTGAAAGATTGTATGAAGTGTCAAGATGTGGTAATTATCCACTGTTAAGATGTTACTCTGGCACAAGAGAACTCTTAAAGTTTTCAAGAGTTTTGAAAGAAACGATCAATAATGCATGGGCTGCAATACCTCTGATGTGGTACAGTGACTTGGATAGGAGATCAGAAAGACCTCTGCTGGATGCAATAAGGGAGAATATGGAGGCCATAAGGTGGAACGCTGAAAACGGTGTGCCCGTTGAAGTTACAGATTCACATCAATGGGCTTTGAGACTTGCTCATGATGCAGTTGAAGTAGCTAGTGCGTACTTAGCGGCCTTTTCAGCAAAGAGACTTGGTGTAAGAGAATACGTCCAACAATTCATGCTCGAGACACCTTCAGGCATTTCTCCAAGAGCAGATTTGGCTAAGATGTTTGCCAAGAGAGAATTGGTAGAAAGTCTTGAAGACGAGAATTTCACAGTTTATAGGATGGTCAGAACAGGACTCATGTCCATGCCTGCAGATCAATATAGTGCAATGGGTCAGATAGGTGTTTCCATGTTCTATGGAATGCTTCTTGAACCACACATCATTCACGTAGTTTCGTATTGTGAATCATTCAAAAGGGCTACTGCAAAGGAGATAATAGAAAGTGTCAAGATTGCAAGAAGGGCTGTAAATGTTGCTCTACGTGGCGCTTTTGAACCATTGTCTGATAGATGGATAATGGATGAAAAGGAAAGAATCAAGAATGATGCCTTGCTGATAATAGGAGCAATAAAATCATTGGGAGACGGCAACGATGACTCACTCTTAGACCCAAATGTTCTTACAGAGGCTGTCAAGAGAGGAATCCTTGATGCTCCAGCTTTAAGAGGTTTCTCAGTAGCACGGGCAGCAGTTGCTACAATGGTAGTTGATGGGCAATGTAGATGTATAGATGCGGATGGAAACGTGTTAAGTGAAATGGAACGTTTGAGGAGGCTTGGTTTATGAGCAGTAATAAGCAAATTAAAGTTGCTGTTGTTTTCGATGAGGTCAATATGGATGAACACAGAAAAAAGATGGTTGATAGTGTTTTTCATGTGCTCAGCAAGTATTATGAAGTACAAGAACTAGCTTTTGGAGAGCACTTTATGACTGAAATTAAGCACTTTGATGCTGCATTCAATTTATCGACAGCGTACAACCAGATTCACGTTCCAGCTATTCTGGAACTATTTGGAATTCCGTATACGGGTTCCGGACCACTTGCTCATGCTCTATGCATCGATAAATCTGTAACGAAGGCCGTGTTGAAAAGCTATAATATTCCGACACCAGAGTATGTCTTAGTGCCACAAGGCTGTAAGGTACCCGAAATAGATTTTTTTCCTGTAATAGTCAAACCCGTTAGGGAGGGTAGCGCAAAAGGTATAGAACCTGATTCCGTAGAAAACGACTTAGTTCATCTAAAGAAAGCCGTCAACAGAATTCACGAAGATTTTGGTGAACCTGCGCTAGTTGAGAGGTTCATAGATGGAGTCGAATTAAGCGTCGGTATTCTCAACAATGAGATACTGCCTATACTCGAGATAGATTTTTCTACTCTTCCAGAAGAGCTTGAAAAATTCTATTCATTCAGAGTTAAGACGTTCTACGGTGATCAGACAAATTACATATGCCCTGCACGGATAAGTGGTGAGATGAAGGAAAAAATAGAAAAATTCGCCTTGAAAGCCTTCAATTCTCTGGGTCTTAAAAACTATGCAAGAATGGATCTGAGAGTGCAAGGCAACGATATATTTTTCTTGGAAGTCAATTCGCTTCCTATGTTAACACCCGATTATTCGGATATAGTAAAAATGGCGAGTGCCGCTGGATACAGTTATGAAGATCTCATACTTAAAATAATGCGCGGTACACTCGATGCAGTCAACTTATAAGTCACTGTTCAATTCTAAAATTCGTATCTTAAACTAGCACCAACAGCGTATTGTTCAAAATTGACAATTTTAGAGAAAACTTCGATGTTTTTCCAGTCTATTTCAGCATAGAGGATGTGATATATTGCATCCTCTGTTTTTTCTGCACTTGTCGGTGTAGAACCGTTAGTGCTGCTTACATTATTTGTCCAACCATCCCAGAACCATCTCCATCTTACTACGCCGCCATCGTTTACTTGACCTTTGACGAGGTAATCGTACTCTAAGGAATACTGTAAGTCGATTCCTCCTATTTGACCTTGCATGCCAAGAGCAGTTATCGTTGCATCTGGTCCATAGGCAAAGCCTAGTGGGTAATCCATGAGGTACCTTGCACCAGGATAATCGTTGATTTTGAATTTTCTGATATTGAATCTTAGATACGGTAAGTAGTTCGTTGTGTACATCCATTGGCTTGTGAAGGAACGTTCCGCCCAAATGTTGAAATCTGCTCCAAAACTCTGAGATATTCCCAGATTGTAACCGTAAGCAGTGGGCTTGTAATTACTTCCTCCTTCCGTACTGGGTGTTTCAAAATCGTCTAATGCAAATTCACCGTACAATCTCGTTCCACCGTACGTTAAATCAAAATCAGCACTGCCTATTACGTTACTGTATCCAGTACCGAAGGTATTGTGATAGATGAGTGCCGGGCTGAGATCTAATATATCTGGGAACCTCCCACCAACGAGGTTGAGCTCGCCTACGCCGATTCTGTAATCCGCAGCAAAGATGTTACCATAGAAATCAAGTCTGTGTGCAAAGATGTTTTTTGCAGGTAAATTGTATGGTCCTCTTGCATCGCTTTGATTATCTGCAAAGTTTTGCTGTATTTGTAGTTCAGCATTGCAGAGTTCTACATTTGAAGTAATTGCGTGGAACGTGAATATCGTATTTGGAAATTTTATTGAAAGCGTCAAATTATCCAGCGACGTTGTTGGCGATATCGTTACGGGATATTTTGCGTTTCCCCACTTTATTGGATTACGACCTATAGACGCATAAACCTTTGGAGTTGCATAATACAAGTAGGCGTACTCTGGGAAATTGATATCAAAATATGTATCTGTAACAAAATTGTTCATGGTGTCAAGCTTGATGAGTCTTGCTCTGTATTCCTGCTCCACTGGTACTGCCATGAAGAGTGTGAATCCATCTATTTTGTAGTTGAAGGCAAATTCTAAGAACGATGGAAGCTCATCTTGCAAATAGAACGTAGGATTTGCAGGACTTGTAGGGTAGTACCAACCTGCTGGACCTCCATAGATTTTAGGCTGGACAAATGTGTCTTCCCACTGGGCTATGTAAAACGTGGGTACGAATTTTATCGTAAATTCTTTGTTAGCACCGCCACTACTTTCATCGCCAGTTCCAACCCATTCCGAAGGAATGGGTGTTACCCCAACGTTTTGATCTCCAATGGAGTAATAGACTAAGTTTGCATGCAAAGAGACCGAGATAAGTATCAAGACAATCAATAGAACTTTTGTTTCCAACCGGTGGTTAAATTCTCCTGAACGCATCTAATACTGCCTCCGCTATCGATTTTTCAAAGTTTCCATCCATTATTGCAGTTCCTATGATACTTTCTTCGATGTTGTTGTATTGCTTTGTGATGTGGACTAATACATACTTTTTGCCTACGAAATAAACTTCGGCAAAGTCGTCGAAGGAAAGTGCAAAATCATGTACATCGGCAAGTGCGTTCAAAACAGCATTCCCAACAATCTTCGGTACATTTCTGCTTGTCTTTGGCCCTGAAAACTCGCCATAAAGTTCCTCTTCTCCATGTTCTATAGTCACATTTACTCTCACATTTCTTTCATCGACATTTTCTATCTTTAAGTTGGTGAGTTGATATGGTAGTATCTTCTCAGTCCTAGTATCACTTTCAACTTGTGCAATAGAGATGATCTTCCTGTCTAATCTTACCCCGGTACTTGCAAGGATGACAGTTTCTATGTCTCTAACTATCTGTTTTGGACTCTTATCACTCGACGTAATGACGTGTATTTCGTTTAGTCCAGAACTGTCCCCTACAACTTTTACGGCTTTTACACCTGGAACGCGGGATATTAACTCTTCTATCTTCATGGCTTCTAAGGTAGGCATACAATCTTCCCCCCAATGTTCGAAAATTGTTATTCCTCTTGATTACCTTTATTATATCACTTCCAAATGTTTTTCCAAAAGAATTTTTGAGAATTTGTCAAAAGTAATATATAAATATATAATTGTATAGTGAGCGTATGGTTCAAAGAGATACGATTTTTGAGAAATTTAAAAGGATTCGAAAGGGAGGGGCGTATGGGAAAGCTTCTTTATGGTACTGCATACGATGGTAAAGTGAGATTTTCCGCTATAGACTCAAAAGATTTAGTAATGGAAGCAAGAGAGAGACATAAGCTCAGTTATCTTCCATCTGTGGTATTGGGCAGACTTATCACCGGAGCTGCATTGACTGTTCCTTGGCTTGGTGAGGGCGAGACTATCACGTTCATAATTTCTGGAGACGGACCCGCAGGAAATGTAACTGCTCAAGCATCTTCAGAAGGCACAGTTAGGGGATACATATCGAATACCTCATTTGAATTGAAACCAAACTCTTTTGGGAAATTCGATGTCAAGGGTGCAGTAGGGAAAGGTGATCTCACCGTCGTAAGGGATATTGGCTTGAAAACACCCTATACTTCTAAGGTGCCTTTGATATCCGGTGAGATAGCCGCAGATATTGCCTATTATTACACGAAATCGGAGCAAATTCCTTCCGCATTTGCAATCGGGGTGCTCATGGATCAACATGGAATTGAAGAGGCAGGCGGAGTTGCAGTTCAGATTCTTGATAGGACTATATCTTCTGAAGTATTGGATTCTTTAGAACGAAATTTCACACACCTATCGATAACCACTCTGATGAAAGAGAAGAGTATGGAAGATATTTTGACTTATCTTTTGGCAACTAACGATATATTATACGAAACAATGGATGTGGTCTTTAAATGCAATTGCAGTAAAGAGAAGGCGTTACAATCGCTTAATGTGCTTTCATTGGATGATCTTGTTCACCTAATTGGTGAAGGCGGTGCGGAAGTGACGTGCAATTGGTGTAGTAGTAAGTACTACTTTAGTAAAGAAGAGGTAGAAAATGTCCTACACGTAAAACAATCGTCAAAAGAAAGCTGAACCATTTCTAAATCCATTTCTAAATCCATTATCGCCACTTCAAGGTTTCTTCAAGAATTTCTCGAGCTTTCTTCTCATTACCATCGAGAAATTCTTTCATTATTGTTCTTACTTGCATTTCAAGTTTCTGCTGGTCGATATTTATTGAATCATACTCGGTCCTCAGTATCTTTGGATGGGTTGTTTGTTTTGGTTCTTCGAATTCGTAAAACAGTTCTTCCTCAAGTTTCTCGCCAGGTATGGCTCCAGTGTACCTTATCTCAATATCGGGTTTGCCCATAAGGTTTGCAAGTGATTTGGCAACTTGTTCAACTGGTATTTGCTTCCCCATGTCGAGTACGTAGAGTTCTCTATTCTTGGAAAAAGCGCCCGCTTGTATTACCAAAGAAACTGCTTCTGGAATACTCATCCAAAAGCGTTTCATGTTCGGGTCAGTTATCGTGATTGGTCCACCCTTTTCTATCTGCTTTTTGAACTTCCACAGTACGCTTCCTCTGCTACCTATTACATTGCCAAACCTAACTATTGAATAGCATGTTTTACAATCTTGCGGAATGGAAAGCAGGTAAAGTTCTGCCAATCTTTTACTTGCACCCATATACGATGTGGGATGAACAGCCTTATCGGTGGAAATGAACACGAACTTCTCACATTCGTACTTGCAAGCCAGTTTTGCTAAGTTCATTGTACCAAGCACGTTCACTCTCAAGGCTTCGTAAAGATTGTTTTGCATGAAAAACACATGCTTGTGTGCCGCTGTGTGAAATACAATATCTGGCTGGTATTGTTTGAAGACTTTTTCCATCAGTTCTACATCGTAAACATCTGCAATCACAGGGCTCAAAGTGATTTCAGAATTCTGTTCCTTGAGCTCATTGTAAATTTCGTATATACTGTTTTCTCCACGGCCTAAAAGTATAACTTCCTGGGGAGAGAATTTTGATATCTGGCGTGCGATTTCTGAACCTATGCTGCCACCTGCACCAGTAATCAGTACCCTTTTTCGCGAGATGTATCGGCTTATGGAATTCAAGTCGACTGTTACCGGTTGCCTACCTACTATATCTTGGATAGAAATCTCACGTAAATCTCCGAGCGTTGGTTCACGGTTGAGAAGCTGGGATAGAGAAGGAACTGTTCTGAGCTTGACCTTTTTTGTATCTACCAGACTTACTATCCTGTTCATCTGCTCGCTCGTTGCAGACGGTATAGCGATAATTAGTTCTTCTAATCCAAACTTTTGAACGTAATCCATTATTCTCTCTAACGGTCCGACAACTCTTATTCCTGCAACAATCTTCCCTATCTTTGAAATGTCGTCATCAAAAAAGACAACTACTTTCCCATACTCAGCTCTTTTTATCTCATTTAGAATGACAACTCCGGCATCACCAGCACCAATTATTCCAATTTGCTTACCGGTAGACCTTCGAATCGTTCTAACAAATTGATAAAAGAGTCGTGCAGACAGCAATAAGAAGAAACTTCCCAAGAATGTCAACGCACCAACGGATCTTGGAAGTACAGCAATCCTCGTAAAATGCAAAACGATCAATGTAAATGCATAACCAAGAAATAGACCTCTCAAGAGCACTATGAGTTCTCTGGGCGTAGCATATCTCCACACAATTTTATATGTGCCGTTCAAAACATTTGCTATTATTGTGAACAATATCAAATACCAAACACCCGGAGAATATTTGTGCATTTCAACAAAGTCCAGACCAAATCTCACAAACAACGAATTCAGGCCAGCTAGCAACAATAGCAAACAATCTATTAAAAACAGGATGTGGTTTCTTTCAAGTCTAAATTGGCTTGTTTTGTTTTGTTCACCCGTTTCTTTCTTCAAATCTCCGGTACACCTCCAGGCACGTATCTTATCTTTCCACCAAGTTTTGAGAACTTTTCAATCACGTTTTCATATCCTCTGAATATGTGCTCAACTTGTGTAACTTCAGTCTCGCCTTCCGCAGCAAATCCCGCGATTACAAGTGCAGCAGTTGCACGTAAGTCGGTACCCATAACCGTTGTACCTTGCAATTTCTCAACTCCATTTATGATTACGGTGTTTTCCTTTATCTTCATGTTGGCTCCCATTCTAACAAGCTCACCAACATGTGCAAATCTGGTTTTGAAAACGTTCTCAGTGACCATACTCGTTCCTTGTGCCAACGATAAGTATACAATAATCTGGGGCTGGAGGTCTGTTGGAAAACCCGGATATGGGAGAACATCTATGTCACATCCTCGCCACTTATTCCATGATTTTATCTCAACAAAGTTCTCCTCCTTTTTCACTACCGCGCCAGCTTTTTCCAACGCTGCCCAGAGTGCATCAAGATGGTCAGTTCTAACGTTTCTTACAATTCCCTCTCCACCAGTCGCCAGAATCCCTATGACATATGTGCCTGCTTCTATTCTATCTGGGATAATCGTGTGCTCACATCCGTGAAGCCTTTTAACACCTTTGATCAAAATCCTGCTTGTACCAGCTCCACTGATGTCTGCACCCATTTCATTTAATAGTGACTGTAAATCTCCAATTTCTGGCTCCATAGCAGCATTTTCTATTACCGTTGTGCCTGGAAGAACAGCAGCTACGGACATTAAATGTTCAGTTGCACCAACACTTGGAAAAGGCAAGTAAACAGTTACGTCTTCGGACTTGTTTCCTCTTCTTGCTAAGATTTCTCCATGGTCATAGTTGACATCGAATCCTAGTTTTTTAAGTCCCTCTATGTGGAAATCAACCGGTCTAACACCAATTGCACACCCGCCGGGGAGCGGGGTACTCGACTCTCCCATCATAACAGCGATGGGGCCAAGCACGTTAAATGAAGCTCTCATCTTTCTAACAAGTTCATATGGAACGTGAGTATGCAATATTGGACCAGAAACCTTTACTGTTCCCGTATCTCTTTCAAATACCACGTTCTTACCAGCAGTTCTGAGGATATCTATCATCGTCTCAACATCTGACAAAACTGGAATTTTATGGAGTACTATTTCTTCATCTGTTAGTAATACCGCAGCCAATATCGGTAGTGCAGAGTTCTTCGCACCTGAAATCTCTACCTCACCTTGTAAAACAGATTTTTCTACAATTATAGAGCCCATAAGGATAACTCCCTTCGCAAATTACTATTTTTATCACTCGGTTGTATCACTCGGGTCGTTTTATGAAAAACAGTATTTATCTGCGCGTTGATTTATAGTTGCAAAATATGAGTTACTGAACTGTGCCAATCAATTCTTCGAGGTTTGTTGAATCATCTGGATAGCATGCATATTTTACCGCTGCATTGATATCGTGCAATGCAAGGGCATTTTCTATTCTTTCTTTTACTTTCAGGCTATTCTCATGGTTGATTTCAGTTAAGAGAACGAGGAATTTGTCTTCTGAAGCCCTCCCAACACTATCGAGAGGTACTCTAACGAGTTCTTTCAACAACTTTCCAACTGTTAGCAATGCGTGTTCTCTTTCTATTTGAGCCAACTTCTCGAAATCCTTTATCGTTACTGTCACCAGAGCATACCCAAAGTTTTCTTCAAATGCCTTCTGATGGTAGTATGATATGAGTTTCATCATATGTTCATTTGAATACACGCGCGTTAACGGGTCAATCATCCTTCTAGTTCCTACATCTTTGATAAAATCGTCGAATGCTTCAAACTGCTTTTTTACAATCGAAGAATATTCGTTGAGTAGCAATTCTAGTTCGTCATCTTTCAACTTTAAACTGGATATCTCATCTTCGAGTTCCCTAACTTTTTGAATCAACTCTTCTTTTGTTAAGTCTTCATAGTCCATATTTACTCCCCCTTGTCCGTAGCAGTACCCAAGTGATCTTGGTACTCTTCCAGCAGTACAACACAATTTGAAATCTGTGGTATCTCTGGGTAAAATACGTCGTTTTCGTACTTACCTATCGATAAGTTATTAGCTTTTAGCAATCTGCCGTATTCGAAATATTCTGATAAATAAACTTTCCCTGACACTTGTACGTTTGGATCCGGAATATCTATCTTTAAGTTGCTGTAATATCCAACCGCACTAACGGATCTAATGGATGTAGACTCTATGGTAACGGGAAATTCGCTCTCCCACCATTTTACAACGTATCCAACTTTACCTGTTTTTTTCACAAACCCTATAAGTCTGCCATCTTCAGCATTGATTACAACACCTTTTTTGTTCAAGTTCCTAACGTATAGCCCTTCCAAATCCACGCTTAGCACTTCCAAACCATTTGATTCCTGATTGAAAAGATATACATTTTGAACAACAATTGTATGTGAGAATCTGTCTTCAAGGTAGTTCTTTGCACTGTACATGGGAATGGATACAGAGTATAGTACTGTATGAATTGTTTCGGACAGATAATTGTGCGTGAATACATCAACAACAAATATGGTGAGAAGTATCATAAAAGCTATTGCCAATGTATGAGTATTCATTCGACACTCTTCAACCTCGCCAGTATATCCATTTTGTCAAGTACCATTCCAGCGCCTTTTGCTACGCACGTCATTGGGTCCTCGGCACCGTGTACCTCAATACCTGTCTCTTTAGATATCAACTGAGCCATGCCTCTAAGGAGTGATCCGCCACCAGCTATGATAATACCTTTTTCTGTAATATCGGCAACAAGTTCTGGCGGTGTCTTTTCCAAAGTTGATTTCACTGCTTCTACAATTTGCATAGCGGTTGGCCTTATTGCCTCACGTATTTCTCCGCCAGTTAGCACAAGTTTCTTTGGTAGTCCCGATGAAAGTTCTATTCCTACAACCTCCGTTTGGAGTTCATCGAATTCTTTCAGTGGATACACGTTTCCTATCTCTATCTTTATTCTCTCACCAGTTCTAACTCCGATCGTCACTCTATAGACCTCACGGACGTACTGTATAATTGCTTCATCAAACTCATCACCCGCAATACGTATGGAGGACCAAGTAACGATAGAACCAAGAGATATGACGGCAGTCTCAGTGGTACCACCACCTATGTCGATTACCATGTTTCCTTGAGGATCCTCAACAGGCAAACCAGCGCCAAGTGCTGTTGCCATAGGTTCTTCAATTAAGAAGACTTTCTTCGCACCAGCTTCTTTTCCGGCTCTCAGAAGCGCCCGGCTTTCGACTTCAGTAACACCGACTGGCACACCTATTACGACACGTGGTCTGAAAAATGAAAAGCTTTCCTGAGCTCGGCTTATGAAGTACATCAACATTGCTAATGCAACTTCGTAATCGGCAATTACACCATCTTTCAATGGTCTTATGGCTTGAATGAACGATGGTGTTTTACCTATCATCTTCTTGGCTTCAACACCTACTTTTATTATCTCATTATTATCCGCATTTATGGCAATTACGGAAGGTTCATTTATAACTATTCCCTTCCCTCTCACATATACTAGTGTATTAGCGGTACCAAGGTCTATTCCAAGATCCAATCTTCCAAACATCAGTACACTTCCTTTCTCACTATCTTTTCAAATAGTTCAAGTGCCTCTCCTATTTTCTCGAAATTTCGGCCTCCAGCTTGCGCAAATGTCTGACTTCCTCCGCCGCCACCGCCGAGTACTTTCGATACTGACTTTGCTATGTTGCCAGCACTGTAGACGGTAGTAAGGTCTTTCGGCACTTTGACGGTCAGAACTATTTTATCATTTAATTTGGATATTAGTAGTACGATTCCATTTATCCTCTCTGAAATTTCATCTGTCAGTTCTTTAAGGATAGCTGCATCCACATCATTGAGTACCGCAGATAGATATTTAATACCTTCAAAAGTCATTGAATTATTGACAATTTCATTTATATTCACAGATTTCTTCTTTACATCCATAAGTTCTGATTGTAAAGACTTATTGCTTTCCAAAAGTTTTTTGATTTTTTCAACGATTCCATCTTCTGGAACCTCGAGTAATTCTTTGATTTCTGCAACCTTTTCTTCCAAACTTCTAACAAATCCAAGTGAGTTCATGCCAGTTACTGCTTCAATTCTCCTAACACCTGCACTAACGGCACTTTCGGACGTAATTTTGAAGAGTCCAATTTCTCCCGTGTTTGAAACATGCGTTCCACCACATAATTCCTCGCTGAAGTCTGAAACCTTTACTACCCTGACAAAATCGCCGTACTTTTCATCGAATAGTGCCATTGCCCCTTCCTTAACTGCTTCATCGTAGCTTTTAACTTCTGTTACAACCGGGTGAGCTATCAAAATAATTCTATTGACTATGTCTTCCACTTTCTTGATTTCTTCTCCTGTAAGGGAATTGTAGTGTGTAAAGTCAAATCTTAGCCTCGATGGTTCTACGAGAGATCCAGCTTGTCTCACATGACTCCCCAAAACGTTTCTTAACGCTGCATGAAGTAGATGCGTGGCAGTGTGATTTCTCATAGTTGCCTTGCGCGTCTCTTCGTCAACTTGAGCAATAACCTTGTCACCAACTGATAGCTTTCCAGTGAGCTTACCTCTATGTACGATTACATTTTCAACAGGTGAATACGTGTGCTCTACTTTGAAATTACCAACTGCATTGTAAATATTTCCAATGTCAGCAACCTGTCCACCTTTTTCTGCATAAAATGGCGTTACATCTAAAACTATCTCACACTCGCAATCGTTTGCAGCATCCACAAATGCTTCTTTGACTTTTATTTTTTGAATTGTCGCCTCCGATTTCATTGTATCATAACCTACAAAAATGCTTTCCAAACCTAAATTTTCATAACCACTTCTCTGTGCAAATTCAACCTCACCTTGTGCCTTTCTGGATCTTTCCCTTTGTCCTTGAAGATATCTTTCAAAACTCTTTTCGTCTAGGTCATAACCATTTTCCTGCGCAATATCTCTCAATATGTCGATTGGGAATCCATACGTATCGTACAGTCTGAATGCATCTTCGGATGTTATTTTTCCGTTTGTTGCGATTATCTTCTGAATGAGGTCTAATCCTCTTGAAAGGTTATTTATGAATCTGAGTTCTTCATTTCTAACGATGTTTTCGACAAATGCTTGCTTTTCTACAATTTCCGGATATACTTTGCCCATCTTTTTCACAACGCTATCGACTATTTTGTATAGGAATGGTTCCTTCGCACCGAGTAATGTACCGTGGCGTAATGCCCTTCTGAGTATTCTCCTTACCACGTAACCTCTACCTTCATTTGATGGAAGCACTCCATCAGAAATCATGAACGTCACTGACCTGACATGGTCTGCAATCACTCTTATTGATATGTCTTTATTGGAATCTTGCTTGTATTTCACGTTAAGTACATTTTCAATATTCTCGATGATTGGTATGAACAAATCGGTGTCAAAATTCCAATACACACCTTGCATCATTGCAGATATTCTTTCAAGTCCTGCACCGGTATCGATGTTCTTTCTCGGTAACGGATGCAAATTTCCTTCTTCATCTTGGTAGAATTCTGTGAAAACCAAATTCCATATCTCAATGAAACGTCCATCTGTATTTGCTGGCGTCGGTTCTTCACC
>Ga0116141_10001381_pt1 | contig 20682 bp, 15 predicted proteins | sample AD_UKC097_MetaG_FD_89744 | JGI IMG/M metagenome (GOLD analysis project Ga0116141, IMG submission 89744) | Active sludge microbial communities of municipal wastewater-treating anaerobic digesters from USA - AD_UKC097_MetaG | ecosystem: Engineered > Bioreactor > Anaerobic > Digestate | place: USA...
CCCGAATTCTCGCCCCGACGAATGACGCGCGTCCACCCCGCCCATCACCCCACCACCTTGAGCTTCGTGAAGGTCGTCGCCATGACGCGGCGCTTGGATCCGTCCGAGGTCGCGAAGTAGCCCTGCGGCACCCCGCTGCGCCGCGCGAAGTGCTCGGCTTGGGCCTTGGTGATCACCGCCTCCCCGGTCACCGGGTCGCGCAGCATCTCGAAGTCCTTGTCCCAGATCCGGCGCGACCCGGCCGCCTCGGAGTACGGGATGCACCGGGTCGGGCAGATCTCAGCGCAGGCGAGGCAGCCGATGCAGTCGGGTGGCGCCTGGTGGAACGGCGGCGCAATCTCGCGGCCCCAGCCGCGGTTGACCGAGGCGATCGCCGACACCCCGATGTGGTCGCAGACCCGCGTGCACAGCCCGCACAGGATGCAGTCGGTGGGCGTCGGGTTCACCTCGTACGAGGTCTCGCTGATCCCGTGCTCGGCCGCGATCCGCTGGATCAGCGGCGTCTCCGGGCAGCGCGCCAGCAGCAGGTCGAGCACCACCCGGCGCGTCTCCAGGACCCGCTCCGAGCTCGTGAAGACCCGCATCCCTTCCGCCACCGGGTGGTTGCAGGCGGTCACCATCTTGAACCAGTTCTCGTCCCAGCCCTGCTGCCACATGTCGACGACGCACAGCCGGCAGCCGCCCCACGGCTCGAGGCCGTCGAACTGGCACAGGGTGGGCACGTGGACCCCGGCGCAGCGTGCCGCGTCGAGGATGACCGCGTCCTCGCCCACGGTGACCTTCTTGCCGTTCACGGTCAGGGTGGGCATCACACCACCTCCGTCTTGAGCTCGACCTTGGGGAAGGTGCGGATGGCCGCGGTCGGGCAAACGTCGAAGCAGGCGCCGCAGGAGATGCACGCATCGTGGTGGATGCGATGCAGCTCCTTGATCGTGCCGGTGATCGCGTTGACCGGGCAGGCCTTGAAGCAGGCGTGGCAGCCGTCGCACAGGTCGGGGACGATCTCGTAGGCGGTCAGCTCCCGGCAGATGCCCGCCGGGCAGGACTTCCCGAAGATGTGCGCCTCGTACTCGGAGCGGAAGTAGCGAAGCGTCGACAGCACCGGATTGGGCGCCGACTTGCCGAGCTCGCACAGGCTGCCGAGCTGCATGCCGCGCGACAGGCGCTCGATCGCCGGGATGTCGTCCGGGCGGCCGCGGCCCTCGACCAGCCGGTCGAAGATGTGGAGGAGCTGCTGCAGGCCCTCGCGGCACGGCACGCACTTGCCGCACGACTCCTCGGTGAGGAACTTCAGGAAGTAGCGCGCGACATCGACCATGCAGGTCCGGTCGTCCATGACGATCATGCCGCCGGAGCCCATCATCGAGCCGGCCTCGGTCAGCCGCTCGTAGTCGACGGGCAGGTCGAGCAGGGCCTCCGGGACGCAGCCCCCGGACGGGCCGCCCGTCTGCACCGCCTTGAACGGCCGGTCGCCGAGGATCCCGCCGCCGATGTCGAAGATGATCCGGCGCAGGGTGGTGCCCATCGGCAGCTCGATGAGACCGGTGTTCTTGACCTTGCCGACCAGCGAGAACGCCTTGGTGCCCTTCGATCGCTCGGTGCCCATGGACGCGAACCAGGCGCCGCCGCGCTCGATGATCGCCCCGATGCCGGCCCAGGTCTCGACGTTGTTGAGCACCGTCGGCAGGTCGAACAGCCCCTTGTCGGTCGAGTGGACGTACTTGGCGCGCGGCTCGCCGATCTTGCCCTCCAGCGAGCGCATCAGCGCGGACGACTCGCCGCACACGAAGGCGCCGCCGCCGCGCGAGATCCTGATGTCGAAGTCGAAGCCGGATCCCATGATGTTGTCGCCGAGCAGCCCGTAGCTGCGCGCCTGCTCCATGGCGATGGTCAGGTGGACCACGGCCAGCGGGTACTCGTCGCGGACGTAGATGAAGCCCTCGTGGGCGCCGACCGCCCAGGCCCCGATCACCATGCCCTCGAGCACCGAGTGCGGGTCGCCCTCGTCCCCGTTGCACAGCACGAACCGGCGGTCCCCCGGCGCGCGCCGGCACGACCGCCACTTGCGGGCGGTGTTGAAGCCGGCGCCGCCACGGCCGCGCTGCCCCGCGATCGCGACCTCCTCGATCACCGCCTCCGGCGTCATCTCGCCGAGCGCCTTGGCAAGGCCAGAGTAGGCGCCCTCGGCGATCGCGTCGCGGATGTCGGTCGGGTCGATCCGGCCGATGTTCCGCATCGCGACCCGCAGCTGGTGCTTGTAGAAGGGGATCTCGGCGTAGGCGGAGATCCGCTGGCCGTCGGCCGGGTTCTTGTAGGTGAGGCTGGGGATGACCTCGCCGCCGAGCACGGTCTTGTCGATGATCTGCCCGACGTTCGAGGGCTTGACCTTGGTGTAGAGGATGCCCGACGGCAGGAGGGCCACCAGCGGCCCGCGCTCGCAGAACCCGTGGCACCCGGTGGTCTTGACGAACATCCCGACCGACGCGTCGAGCCCTCGCTTCGCCACCTCTTCGGCGAAGGCCTCCGCCACCTTCTTCGAGCCCGACGCCAGGCACCCGGTCCCGCAGCACACCATGATCTGCTGGCGGCGATCCGCGGCGCGCCGCCGCGACTCCTCCTGGAGCGACGCGAACTGGGCGATCGACTCAATTCTCATCGTCGCCCCCCTTCCCCTTGCCGAGGTACTTGGTCATCCGGGCAGGCTTGGCGTTGCCCCAGTACTTGTCGCCGACGATCATGACCGGCGCCATCGCGCATGCGCCGACGCAGTTGACCGTCTTGACCGTGAACTTGAGGTCCCCGGTCGTCTGGTCGGGCCCGATCCCGAGGGTGCGGGTGAGCTCCTCGACCAGCTGACCGGCGCCCCGGATGTGGCACGCGGTGCCGGTGCAGACCTTGATGATCGTGTCGCCCTGGGGGTCGAGCGCGAACGCCTTGTAGAACGTCGACACCGAGAAGACATGGGCGAGCGGCACCCCGAGGGTCTCCGCCACCTTGACCAGGACGTCGCACGGCAGGTAGTTGTAGGCGCGCTGGACGTCCTGCAGGACCTGGATCAGCGACGGCTCCGCGGGCGGGTACTTGCCGAGGATCGCCTCCGCCTTGACGAGGTCCACACAGGGTTGCTCGGTCATGAGCCCTCCTCCACCACCGCCTCAAGGGGCCTGCCGGCCGCCGCCGCCCCGAGCTCGAGACCGCGGTGCAGGGCGAGCAGGTTGATGTCGACGAGCTGCGGCTTGGCCGAGAATGTCTCGCGGATCACGGCCTCGACCTCGCCGACCGAGACCGCCCCGGTGGCGCCGAGATAGGCGCCGAGCGCCACCATGTTGGCGGCGCGGGGGTTGCCGATCGAGTTCGCGATCTCGTTCGCCGGCACCTTGACGACCGTCAGGTCGGAACGGGCGGGGTCGCGGTTGATCAGCGACGAGTTGACCAGCAGCAGCCCGCCGGGCCGGACGTCGCGCTCGAACCGGTCGAGCGAGGGCAGGTTCATCGCGAGCACCGCCCGCGGCGAGCGGATCACCGGCGAGCCCACCGGCCGGTCGGAGATCACCACGGTGCAGTTGCAGGTGCCGCCGCGCATCTCCGGGCCGTAGGAGGGCAGCCAGGACACCTCCTTGCCCTCGTGCATGCCCGCGTAGGCGAGCATCTTGCCGATGAGCAGGATCCCCTGCCCGCCGAACCCAGCCATGATCACGTCGTTCTGCATGTCAGTCCCCGGCCGCCGGCTTCGCGGCGCGGTCGCCTGCCTCGGGGGTCTTGAACACCCCGAGCGGGTAGTACGGCACCATGTTCTGGGCCAGCCAGCGATTGGCCTCGACCGGGGGCACGCCCCAGTTGGTCGGACAGGTCGACAGCACCTCGACCAGCGAGAAGCAGGTCCCCGCGACCTGGTAGCGGAAGGCCCGCCGGAGCATCTCCTTGGCGTTGACCGCGTGGAGCGGCGTGTGCACCGCGGTGCGCGCCACGAACGACGGGGTGCGCAGCGTCGCCAGCAGCTCGGCGATCCGGATCGGGTGGCCGCACTGCTCGACGTCCCTGCCGAGCGGGCAGGTCGTCGCGATCTGACCGGGCATGGTGGTCGGCGCCATCTGTCCGCCGGTCATCCCGTAGATCGCGTTGTTGACGAACACCACGGTCACCTTCTCGCCGCGATTCGCGCAGTGGATGATCTCGGCCATCCCGATCGACGCCAGGTCGCCATCGCCCTGGTAGGTGAAGACGATGAGGTCCGGGCGGGCGCGCTTGATGCCGGTCGCCACCGCCGGCGCGCGGCCGTGCGACGCCTCCTGGAAGTCGACCGTGAAGTAGTTGTAGGCGAGCACCGCGCAGCCCACCGGCGAGACCCCGACCGACCGCTCGCGGATGCCGAGCTCGTCGATCACCTCGGCGATCAGCCGGTGGATGATGCCGTGGGTGCAGCCGGGGCAGTAGTGGGTCGTGACCGGGGCGAGTGCCCCGGGCCGCGAGAAAACCGTCTCAGCCATGGCTCACCTCCGCCGCGCCGCCGGCGAGGATGCCGTCGACCTTCTCCATCACCTCGTCGGGCGTCACCAGCATGCCGCCCACCCGGCAGTGGAAGTGGATCGGGCGCGCACCCTGCAGCGCGAGCTGGACGTCCTCGATCATCTGCCCAGTCGACAGCTCGACCACCAGCACCGAGCTGGCGCGCAGAGCTGCCTCCCGGACCGCCTGGTACGGGAACGGGAACAGGGTGATCGGCCGCACCATCGCCACCCGAACGCCGCGCTCGCGCAGCTCCTCGATGGCCGTGGAGCAGACCCTGGCCACGGTGCCGTAGGCGACGATCAGGACGTCGTAGTCGGCGTCGGTGCCGTAGGCCGCGGACCGGATCTCGTCGCGCACCATGGTGTCGAACTTGGCCTTGAGCTTGAAGTTGTGGCGCTCGAGCTGCTCGGGATCGAGGAACAGCGAGTTGATGATGTTGGTGGGCCGGTCGCCGTGGCAGCCGGTGGCGGCCCAGGTCTTCGGCTCCAGCTTCTTGATCGGCTGCCGGTCGCTCGAGAACTCGACAGGCTCCATCATCTGCCCGATCAGGCCGTCGCCGAGCACCAGCACCGGGTTGCGGTAGAAGTCGGCCAGGTCGAAGGCGTCCTGCACCAGGTCGGCCGCCTCCTGGATCGACCACGGCGCCAGCACCAGCAGCCGGAAGTCACCATGGCCCATGCCGCGGGTGGCCTGGAAGTAGTCGCCCTGGCTGGGCAGGATGCCGCCGAGGCCCGGCCCGGCCCGCACGATGTTGACGATCACGACCGGCAGCTCGGACCCGGCCAGATAGGAGACCGCCTCGGACATCAGCGAGATCCCGGGCGACGAGGACGAGGTCATCACCCGCTCGCCGGTGCCGGCGGCGCCGTACAGCATGTTCGACGCCGCGACCTCGCTCTCCGCCTGGACGAAGCGCCCGCCGACCTGCGGCAGCCGCAGCGACATGTACTCGGGGATCTCGTTCTGGGGGGTGATCGGGTAGCCGAAGAACAGACGGCAGCCGGCCTGGATTGCCGCCTCGCCGATCGCCTCGCTGCCCTTCATCAGCTTCTTGGCCATCGCTCACCGTCCTCAGTACGAGAAGTAGTGGTACATGGTGCCGTTGACCCGCATCTCGATCGCGGTGTCCGGGCAGGTGATGCAGCACAGCCGGCAGCCGATGCAGCGCATCTGCTCGACGACCTCGGCGTAGAAGTACCCCTTGCTGTTGATCTTCCGTCCCATGCCCAGAATCTGCTGCGGGCAGGCGTTGACGCACAGCTCGCATCCCTTGCAGAGGTCTGGAGAGATGACGATCCGTGGCATGCGGGCTCCCTTCAGTTGACGACGAACAGCGGGCCCATGGTCCGCGCCCGGGGCGGCTGCTCGAAGGGCGGCAGCACGATTCGCTGCAGCACGACCAGCGGGCACCCCAGCTCCTCGCCGGCGAGGTCGGCCGCCACGTCGCCGGTGGCGGTCACCGCGATCACTGGAATGTCCAGCGCCTCGGCCGCCTCGACTGCCAGCCGGTGGCCCTCGAGGACGACCCGCGGTGTGGTCTCACGCATCAGGTGGGTGTTCGACACCAGCCCGGTCACCTTGATCCTCGCGGCGGCCTCGATCTTGCGCACCATCGCCGCCGCCTCGCCCGCGTCAGGGGTCGCCGGCCGCCGGAAGTTGAGCACGACCAGCACCTGGGAGTCGGCAGGGGGAACCACGTCGGACAGCGAGCCCAGCACCCGCGCCCCGACGTCGTCGCCGCCGACGTCGACCACGACCCGGCACGAGGGGTCGCGCAGCGCCGCGCGCACCTGCGGCACGACGATCGGGAGGTCGGCGTGAGCGACCTCGCCAGCCGGGGCGAGGAGCCGGATGCCGGCCTCGTCGAGGATCGCGCGCGCGGCGCGCGACCGGAAGTACGGCTTGACGACATCGAGATCGGCGAGGGTCACCGGTCCGCCGGCCGCGGCCAGCGCGAGCGCGCCGTTGAGCGCGATCTCGGTCTTGCCGCTGCCGAAGCTGCCGACCAAGACGGTGATTCGCCTCTCGTACACTCCCTTGCCTCCGGGGTCGCGGAACGACGGGCGGTCCGGACGCCAAGCATAACCCGGCGCGGACCCACTTGTGAAGGTATGTGAAATCGTTCACGAGCGCAAGTGCCGCCCTCTGCGGACCGCAGAGGGCACCCCCCCCAACCGCCCCGGGAGCCTCGGGACGGCCCCGGCGCGGCGCGCCCGCCGGCCTCCATCGCACGGTCGAGCGCGACCGGCGCGGGGGTGGCCGCTTGCGTCGCGCCGCCGGCCGTGGCACCGTTTGGACGGCGAAGGCCCTCGCGTGTACCTCTCGAGCCTGATCCACCGTGACCGGCTGTTCGACATCGCCTGCCGATGGCTGTCGGACCGCGTCGACCCCGGTGACGGGCGGACCCTCACCGAGATCTTCGTCTACGAGCAGGCGATCACGGGGCCCTCGGTGCGGGCACTGGTCGTCGATCTGGCGCGGGCGATCCATCCGGGGCCGCTGCTGCTGCGCCGGGTCACGACCAAGGACGCGGTCAGGGACGCGATCGCGGACGCCGTCAACGACCCTTCCCCGCGGGTCCGGGAGCTGGTGGAGCGATACCGGGCACAGCCCGAGGAGTTCTTCCCCCGCACTCCGGTCCACATGAGCCTGATCACTCAAGGCGGCGGCCGTCTCGTCGGCATGGTGCGCCGCAAGCGGATCCGCCGGATCGCGGACAAGGTCTCGCGGCGGGTCGCCGATCAGCTGGCGAGCGAGATCGGCCGGGCGGCGCGGATGCTGGCCGGGCAACGGGCCCAGATCGCGGGCGTGCCGCTGCAGGAGATGGTGTCGTCACGCGCCGAGATGGACCAGGACTTCACGGCGGCGGAGCGGCTGGTCGCCGACCGGATCCGCGTCGGCGCTCTCACCCTCGACCCCCATCAGCAGGAGGTCGACGACCTGATCGGCGTCAAGCTGGTGGTCGAGCCGGACCACATCGCCAGGCTCGAGAAGGTCCTCGACTACCGCGAGGGCACCTGGACCTTCCATCGCGAGGTGCACGAGGGCCCCTACGGGGGCACCCACTACCTGGTGGACCTCGAGCTGCCGCCGATGGAGGCGATGGTCGAGCGGCTGCGCAAGGTCGACTGGTCGTTCGCCGCCGGCCGCGGGGTTCCGGTGCACGAGCTCGAGCGCGAGGTCTTCGGCTACCTCGCCTCGGGCAGCCGCACCTTCCGCCTCGAGCTCATCCTGACCTCGCTCGACGACCTGGTCGAGTCCGAGTTCGGCGCCAGCATTCACGAGGTCCGGATCCTCGAGCAGCGCGACCGGGCGAGCTACTCCGGCCGCATCGCCCTCAACGCGTCGTGGATCATCGAGTACATGCTGCACCTCGCGATCTCACCGGCGGTGACGGTGCGCGAGCTGCCGATCAAGATCTGGGGCCGCTACCTCCGCGACACCCTGTCGCACGCCATCGCCTGCCTCGGCAACGGCGAGCCGGCGGAGTGGGTCGTCCCGGGCGAGCAGAACGACGTGCCGCTGCTCCCGCCCGAGCACGGCGCGGCGCCGTGACCCGCGGCGACGTCCGGGCACCCTCCGCGCCGTGGCACCGCGCTCGAGGCGAAAACTCCGCGGTCTGACGGCCCCCCGGCTTCGGGCGCGGCAGTGTGAAGGCCGCGCGCCGCCCCGGAGTGCCTCGCCGGGCTCGGGGTCAGGCGCCGGGCGGGGAGGAAGGACGGGAGATCCGCCAGAAGCGAGCCCCCTCCGGCCCCCGCTCGGCGACGTCCAGCCCCGCCTGCCGCAGCGCCTCGGCGGTCTCGGTGAAGCTGCCGGAGGGAACCACCAGCAAGGTCCCGTCGCCGACCTCGGCGGCCAGACCGCGGACCCTCGCCGGATCGACCTGCTTGCCATCGACCAGGGCCCGCACCTTCTCGTCCTCGAGCAGCCGAGCGCGGCGGCCGGGATCGCGCCGCTGGCGCTCCAGGAGCGCCAGGTCCGCGAGACCGACGTCGCGCGGCTCGCCGATGGTCGCGAGCAGGACCGCGCCGGGCAGCCCTTCGAGCTCGGCGATGATCGCGGGCGCCAGCACAGGGTGCCGCGGGCTCACCGGGAAGATCGTCACCGCGTCGCTCCAGGCGACCAGGCCGATCAGCGCCACGCCCAGCCCGTGCAGCAGCCACCTTCCGATCCGGGCCTCGTGAAGCGCCGCGCCCATCCCGGCCAGCCCGAGGGCGGTCCACACGGCGAACGGCACGACCAACAGGGCCATCCGGTGCGCGTCGACCCGCGTGGTCAGCAGGAGGGGAAGGCTGCCCAGCAGCGCCCAGGCGACGAGCGTGCAGTGCTCCGGCTGGCCCAACCGGCGCAGCGAGCTCACCAGCCCGAGCAGCAGGAAGGGCAGCAACGGCGCGATGAACAGCGGCAGCCTGGGGGGGTCCCACAGCACGACATCGCTGCACCCCAGTGGTCGGTTGAACGAGACGCCCAGCACCGACAAAAGCTCGGGCGCCCGCCGCGCCGCCAGCGTCCACGCCGCGTCGATCCAGGTGCCGAGCGTGCGGGGCCCGGTCGATTCGGGACGGCCGAGGAAGCTCTCGAGGTAGCCGGGCTGCGTCACCATGTTCACGATCTGCTCGCCGCGAGCGTTCAGAAAGTACCCGGCGGTGCCGCGGCGGGCCTGGACGGCCCACGCGCCCGCCAGCATCGCGACCAGCAGCGCGAGCCCGGCGAGACGCCGCCGCTGCTCCCTGTCCACCCGGACCGCCGCGAAGGCCACGGTGACGGCGAGCAGCGCCAACGCCACCAGGCGGCCCGGCGAGTAGCCGAGGGTGGCGACGATCAGGGCGAGCGCCGCCAGCGGCCCGCGCCACCACTGCCGGGCCGGCCCATCCAAGAACGCCCAGCAGGCCCAGGCGGCGAGCAGCACGCCGAGCAGCGTGCCGGACAGCGAGGTGCCGTAGCGCCCGTAGAACAGCAACGGCGGCGAAAGGGCGAGCGCGAGCGCCGCCGCCGTCGCGGTGCCGCCCCCGAAGCGGCGCGAGAGCGCGAGCATCACAGCCACCGCGACAGCCGCCAGGAGCGCCGCCACGACCCGCAGCTGCCACACCGCGAAGCCGCAGCGAAGGAGCAGCGCGTAGCTGGGAGCGCCGTAGAGCAGCGAGTGGTCGCCGCGGCTGACCAGCCCGTTGTCCCAGAGCAGGGTGGCGCCGAGGAAGGCGCCGGCGTTGCGCCCGGCGCGCAGCGACTCCCCGAAGCCCGCGATCACGGACGGCTCCCAGGCCAGCAGCACGCCCGGTGACGATGCCAGCCGGAAGAAGAGCAGCAGCAACGCCAGCGCGCCGCCCGCCACCAGGTAGCCGCGAGCCGAGCCCGACCACGATGACGGCTCGCCCGCCCCCGGCGACGGCGCCCCGACGACCAGCTGGGCCAGGAGCAGGAGGCAGAGGACCACTGCGAACGGCCACCACGCGGCCGGCGGCTGGCCGCGAAGGCCGGCCGCGAGCAACCACAGCTCGCACACCGCCACCGCCGCCAGCGCCGGCACGAAGCGGGCGAACGCAGCGCGGCGGCGGCGGAGGCCGGCGACCAGCACGGCACAGGCGCACAGCAGCAGCAGCGCGGCCGCCGCATCCTGGGGCCAGACGACCGCCGCCCAGCGGTGGAGGAGCTCCATCAGCGGGTTTCGCCCTCCTCAGCTGTCGTTGCCGGCGCCTCACCCGAAGGCGACGTGCCCGCGGCGGCCGCCATCCGGATCGCCCGCGCGCCGCACTCCGCGAAGCCCGGGCAGGTCCGACAGACCGGGTCGTCGGTGAGGCCGAACTCGGACGGGGCGCAGACCGTGATCGACGCGTCCCGGGCCGCATCGAGCTCGGCCAGCAGCTTCCCGTCCTCGGGGGCGACCGCTCCCCCGCCGTGCGCCCGCGCGATCGCGGCGCGCACCCGCGGGTCCCAGCCGCGGTTGCGCTGCTCGGCAGAGGCATTCTCGACCATCGCCGACACCCTGGCCTTCTTCTTGGCGAGCTCGAAGCCCAGCTTGCGCCGCGACGGCAGCCGGCGGGTGGCGAGGAAGAACACGTAGCCAGCGGACATGCCCGCCACGTTGACCAGCCCGCCGATGGCGCCGAGGCCGGAGAAGCTCGAGAACACGAGGAAGGCGCCGCCGACCACCGCCAGCCACTTCACCTTGACGGGGACGATGAAGAACAGCATGAACTGCATCTCGGGGTAGAGCGTCGCGAAGGTGAACAGGAGGGAGCCGTTGAAGAAGGCATCGCCGGCCATCGGCACGCCGAGCAGCAATGCCGTGCCCGCCGCCCCCGCCGTCGACACCAGCCAGAAAAGCAGGAACCGGGGCGAGCCCCACTCGTCCTCGATCGGCTTCGCCATGATCCACAGCACGAGCATCGAGATGAAGAACCAGAACATGCCGGAGCGGGGGATGAACTGGAAGGTGAGCACGGTCCAGGGGCGGGCCGCCACGGTGCCCGGGATCAGGGCCAGCGGCTGGAGGCTCGCCCGGTCGGCGTACGCCAGCACGAACACCGCGAAGTGCAGGAAGATCAGCCCCTCGGTCAAGTGCCAGCACTCGCGCCGCATCATCGTCTCCCCAGCCTGCGCTCGATCTCGTCCTGGCCCAGGCGGAGCACGATCGGCCGCCCGTGCGGGCAGCGGTACGGATTGCTGGTGACCGCGAGGTCGGCGAGCAGCGCCCCCTGCTCAGCCTCGGAGAGCGGGTGGTTGACGGTGATCGCCGCCTTGCAGGCGAGCGACGCGGCGAGCGAATCGGCGAGCTCTTCCACCACCGTCTCCGGCGCGCCGTCCATCGCGGTGGCGCGCTCGAGCAGCATCTCCACCACGTCGAACGCGGCGCCCGCGCCAGTCTCCGGCGGCAGGGCGGAGATCCGGACCGTCGCGGCCCCGAACAGATCGGCCTCGATGCCGACGCCGGCCAGCAGCCGCTGCACCCTCGGCAGGGCGGCGACCGCGGCCTCGTCGAGCTCGCGCAGCACCGGCTCGAGGAGCCGCTGCGCCGGCGCCGTCTCCCCGGCGAGGCGGCGGCGGATGCGGTCGTAGAGCGTCCGCTCGTGGGCCACGTGCTGGTCGACGATCACCAGCTCCCACTCGTCCTCGAGCAGCAGGAACGAGCTGCGGTACTGCCCGATCAGCCGCCCGAACGGAGTGTCGGGCGCGGCGGCCCGCGCCCCGGCACCGGCGGGATGGCCGCCGGCCGTCCACGCCGCGGCCGGTACCACCGGTTCGGCCGCATCGCCCCACGCCGGGTGCTCGAACGCCGAGCGGTGGGGGACCGCGCCGGCGGGCCCGGCGCCCGCCGCGAAGCGCTCGGGCCCGGCCTCGGCGACCCACTGCGGCGTCTCCAACCTGCGCACATCGACCTGCCGCTGGGACGCCGCCACCCCCGACCGGAGCGCCCGCTCGACCGCCGCGAAGATCGAACCGCCGCGGGCGAACCGCACCTCCGCCTTGGCCGGGTGGACGTTGACGTCGACCTCGTCCGGCGGCACGGTCAGGAACACGACGACCCGCGCGCCGCCAAGGCCGCTCCCCGGGGCGCCGAGCACCCGGCGCACCGCGCCCACGAGCAGCCGGTCGCGAACCTGGCGGCCGTTGACGATCAGGGTCAGCGACGGCTTGCCGGCGCCGCCGCCGTCCGCCAGCAGCCCCCACACCTCGACCCCGGGGGCGGCCTCCTCGAAGCGGTGGACCGGCCCCTCCAGGCGGCCCCAAAGTCCGCGGAGCTGCTGTCCGGGGTCGGCGGTCGGCGCGGCATCGATCAGCGTCCGCGTCCCGTGCTGCAGCGTGAACGCCACCTCCGGGTGGGCGAGCGCGGCCCCCCACACCGACTCCTGGGCGTGTCGGAGCTCGGTCTCGGGGGCGCGCAGGAACTTGCGTCGCGCCGGCGTGTTGAAGAACAGGTCCCGGACCTCGACCGTGGTGCCGCGCGGCCGGGCCGCCGGCTCGACGCCGAGGATCCGCCCGCCCTCGACGGTGACCCGCACCCCGCCCTGGGAGGGGTCCGCCGCGGTCAGCAGAACGAGCCGCGACACCGCGGCCATCGCCGGCAGGGCCTCGCCGCGGAAGCCGAGCGTCGCGATGTGCTCGAGGTCGGAAGCGGTGGCGATCTTCGAGGTCGCGTGCCGCTCCAGCGCGAGCAGGGCCTCGTCGGGGTCCATGCCGCAGCCGTCGTCCACCACCCGGATCAGGCTGCGCCCACCCTCTGCGAGCTCGATTCCGATCCGCCGCGCCTCGGCGTCGAGGCTGTTCTCGATCAGCTCCTTGACCGCCGACGAGGGGCGCTCGACGACCTCGCCGGCGGCGATGCGGTTCACCAGAGGGTCAGGGAGGACGCGGATCCGTGGCATACGACGATGATAGCGGCTCCCTGGCGGCTGGGCGAACCCGTCGCGGTTGGCGGCGGTCGCTCAGGCCGGATCCTCCAGGACGAGGCCTCCGGCTGACGCAGACCTGGTGGCGTTCGGGCCCGGAGAGGGACATCGGCGCGGAAGCGGACGCGGGAACGGGAACGGGAACGCGAACGGGTACGGTCAGTGGTCAGTCTGGAAGGCCGAGGTGTCGGGCTTGGAGTCCGGTGTCACGACCCGGTCAGGGTCCGCGAGATCCTCCTGGATCAGCAGCGAGATCAGCATGTCCCGCACCCCACCGCGGCCGTTCTTCCGGTACACCCTGCGCACCGTGGCCGGCTTGAGCTCGATGCCGGTCATGTGCTTGAGGTACTGGCAGAAGACCCGCGCCCGCGACAGGAAGCTGATCACCAGCAACGCGAGCAGGATCGCGACCGCCGCGACGGCGACCAGCCGCACCGAGTCGGTCGGGCTGAAGTCGAGGATCCCGAAGTCCATCACGGCACCTCACTCTCGTCGAAATCGCCATCCAGCTCGTGGGTCTCGTCGACCTCCGCGAAGTAGGTTTCGGGCACCAGCACCTCGCGGCCCTTGGAGCCGGCGAGCGGGCCCACCAGCCCCTCCCGCTCCATCATGTCGAGCAGCCGCGCCGAGCGGGTGTAGCCGAGGTGGAGCCGGCGCTGGATGTACGACGCCGATGCCTTGCGGGTCTTCACCACCAGCCGCGCCGCGTGCTCGTACATTGGGTCTCCCAGCTCGGTCTCGTCCTCGACCACGGTCCGCCGGCCGCCCCGGTCGTTGCTGCCGAGGGCGGCGTGGGTCAGCACCTCTCTCTGGTAGTCCGGTTTGCCGAAGCGTTTGATATAGCGGACGACGGTGGCGATCTCCTTCTCGGTGACCAACGGCCCGTGCAGTCGGATCAGGGTGGAGCTCCCCGGCGGCAGATAGAGCATGTCCCCGCGGCCGAGCAGCTGCTCCGAGCCCATCGAGTCGAGGATGGTTCGGGCGTCGAAGCGCGAGCGCACCTTGTAGGAGAGCCGGCACGGGAAGTTGGCCTTGATGATCCCGGTCAGGATGTCCACCGATGGCCGCTGGGTGGCGCAGACCAGGTGGATGCCGACCGCCCGCGCTTTCTGGGACAGCCTGGTGATCGACTCCTCGACTGCCCGCGACGACGCCAGCATCAGGTCGGCGAGCTCGTCGATCACCACCACCACGTAGGGCAGCGGCTCGAGGTCGGCCAGCTCCTCGTCGTCGGCGTCGGCGAGCTGCGAGCGCACCTTGCGCAGCTGCACCGGGTCGCTCACCAGCTGGTTGTACTGGGTCAGGTTGCGCGCGCCGAGCGCGGCCAGGTAGCGGTAGCGCAGGTCCATCTCGGCGACCGTCCAGCCGAGCGCGTTGGCGGCCTTCTTGGGGTCCGAGATGATCGGCGTCAGCAGGTGCGGGATGTCGGCGTAGACGCCCAGCTCCACCATCTTCGGGTCGACCAGGATGAACTTGACCTGGTCCGGCTTGGCCTTGTACAGGATCGACATGATCATGGCGTTCAAGCCCACCGACTTGCCGGAGCCGGTGAATCCGCCGATCAGCAGGTGCGGCATCCGCGCCAGGTCGGCGAAGAACGGCTTGCCCCGGATGTCCACGCCGAGGCTCAGGGTGAGCAACGACTGGGCGTGCTGGAACTCCGGCGCCTCGAGCAGGGTGCGCAGGCGGATGACCTCGGGGTCGGGGTTGGGCACCTCGATGCCCACCGTCGCCCGCCCCGGGATCCGCTCGATGCGGACCGACTCGGTGCGCAATGCGAGCGCCAGGTCCTCGGCCAGGTTCTGGACCGCGGAGATCTTGACCCCCGGCTCGAGGCGGAACTCGTAGGTCGTGATCACCGGCCCGGTGCGGATGTTGACGACCTCGCCGCGCACCCGGAACTCGTGGCACTTGGTGGTGATCAGCTTCGACATTTCGATCATGGCGCTCGAGTCGCGCTGGACGATGTCCGCGGGCTCCTCGAGGAAGCTGAGCCGGGGCAGGTCGTAGGCCTCGAGGTCCTCGACGAAGTCGAACTCCTCCTGGACGACCTTGTCGGGCGCCGCCTTCTTCTCCGCCCGCGGCTTCGCCTGCCGCTTCGGCGCTGCGGGCTCAGGCGCCGTCGCCGGCTCCGGCTTCTGCTCGTCGGCCGGCGCCGGCTCGGCTGCGCCCTCCGCGGTCCGGCGAACGATCCGAAACCGGCCTCTGCCCTCCACCTGCTTGACAGTCAGCGAGCCGCGGTAGCCCCCCTCGGAGTCGATTCGCGCAAGCTGCCGCTCGAGGACCCTGCGGCGGTCCTGCTGCTGCTGGCGCTCGCGCTTCTTGCGCAGCCGCTCGCGCTGGCGGCCCTCTCGACGCTCGCGCAGCCGGCCGATCACGACCTCGGCGAGGATCGCCGCCGACCTGCCGGACACCATCAGCGCTCCGACCAGCAGGAAGAACACCAGGATCACCACCCGGCCGACCGGGCCCGCGAAGCCGCCGAGCAGGTCGGACTCCGCCCGGCCCACGAAGCCGGCGCTGGGCACCCCGCCGCCCCGGTAGGGGACGTCGAACGCCACCAGCGACAGCAGGCCGGGCAGGGTGAGCAGCACGATCAGCCAGCCGACCAGCGTCAGCGACGGGCTCGCGAGCGGCCGCTGGCGGAGAATCCGCCATCCCAGCACGGCGCCGATCGGGGGCAGCAGCAGGGCGGTCAGCCCGATCAGGCTGAGCAGCGCGGCGGACAGCGTGGCCCCGAGCCAGCCCGCCCAGTTCGACGGGCTCGCGTGCTCGGTCGAGGCGTGGAACGGGCTCGGGTCCATCGGCGAGTGGGTCAGCAGCGCCACCGCCACCAGGATCGAGCCGAGCAGGAGCGCGACCGCTCCCGCCTCGCGGAGCACCCGGTCGCGCATCAGCCGGCCCTCGCGACGATCACGAGCACGATCAGGCCGACGGGGATGCAGTACCAGGCGAAGCGGTGGAAGACGCGGCTGGACACCGTCTTGAGCACGATGGCGAGGGCGACGTAGCCGGTGACCGCCGCGGCGGCGGCGCCGGCGGCGCAGGCGGCGGCGAAGCCGCCCGAGGTGGCGGCCAGCTCATCGCGATGTGTAAGGAGCTCGATGACCGTGACGCCCGCGACCGCCGGCACCCCGAGCAGGAAGCTGAAGCGCGCGGCCCACGACCGCTCGAGCCCGGCCCACAGGCCGGCCGCGATCGTGGTCCCGGAGCGCGACAGCCCGGGGAAGACGGCCAGACCCTGGAGCAGACCGATGACGGCCGCCTCACGCCAGGTCGTGCGCTCGACCCCGCGGACGCCGCTGCCGAGCCAGCGGGTGGCGGCCACCACGCAACCGGTCACGACCAGGAAGGCGGCGACCCAGAGCGGCCGCTCGAACGCCTGGGTGGCGACGCCCTTGAGCGCGAAACCGACCACCGCGGTGGCGAAAGTGCCGACCACGAGCAGCAGCAGGACACGTCGACCGGTTGCCGACCCGGCCCACTCGACGATCTGCCGGCGCTCGAAGGCGATCACGGCGGCGGCGGTGCCGACGTGGAGCATGGCGTCGAACAGCACCCCGGGCTGATCGAACCCCGGGACCAGCATCTGCGCGAGCGCGAGGTGCCCCGACGACGACACCGGCAGGAACTCGGTAAAGCCCTGCAAGACGCCGAGCAGCAGCGCGTAGCCGAGGCCCATGCTCAGCCGCCTCCGGGGTCACACCGACGACCGGACGGCGCCGGGAGTGTCTCCAAACGGACCAACATAACCAGTTGAATGGTACCACCTTGCGCCGCGCCCACCGCTGCCGTTCGGAAGCCGCTTCTATCGCGCAACGCGGTCATGATGGAGGATGTCCCCTCCCCACGTTCCCGCTCCCGTTCCCGTCCCCGTTCCCGTGTTCGGAAACCACTGCCCAGGCTGCTGAGCCCGGGCATGCGTGAGCGCTGGTGGCGGTTCCGCCGTGTCACCAGGTGGGGACGTCTCGCCAGCCGGGGAAGGGGCCGACCTCGATCGTCCAGCCGGTGGCCGAGTTGGGGTCGCGCACGGCGCGGAGATTGGTGAGCGACTGGAGCTTGGCGAGCAGCTCCTCGCGCGGCAGGGTGTGGAGCGGCGGCTTCGACAGGTCCGGCATCGGCCACAGGAGAATCTCGGTCCCGCTCGCCGAGGCGAGCCACCTGCCGTCGGGCGAAAACGCCAGGGTGTTGACGAGCTCGCGGTGGCCGATGAGCAGGTGCGGCTCCTCGCCGGTGACCCGGCCGACCCGCACCACACCGTTGCCGGCACCGGTGGCGATCCGCTCGCCCGTTGCGTCGATCGCCACGGCGACAACGTCCTGCTCGTGGCTGGCGACGCGACGCTGAGTGCCCGTCGACAGATCCATGACGATCACCGGGCCGGATGGGTCGCTCCTGTCGCAGGCCGCGATCATCGTGCGGCCCGAACGGCTGACTGCCACGTCGCTCCACGTCCCCTCACCGCAGATCCTGGTGCGCTCACCGGTCGAGAGATCCCATTTGTAGACGCCTCCGTCCCCACCGGACATCAGGCTGCCGTCTGCCCCGAAGCCCAGTGACGTGAGGCTGCCCTCGAACGAGTCCCGGCTCTCCGGGTCGCGCAGGGGAAACGACCGGGTCGTACCCGACGCCAGCTCCACGATGTGGAGCGCCCCCGGCTCCGGCGCCCATCCGTCGGCAGCGGCTGCGAGGCCCAGCCGGGTGTCGAGCGCGGCCGGCTGCAGACACCTCGGCGGGACTCCCTCGAGGCGGCGCGGCGGCGCGCCATCCGGTTCGACCAGAAAGGCCCCGAGCCCCATCGTCGCGACCAGCACCTTCGAGCCCGTCGCGTCGGCCGCGATTCCCTGGCAGAGGTACTCCTCGCCGAGCGCGACCGGGCGCTGGTGCCCGTCGTCGGGCGACAGCGGCCACAGGCGGGCACCGTCCAGACCGCACGAGGCGAGGAAGCGGGAGTCGGCGGCGAACGCCACATCGAACACCATCTGGGCATGCCCTTTGAGGACCCTCGGATAGGCCGAAGTCAGCGACCACAGCGCCATCTCGAAGGAGTCCCGCGCCGCGGCAGCCCACCGGGCCTCGCGGTCGAAGCCGACCGCGCCGAACGCGAACTCGCCCGGGGCCCGGAGCAGACGGGCCGCGGCGTCTGGTGGATCGCTGAGGCTCCACACCAGGGCGCCGCCCGTTGAGCCCCACCCGAGCCTCGACCCGGAGGCATCGAAGCTGAGACGGGAGTACCTCGAAGGGGCTGGAGCGTCGAGCGTGCGAGGGGCTGCGTCCCCCGCCATCGACCACACTCTGAACCCGCCGCTCGCGTCGGCCGAGGCCAGCCGGGAGCCGTCGGGCGCGAAGGCGAGATTGATGACCCCCGCCGAATGGTTTCCGAGCGAGCGCTCTCGCCCCGCATCCGGCCCGGCAAGGCCGAACAGGCGCACCGCGGCGTCGTCGCCGTAAGCGAGCCAGCTCAGCTGGAGATCGATCGCCGCCGGCGGCAACCCGGGGAGGCTGGACCGGAACCCAGGGGGTGGCTGCCAACGCGCGACGAGCCGCGACGAGTGGTCGGCGAGCGACCAGACGCGCACCGCACTTTCAGTCGTGCCGGGCTCGCCTGCGCCGAACGTGGCGATTGTGTCCTCATCGAGAACCAGCAGCTCTGTCGCGTCGGCCGGCAGGACGCCGAGCTCCTCGCCCTCGACTGCGAAGATGCGGATGCTCGGGTCGCCTTCGAGCCAGCTCAGCAGTCGGTCTCCGGAGGGAGTGAAGGCGACACCGCGCAGCTTGAGCTTCTCCGGCAGATCCCGAATGCGAATTGGCTCGCCGCCGTCGCTGCGAAGAACGGTGACATCCGGAGAGAAGCCACCACAGGCGAGCCGGCGGCCGTCGGGGCTGAATGCAGCTTCGAGGCACTGGCTATCACCGAGGCGTGCGACGAAGAAGGTTGGTGGCCCGGCCCAGAGCGCCTGGACGGCGAGCATCCGGGCATCGGGCGCGTCCGCCACCTGGAGGCTCGCCCGAGCAAAGGCCAGGGCTGCCGAAGGGTTGCGGTCCAGCTCCACCCGGCCGAGGGCGATCAGCTTGCGCGCCTCGGCGCGGCGGGTCTCCTGCACGCTTCGGCGCCACAACATCGTGAGGGCGGCCGCCACCGCGAGGAGCACCACGATCGCCGCAGTGGCCGCGGCGCGCCGGCGGCGGCGGCGCCGGCCAGCCAGCTCGGTCATCGATCGGGCAAAGGCCTCCTCGAGTTCGGACAGACCTCCGGGGTAGCGCTCCCGCCAAACCGAGTACTCGCGAAAGGCCGAGCCGGTCCACAGCAGGTCGTCGGAGCGGCCGTGCTCATGCCAGGTCCGCGCCGCTTGCCGGAGCTGGTCGCGAAGCTGGACCGCGTCGGCGTCCTGGGTCTGCCAACGCACCAGCCGCGGCCAGGCCTTGAGCAGCGACTCGTGGATGATCTCGACCCGGCGGGTAGGCTCGTGGTCCTCCTCCCGGACCTCGTACGTCGTCAACAGCCGGGCATCGACCAGCTCCCGCAGCACCTGGTCTGCCGGGTCGCGCTGCGCACCGCTGAACACGGACAGAACCTCGTGCCACTCGCGGATCGCGCGTGTCCCCTCAGCGGTCACCAGGTTTCGGAAGATCTCGCGCACGACCCCGATCCGCTCCCGACCGATACGGTCCATCGTCGCCTCGGCGTGACGGGCGAGGGCGCCGCCCACGCCGCCGATCTCCCGGTACGCCTCTCGGGTGAGCAGACCTCGCTCGCGGTCGCGCTTCTCCCACAGCCTCGCCGCCGCAAAGGCGAGCAGCGGCAGCGCACCCCGCTCACCCTCGACATCGGCCAGCATCTCCTCGACCAGCGCATCGTCCTCGAAGCGGTAGCCGCACTGCAGTGCCGGCTGAGTCAGCGCCCGCCGGAGGTTCGCACCCACCGGCGCGGCCAGCGGCGTCAGCTCCGTGAACACCGGCTTCAACGACTGGTGGTCGTGACAGCGCAGCAGGAAGTCGTCCCGCAGGCTCACCAGCACGTGCACGTCGCTCTCCAAAGCGAGTCGCGCCAGCAGATCAACAAAGCGGCGCTGCACCTCGCCGGAGTTCTGCGTGAACAGCTCCTCGAACTGGTCGACGATCAGCAGCGCGTGCCCGGCCTGACGCCGCCAGCCCGACACCACCGCCTCTGCCACCTCCGGATTGTCGAAGCGGAGCAGGCGCTCGATCGCCTCGCTACTGTCCGACAGCTCCGAGGCAAGGGCGCGGCTCAGCGACAGCTCCGGGTTGTTGCCCGGCGTGCAGATCAGGCACCGCCAGCCACTGCCGGCGCGCGGCATCAACCCTGCCCGCAGGAATGAGGTCTTGCCGGCGCCCGAGGGACCCATCAGCCCGAGCAGCCGCGCCGGGCCCTCGAGCTTCCGCCACATCTCCTCGACCTCGACCTCGCGGCCGAAGAAGAACTCCGCATCCCCCGCGGTGAACGACGCCAGCCCGGGGTAGGGGTGGAGGTCCTCCGCCCCCACCACTCGCAGCGTCACCTCCTCGAGCGCCCGCGTGAGGGTGTGCGCCGACCTGTACCGCTGCTCCAGGTCCTTCGTCACCGCCCTCTTCAGAACGGGCGCCCACGGGCTCTCCGGCAGCTTCGGCGGCTCGCTCCGAACCCCCTCCCACAGGCTCTTCCGACTCTCCACATCCCTGATCCCACCGGGGCACACCATCTCCGCCAACACCACCCCCGCCGAGTACACGTCCGCCCGCGCGTCCACCTCCACCCCCATCCCCTGCTCTGGCGACATGTAGCCCG
>Ga0116141_10001384_pt1 | contig 20673 bp, 14 predicted proteins | sample AD_UKC097_MetaG_FD_89744 | JGI IMG/M metagenome (GOLD analysis project Ga0116141, IMG submission 89744) | Active sludge microbial communities of municipal wastewater-treating anaerobic digesters from USA - AD_UKC097_MetaG | ecosystem: Engineered > Bioreactor > Anaerobic > Digestate | place: USA...
GACAGCAGATGGAGGAAAAGCTCCCTGTCTTCATCGCAAAGGAAGATCTTCTTCCTCTCGTTCCCTCTGGAGGTGATGTGATACAAAGCCCCGGGATATTCCAACCTCAGCGGTCTAGCCATGATTGCATTATACCACTTTTCAACTCAATGCATAATGCATGGCCTGACCCCTTTTCTTTTTACTTCTCATGTATTTCCTCCTTTTTCCTCAATACAACCTGAGCATCTAACTAATCACAGCATTTAAACCTGTTGCTACTTGGTTTTCGGTTGACCCCATGCTGGCAATGGTTTAAATACTGGTGGCACATATTCCATGGGGTGTTCTAAATCATGGGCTTGTTTCTGCTTTTCCGTCATGTGACCAGACATTACCCAAATATAGGGACTTGTTTGATATTTAGGGTCAGAATAATGATATCTACGTTTGATACATATTTCATCAGTTGGGGACGAGGGAGGTGGCATATTATGACAACCAGGACCACCACAACTAGGTTTGGTAATTTGTACTGGATCACCTGGGGATTCAAACAAACTCTCTACAGCGTCCCATAATAGCAGTCCTGCGAGCAGCCCAACTAATAATAATGGATTTCTCCCAGTGGGATCATAGAGGCATACAGGATTATTTTTTGCATATGAATATATGCCATAATCAACTCCCCCAAACCCAATCGGATCCTTCGCCGTCCACCTCCCGCACTCGGGATCATAATCCCTCGCGCCGAAGCGGGTCAGCTTGGTTTGCGAATCATACAGTCCCCCTGCGAATCCAAACGGAGTGAAGTCGGGGCTTGTATTCACGAGAACATTCCCCCAATCGTCGTAGTCCATCCTCTGGACTATCGCCCCGGTCGCCGTGTCAATAACGAAGCGAAGGCTTCCAAGATGATCCGTTATTGCTCGGTAGGTCGTTGCTCCTTTAATAATGTAATCCGGCACGTTGATATGCGTCGCATAAACATACTGCGCCGTAAGGACTCCACTACCATCCAGCTCCGCAACCGGCCTTAGCTGTCCGTCATAGATCCAGCTTCTTTCCAGCGTCCCGTTTACCTTCTTGCCGACTCTCCTGTTTCTTCCATCTATAATGTAGTCTATCTGCGTGCCGTCGGGCAAGAGGACTGTGCGCAAATTCCCCAGAACATCGTAGGTGTAGCTTGTCATCTCACCATTTGTCGTGTTCGTTTTGCTTCTCAGTTCCCCATTGGCAGTATATGTATAGGTATAGTTCCCGTAGGAAAGTAGCCTGTCCTGCGCGTCGTAGGTGCCGTTGATCGTCTGGCTCGATGTCGTTTTGGTCAGCCTGTTTCCGTTGCTGTCGTAGCCGTAGCTTGCCCACAGGTCGCCGTTCTTCGTCGTCTGGGTCAGCCTTCCGGCGGTGTCGTAGGTATATTCCCAGGTCGTCGTTATCCCGTTTATGGCTTCCGTCTTGCCGGTTATCCTTCCGATCGCATCCCTGGTGTAGGTTATCTGACAGCTTAAGCCCGCAGGATAGGCGGCGGTGTAGGTTGATACTTCGCCGAAGGAGTTATAGGCATAGGTGTCCGTGACGCTTCCGAGCGTGGCCGATTCCAGAAGGCCGTTGGATACCCCACGGCTCAAAGTTAAACCGCCCACACCCGTGAGAAGGCCGTCGTTATCGTAAGTATAGGGAATCGCAGTTCCACCGCTGATAGATACTGATGCAAGCTGGAAGTCGTTGTTGAAGGTCCTTGTGACTGCCCCGTTTACTGCGCCGCTCCATGTCTCCGAGAGAGGAAGGAAGCCGTCATAGGTATAACCATTTGTCGTCCCGTCGCCGCTCTGGATGGAAACAAGCTGACCGCTCTCACCGTTGTAGGTCAGCGATGTAGAGCCGTCAGGGGAGGAAACGGAGGAGAGCCTTCCGTTTGCGTAATAAAGGAAGCTCATAAAGACACTCAAAGAAGAAGGGATATTCCGATGAATCTCCCTCTCTCCCTTGACCTCACTTATCATGGATGTCCCGGAATTCTCGTAATTGCGGCGTTGGCCATTATTTGTCCCGCAACAGGAATTCAGACCACTCTTTTTTTCTTTTAAGAAAAAAGTAAACTATTGCCGCTCCAATAAATCCCCACCTTAATGAAACATTTAATATCAGGGTATGTTTGGCAGTTTCCTGGTTTGCGCTTATAAAACCATACAATAAATGTGAAAAAAGAGAAGCGACGCCTGTGTATAAAGAAAGCCACCCAATTGCACGCAATAACCTTCCTGTTTTGTCATCCTTTGAGAAATCAAGTAGAATAACAGAAAGAAAAAGAAGCATAGTCGGAGGTAAGAATTCTATCATGGTTGTCCTTTCTAAAACTGCAACAAGTTGATTTTCTACCATTTCGCTGGCTGCATCGTTTTTGGATTGACAACTTCTGGGAGATTTGGTTCTATATGATACTTAGAATTGTCTGAATGTCCAGGCATTAATTCAGGTGGGAAGGGTGATTCATCAGGGGTTTGGAGGTGGTATTGCATCTTCACACGACACTCCTTTTCGGTTCTCATTTTTAGATGGCAAGGAACACATTCTTGTATCCTCCGCTTCTCTTCTTTTTCTTTGAAAAAGGGTTCTATCAGATCCCAAGCAATAATTGCTAAAAAGGTTGCAGCGGCAAACGCAGGTAATAACAAAGCCAGACTTCCCCCTGTGGATCTGTAATAGTAGTAGGAACATTATTACAATATGAATAAAGGTTTAACAGCTTTCCCCCAAACCCAATCGGGTCTTTGCACGTCCACCTTCCAACCTCCGCATCATAATCCCTCGCTCCGAAGCGGGTCAGTTTCGTCTGGTTGTCATATATCCCTCCCGCAAAGCCGAACGGCGTGAAGTCTGGGCTTGTATTCACGAGAACATTGCCCCAATCGTCGTAATCCATGCGTTGGGCGATTGTTCCTGTTGTTGTATCAATAACGAACCTGAGAGATCCCAAGTGATCCGTTATCACTCTGTAGGTCACGCCTCCTTTCACGATGTAATCCGGAACGTTGATGTGAGTGGCATAAACGAACTGAGAAACCAAAGCTCCTGTTCCATCTAGCTCCGCAACCGGCCTTAGCTGTCCGTCATAGATCCATTGATTCAGCCATAACATCTACTTCAACCATTCCAACAAAATATGACCAAAACGCTTAATGGCAAACCATATAACAATTGCGGCAAAAAATATCAACGGAACAAGAACAACCCAGAGATTTATTAAAGCCTCTCTCTTAAAATGCATATTTATCCTTTCTATATTACCCATCCATCATAGTCAGAAGACAGTTGCATTTGTTTCAAATTATTAAATTGATCTTCCGAAAGGAAACCCGAAAAAATAAAGGGAAAATCACCTAATGTATATTCACCTAAATACTCGAAAAATGGTTCACACTCATCCGAGCTAGTTTTCATACATACTACGCTATCAGTGAAATAGACTCGTACACAAAATATCACTGTAGACATGCCGGATGGGTCATTTCTATTAACAGGATTGTTTTTGGCGTATTCATATAGATTGAGGGTTGTGTTGGAGTATTCGCATTTGTTACATGATGAACTGCAGCTCGTTAGGTTGAGTGTTTCAATGGGCGAACTTGGGAAATTGGAGATAGAATAATTCCCAAATAGATGTGGCACATCTCTTTTTATCTCGTTTATACTGGGTTCGCCCATTCCAAGAGGATCCTTCGCCGTCCACCTTCCAACCTCGGCATCATAATCCCTCGCTCCGAATCTCACGAGCTTCGTCTGCGAATCGTACATCCCCCCAGCAAACCCGAATGGTATGAAGTCGGGCGCAGTGTTGACCAGCACATTCCCCCAATCGTCGTAGTCCATCCTCTGGGCGATTGTTCCTGTTGCAGTATCGATCACGAAGCGCAGGCTGCCTAGATGGTCAGTAATGATCCTGTAAGTCACCCCTCCTTTGACCATATAATCCGGCACGTTGATGTGCGTTGCATAAACGAACTGGCTTACAAGCGCCCCTGTTCCATCCATCTCAGCCACAGGCCTTAACTGGCCGTCATAGATCCAGCTTCTTTCCAGCGTCCCGTTCACCTTCTTGCCGACTCACCGATTCCTTCCGTCTAAGCCTGCATTACAAAATAGTTATTCCCATAAAAAAGCCGAAGCTATCAGCAACAACCCAATCAAAATGAGCATGAAAGCTATTGGAGCCCAAATCACTTTTAGTAGTCTAATGGTGAAAGCGTCTTTGAATATTTTTTGAGTTACAGCCATTTCTGCGTATTTTTCCTTCATGGCAATAACAAAGATTGCCACCATTATCAAAAACAACCCCACCAGTATTCGCCGTAAAGGATAGCTTATCATTTGCAGCACCCCATTAACTTTATTCCATATTGCAGCGCTTCAACTGCAAAACCAGGCGTCACAAAGCCAAGGCCACCGCTCCAATTCTTTCCCGAAGGGTCATTTGAAATCATTCCACCCAAATACCAGCCACCACTTATTGACGATTGAAAACCAGAAGAAGGTGAACCTCCAGCAAAAATAATGGAACCACCCGGTAATGGCACACCAGCATAGAGGCCAGGAACAAACATTAAGCAACCAGTGTTAGGCTCAAACTGCAAGTCAAGGCTTAATCCAATAATTCCACCTAAAAGAAATGGTATCGGGATGTTCAAACCGAAATCAACGAACCCTAATCCGGTTATATCAATAAAGTTAATTGGGTCATCTTTAACATACTCGTAGATATTGTACTGAGACCCTTTAAACCCAATCGGATCCTTTGCCGTCCATCTTCCACACTCCGCATCATAATCCCTGGCTCCGAAGCGGGTCAGCTTGATCTGGCTGTCGTACATCCCCCCCGCGAACCCGAACGGAGTGAAATCAGGAGCTGTGTTGACCAGCACATTCCCCCAGTCATCATAATCCATCCTCTGGGCTATCGTCCCATCAGAAACATTGATGACGAATCTCAAGCTCCCCAGATGATCCGTAATCACTCTGTACGTCGTCGCGCCCTTGATGATGAAGTCCGGCACGTTGATGTGCGTTGCATAAACGAACTGGCTAACGAGCGCCCCCGTCCCATCCAGCTCCGCAACCGGCCTCAACTGTCCATCGTAAATCCATTGACGTTCCATCGTTCCGTTCACTTTCTTTCCCACCCGTCTGTTTCTTCCATCTATAATGTAGTCTATCTGGGTGCCGTCGGGCAAGAGGACGGTTTTCAAATTCCCCAGGACATCGTAGGTATAAGTCGTCGTCTCACTTGTCGCCGTGTTCGTCTTGCTTTCCAGCTCGCCGTTGGCAGTGTAGGTATAGATGTAATTGCCATACGCCAAGAGCCTATCCTGCGCGTCGTAAGTCCCCGAGATCGTCTGGCTCGATGTCGTTTTGGTCAGCCTGTTGCCGTTGGTGTCGTATCCATAGCTCGCCCACAGGTCGCCGTTCTTCGTCGTCTGGGTCAGCCTTCCGGCGGTGTCATAGGTATATCCCCAGGTCGTCGTTATCCCGTTGATGTCTTCGCTCTTTGCGGTTATCCTTCCGATCGTATCCCTCGTGTAGGTTATCTGACAGCTTAAGCCCGCAGGATAGGCGGCGGTGTAGGTTGATACTTCGCCGAAGGAGTTATAGGCGTATGTGTCCGTGACGCTTCCGAGCGTTGCCGATTCCAGAAGGCCGTTGGATGCGCCACGGCTCAAGGTTAAACCGCCCACACCCGTGAGAAGGCCGTCGTTATCATAAGCATAAGGGATCGTCGAGCCTCCGCTTATCGCCGTTGATGCAAGCTGGAAGTCGTTGTTGAAGGTCCTTGTGACTGCCCCGTTTACTGCGCCGCTCCATGTCTCCGAGAGAGGAAGGAAGCCGTCATAGGTATAACCATTTGTCGTCCCGTCGTCGCCCTGGATGGAGACAAGCTGACCGGTCTCACCGTTGTAGGTCAGCGATGTAGAGCCGTCAGGGGAGGAAACGGAGGAGAGTCTTCCGGCGCCGTTGTAAGAAAGGGAAACGGATTTTCCATCGGGGCGGTCAATCCGGGTCAATTGCCTGTCAAGGTTGTAGCTGTAACTGGTCGAGATGTCGCCGATGCCGATGTCGGGAGGGGTGTAGGTCGCCTGCAAGTCGACCGGCGTGTAGGTAAATGTATGGGCCGGTTTGCCGGGAGGTGTTACCGATGTTACGTTGCCGCTCGCGTCATATCCGAAGGAGGCGCTTCGTCCGTCGGGGAAGGTCTGGCTTGTCACCCTGCCGCTTGCGTCATAAGCGAAATTCACCGTCCTGCTCAGCGGGTCGGTTACGCTGGAAAGGTTCCCCAGCGTGTCATATAAAAGACCCACGCTTCTCGCTCCCTGGGATAGGGTAGATAGTCTTCCCCTTGCGTCATAACCGAACTGTATCGCCGAGAGGTCGGGGATTTCCTGGGAAATCGTTCTGCCGAGACTGTCAAGACGGCTTGTCGTGACGCGGCCGGCAGGTGATGTCGTCGTCATCGTCCTGGCTGTCCCGTCGAATACCGATGTGGTCGTCCTGCCGTTCAAAGATACCGTATCCGTCTGCGTCAATACCGAGAGCTGGTTCTGGAGATCCACTGAACGCGTTGTCGTCACTGTACTCGACAACCCGGAGGGCGTGGTCATGGTAACTTCATAGGGGATGGGAGCCTTGAGCCCGAAACGCGGATCGGGCTTTATGATCGTGGTGATGTAACTACCGTCCCGGTTGTTGACGTAATATGATCCGTCGTTGTTCATCCCGCTCGACGATATGTAACACGTGCATTCCGACGATTCGACCCATGAAGAAAACCCCTGGCCGGGACCGAATGTCATGAAGTTGAAGGTCGTGTCCCTTCCTTCCCCGGTTGTTTTCTTTACGGATGTGCCGCCTTCAAGCTCAAGTTCCTCGAGTGTCGTGGAACCTCCTGCGGCGTCCTCATCAAGCAAAAGCTTTCCCCATGCATCGTATGTGTAAGTGGAGACTCCTCCCGTCGGGACTTTTGTGGATGTAAGCAGGCCGTGGGTATTGTATGTGAATTCATAAGTTCCGCCGCGCGGGTCCGCGATTGACGATGCGTACTGGTAAGGATCCATCGAAAGCGATGTCCTCTGCCCGTAGGGCGATAATATGCCTGTTGCGTTGCCCGAAGAATCCCGCTCTATCACTGTGATGTTGCCGAAACGGTCTGTTATGGAGGTCAGCAACCCTTTGGCGTCGTGGGCGAACGAATATTTCACGACCCCGGTCAGCGAGTCATAGGTGGATATGTGGCGCCCATACCTGTCAAAGGCAAACATTTCGGTGCCGTCGTCGGACGGGATAAGCTTGTCCACATTGTAATAGGATGGCGGGTCTGAGGCGAGGTAGTTGGCCACGAGTAACACCTGGTTGAGTTGTCTGTCGGCGACAAATATCCTGCCTTCCGGATCGACTGCAATACCGTTGGGTTCCACCAACTTCCGTGATGTCCCTGCAAGAGCGCCGGGTCCCTCAAAAGCACCACCGCCCGCGATTGGGTACCATAGCCACACGTTTTCATGCAATTCGCTGTCGTATACGGTATGAACAATTGTCAACCGGTCGCCGTCTGATACGTAGAATTTTCCGTCTTCTGTCAAGAACAATCCTCTGACATAGTTGAAGACATTCATCCTATTGGGAACATCAGGAAGCAATATGCTATTTATCTTCCCTGTTTGATCGATATATCGCAGGGCGCCGAACCATTCAGACGGGCTCATTGAATCGGTAAAATAAACAACACCATTCCGCGAAACCGCTATTGCCGTAGGATAGATAAGATATACATTTGTCGCCGTCATGCCGTCGTCCGGGAAATTCTCTCCGCCGCCAGCTATGGTTGTTATAATTCCGTTAGTGTTGATTCTCCTGACACGCGCGCAACCCACATCAAGGACATACAAGTTGCCTGCTCCATCAAGGCATATTTCCCTCGGCGTGATCTTTGCATCAACAGCCTGGGCGCCATCTCCGATATTCCCGTTTGTCGGAGGGCTGAATGTCTTATTCCTGACCCTGATTTTCTCGTCAATTTCAGGTCCTTCCCAACCGCTTATCTCACCCATTCCCGCTATCGTATCTATGATTCCATCAGGAGTTACTTTTCTTATCCTGTTATTCCACCATTCGGAGATATAAAGAACTCCGTCATGATCCATGGCAAGAGCATAGGGCCTGATGGAAGCTGATGTTGCAGGTCCTTGGTCACCCGACCATCCCGGCACTCCGTTTCCCGCGTAAGTGGAGATCACACCGTCAGGCGCCACTTTCCTGACGACGCAATTGAAGCTGTCCGCAATGAATATTGAACCATCCGGTCCCGAACAGATCCCCATGGGCTCTGACAGCATGGCATTTCCTGCCTGTCCGCCGTCGCCGGAATATCCCCATGAACCGTTACCGGCAAAAGCAGGGACCAGAAGCGGTTCCAACTCGGCCGAACGGACATCACCATTGCCGAAGTAGATAGTCTGCGAGTTTTTGTCATAAACATGGTGAACGTCCACGGACCATCCGCCCATTTTCTGGCCATCGGCCTTCGGATTGCCCAGAGTGTTGGCATAATAATGTTGCTCATCCTTAGAATAAAGAAATTCGTACCCGTTCCTGCCGCCGAGCACTTGATAGTTCGATGAAGCGCCTGTCGATCCGTACCATTCCCAGGGGTATGTCCCGAAGGCCTGCGCCTTGTCTTCCCTCGTGGCATAATACATGCCCGGATAAACAAGCGTCTTTTTTACCTTAACCGCCATATTTCCCGACACCGGCCTACCGTAACAGTCGTTCCCGTCCCAATTGAACGGCACCTCGATATTGGCGGCAGGGGAATATTCCTGTTCGAACACTCTGCCCGCGACCTCTATCTTGACTTTTACCGATTTCAAAGATGCGGGAACCGTGTCGCCTGTCAGGAATATTTTCAACGATGTCGAGGATGTTCTGCCCGACACCTTTTCCGTCGAATAAACCAGCGAATAAGGCGTTCCGGTGATCGGAACCTTCTCCATGAGAGTTCTGTTCGTATAAGCTATTATGGATGCTTTTTCTCCATAACAGTCGTCATTCCTGTTCTCCTCTTCCTCTGATTCCTTTTCGTTGGGCCCCTCTGCGTCTGTCGGTGGGCCTTGGGGCAGATTTAGATCAATCGTGCTGAAGTGGGAAACCTGCGCCCTCCACAGGCTATGTCCCACGGGATATATCCCCGCCAACGTCTGTCGTTCCTGATCGGTTATGCCTAATGTTGCCAGCGCTTCCGCTCCCGCGGCCAGACCGCTTCCGTCCACATCCAGATCGGCATAGCCCGAGGAGATTGACAGAATGGTTATAACCTTTCCGTTGTCTGATGCCACCCATCTGCCAAGCTCTTTTTCATAGAACCCGACCGGCACGATGACCCCGGTGGGCAGGTTCAGGAAATTTTCCAGATAGAAACTTACAGGTTGGCTGAATTCCACCTTCCTTGCATTTCTGCTTACAGCCTCATCGGCGCTGAGTTCGACACAATATGTGTAGCCGGATTGGGGCGGAAGGATGGCCGGCATGGCTTTTGGTCCGTTTTCACCGACAGTGAATTCGGTGAGGCGGACATTCAATGAAGCTATCTGCTCGACAGTTCCGTCCTGCAGAATTATGGAAGCGGATGTGCCCGGTTGGAAAGCAAGAGTGGCCCTTCTTGATCCGTCAACATCCTGCGAAAGGGACCCCCTCGCCACTTGTGTCAGGGAACTGTTCGATGCAATGGCGGTAACATTCTGGTCGTATTGCACAAGCACCACATCGTCACACCACGCGAAATCGCGCCATGGCGTTCCCACATTTCTCTGGCACGGTATAAAGCCTGCTTTTTCGAACTTCAAAGTCAAAACGCCGCCGCCGTTTTCAGCCAGATCGTAAACCCCGTCCTCCCTGCTCACTGTGTATCCATACTCCGGTTTGTTGAGGATAGATACTTTTACTCCTGACAACGGTTGCCCATTGACATCCCTTGTGATGCCCCTGATGACAGAAGCCCTGTACGGCTCGATTGTAGCCGTCATATCCGTCTGTATGGGATTATCTCCCGAATAAAGGAATTGAGTCGCCGTGTGAAAATCATAAGGGACCGTAGGATCCAGTTGGGTTGCGACTTCCACTGGATCCGGCGGGAGTTCCCCGCCACCCCCGCCGCTTGAAGGAACGATCACTGAGATCGTTGAGCTTTCGTTACCGACAGCATCCTCCGATTTCAAGGATATCTGATCATTTTCCTGGCCGCCTATTGTCATCAAAAAGCTCCCGTCGCCTGCGGCGGTTGTCGATACTACCTGAGATGTGCTTGCATTTTCTGCCGTCACAACCGACCCGGCCTCGGCAGCGGAGGCGGAACCCGATATGGTTACGACACCTGATGCCGACGGGGACACTGTAACAAGAGTTACGTTGACTGCCTGCGGTGCCGTTGTGTCCAGGGTCATGTGAAGGATTGACGATCCCGTGTTTCCGGCCGTGTCTTCCGCTATGAATTCAAACTCGTTGATACCTTCTGTCAGGACAACTCCTTTTGAAAACGACAGCGCTTCGTCAAGAACAACCGATTCCCCGTTCATGTCCAAGGAGCAGTTTTCGCTTACACTTCCCGTTATCGTATGGGAGGAAACATTTGTGAGCGTTCCTTCCTGCGGCGAGGATATTGTGATGACGGGACCACCTGAATCATAAGTGATATGTAGAATATGAGATGATGAATTGCCTGCAGTGTCCACGGCAATGAAATTGAACTCGTTTGCCCCTTCAACCAATGTCACGCTTCGGGCGAAGGCGAAAGATCCGTCAAGAGGAACGGTTTCCCCGTTCATCGTCAACATCGCCGGTCCGCTCAATGATCCTGTGATCGTTTGATCGGTGTTGTTGGTAATGAATCCGTCCTCCGGCTGGATTATTGATATCGCCGGAGGGATAGTGTCGAGTGTGACATGGAGCGCAAGAGAAGCTGAATTTCCCGCCGCGTCCATCGCGGAAAAGTTGAATTCGTTCATCCCCTCTGTCAGGTTAACGCTTTTTTGGAAGGCGAGCATCTCGTTGAGGGTGACAGCCTCCCCGTTGACGGCAATGGTTGCGGGTTTGCTCACCGAGCCTGTGATAGTCAGCTCGGCATTGTTGGTGAGGAAACCCTCTTGTGGGGAGGATATGGTTATTACGGGAGCACCCGTGTCCAGAATAAGGTGGAGTATCGAAGAGGTCGTGTTGCCGGCTGTATCAATAGCGGATAAAAGGAATTCATTCGACCCCTCTGTCAGGATTACATCCTTCGAAAAAGAGAGATCCCCGGCGACCGGCACCGTTTCGCCGTTGATCGTCAAAACAGCCTGCTTGCCCAGCGATCCGGTGATCGTCTGGGATGAAACATTCGTCAGAAAGCCTTCCTGGGGAGCAGCAATAGTGATGACAGGTGCCACCGTATCAAGCACAACATTCAGGACATGGGAGGATGTATTCCCGGCGGAATCCGTTGCATTGAAATTGAAAACATTTTGTCCCTCCGTCAAAATGACTTGTTTTGAGAAGGCAAGGGATTCATCCACAAGCACGGCCTCGCCATTCATCGTCAAGGCCGCTTGCTTGCTCAGCGAGCCGGTTATCGTTTGGGTGGGAATGTTCGTGTTAAAGCCTTCAGCCGGGAAGGCAATTGTTATCACAGGCGCAACGGTATCCAAGACTACAGTGATAATCACAGAGGAAATGTTGCCCGCAGGATCAGTTGCTGTAAATGAGAACTGATTTGTGCCCTGGGCCAAGGTTACACTCTTTGAGAATGCATAAGATCCGTCGAGCGAAACGATTTCTCCGTTCAGGATCAACGTCGCCTGCTCACTAAGTGAACCGGTAATTACAAGTCCCGGATTGTTCGTCACAAACCCATCCTGCGGCGAGGAAATTGTAATGACGGGGGCGATCGTATCCACCGTGAAAACGCTTTGGGCTTCGGCTTCGATGCCCTCTCCGTTCACAATCCTCGCTGAAATAGAATGGGTGCCTTCGCTCAAGGCCTGCGGGATTGTGCCGTCAGCCTGCGTTTCGGTCACATTCAGCCAGTTTATCAGCGTATCGTCTATCTTGACCTCAAGGCTCGATAAATCCAGTGTCCCGCCGTTGCTGGAATAAGTTACTTTTAAATAAGGAGTGCCTGTATTGATTATTGAATCGTTTGAGGGCGACAATATCTGTATAGTAGGCGGGATACTTGTTACAAGCCTTTTAATTTGTGCGGAACCGCTTAAAGTGATGGTTCTCGCCCAGTAGTTCGCTATTGCCTCATAATTGCCGGTTATTGAAACTGCCGCCGAGGGAGAGAACAACTCGAAGCTTCCCTTGGAACTTCCGGAGAACGTGTGGGCGGAGGCCGTTGATACCATGAGACATTTTGAAGGGCTGTCGTTATAATTAAGCCTTGAGTTGCCGCTTAAGGTAACCGCCCCGTAAGTGACAAAAACTGCATTGCCTTCCAGAACAACCTTGCCCGAGCCTGAAAGTGTGATGCCGTTCAGATAATAAGTGCCTGCGGGGAGGGCGCAGGTCTTGTTGCCTGTAACTTTCAGATTTCCGTTGGAATCCAGATACTGCGAGGGGATCGACGAGTTGTTGTTGCTCTGCTGGGCGTATGCGAGCCACTCCTGCGAAAGGGCAACCTGGGCGTCCAGTGGCGCATCCGCCGAGCCGGTCGTCCCCAGGACCTGGTTTTTCCCGCCGGTAATGGTGACAGAATAACCGGGCCCCGCAGTTGCACTTCCGTTTATATGGTTTGATCCGGAGATGGTTATCGGGCCGTTCGATCTTATGTGGCCCTCCGCCTGTTCCGTCTGGTCCGCGATGGAACCTATCGAATAAACCTGTGTGTTGCCGCTGATCATCATTGAATTGGAGCCGAAAAGCGCATGGCTCCTTACAAATGTCGGTTTCGCCGGCTCGTTCACGCTTCCACGGAAACTTACGAGTGAAACGCCAAGCACCGCGACAACAAAGAAAACGCCTACTGCGACCTTCAAGAAACGGCTCTTTCTCACAGGTATCCTCCCCAGAAAAAACTATCAAGATTAGATTCCAATTTTATTCCAATTTTTACCGTTGTCAACCCCCATCTTTGATGGTGTAACATAATGTTTCATCGCTCTTGACATCCTCCCTTTTCTGAACTATTTTTATGGCCTTAAGTCTTTCAACTTGGCAATGCCTTTCGAATAGAAAATACGGTCCGGACAGGGTACGCCTGTTACTCTTTGGTGATAGGCGCGTCCCGGATTCTTTGGTTTATTTGCGCATTTTCGCGCTTATTACCTAAGGAGGTAAGAATGATCACGACCGTGTCCAAGGAGAAACTGGTCGAAGTGGGTTCAAGGTTCAGGGCGATGTATCTCGTCGAGCAGGCGGGCTACACGCTCGGCATCGCCGCGAAGGACGGGCAGGCGCTCTACGATCTTCTGCCCGAAGGCTTCCCGAAGGGGATGGACGGCATAGTCGGTGAGGTCAAGGCCGCCATGCAGGACAAGGAGCTGATGAAGGAGGAAGCCAAGGACGCCACAAGACAGCAGAATCGGGCCGCCGAAAGGGCCAAGGTGTGGCGCAGGAAGGTGGTGAGAAGGTCCACAAGGGCGATGCGCCTGGGCGAGACGATCCCGGACGGCCTGCTCTCCGTCGGCAGGACAAGGAAGATCCCAGAGCTTCAGGGCCAGATAGAGGTGATGATAAAGCTCTTCGAGGAGAACATATCCAAGATGCCCGGCAAGGGGGCGGACCAGCTCCTTGCGGAAGGCAGGGAGATCCTCGAGATCTTCAGGTCCTCGGACGCGACCCAGGAGGTGAAGCGGCTCAAATCCCTTCCCGATTCCGTCCAGCTCTTTTATGAAAAGAAGGGCCTCCTTTACATGGGACTCAAGGCCGTCAACGACGCGGGCCACGAGCTTTGGGCAGACGACTCCGAATCGGCGAGCAGGTACAACCTCTCCATCCTCCACCGCAACGCAGGCAAGAGGAAGGAAGAAGCGAAGCCCGTTGAAGAGCCGAAGAAGTAGGATTATAATCGGCGCATAGACACCTTTTTCCACGGCCCCGCCGCGTCCCCCCCACGGCGGGGCGCTTTTATTTGACTTGACCCGGAGAAAAGAGAAGAGGAGAATGGAGAAGGAGGGATAGGTTTTGGAAACACAAGCGAGATTGTTCAGACAATATTCTGACTAGGTTTGTCGAAGTAGCATTTGTTTTATAACGAAGTTTGAATTCTTCATATAGGAGATTCTATGTTAAGGAAAATTATTATTGAGAAGCTGTTTGATAAGTTTAATTACGAAATCGAACTCAAGAAAGAAGGTATCACAATCTTGACAGGTCCTAACGGATATGGAAAAACAACCATTCTGCAGATTATCAATGCATTTGCTGTTCCTAATTTAGCATTCTTTTTTCGATTACCATTTGTTTCAATTACTTTTATTATGGAAGATGACGAAATAAGGCTGTCAAGAAATGATGACGGTTCACTTGAAATGCAGTCTAAGAACGAAAAACCAACACGCATTAATAAAAACGAAGTTTTGCCTAAAGAGATTAGAAAATTGATTGATCATTCGCCTTTTAGGCAAGTAGATGAGAACCAATGGCTTGATAGAAGGACAGGCACATATTATACTGCTGAAGAGATCATAGATCAGTTTCTTCCTGATATTCAAGCCAAACCCTATAAAAAGCATATGCCTGAATTCGTTGATGTTTATCTTATAAGAGAACAACGACTCATGAAGAAAGTTGCTAGAAACAAGAAATGGAATGAGCCGTACTACTACGAGGAAGAAAAAAGAGAGAGCTTTAGTAGTACAATTGAAGAATATGCAAAGGAATTATCAAAAAACATAAAGGACATTCTGGCAAATGCCTCAAAAATCGGACAGGAATTGGATAGCAGTTTCCCAGGTCGATTATTTGATGAGAACTTTGAAATCGACGAAAGCAATTTTAATAAAAGATATGATGTGATAAGGGATAAGCAGAAATCTTTAAGCCTATATGGTTTGTCTGTAATTAAAGAAGAGCGCCATACTACTTTCAAAAGCGCTAATGCCAAGGCGCTTCTTGTCTATCTTAATGACACAGAGAAAAAGCTTGCAGTATTTGATAACTTACTGCAGAAGCTTGAAATATTTTCTAGCCTTTTGAACAACAAGCGGTTTGTTTTTAAACGACTGGAGATTTCTCCTGATTTTGGGTTCAGGTTTAAAACAGAAGATGGAAAAGATCTATCCTTAACTAAGTTATCTTCAGGTGAGCAGCAAGAGGTCGTATTATTGTATGAATTACTTTTTAAGGTTAGTTACAGTAATACCCTTTTGCTCATTGATGAACCAGAAATATCGCTACATGTTGCATGGCAAAAGGAATTTATAGATGATTTATTTAAGATAGCAAATCTTCAAAAAATTACCGTTATTATAGCTACACACTCGCCTCAAATAATTAATCAGCATCGGGACCTCGAAATTGATCTTCAGGAAATCCTAAAGTGAGTCTGTACGACCACCTCACCGCAGATGATGTTATTAATTCAATACGACTTCAGCGAAGACATCCTTTTGGCGCAAAAAAGATATGGATCGTAGTGGAAGGGATAGATGATCAGAAATTATTTAAAAAACTAATTAATGGTGCGGATGTTGAAATCGAAACATCAGGAGGTATTAAAAAGTTGTTAATTGTTGTGGCGGAATTATTAAAGGAAACAAATTTAATTTTAGGAATAAGAGATGCTGATTTTCTCCATTTGGAAAAAAAAGAGGAAGCTGCCGCCCATATATTTCTCACGGATTATCATGATGCTGAAATGATGATTATTTCATGTGATAATGCCTTCAATCAGGTTATAGCCGAGTATTGCTCAAGCTGTGTTGATGCGTCAGCTTTGCGTGTCAATATTTTAAAATCAATATCTTTTATTGGTGGCATAAGATGGATCAACAGTTGTAATGATTTAGAGCTGAATTTTCAAAAACTTGGACTCGGAAATTTTTACAATGGAGCCACCCTTGCTCTTAATAAGAATGAATGTCTGGATGCGATTATGGCAAGATCTCCGGTCAAGAGAGCAGAAATTCATAAAAAAGATGTGGAGCTTAAAATAGATAATATTTCCGACTTGTTAAATTTATGCCATGGACACGATTTTCAGCAAGCATTTAAACTGTATGTGAATTCATTGCCAGGCAGAGATGTAAATGACAAAACAATTAGTGCAGCATTCCGTCTTGTTTACAGGTTTGATAATTTTTGCGAGACATATTTGTTTCGACAATTATTAGAATGGGCAAAGAAACATTCAGTCTCGCTATTTACGGAAGCTCCTCTTTCCTCTCTTTCTTCTTGAATCCCCCTCTTCCTTCTGTTTTTAAAAAGGCAGTGGTGATAGTGATAGTGCCAGGCTTGCGTAATTGCATTATGGCAGGAGCCCCTCATGCCCGCTAAACCAATTCCCATCCTCTCCCCCTCTCAAAGGTAGTGTCAAGTATTTTTCGCACTTTCTGAAATCCCTTGCTATTGCTATGTTCTGAGCATTGTCCATCAGCCCGAGGGCTGATGGACAAAAACCGCGTGTCATCCCGCCTCCTGCCTTTCCACAGCTCCAGGGCCGTAGATCCTGTCCATGTCCATGTAGCGAACAGTCCCCCACTTGCAGGACGCAATGTGCCTTAATCTGGCAGCAACGAGCATAAGGGCCGACTTGCCGTCGGGGAACGATCCAACCACTCTTGTCCTTCTCCTGATCTTGCGCATGATCCGCTCCATCGGATTGTTCGTCCGTATCTTCCTCCTATGCTCGCTCGGGAAGTCATAAAAGGAAAAAGTCTCTGAAGATCCCTCCCTGACGATCTGCGCCGCGTTCGACAGCTTCATCTCCATGAGCTTCTGAGCGACAGCAGCCGCCTTCTTCTCGGCTTCAGCCCTGTCTTCCTGCGCGTGGATAGCCTTCAGCATGGCCGCGACTTCCCTCATCTTACCCCTGGGAACCATCGTGAAGACGTTGCGGTAGAAGTGCACCACGCATCTCTGCCACTTGGCATCGGGGAACGTCTCGGCTACCGATTCAATCAAGCCGAAGCACTTATCGGAGATTACCAGCTTAACGCCCTTAAGGCCCCGTTTAAGAAGGTGGCGCAGGAACTCGCTCCAACTTGCACGGTTCTCTTTGCCGCCCTCCGTTACCCCAAGGATCTCCCTGAATCCCTCCCGGTTCACCCCTATCGCCACAAGGACAGAGACGTTCGCAACCTCTCCACCCCAGCTGCGCTTGAGATAGAGGCCGTCAAGGTACAGGTAGGCGTAATCGCCCTCTATCGGACGGTTACGCCACTCCTCGATCCTCTCGTATACCTTCTGGTTGAGCCTGCTTACCGTCGAAGGACTTACCCTCGTTCCCCAGAGCGCCTGGGTGATATCCTCCACCCGGCGCACGGATACTCCCGCAAGGTACATCTCTATAAGCGCCTCTTCTACTGAACTCTCCCGCCTCTTGTACCTCTCGATGATCGCAGTCTCGAACGGGATCGTCCTAAGCTTCGGTACCTTCAGCGTTACTTCGCCGGCCTTCGTCTCAAGTTTGCGTGTATAATGGCCCGCCCTGGTATCCTCGCGGTTCTCGTCATGCTCATACCTCTTTGCTCCGCACAGATCGTCTGCTTCGGCGTCCAGAAGCCCGTTAAGGGTCTCCTCCACCGTGTCTCTAACTATCTCCCCGAGGTGAGACTTGATCCGTTGCTCGTCTATCCGGATCACCTTCCCCACATCCACACCTGCTTCCTCCGGCTTGCCGCCGCCCTTATCACGCTTATCTGCCATCTCTGGACCTCCCTGCCGGCATCCCCGGCTAAAAGTTTACCCTTCTTTATCTAAGGGTTCCAGAAATGTGCGAAAAATAGTGTACGTTATCCTCTCAAAAAACCTCCCTCAAGAAACTCTTGGGCATCCGGCGCGGCTCGGGCAGGCGAATGTCTCTTGCTGAACTTGAAGGCTTTCTTTTTCTGCTTGGTGTAGATAACCCCCTTCACCTACCTCTCTCCAAAATCACTTCTCTGCCGAGTATCCTTAATCCTTCCCGGCCTTCCTTGGAACCAAAGGGAGGGGTGCCATCTATCAGGCCAGCATTAGCCCGAAGGGTGTAAAATGCCGTGACCAAAGACGACTTCACGTCGCGACAGGGCACATTCCTTGCCGGGGGAGTATTCAGCGTAGCGAGCCAGTGAGCGAACGCCTAAGAGAGGAGAGGATCGCTCCTCTCTTGGGGACGCGGGGCTTAAGCTCCCGCTGCCCCTCTTGACACCCTATTTCCCTTTTTCTAGAATATCAGCCTAGTCCAAGCCCATTATTGTTGATTGTTCCCTCCGGGGGGAGATCAACTGTGATAGCAATACTTTTTCAGGTCGGCCCTTGTTAGACGGGGACGGTCCCCGTCGGGGGCTCGTCCTTTAAGGAGGTCCGTATGATTACCGAGATTTCGAGGGAGAAGCTTATCGAAGTGGGTTCGAGGTTCAGGGCAAATTACCTTGTTGACCAGTCGGGCTACACGCTGGGGCTGGCGGCGCTGGATGGGAAGCCTCTTTACGAGCTTCTTCCCGACGGGTTCAGGGATGAGGTCGAGGCGGCTGTGGGCAAGGTTGACGCGGCGAGGAAGGACAAGGCGCTGATGAAAGCGGAGTCGGAGTACGCGACGGATGTGCAGAACGAGGCTTTCAAGCAGGCGAAGGTGTGGCGCAGGAAGGTGGCGAAGAGGGCTAAGAACGCGGTGGAGAGGGGAAAATCCATGCCCGACGGGCTTGTAAAGATCTCCCACGCGAGGACGGTCCCGGCGCTCCAGGGACAGATTACGGAAATGGTGAAGCTTCTTGAGGCGAACCTTGCGAACCTGCACGGGGCGAACCTGGACAAGCTTCTCGAAGAGGGGAAGAAGCTGGAAGCGGAGCTGAGGCAGAAGGACGCGACGCAGGAGGTCAAAAGGCTGAAGGAGCTTCCCGACTCGGTGAAGGAGTTCTATTTCCAGAAGGGGCTTTTATACACGGGCCTGAAAATGGTCAACAACGCGGGGCACGAGCTTTGGTCGGATGACGCCTCGCTGGCGGCAAGGTACCACATGAACATCCTCAACCGGCGAGGGGGAACGAGGAAGGCCGACGCGCCTCCACCGGCCGCCGAGCAGAAAAAGTAGGGGGTAACCCCTTTATTCTCCTTTTCCGAAGGGGATATAATAGATTCGGTTTTGCCATTGCCAGTCTCGCCCCGCCCGAACAGCGGCGGGGCCTTCTTTTCGCCGGGGGACATGACCCGATTCGGGCTTTTGAATCGGGATCGTGTCCCCCGACAGTAAAAATAGTGGAAAATCCCCCTTAATCCCCCTTTGCAAAGGGGGAGAGCGAAGCGTGGGGGTTTTTGTAGCCGCGCCCTTCACGGGCGCGCCCGCGGGCATAAAGCCCGCCCCTACCAAAGACCTCCATTCCTTATTGACCCTTCAGCCTTCCGCCTTCCGCCATAAGCCTTTTTATGTCCTTTTCGGCACACTTTTGCCGCGCGGAGGTGCATGCGCGGCTTGCAGAGAGCTGCTCGGGGCTTGCAGGAAGCCACTCGGAGCTTGCAGAACGATACTCAGCTCTTGCAGAGCGTTTCTCAGGTCTTGCAGGGAACAACTCGGGAATCGCAGAGCGTTACTCGTCTCTTGCATAATACCGCTCAGGTCTTGCAGAAAGCTACTCGGGACTTGCAGGACGCTTCTCACCTCTCGCAGGACATTGCTCGACTCTTGCAAACCGGTACTCGACAGTTGCAGAGAGCTGCTCGGGACTTGCAGAGAGTTACTCAACGCTTGCATGGAGCTGCATAGCGGTACCTTAATAAATATGGACAGCTATGCCGCTCAGAGGCGCGTCCGCGAGCGTAAAGTCCGTGCCTACATTCTGTTTTCTTTCCAAAAAAGGGGCACGCGGCAGTGGACCCCTACGAAAAACCGACATTCCTTATTGAACTTCAGCCTTCAGCCTTCAGCCATCAGCTCTGGCGTCAGCCATCTGCCTTCCGCGCTGACTACCCCATCTTTTCAAAGATGCTAAGGTTCTCGCCCAGCTCTTTCGCCGACGGGGTTATGATCGTCTTGGCGTGGATCTTGATGCGGCGCTTTTCCTCGTAAGCTTTCCTGACGTCGGCTTCGGAGACGAAATCGTAGGGGCCGTTGAATTCTTCCTTGAACGGAGCGGAGACCTTTTCGGCTCCGGCGCGCCCTCGTGCCGGCGCGGCGGGGGGCGTCAAAGGCTCGGTGACAAGCGGCTTCATGCTGATCGGCTCTTTCGAGCTGAGCGAGCGCGTCTCTATCGCCACCCTTTTCCTGTCGATCAGGTGGAGCGGGGTGATGTTGTCGCTCGTTATGTTGTTGCCGAGGGCTCCGCAGCCGAGCGTCAGCGCGGGTGGAAGGTTGGTCGTGTAGCCTATCGCTCCGAGGGTCGAGGGGGTGTTGACCAGTATCCTGAATGCGGGTTTCTTCAGGGCGAATTCTCTTACGACGTTCATGTCCTGGGTGTGAAGGGACATCGTGTGGCCGAGGCCGCCGTATTTGAGGATGTCGATGCATCTTCTGCATCCAGCTTCCCAGCCGTCCTCCTCGAA
>Ga0116141_10001390_pt1 | contig 20607 bp, 21 predicted proteins | sample AD_UKC097_MetaG_FD_89744 | JGI IMG/M metagenome (GOLD analysis project Ga0116141, IMG submission 89744) | Active sludge microbial communities of municipal wastewater-treating anaerobic digesters from USA - AD_UKC097_MetaG | ecosystem: Engineered > Bioreactor > Anaerobic > Digestate | place: USA...
GGGCCTTGACCGCCTTGGTCTTGGCCAGCCCCGGGGCGCCTTCCACCAGCAGATGGCCGTCCGCCAGCAGGGCGATCAGCAGCCGCTCCACCAGGCCGGCCTGGCCGAGGATGTGGCGCTCCACCCGCTCGCGCAAGCGGACGAAGTCCGGGCGCGGGGCCTCGCTGCCGGCAAGGGTGTCGGCTGGCTTCTCCCCCGTGTGCGGGGTCTGGGTCACGGACATCACGGGTCTCCCTGGGTCATGGGGTTCAGAGGCGCGGCAGGGACCGGGCAGCGGGGTCGCGAGGGCCATAGGCACCCGGTCCGGTCTACCCGCGGCTGACCGAAGTCCGGAGGGCTTCGCCCTCTGGCCCTGGGTCAAACTGGGCTCAAGAGACAGTTGGCGAGGCCGCCGGTTCCCGCCACGGTCCTAATTACGATTGCGGGCCCGCATCCGCCCCTTGCGGCCCCTGGCCAAATCCATCAGCATGACGAACGCCCGCGCTGCGCCAACCGTCCCGAAGGGGCGAGCCACACCCCTGAAAACGATGGACTTTGCCTGAATTTCACGCGATCGCCCGCCACCACCCGGAATCCCTGACGACATGAACACCTCCCCGACCCCGCCGGCCTTCGTCCCCAACCGCCGGATCAAGGACTATGCCGGCATCACCTTGCGGGGGGTCGCCATGGGCGCCGCCGACGTGGTGCCGGGCGTCTCCGGCGGCACCATCGCCATTATCGCCGGCATTTACGAGGAACTCATCGATTCCCTCAAGGCGATCAACCCGACCAGCCTCCGCCGGCTGTTCAGCGAGGGGCCGCTTGCCTTCTGGGCCGCCATCAACGGCAACTTCCTGCTGGCCCTGATCCTGGGGATCGGCGCCAGCATCTTCTCCCTGGCCAAGCTCATCCACGGGCTGCTGGAGAGCCAGCCGATCCTGGTCTGGTCCTTCTTCTTCGGCCTGGTCATCGCCTCCGCCTTCTTCGTCGCCCGCCACATCCCCCGCTGGACCCCCGGCGAGGTGATCGCCCTGGTCCTGGGCACGGTCGCCTCCTATGTCATCACCGTGCTCACCCCGGGGGAGCCCAATACCGCCTATTGGTTCGTCTTCGTCTCCGCCGTCATCGCCATCTGCGCCATGATCCTGCCGGGGATCTCCGGCAGTTTTATCCTCGTGCTCCTCGGGATGTACAAGTACATCCTGTCCGCGGTCAGCGAGTTCCAGTTCACGGTGCTCTTTGTCTTTGCCGCAGGCGCCGCCATCGGTCTCATCGCCTTCTCCAACCTCCTGTCCTGGCTGCTGCACCGCTACCATGACCTGACCATCGCCACCCTCATCGGGGTCATGATCGGTTCCCTCAACAAGGTCTGGCCCTGGAAGCAGGTGATCGACTGGGAGTTCGACCGCCATGGGCAGCGGGTACCGGCCCTGGAGTCCAACGTCTGGCCCTGGAGCTACCCGGACCTGCCCGCCGCCGATCTCATCGGCTGCAGTAACGAGCCCCATCTCGCCCTGGCGCTCGTCCTCGCCCTCGCCGGCTTCCTGGCCGTGGCGGCCTTCGAGTGGTTCACCCGCCGGCGCTTGCCCGCCACCGAGCGGGCGCCCTAAACGGGCACCCAGCTTATTGGAACCCTTTCCCACCAAAACCGGGCGTTTTGGGGCGGGACGGGCAAACCGCACGGGATTGGTTTATAACAAGTAGTGAGGACAGGGTTCACCCGACCGAAACCAACCTTGCGCGCATCAGGGAGAAAAGAATGAATACCGAGACCCACCACCACCGCCGCATCCTCGCCGGCGCTGCCCTGCGCCACAGCGGCTTCCCCACCATCAAGCGAGCCCTCTGGCTAGCCAAGCGGCAGCAGGCCGACCTCTTCCTCCTGCACGCCCTGGATTACGCCCCCGAGGAGACCGAAACCCAGGATTACGATACCGGCAAACAGCGAGCCGCCGATGCCCGCCATCAGCTCGAACGCCTCCAGGCGGCCCATCCGGAGATTCGCGAGGTACGGGTCACCACCGATCGCTGCTGGCGGGCCCTCACCGAGACCGCCACCGAGTTGGAGGCGGACCTCATCGTCATCGGCACCCATATTCACGGCCGTCTCCAGGCCCTGCTGGGCACCACCGGGGACCAGGTACTCCAGCACCTATCCCGCAACGTGCTGATGGTCCGCACCGAGGCCAGCCCGGAGGGCCAGCCGGCGGCGGATTATCGCCACCTGCTGGTGGTCAGTGATCTCCTGCCCCATTGTAGCGCCGCCGCGCGCCAGGCGGCAGACCTGGCCGCGGACCTGGGGGCGCGGATCACCCTGCTGCACGTGGTCGAGCACTTCCCCACGGACCGGGAGAACGACGCCATTGCCCCGGAGAACGAAGACCCCCTGACCTTCCGCCAACGCACCCGCGCCCGGGACTTGCAGGCCTTCGCCGCGGCCAATGGCCTGGGGTCGGCGGAGCAACGGGTGGAGGTGACCACCGGCACGGCGGGGGAAATGGTCCCGGAGGTGGCCCGCGAAATCGGCGCCGACCTGGTGGTGCTCGGTGGACCGGCCTCCTCCCTCTGGCACCGGTTGCTTGGCTCCCGGGCGGAGGCCATTGTCAATCACGCCCCCTGCGACTGCCTGCTGGTGCTCCCGCCGGGCTAGATGTCCCTCCCGCCGGGCTATAGCCAGCGCGCATCCCTTTTCGGTTCTCCCGGATCCGAGGGCGTCTGGCGGGGGACAAGCTGAATACCACCCAGTTGGCTTGACGACCGCCTCCCGGCGGTCGACACCCCAGCAGACGCCCCCGACCCTCCTCATCGCTGCCGGAAACCGAGAGGCGTCTGGACTTTCAGGTCACGCGTCCCCCGCCGCCCCCTGGCGCAACTGGGCCTCGACCCGCAGACGCACCAGACAGGCCTCATCCACCACCTGCGGGTAGAGGCGGTGGAAATGGTCGACCGCCAGGGCCTGGGGGCTGGCCAGCCTTTCCAGCCGGGCCCGCGTCTCCACCCGTAGGGGCAACATCAGCAGCCGCGGCGCCATCCCGGCGAGGTAATCCCCCACGCGTTGCCGTTCACCCGGGTCATCCCAGTCTTCCCGCAAAAGCAGTTCCGGAAAGGCCGCCGCGTCCAGCCAGCGCCCGCCGTAGGCCTCGGACCGTTGACCTGGCATGAGTTCACGCGCCGCCAGGGCCATGCCGGAACCATCCGCCTCGCGCCGAAACCACTGGCTGCGGCCGGTCTGGCCCGCCCGGGCCCGGACCTGGGCCTCCAGGGCCGTGCGCTCCCCTGGCGCCAAACCCTCCTCGTCCCCCAGCATGCAGGCCCAGGGTGGCGCCCGCCCCTGGGCCAGCGGCTCGGCGCCGCTGACCGCCGCCAGCAGGGCGAGGGGGCGTTGCTCGGGGCTGGCATCCACCAGCCAGCGTTCATAGCGGTCGCACAAGGGCAGGGGCAGCAATCGCTGGGTGGCGTGGGCGGCCTCCAGCAGGGCCTGGCCGGAGGCCTGCGCCAGGCCCCGGTCCACGGTCGGCGGGCTGGGGAACCGCGCCAGGCCCTCCCGCTCCGACCAGACGCCGAAGCGGTAGAGCGCGAGCTGCTTGGTCGTCCCCTGGCTCCCCCAGCCGACGGAGCGCTCGCCGTAGAGCTGGAGTTCCCAGTTGAGACCATCGGTGCTGATGGCCCGCCCCTGATCGCTCTCGATGATCTGGAGGACGCCGAGATAGGGATTGAGGCGGCGCACCGCGTAGTGCCGGGTCAGGGTCATGAGCCGGCGGCCTCCAGCTTCGCCCGCAACTGGTCGATGAGTTGATAGGCCGGGTCCTGCATCTCCGGGGGCATGACCTCGAAGAGGTACTCCAGATCGTCAAGGACGGGTTCGATCTCCGCGCGGCTGTTCAGGTCGGGCAAGCGTCGGGCAACTTCGCGCATGAAGACATGGGGATCGGGTAGAGGCATGCGGGGGCTCCAAAGTCAGTGCCAGGGGCGCGGTTGCGGGACTGGCCAACGCGAACCTCATTCTAACTGCCATGAGGGAAGGTGCCACACCCCCTTGCCGGGCACCAGACCGGGGGCTAACATCCTCGGCCCAACGCACCTCCCCGGGTACCAGCGGCGCTCCCGATCGCGCTGGCCTAACGCTCGCGTGCTTTTTGCCGGCCGCCAAGGCCAGTGGAAGGCACGCGACGGGATCGGGCCACTCTCTCCCAGGGTCCGCCAACCCGGTCATGCACCGCCCATCAACCCCCCTCGGCCCCCGCTCCTGGCGTCGGCTGCCACCCTCGGCGAAGTATCCCATGCCCAAGGACACCTCCATCCACACGGTCCTCATCATCGGCTCCGGCCCCATCATCATCGGCCAGGCCTGCGAATTCGACTACTCCGGCACCCAGGTCTGCAAGGCCCTGCGTCGCCTCGGCTATCGCATCGTGCTGGTCAACAGTAACCCCGCCACCATCATGACCGACCCGGGCATGGCCGATGCCACCTACATCGAGCCCCTGGACGCGCCTACCCTGGAGCGGATCATCGCCCAGGAGCGCCCCGACGCCATGCTGCCCAACCTGGGCGGACAGACCGCCCTCAACCTGGCCTCCGAACTCGCTCAATTAGGCGTCCTAGAGAAGTACGGCGTGCGCCTCATCGGCGTCCAGGTCGACGCCATCGAGCGCGGCGAGGACCGGCAGATCTTCAAGGACACCATGAACGCCCTGGGCATCGGTATGCCCCGCAGCGAGATCGCCTACAGCCTGGAGGAGGCCGAGCGCCTGGTGGCGGAGATCGGCATCCCCTGCGTGGTGCGCCCCGCCTACACCATGGGCGGGACCGGCGGCGGCCTGGTCTACAACCTGGAGGAGTTTCGCACCGTCGTCGTCCGCGGCCTGGCCGCCAGCCGGGTGCACCAGGTCCTGATCGAGGAGTCGGTGGAGGGCTGGGAGGAACTGGAGCTGGAGGTGGTGCGCGACGCCAAGGGCCAGAAGGTCACCGTCTGCTTCATCGAGAACATCGACGCCCTGGGGGTCCACACCGGCGACTCCTTCTGCTCCGCCCCCATGCTGGACGTGGCCCCGGAGGTGCAGGCGCGGCTCCAGGAACAGGCCTATGCCATCGTCGACGCCATCGGCGTCATCGGCGGCACCAACGTCCAGTTCGCCTACAACCCCCGGGACGGGCGCATCGTCGTCATCGAGATCAACCCCCGCACCTCGCGCAGTTCGGCCCTGGCCTCCAAGGCCACCGGCTTCCCCATCGCCTATGTCTCCGCTCTGCTCGCCGGGGGGCTGACCCTGGACGAGATCCCCTACTGGCGCGATGGCACCCTGGACCAGTACAGCCCCTCCGGCGACTATGTGGTGGTCAAGTTCGCCCGCTGGGCCTTCGAGAAGTTCAAGGGCGCCGAGGACCGCCTGGGCACCCAGATGCGCGCCGTCGGCGAGGTGATGAGCCTCGGCAAGACCTACAAGGAGGCCCTGCAGAAGGCCATCCGCTCCCTGGAGAACGGTCGCCATGGCCTGGGCTTCGCCAAGGATTTCAATACGAAATCCCTGGAGGAGCTGACCGCTCTGCTGGCCTACCCCACCAGCGAGCGCCAGTTCATCCTCTACGAGGCCCTGCGCAAGGGGGCGAGCATCGAGGACCTCTACCGCCAGACCTTCATCAAGCCCTATTTCCTCAAGCAGATGCAGGAGCTGGTGGAACTAGAGGAAGAACTGCTGGCCTACCAGGGTCAGGCCCTGCCGGACGAACTGCTGCGCCGCGCCAAGCAGGACGGCTTCGCCGATCGCTACCTGGCCAAGATCCTAGCGCTCCCCGAGCGTGAGATCCGCGCCCAGCGGGCGCGCATCGGCGTGTTGGAGGCTTGGGAGCCGGTGCCGGTGTCCGGGGTCGAGGACGCCGCCTACTACTACTCCACCTACAACGCCCCGGACCGGGTCGCCACCAGCAACCGCCACAAGGTCCTGGTCCTGGGCGGCGGCCCCAACCGCATCGGCCAGGGCATCGAGTTCGACTACTGCTGCGTCCACGCCGCCTTCACCCTGCGCGAGCTCGGCTACGAGACCATCATGGTCAACTGTAACCCGGAGACGGTGTCGACGGACTACGACACCTCCGACAAGCTCTACTTCGAGCCCCTCACCGCCGAGGACGTGTTGGCCATCCATGACAAGGAGCGGCCCCTGGGCGCCATCGTCCAGTTCGGCGGTCAGACGCCCCTCAACCTCTGCCACGAGCTGGAGGCGGCCGGGGTGCGCATCCTCGGCACCTCGCCGGAGGCCATCGACCTGGCGGAGGACCGGGACCGCTTCCGCGCCATCATGACCCAACTCGGCATCCCCCAGCCCGCCTCCGGCATGGCCAGCGACCTGGCGCAGGCCATCGCCATCGCCACCGAGATCGGCTACCCGCTCATGGTCCGCCCCTCCTACGTCCTGGGCGGCCGCGGCATGGAGGTGGTCCACGACGAGGAGATGCTGCGGCATTACGTCGCCCGCGCCGTCGACATCTCCCCCGACCGCCCCATCCTCATCGACCGCTTCCTTAGCCATGCCCTGGAGGTGGAGGCGGACGCCATCTCAGACGGGGTGGACGCCTTCGTCCCCGCCATCATGGAGCACATCGAGGAGGCCGGCGTCCATTCCGGCGACTCCGCCTGCGTCCTGCCGCCGGTCTCCATCCCGGAGCGGCATCAGCGCACCATCGAGGACTACACCCGGCGCATCGCCATCGAACTGGGGGTCCGCGGCCTGATCAACATCCAGTACGCCATTGCCGACGACACCGTCTACATCCTGGAGGCCAATCCCCGCGCCTCCCGCACCGTGCCCCTGGTGTCCAAGGTCTGCGGCCTGAACATGGTCAAGCACGCCACCGAGATCATGATGGGCAAGTCCCTGGCCGACCTGGGCCTGGAGCGGCAAACCGTACCCCACTATGGCGTCAAGGAGGCGGTCTTCCCCTTCTACATGTACCACGAGGTCGACCCGGTGCTGGGCCCGGAGATGCGCTCCACCGGCGAGGTCCTGGGCCTGGCCGATTCATTCCCCCTGGCCTTCCACAAGTCCCAGGAGGCGGCCAAGCAGTACCTGCCCCAGACCGGTACCGTGCTCCTGTCCGTGACCGCCGACGACCGTGCCGAGGCCCTGGTCATCGCCCGGGACTTCGTCCGCCTCGGCTTCAAGCTCCGCGCCACCGCCGGCACCCACCAATTCCTGACCGAGCACGGCGTCCCCGCCGAGGTGGTCCTGAAGCTGCACGAAGGCCGGCCCAACATCACCGACCTCATCGCCAATGGCGAGCTGCACCTGGTGATCAACACCCCCGTCGGCCGCCGCGGCACCCTGGACGATTCCTACATCCGCAAGGCCGCCGTCAAGCACAAGCTGCCCTACGCCACCACCATGGCCGCGGCCCGGGCGGCGGTGATGGCCATCGAGGCGGCACGGACGCCGCAGCCGGTGGTGCGGTCATTGCAGGACTATCATGCTGATATTCAATGACACAGCGATCAGGGCTCAGCCGTAAGCGTTCACCCCCCTGCGGCCGGTCTAGCTTAGTTAGCTCAACCCACTGATTCTTCAGCCCCCCCCTGGCGGGAGAGCCGGGTAGGGGGCGACCTGAAGGGTTACGCTCAGCCAACTTGGCTGAAGAACTTGCCTATGACCCGTTTTACCATCTGGTGTACCTTCTCGGCCTTGGCTTTGCAGGACATGAAGGCTGCTCGGCGGGATCTGGATCTGGTCAACGAGGAGACCACCGATGACGCTAATTGACCGCTTGGTGGAGGAGGCGTGCGGGAGCAAGCCGCCTGGCACCCCTTCGGCCATCTAAAGAGAAGGGATTCTGACATCCTGTTAATCCCTATCAACCAAAGACTTTAAATTGAAGGTAATTTGATTGTCCGCTAAAGGGGTTTTTCGAACTGACTCACAGGTCCACCATCCAGTCCGTTCGCGCCTGCTTTTGACGGATTGAGAAAAGAGCGTATTGAGGCCTTTTCTTTTTTCAGACAATATGTTGCGGTCCTGTTCGATCGCCTCGAAGCGCCGGATAATGTCGTCACACGGTCCAATCTCAACGCCAATCCATTGGCGTTCCTTCAGTTCCGCGGCCATGTAAGTGGTGCCAGAACCTCCGAAAGGGTCAAATAGGAGATCGCCCTTATCGGTAGATAACTCTATGATACGGTCAAGCAATTTTAGGGGTAGCTCATTGGCACCATTGCGCCGCTTGTATTTTGCATGGCGCACCGGAGAAATATCCCACCAGACATCCGAGAGATTGACGCCTCTTGGGTTCATCTTAGCCTTGTAACCACCATAGTCCCGCAAGTCACCAGCGCAATGAGGGCAGACTTGCATCGGAAGTCGGTCGGGGTGGAAGACCCGTGCCTGTGAGCCTTTGACGTAATAGAGCAGAGAGTAATGCGACGGATACAGGCGGCCCTGGATTGGCAAACTGTATTTGATGTCGACGGCAATCCAGTGAACGAAGGTCATCCGACCATTCAGGAAGGAGGTGATCTCGGCATTCCAGCGCGGCAAATTCCATAGGAAAAATGAACCGCCGTGCTTTAACAGTCTGATACACTGGCCGATCCATGTCTCACACCACTCAAGATAACGCTCGGTTTTGAGTTTGTCATTGATGCTTGACGGATACAACTTATTGAGGTTGAAAGGCGGATCAGCAAAGATCATATCGATCGAATCGCTGGGAAGGGTTCGCATCAACTCGATGCAATCGCCTTGAAATAAACGGCCCAGGTCGGTTTCCAGCATCAAGCTAACGGGTACCGCAGATTCGTCCTGAACACCATTTCCCGGTTGGGTGGCCGCAATGATTCTTGCTACCGAGCCCGCATTCGCCTGAAGGGCTGTCAGCACTTCCCTGGACAGACGCCCCATCGCCAGCATCAACTCCAGTTCACTGATTCCTGCCGCCACCAGAACACGCTCCAGATCCTCCCCCGAGGGGACCAGGTTGGCATCGTTATAGTGCCATAAGCGCGTGAACGAAATCCCGGTTCGCTCTGCCAGAGCCTTCACCTGCTGCCGTTCGCCGGGATCGATCCCGAGCGCGTGAAAAAATTGGTTGGAAAAACTCATTCTTTCTCCTCATAGCCTAAAGACAGATAGTAGCACGAAGCAGGACGGCGCTGAAGACTATAGTCCGTCGACTATGGTCTGAGAGGCGCTTACTCTGCGGGCTCCTGAATCACTGGAGTCAACGATGGGACCTGAGGAGGCATTTGGCTTAGTCTTGCGAGATCTGAGGCGGGAGCGGTCCTTGTCACAGGAGGCGCTCGCACTTGAAAGTCAGTTGGATCGCACCTTCATCTCCTTGTTGGAACGGGGATTGCGCCAACCCTCGCTGACAACGATCTTCCACTTAGCCAGAACACTTGGCCTCTCGCCCGAGGACCTGGTGGCCATGGTTTCCAAGGTCCTGTCCCAGTCAGGTGAAGTCCGTGAAGCTCCTTGAGTATCACGACATACTGAACGGTGAGTTGTTTGTCCGTTCACCGGTACTTCAGAAGGCTTGGGAGGAAATACAGCAGGCAGTCGCTTTGACGGACTGGCCGCATGGTTCTGGGTCCTTCACCATCTTCCCAGAGAGTGGCAAGAAAAGTGGGCAAGGCAATGGCGTCAAGCTGATCAAGGTACCCTGTATTCAAGCTCTGAGGAACTTCGGCTGGCTGGTAGAGGGATTGCCGAGCATCGGGTCTAGTGTCCTTGGCACGGGTGATCTGGACGCGCTGAAAGAAACATCTGAGGGATATATCGCCTTCGAGTGGGAGACCGGCAATATCTCCTCCAGCCACAGAGCCTTGAACAAATTGTTCCTGACGATGCAGGAGACCAATACCATTGGCAGCTTCCTCATCGTTCCCAGTAATCGGCTCAAGGTTTTTCTCACAGACCGTATCGGTAACATCGGTGAGCTGCAGCCATATTTTCCCTTGTGGCGAAATTTGGCTGGTATCCGTGGCGCTCTGCGTATCATCGTTGTAGAACATGACGCCGAAAGTTTCACGGTCCCCAAGATTCCGAAAGGTACGGACGGACGAGCGCTGAGGTGACAGACATTCACGGCTCGTAACCGACGGCGGTTTTAGGCGTTATTCGCCAATCTTTGAATCCGGGGACTTTTTAGTTAGTTAATGGCCATGGCCATAGGCATCATCCCTTGTACAGGAAGATGATGAACTCCTCCCGCATGGTGTTGGCCATGCCCTTGATAGAACGAGGAATCTCATTAATGAAGGTAAATCCTGCAGCTTCGGCTTGGGAGCGGAGTAAAACATTTAGTCCGGTTACCTCATCGGTCGGGATTTTGAGAACTTTGCTCAGTTGATTGTTGTTGGTCCCGACGACGATCACGCAGTAACGGTCTGGCTTTAGGACCCGATAACATTCTCTCAAGACTGACTGCATGTCTTCGAGATAGAGGGCGTGCTTGTTGGTAAGGTGAGGGCCACCCCGCAATCCAATCATCTTATTGGCCAGTTCGTTCATATCCGCTCCCAGCGCGGCCAGGTGAAAGGCATCGTTTCCCAAGTAGTTGATGGCAAAGCTGTAGGGAGGCGAAAACAAAATTCCATCGATCGTCTCGCTAGGAATATCCATGGCCCGCGCGTCACCCCGCTTCGCAATGACGCCGCCCAAGTTAAATCCCTGCGTGGATCTCAAGTTCTGAAACTTTATGCAGCAGTGGAGATAACGATCCAGAATAGCTCGAAACAACTCAATGGGTGGCTTACGCTGAGACCTCTCCGCATAGCCCATAGCGTCAAGAAAGGCCAACAGTAGTAGGGCGTAGGTTTCGGCGCTCTCTTGGTCACGAAAGCGCCGGCCTGACACGACATAATCGACGCCTTCGTCCATAATTCTCTCCAACTTATTGTCCTTTATATGTTTCTTCTCACGATCCCGATTCGCTACCCCGAACCGTTGTGCAAAATAAGTGAAGGTTGAGTCGATTTGCTCAAAAGCTCTCTGCGCCCGCGTAAGGGACATGGTCAGCCCGGATGCCTTGGTTTCCGTCATAAATACGCAGAATGGACTTAGGTCATACCCGATGGCCTGGGCACCCAACAGAGACGCTTCAATGAGTGTCGTCCCCGATCCCATCATGGGATCAAGAACAGCGTCACCGGGACCTATGCCGATTGCATTGAGGATGCCGCGGACCATCTGCGGGTGGAACTTGCCGCGATAGGGGAAAAGTCCGTGGGTTGCATAGCCAGTCCGAAAACTGTTTTTCGTAAAGAAGGACCTGAGACGCGAGGATGAGTAGTCCGGTAATTTTAGGGTCTCACCGATGCAGGTCAGGAAATGTCTAGTCGGTTCGCCATTGATAGACCAGAAATAGGCTGCCTGGTCCAACAATCGGGACTCAGATAGGGCCTGAGTTTCTAGCCAGGCGAGGTGTAGCTCATAGACTTCTGCGAGTCCAGGAATAAGTTGATGAGTTTCAGGAAACAGACATTGCGGAAACGAATTCAACAAAGAAACTCGCATTTGATTATCCTAGTTGTGTCTTGAGATCATGCGTCGGGCCATTGCCCTATCGTCCCGGGCGGGCCTCGAATTCGCCCCCGGCGGGGCCTTCGGCGCCCTGATCATCAAGGACGGCCATATCATCGCCGAGGGCATGAACCGGGTAGTCGCCTGCCGCGACCCCACCTGGCACGCGGAGATGAAGGCCATCCTCCTCGCCTCTCTCGCCCTGCAAAGCTTCAAGCTGACCGGCTGCACCCTCTACACCTCCGCCGAGCCCTGCCCCATGTGCCTGGCCGCCTCATACTGGGCTGGCATCGAGCGCATCTATTTTGCCGCCACCGTCGAGGATGCCTGGGAGTATGGTGGCTTTGATGACCGTTTCGTCTATCAGGAACTTGCCCTCTCACCCGAGCAGCGCTGTATTCCAATGACGGGCCTGCTGCGCCAGGAGGCCGTCGCAGTCTGGGAGCAATACCAGGCCAAGCCGTATAAGGTGCCTTATTGAGAAGAACCAATGGTGCGGTCGTTGCAGGACTATCACGCCTATATCCAGCGATTCAGTAAGCCATATCTGGTCATAGCCCAATCCCCTCGGCAAATACCACGTCCAGGAGATGAGCGGCACGTGTGCGGTCAGGGGCTGCCGGTGATCCTTGAAAGACCCAGGGCTGAATGAGCAGCCCGCGATCGAGAAAGGTCAGATAAACATCGCCACTGATGTCCATCTGGGCTCCGACGGGATCAGATTCAGGGTCGATAAAAACGGCAAGATCCGCATCACATTCTTCGTGGAAGTCTCCCCGTGCACGTGAGCCAAAGCGAATGATCCCCCGCAACCGATCACCGTCACGCGCGGACAAAAGGCCACGAAAGTCACAAAGAATCTCAAGCGCCAGTGGATCTGGAGCCCGTTTTTTTTCGTGACATCTCCTTTTCAAAGGTCGATGTAACCGAGTGCATAACGTGATCGTCAGACATTGAGGATCACCTCTGAAGTGAGTTAATAAATTATATCTAAACAGTGACTTAATAATATCCATTTATCAAATGGCAGACCCGTTTAGCCTAGCCTTAATTGCTATTACTAATTATCCGGTAGCCCATCGCGCGGTAGCCCCGTTGGCGCTTTTCCCACATCCTCAGCAACGCCGGATGGCCTGTATCCACAAAATCGATGATGCGGGCCTTCACTTTGCCGGCGTGTTGTCGATGAAGGCGACCGGCGTATTGCTGAAGGGTACCCCGCCAGGAAACAGGCATCGCTAGGACGAGGGTATCGAGCGGGGGGTGGTCGAATCCTTCACCTACCAGCTTGCCGGTAGCCAGAAGAATTCGGGGTGCGTCTTCTGGTAGCGCCTCAAGCTCCGCGACCACGGCCGCACGCTGGTTCCGAGACATACGCCCATGAAGCACCAAGGGTAAAGAGTCCAGACCCTGCAGGGCGCCGCGGATAGCCTCAAGATGTTCGGTGCGTTCAGTCAACACCAACACCTTGCCGCCCTGAGCAAAAGCGGCCTTGATCTGGCCCGCAATGGCTGCTGTCCGCTCCGCATCCTCGGCCAAGGACCGAAAGACGGCCTGAATCCCCGTGTCAGCAGCCAAATCAATAGCCGCGGTGCGCGTATAGGACACCACCTCGAGATCATCGGGGGCACCCGCCGCTTTTACCGCGGTGTAACGGAGGGGTCCACACCGCATAAAAATGATTGGATGCAAGCCATCACGGCGGATCGGTGTAGCCGTCAGCCCGAGCACAAACCTGGCCTTGGACCGCTTCAGGATCGCATCAAACGATAAGGCTCCGACGTGATGGCACTCATCGATGATGATATGGCCATAATTTTCCACCCGGCGATCGACTTCGCCCTGTCGCGACAAGGACTGCATCACCGCGATATCGATCCGGGAGGTCGGTCTCGTCTTGCCCCCACCTACGGTGCCAAATAATTCCGGGCCAGCATCGAGAAAAGCCCGTAACCGCTCCTGCCATTGGTAAAGCAAGGCCGTGCGGTGAACCAGCACCAGGGTATTAACCCCCCGCCGGGCAATCATGGCGGCAGCAACGACTGTCTTACCGAAAGCGGTCGTGGCACTCAAAACGCCCATATCTCGTTCCAGGATCGCCGCCACGGCCTCCTCCTGGTCTGGCCGCAGTGTCCCCACGAATCGAACATCCAGCGCCTCACCCGCACAACGTTCATCGCGAAGCTCACAACGGATACCGTTGTCGCGCAGCAATTCTTGCGCGGCTTCAAGGCAGCCACGCGGCAAGGCAATGTGATGGGGATAATTTTCCGCGTTGCCAATGACCCGCGGCTTATCCCAGACTGACATCCGCATGGCCTGTGCCCGATAGAACTCAGGATTTTGGAAGGCTGCCAGACGGATCAGGCGATTTGCAAGCGACTGTGTCAATTGTGATTTTTCGAAATAGATCTGATTGGCCAGGGTTACCGTCAACGACTCGGGCATTTTTCCCGTTAGTCGCTTAGCAGTCGGCGATTCCAGCTTCCAGGGCGTTGCCAGATCCTCCTCATCAACAAAGCTGACATCCAAAGGATGAACACCACCCGAGGCACGAAGGATGGTCGGTTCAATATCCTGATATTCCAGCGATTGGATGGAAGCCAGAAATGCCCACTGGTCGGCGTATGGCCGCAACTCAGCGTCCACGAAAACGCTCCAGCCATGTTCCCGCGGCTGCTTTTGGAGCGGTAACGCGATCAGATTGCCGAAGCCGCCTTTAGGCATGCTGTCCTGATTGGGGAAGAGACGGTCATAGGACGTCAGCTTCAGTTGTCGGGTTCGCGCACAGGTCTGGCTGATAATCGCGGTGCCCAGTCGACGCGCATCCCGGGCGGGTACCCTCTCCGAAAAGAAGATCCAGGCATGCGCACCCGCTCCGGAGCGGGAGATTTCCAGGGCAACCGGCACCCCCAATTCTTCGCAGGATTGGACAAAGGCCCGGGCATCCTCGCGCCACTCCTCTTCATCAAAATCGACGGCAAGAAAGTGGCAACTGTCATCCTCCAGCAGGGGGTAGATCCCAACCGTGTGCTCACCAGCCAGATGGCGGTATATCACCTCGTCCGATACCGGGATCAGCAGGCGGTTATCGCAGTCCGCGCATTTGACCCGCGGCTTTGCGCATACACCTACGCGCCACTCGTTGCCGCAGGCCGGGGAGTAGCCTGATTTGCCCGTCGTCCTGCTCTCCCAGCGGACCGGATAGACATCCGTGCGGCCACGAAACAAGCGGCGAAACAGGGTGACCTTCTCGGCCGTGGAGAGGCTCGTGGATGCAGGGCACTGGACCTGCCTTTGTGGCTCCGGACAAGGCTGCCAATCGATACCGTGAGATTCCAGCAAGGCGATCAGTCGCCTATTCTCGGCCTTCAGCGCAGCAAGCGTCTCTTCGTGTGTATCTTTCGGAATTTTTTGTGTCATCTGAAGCTACACACTTGTTCAGCAAGACATGGGCATCCAACAGCAGTTTCATCAAATGTAGCCCTTAGACCCCTCCGGGATAGTGTCGAAGTGGGATGCCATCAATAGGATTTTCCCCTTCCCAGTACCCGGCTGCCTGGAACCCCGTAGGGCTAATACCAGGATCACTCGGACAAGGTGATGTTTTCCTTTCCATCCATTCTCCGGAGGGGACATGACACCTAAGAGGCCGGCCAAGATGTTGGCCGCGACAGGCTGGCTGGCCTTGGCCAGACGCAGGATGAGGTCTTACCCGTTACAAAGTAGGGTGGCGATGATCGCAGTTAAGCAATAACCAAGGCGGTCAGGATTACCACCAGGCGCCTCGCGCTACCGGGGATATCCTTCCTGAGCGGCTAGAACGACCTGAGAGGCGAGAACAGGTACCGGGACCCCTGTCACCCCAAGGGCATCGTAGATAAGCAGATCCTCTGGGTTGAAATAGCGAACGCGATACCGCATGGCCCAAGACCACCAGGGCCAGCCCCCGGTGTAAGGGCTGGCCCGGGCAAGTCGCCCCCGAGGGGCGGTTAGAAGAAGCCTAGGGGATTGACGTCGTAGCTGACCAACAGGTTCTTGGTCTGCTGGTAGTGACCGAGCATCATCTTGTGGGTCTCGCGGCCGACGCCTGACTTCTTGTAGCCACCGAAGGCGGCATGGGCCGGGTAGTGGTGGTAGCAGTTGGTCCAGACGCGGCCGGCCTGGATGGCGCGGCCCATGCGGTAGGCCAGGTTCATGTCGCGGGTCCAGACGCCGGCGCCCAGGCCGAACTCGGTGTCGTTGGCGATGGCCACCGCCTCGGCCTCGTCCTTGAAGGTGGTCACCGAGACCACGGGCCCGAAGATCTCCTCCTGGAAGACGCGCATGTCGTTGGTGCCCTTGAGCAGGGTCGGCTGGATGTAGTAGCCCGTGCCCAGCTCGCCAGCCAGGGCCTCGGCCTCGCCGCCGATCAGCACCTTGGCCCCCTCGGTGCGGCCGATCTTGATGTAATCCAGGATCTTGTCGAACTGCTCCTGGGAGGCCTGGGCGCCGACCATGACCTCGGTGTCCAGGGGGTTGCCGCGCTTGATCTGCTTGGCGCGTGCGATGACCAGGTCGATGAAGCGATCGTAGATCGACTCCTGGATCAACAGGCGCGAGGGGCAGGTGCAGACCTCGCCCTGGTTGAAGAAGGCCAGGACGGCGCCCTCGACGCACTTACTGACGAACTCCGGCTCCTGGTCCAGGACATCGGCGAAGTAGATGTTCGGCGACTTGCCGCCCAGCTCCACCGTGGAGGGGATGATGTTGTCGGCGGCATACTTCATGATCAGGCCACCCACCGGGGTGGAGCCGGTGAAGGCGATCTTGGCGATGCGCTTGCTGGTGGCCAGGGCCTTGCCCGCCTCGGTGCCAAAGCCATTGACGATATTGAGGACGCCGGCCGGCAGCAGGTCGGCGATCAGTTCCGCCAGGACCAGAATGGAGGCCGGGGTCTGCTCGGCGGGCTTGAGGACCACGCAGTTGCCGGCGGCCAGGGCCGGGGCCAGCTTCCAGGCGGCCATGAGCATGGGGAAGTTCCAGGGGATGATCTGGCCGACCACGCCCAGGGGCTCATGGTAGTGGTAGGCGACGGTATGGCCGTCGATCTCGCCGATGGTGCCTTCCTGGGCGCGGATGCAGCCGGCGAAGTAGCGGAAGTGGTCCACCACCAGGGGCACGTCGGCGTTGAGGGTCTCGCGCACCGCCTTGCCGTTGTCCCAGGTTTCGGCCACCGCCAGCATCTCCAGGTTGGCCTCCAGGCGATCGGCGATCTTGAGCAGGATATTGGAACGGGCGGTCACCGAGGTGGCGCCCCAGGCGGCCTTGGCGGCATGAGCGGCGTCCAGGGCCAGTTCGATGTCTTCCGCCGTGGACCGGGGACCTGGCAGAAGGCCTGGCCGTTGACCGGGGAGACGTTGTCGAAATACTGGCCCTTGACCGGGGGCACCCACTGGCCGCCGATGAAGTTGTCGTAACGGTCACGGAAGTGGACGACGGCGCCGGGGGTATTCGGATTGGCGTAGATCATGTGGAGTCTTCCTCGCTGTGGTGTTGATATTTATTTGCGAAAGCTTCAAAAGCTTCATTTGGTGCCCTTCTTCACCAACTCAAGTGCCGACAGGCGTGCTGCCTCGGGTCTGGCCGTCCTCATGATCATGGCGTTAGCACTTCCGTCATCCCGATCGATGAAAGTAGCGGGGACTTTCACGATGACTGTCATGAGGGTTTCTCCCCGCATCCCTGATAATGAAGGCAAGCCGCCGCTGGTCTGGGGGTCACACAGCAGGCGACGCGCCGTATCCGGCAGGCCAGGGTCGAGGCTGACCTCGGCGCCATAGCTGGCCCAGATGCGGTCGATGGCCCCCGGCCCCACCCCGGCCTCGAGGAACGGCAGGGCCGCCGCCAGACACGGGATGCGCGCCCATTCGAGCGGGCGGCGAGTTGGGGGACCAGGCTAGCATCGTCCATTGACACCAAGTTCCTTGGTTCCCTAGCAGGAAAGGGCACGTCCAATGACTTTATGGCCAGATTGCCCTCGGCCACCCTGGCCTCGGCCAGGGGGTTGTTGGTCCACTTTGCGCGGGCCTCGGCCAGAAGCTCACGGATAGTCGTCACCACCGTCTCCCGCCCATTGGCCGCGATCAGGCCTTGCACGCCTGGCCAACGCAGGATGCGATCAACGCTAGTCGGACGCCAGGGAACTAGCCCTTGGCCAGGGTGAAGCTATACCAGTGTCCTAGCGCCCGGTGTCATATCATCTCTAATGGCATGATCAAGCATACTTTGGCTTCTAGCGATGAGGTCTGCAAACAAGAGGCTAAACTGGATAGTGGAAATCAACCAACAAGAAGAAATCGAGCAATGACCGACATCAATACCGATTATTTTTCGCGCTGCATTGCCACGCTGGAGCGTGCCTTCCATGGCCTGCAGGGACTAGCGCCTGAAGATGATCTATACGATATTTATCGGGCCGCATGCGTCAAGGAGTTTGAAATTATCCTTGAACAAGCCGGAAAGCTATTGAAAAAATGCCTGAAGCCTTTCTTTGCCACGTCTAAACAGGCTGATCAGTTGACTTTCAAAGATATTTTTCGCCATGGCGCCAAACATGGCTTGTTGGAACTCGACGAGGTGGAACGCTGGCTGAGATATCGCGATAATCGCAACGGCACCGCCCATGATTATGGGGAGGGTTTCGCCGAGGAGACCCTCAGACTATTACCTCAGTTCATCATCGACGCGCAACACCTCCATGGGGTGATCCAACGCCATGGCGAATAACCTGCTGATACGTGAAAAAGATCGGGTTGCGCTGATGCAACTGTTGTCGCGCTATTTACCGGGCGTAACCGCTTGGGCCTATGGTTCACGGGTGAATGGTACGGCACACGAGGCCAGCGATCTGGATATCGTCCTGCGCTCATCGGATTTATCACCGATTTCATGGCTTGCGTTGGATGATTTTTTTACGGCGCTGCGGGAATCGAACATCCCGATCCTGGTTGAGGCGCGAGATTGGGCGCGTTTGCCGGATTCCTTCCATCGTGAGATTTTAAAAAATTATTGGGAATTGAACGCGGATCATCCTAATGATCAGGCTTGATCTTCAACCAAGCCGACTGACGCAAGGCGCCAATTATTTATGCCGATCATTTGCAAGTAGCTACCAATAATTCGCTCAGGGGGGTGGTCTGTGCCGCGGCGGGAACAGCGGGCTCCAGTTGGATTTGCGCCACCAGCCGAGCCAAGGCCGGGCGCCATCTCGAGTCCAGCGCCCAGCCCGCCGGGGCCAGGGGCGCCATGCCATGCTCCTGGCAGCGTTGCAGAAAGGCGCGATCGGGCAGGGGGATGTCCGGATAGGTGTCAAAGAGGTTCTGCTGGGCCTCCACGAGTTGGGCGGTGAAGGCGAGAAAATCCTCCAGGCCGTGCCCCTGGGCCAGGTGGCGCAGCCGGTCGGCGCGCGCGGTGAAGAGGCGGCCGGCGGGCAGGCGCAGCCGGGGGAAATCCCCGCTACCGGGGTCCGTGCCGGGTGAATCGATCTGTTCTGGGATATCCGGTCACGGGTTCTCTAGCTTTCTGGGTGTCTTACTTTCTGGATGTCTGGTTGCATGCCATTCAGGGCTCTCGGTCCCTGGGGACTCTTTATCTCTGGCCCACTGATTTACTTGGGCATTGGGCCTGCCGCTTTTAGGTCTCCGGGCCTCTGGCTTCTCGGGCGCTGAAGGCGCTGACTTTCTTTATCCCTGACTGGGGGGGAAACAAAAACCGGGCGACGAAGTTGCCGCCCGGCGCCCAGGGGACCCGCTCCCGGGTCCCCGCGGCGGAGTCACGCCGCTGGCAAAGCTTCAGGATCGCTCATTGACCCCTCTTCTGGCTCATTCGCCCGTCATCTGCCGGAACCAGGCGCGATGGTGCTGCTTGGCCCAGGCGCGGGTGACCCGGCCATACCACATGGCGCGGATGGTGCCCTTGGTCCAGATGGCGGCGTAGGCATGGACGAAGATGGGGATGATCATCAGCGCCGCGGTGGCCGCGTGCGCCACCGCCGCCCTGCCCGACACCGGTGAAAAGAGTACTTGACAACATTAGAATACACTAATATTCTACTTACCCAAGGACAGCGACCACGCTGGCCCCAACACCCAACCAACAAAATAGAGAGCACAAAGATGAAAAAGCTTGCTACCGCCGCCGCTATCGCCGCCCTCCTTGGCGCCTCCGCCTCCGCTTCCGCCTGGTGGGGCGGTCCCGGTGGTTGGGGTGGTCCTGGCTACGGCAACAACAACTGGATGAACGATATGTTCGGCGACGGAGACGCCTACGGTGATTTCAACATGAGCTTCGGTGGTGGCGGACGCGGCTGGGGCCGTGGCTATAACCGCTACAACGATTACTACGGTTATGGCCCCTACTGGGGTGGCCCTTATGGCTACGCCCCTTACGGCGCGCCTTATGCCCCTTACGCCCCGCCCGCTCCCCCGGCCGCTCCGGCTGCCCAGGCCAAGTAAGTCGCTGTTGAGCTGACTCACATCACTGCGCACAGGGAGGTGCGCGCAAGCCCTCGCCGGTTTTTTTGGCGTCGGTTGAGGGTTAAATGTCGTGGCAGTAGCAAGCTCCCTCGCTGACGCCCTTTTTCCGCTTACCCCGCCACCCCGCTTCCCCCCGGCCAATCTCCCCGCTCGCTTCCGCCATCTCCCGGGGTATTGTCTCGGCGCTCCCAACCCGGCGCCCTTGGGAAGCCTTCAGCGACCTCCGTCGCCAACGCGGCTTTTCAGCACCGCCTGTCAGACGCTGATCGGGCGTCATCCCCCACTTTCCTGGTCGCCAACAGGGACCCTCGGCACCGAGCCATGGACCCGGTGCACTTTGCGTTTATTTACTCTGGTTGCGCCAAGGTCCATGTGGTTGCAGCTAGCCGCTGATCAGCCTCATCAACCCTCCCCCGGCACCCTGACCCACCCCTCCATCAGCACCCGGGCGCTGCGACTCATGATCGCCTTGGTCACCGTCCAGTCGCCATTGACCTGCCGCGCCTCGGCGCCCACCCGCAGGGTGCCGGAGGGATGCCCGAAGCGCACCGCGCTGCGCTCCCCGCCCCCGGCGGCCCGGTTGACCAGGGTGCCGGGAA